>ERZ772764.42-NODE-42-length-83756-cov-8.061075_pt1 | contig 83756 bp, 71 predicted proteins | sample MGYA00512163_ERZ772764 | MGnify/ENA primary metagenome ERZ772764 (study PRJEB29015, sample SAMEA2737903) | human oral metagenome | biome: human oral; feature: human-associated habitat; material: dental | place: China | collected 2094 ... | reverse complement strand
CAACAGCTAAAAGAAGTCCTGCCAGAATTATCTTTTTCATATGTTCCTTCCTTTCATTGTATAAATATTGAAATTCAAAAAACTGTTTGTGAATTCATTCTAAATTTTACAAATTCAAACCATCTGTAAATCCAGAAAAAATTATTCTATAAACCATTAGTGAGTTTATGATTTTTTCTTAATGAACTTCTGTTTCATGCCGGTAAAATTTTGTAGAATGAATAAAACGTTTTTTGAAGTTTAAGTTTTAGTTTCCCATTATTGCAAGTATCTGCTCAAGTTCAGCTATCTTCTGTTCTTTTTCTCTTATCAGTCTTGCTATGTTTTTGTAATAAGCATCATAATTGTTCAGTATCTGTTTGTACTTATCCCTGTGCCATCTCACTTCTGAGTCCTTCTTAAGTTTTTCGAATACCTTTTCCTTTCCTTCTTCCTTTGCCTTAAGATCTGCCACTTCAGTTTCGAGCTGCGCCTTCTGAGCTTCAAACTCCCTCTTCTTCTGTGCTTCCTTTTCAAGAAGGTCGTTAAACTTATTCTCTATTGAGTTCAGACTCGCTTCCAGACTTGCTTTTTCTGCTGAATAACTTACTGCCGAAATTGTTAATATTCCTAATAGTAACAATACTTTTTTTCTCATATTCTTATTCCTTTCTATTTAATATCATAAAATTTTAATTACAAAATAAAACTTAATCCAGATATCTTTAAAATTATATTAAATTATCTTATTTTAACTTTTATTTTTCTTTATTCACTAAGATAATACCAAAAATTTAGAAAAATTACAACAAAAGTTTTTAAAAAAATAAAAATTTTTATTTTAAATTTATTATATCGTTGTATTTTCAATACTTTAAATAATCAAAAAATATGTTATAATATTCTAAATCAAAACTTCAATTTTTTGATTTTGATTATCTATTTAATAAAAAAGGAGGAACGATATAAAATGAAGTATAATAAACTTATCTTTTTTCTACTTTGTATGATATTTTTAATTTCTTCATGTACTTCCCTTCCTGAGGGGCTGGCAACAAAAACTGAAATATATAATGCAGATAATGTTGATTTTTATTATGACTTGAATTACGAATCTGATGGTGAAAGAAAATTTGATAGGCAGATATGGGACGAAGTCTATAAAATTTTAGATGAAGCTCAGGATTTTTTCCTTATGGATATTTTTGTGTTTAACGATTTTCTGGCTAAAGGTGTCAGAGAAAAATTGCAACCAATAGATATTGCCACTGAATTTTCTGAAAAAATTCTGGAAAAAAGAAAAAAAGATCCAAATGTTGAAATTTATCTTATACTGGATGAAAGCAATACTTTCTATGGAGCATTTGATAATCCTACACACAAAAAGCTTGAAGAAGCAGGAGTAAAAATAGGATATGTCGACCTAGCGAAATTAAGAGATCCTATGCCTCTTTATTCAAAACCATGGCGTTTATTTATACGACCGTTTGGAAATCCTAAAAATATTGGAAAAAGAAAAAATCCTGTTTATGAAGGAACTGACAAAGTCACTATAAGAAGCATATTGAGGGCTTTAAATGCAAAAGCTGATCATCGTAAACTTATTATGAATGAATCTACTGCAATGCTTACTTCTGCTAATCCGCATGCAGAAGGTTCTAAACATTCCAATGTTGCATTTAAATTTTCCTCGCCTATTATTAAGGATATCTATAATGCGGAAAAGCCTGTTGCCAAAATAACAAAGCCTGACGGAAGCTTAAAACAGAAACTTCCTGATAAAGATTTCAGTCACATTCCCTATTCCAAAAATAACAGTCTGAAATTGCAATATTTTACTGAAGGACAGACCGCCATTGATATTACAAGGGAGATGGAAAATGCATCAAGCGAAGATAAAATAATAATTGCCCAGTTTTTTCTTGCTGACAGGGGAATTATAAACAGTATAAGGAAAGCAGCTAAAAGAGGAGTTGAATTTCAGATTATTCTAAATAATTCCAATGCAGGACTTCCAAACAAAGCATCTGCAGGAGAGCTTATGAAATATGCAAGAAAGCATAATTATAAAATCAATGTGAAATTTTACAACAAAGGAGAGGAAATGTATCATGTGAAAATGCTTTCGATACTGAAAAAAGATTACATGATCACTTATGCAGGATCAACAAATTTTACAAGAAGAAATATGCGAAACTACAATCTCGAAAATGAAATAAAAATTATTTCCACGTATGATCAGAAAATTTCTGAAAGCCTTTTAAATTATTATGACACATTGTGGAACAATAAAAATGGTATTTTTACTCTTCCATATGATGATCATAAAAACGAAAAAATATTAAATGATTTATTATTCAGATTTATGGAAATTAATGGTTTCGGAGTATTTTAATAGCACAGGGAAACTCTCTATTTCTATAATATATACTATTTAATTTAACAATCAAAAAACGATATCTATCTGTCTTTTTAAATTTTAAAATTTAAATTAGACTTGTAAATATCGTTTTTATTTTGTTTTTTTTCGAATATAATCATTTAATTTCTGTTTATTTCCCATATATTACATCATTTACTAAAGAAAGCATTTCACCACTCAGATTTAAAAGTCCCTTCTCTGTAAATATTTTCTTTGCCCATTCCATACCTTTTTCTTGATCTTTTTTATCATAAAAATAATAATACATCAGCTTAAACATTGCTCTTGCCTCCTTCTGGGCAGCAGCTTTTTCAAACCACTTAGCAGCTTCATCCTTTTTATCATTTTTATTTAACATTTCACCATAATCCAACTGACAGCTCACTTTTCCTTTTTCTGCACACATTTTTAGTAATTTTTCTTCTTCGCTTTTATTTCCTCTTTGTCTTTCCATTATGACTAAGGAGTATGTTGCATCCAGAGATCCTTCAGCATGTCCTTTTTTGAAGAATTCCATTGCCTTATCTTTATTTTGATAACTGTGATAGTACATAGTTCCTAAATCATTGTATGCCCTTTTATTATATTTTATTGCTTCAGTGTACAGTTTTTCTGCTTGTTTATATTTGCCTTGTTTTTCTAAATTTTCTGCCTCCAGTGTAATTTTCAAATACTTTCTGTTATTTTCACTTCCAGTGGCATATAGCACTATATCCCTTGCATCCTCTGATAAACCTTTTCTTTGAGGTTTATTAAAAAGTCTTTCCTTCCATTTCTGCATTTCAGCTTCCTTATCTGTTTCAAAATATAGAAGAATCAGCAGATATATCGAACTTGTATCCTCTTTTTGTGCTCCTTTAAGAAGTAAGTTTTCTGCATCAGACCACTTTTTTTCTTTTTCGTATAATATTGCCATTGAATTTTGTGAATATAAATCGCCCTTTTCAATTCCTTTCTTGTACCATTCCTTCGCCTTATTAATATTTCCTTTTTCTTCCTCTAATTCTCCAAGCATTCCAGCTGCTGAATAAGCCCCCTTCTCATAAGCTTCCTTCAATTTTTCTATTCCCTTTTCCTTATCTATATTATCATAGTACATTTGGCCTATAACCATGTATATTTCTTTGTTATACTGGACTGCTTTCAAGTAGTATTCCTCAGCTTTTTCATATTCCCCATTTTCTTCATATTTTTCAGCCGTATCTAGCCATTCTTTATACAAATCCTCTATATTCTGATTTTTTACCTGATTCTGAAAAGCCTCAGACGGTTGCAGTTTATTATCCGGACCGTCACAAAAACGGATAATAGCAATAATTATAGCTATTGCTATCCACCATGGTGATTTTCTCCATTTTATAATTGGGTTATCTGTTATAATTTTTTCAAATTTACCTGTTTTATCCTTTTCAGTTTCATATTTTGGTTTTTCTTCAGTTAAATTAATATTTTCCTTATATTTTAAATCATTTTCATTGTAGTCTTTTTCATTATTTTCTCTATCGAAAAGCTTTTTTTCCTTTTTTCTTTCACTTTCCAATGAAAAGTCATCAAAATCTTCCTTTTCCTTTTTATTTTTAAAAAATACTATCAATCCCCCTATTATAATCCCTAGTACAAAAATCCATACCAAAATAGTCAATCCTAACATTTTTCTTCCTCCTTCATACAGTTGTAACAACATAATTTTACTATTTATTTCATATGTTTTCAATAGTTATTTGGTAAAATAGCATTCTATTTTTGAAACTTCATCTCTAAATTTATACAATACCCCCATTTATTATAACTAATATTTTTCATTGTAAAATCCACTGATATATGATATTATTACAATATTAATTATAACTGAAAGAGGTATTTATATGAATTATAAAAGTACAAGAAGTAATGATTTAAAGTCATCTACATTTGCTACTCTACATGGACTTGCAAATGACGGAGGACTTTATATTCCTGAAAATCTTCCTGATGTAAAACTTTCTTATGAAGAGCTTAAAAACCTTTCATATCAGGAACTATCCGAAAAAATTATAAAATTATTTTTTACGGAATTTTCCGTTGAAGAAATAAAAACTGTTGTAAACAGTGCTTACAATAGTACTACATTTACAGATGAGAATATTGTTCCTCTACATAAATTAAACGATAAAGTAAGCTTTGGAGAGCTTTTTCATGGGAGAACACTGGCATTCAAGGATCTTGCCCTTTCTCTTTTTCCTTACTTGCTGCTTTTAAGCAAGAAAAAACAGAATGAAAATAAAAAAGTGCTGATTCTTGCCGCAACTTCAGGTGATACAGGAAAAGCTGCGTTAGAAGGATTTAAGGATATTGAAGGTATAAATATTGTAGTTTTTTATCCTAAAAACGGTGTCAGCCCTATGCAGGAAGAACAGATGAGAAAACAGAAGGGAAATAACGTTGATATTGTCGCAATAAATGGAAACTTTGATGATGCCCAAAGTGCCATAAAAGTTATTTTTTCCAGCGAAGAATTTAAAAATTATGCAAGTGAACATAATATAATGTTTTCAAGTGCAAATTCAATAAATATTGGAAGACTTTTCCCACAGATTATTTATTATGTTTCTACTTATGTGAACCTTGTAAATTCTGGTACTATTAAAGAAGGAGAAGAATTTAACATTGTTGTTCCTACAGGAAATTTTGGAAACATACTGGCAGGTTATATTGCCAAAAAGCTGGGAATACCTGTAAGAAAATTTATTTCAGCTTCAAATAAGAATAAAGTTCTTGCTGATTTCTTCAAATCGGGAACTTATGATAAAAATAGGGATTTCTACACTACAAATTCTCCATCTATGGACATTCTTCTTTCATCAAATTTTGAAAGATATCTTTATTATGCCACAGGAGAAAATTCTGCAAGGACAAAGGAATTAATAAATTCACTGCTTACAACAGGTGTACTGTCAGTTTCTTCTGAAGAACTTGCAAATATTCAGAAGGAATTCTATGGAGAATTTGCTGACAGCGAAGAAACTGTAGAAGCTATTAAGAAAGTGTATGATAATTATAAATATCTGATGGATCCTCATACTGCAGTTGCATATTCTGTATATGAAAAGCTTTCAGATGAAATGCTTGACAAAACTATTCACACAGTAATTATGTCTACTGCTCATCCATTTAAGTTCCCTGAGCCTGTTGCAAAAGCTCTGGAAATTGAATTAAATGAAAATCCATATGTTATTCTGGATAAAGTAAGCGAAATTACAGGAGTTAAGTTTCCTGAAAAGCTTGAAGAAGCAAGAAAAGCTGAAATCAGATTTTCTAATGTAATTGAAAAAAGTGAAATTGCAGATTATGTAAAAAAATACATTAACAAAATTTAACAGAATAAAGCTTTATATTTAAAAAATACTATCAATATAAAAATTTTAGGAGGGAAATCTATGCACGATGGTTGTTCAGGAAGTTTTAATGATGGAATAGAAGTTGTGGAAAAATTGAGAATGATGGGATTTAGCAGTCAGCCTATGCCTGTTCCTGCCGTTTTCACATGTAAGGAATGTAACAATGAAATAGTGATGGATACATTTGAATATGAATGTCCTCATTGCGGAATGGTCTATGCTGTTACACCTTGCCACGCATCTGATGTTGCAAATATATTAAGTGCCGGAAAATTGAATAAATAATAATGTACTGCACCCAAAATCTTGAACACAAGACTGGAGGTGCAGTTTTTTTATTTCCTATTTTATCTTCAATTTTCTATATCTGTTCAGAGCTGCACAGAATTCCTGTTTTCGTGGCAAAGCCAAGTTTCCTGGATGCCCTGTATATGGTGAAATTGAATCTAGCCCTGATTTTACAATATGTTCATAAATGCTATCAGCAGCTTCTGAAAGTGTTAATTTTTCATCCAGAACTTTATTTCTGAAATAGTCCATCATAACAGCTATACCATTGGTCTGGCTATTATCAACAAGCTGTTCCAGTCCAGAAATATCAATCATTTCTTTTCCATAAAAAATACTGTATTTTCCTTTTGCCTTTATCCTGTCCTCTTTTCCTGATAATGAAAAACTTCGTTTTAATGGGATGCGCTCTGTAATTCCTTTAAAGCTGTCATTTGAAGAAAATTCCCTTTTGCTTTTATCACTATTCGCAATATTTTTAGCTTTTTCCGTTACATCCAGAGGAATATATTCATCCATCATTATAACTCTGTCAGCCACATCAAAATAATCTCCTGAACCACCTACAATAAGTATTGTAGAAATCCCAAAATTATCATAAAGCTCCTTTACCCTGTCTATAAACGGTGTTATAGGTTCTTTTTCCTTAGCAACCAGTTTTTGCATCCTTCCGTCACGTATCATAAAATTCGTAGCCGAAGTATCTTCATCTATTAACAGTAACGATGTTCCATATTCTATTGCTTCTGACACATTCGCAGCCTGTGAAGTACTTCCACTTGCATTTTCTGTAGAAAATGCCAAAGTATCTTTTTTTCCCGGGAGATTATTTATAAATCCGCTTATATTTACCCTTTCTACATTTCTTCCATCTTCCGAACGTATTTTCACTGCATCTGATTCAGAAATTATCATTTCCCTTCCATCACCTGCTATATGATTGTACACTCCTCTTTCAAGTGCCTTCAGCAAGGTTGACTTTCCATGATAACCTCCTCCTACAATAAGAGTAATCCCTTTTGAAATACCCATTCCAGTCACCTTTTTTCCGCTTGGCAGACTTAATGTTACTTCATATTCTTTCGGACTTTTAAATCGGACTCCGTTTCTCATTGGCTTATCCGAAACTCCACTTTCACGGGGAAGTACCGAATCATTGCCTACAAATGCAGCCAGCCCTTTTTCTTTCAAAACTTTTCTTATATACTGCTGGTCAAGCATAAGGATTATCTGTTCCTTAAGCAGAGTTTTATCAATATTCTTATAAACAATGGACTGTTCAACTATTTCAGGAAGTACTTCTATAAGAATATTTTTTGCGACTTTTCCCATTATCCTTCTTCCTGCTGCAGGAAGCCCTATCTCAAACCTCACTTCAATTTTATCTTTTCTTATTAATACCGATGTTCTTTCCAATATTTCCTGACCACATCTGTCAATGGAAATTCTTCCACTTCCACCTGTTCCAGCACTTCCTTTTTCCCTTTTTCTGACTTCCTTATAAAAATTTCTTGTAAGAAAATCAGAGACTGCAATTTCCTTATCCTTTGTATCAGTCAGTTCTTCAGGAATACCGGAAACTTTCCTGGGCATTACTATTCTCATTTTTGAAGGTGGGGCATACGGGTCAGACTGGACATGATCTATGGAGAGAATATAATTATCATATTTATAGTCACCTTTTAAGGATTTATAAGCCGAATAGCTTTTTCTTTCCATCGAAATGAGCATTTTTTCAAGTTCTCTATAATTTTTCATTTTTTACAATCTCCCATATTTATTTTTAGAATCAATTATATTATACATTTATTTTTGAAAAAAAGACAATAAAAATTTTTATTAGGTAATACAAATTTATTTTACGTTTTTTATTTATTTAGTTTTATTTTCTTCACTCATGGCAATTTTATAATATTTTTTTGTTAACAATTCATCTGCTTTTATTTTACTTTTTATAAAATTATTACTATATAGAAAATCTATAAGGCTTGTTATTTTATTTTCAGTTTCCTTTTTTATTTCAGGATTAAAATTTTCAAAGGTAAAATCTTCTGAGTAAGCTTTTTTAAATATATCTGCAGGAATTCCACTCCTAGCATAAATTTCAAATGCTTTTTCAGGATTTTTAGCTGTAAATTCTTTTGCTCTTTTTAATGCTTTTATTATTGCAACAGGTACTCTTTCATTTTTTTCCAGATATTCATTTCTTCCTACAACTAGACTTTGAGAAGAAATTTCAGGTTTTTCTATTGTTGAATATATAACTTTTCCTAGTCCCTTTGATTCCATAAATAGTACATTGTAATAAAATCCAAAAAGTGCATCTGCCTGTTTTGAAGAAAATACTGAAAGTGCTTCTGATCCTACTGCATTTATCATTTTGAATTTATTTTTATCTAAATGATATGCCTCCAATACATTTACAAAAAATCTATTTTGTACAGTTCCTTTTCCATATATCACTTTTTTTCCTTCAAGATTCTTTATATCTTTAATTCCGCTATTATTTTGTGCAATCACTCCAAACTGTAATCTTAAATTATCTACTGCAAATACTTTTATATTAATTCCTCTACTTTTAAGTACAGTTATAGGCAAATCACCATACATGGCAATATCTATTTTATTAGCTGCAAAGGCTTCATTTAAGGCCGGACCTGCTTGCTGAAAATAAATGTATTCTACTTTATAACCTTCCTTTGACAGCTCTTCTTCAAAATATTTATTTCCAATTGCAACTCCTCCAGCTTCAAGTATTGTGTTGGAAATTCCAGGCAACCCTATTCTTACTACTTTTTTTTCTCCATCTGAACTAATCTTCTCTTCATTTTCTGTTTTAACAAATTTTAATCCGCCTAAAGAAAGTATAAACAGTAATACAAGAGCAAATATAAGTTTTATCTTCTGTATTTTTAAGTTAACCAATTCTTTTTCCCCTTTCATTATATTTTGTATTCTATATCAGGAATTTTATTTTCAAAGAAATATTCATGAATCTTATTTTTATAATTTAGAAATTCAGTATTAGTTCTGTCCTTATTTCCCTGAATATCAATTTTTACTATATCTCTTATTTTTCCAGGTCTTTCAGACATTACAACTACTCTATCACCTAGATAAACTGCTTCTTCTATATCATGAGTAACAAGTATCATTGTTTTATTTTTTTCCTTCTTTATTTTTTTAACTTCTTCCTGCATCTGTATTTTTGTCATTGCATCCAATGCTCCAAAAGGTTCATCAAAAAGTAATATCTCTGAATTTACTGCAAGTCCTCTTGCAATGGCTGCTCTTTGTGCCATTCCTCCTGAAAGTTGTTTTGGATACATGTTTTCAAAACCTTTTAAACCAACCAGTTCAATATATTCATCTATAATTTTCTTTTTCTCTTCAAAGTTATTATTTTCAAGACCTAAAGAAACATTTTCCTTTATTTTCATCCATGGAAGAAGTCTAGCATCTTGAAACACTATCGAACATTCTGCTCTACTCCCTTTGACAGTTTCGTTATTTATAATTATTTCCCCTTCACTTACTTCTATCATTCCTGAAATCATTTTTAGCAATGTACTTTTTCCACATCCACTTTTTCCTACAATTGTAATAAATTCACCTTTTTCAATCCCTAGGTTAATATTATTCAGTACACTAATTTCAGTGTTTTTATTTACATATTTTTTAGAAACATTTTTTATATCTATTATACTCAAAATCATTCCTCCCGTTCTATATTTTTTATATATCTATTTTTTTAGATATTGAAAAATAATATTTTGAAGAATATTACCGTAAATATACTATCTCATTAATTATATTTCCATGACATTATTTGCTGTGCAATCAAAGTAATTATCTTATCCATCAGTACTCCTGTAATTCCTATTACAATCATACATACAATTACTACATCTGATTTCATAAGACTTCTTGCATCATTCAAACGATATCCTATTCCTGAAGAAGATGCAACAAGTTCAGCTGCGACTACTGCCATCCACGACGCACTTAATCCAAGTCTCAATCCAATAAATATATTTGGAAGAGCTGAGGGTAAGTATACTTTAAAAAATGTATCAATTTTATTTAATTTATAGGCTTTTGCAAGTTCAAGGTAATTTTCAGGTGTAGAATCTATTCCATTTATTGTATTAACTATTATTGGAAATGTAGCCGCAAAGAAAATTACTGTTATCTTTGAAATTTCCCCTATTCCTGTCCATAATATTATAAGTGGAATCCATGCCACCATTGGTACTTGTCTTATTGAAGTTAAGGAAAATAACATAGTTTCCTTTATTCTTTTTGATATTCCCATTGTAATACCTATTGATATTCCTAATATACTTGATATAATGTATCCTCCCAATACTCTTCTTATACTTATTCCTAAATCTGAATAAAGCTGTCCTGTCTTAAGCATCTCTACAAATGCTGTTTTTACCGAACTTAGCTTAGGTAAAGCAGTTTCTGGAATATTACCTAAATTTGTAGCAGTTAACCATAAAACTATTATAAATACAGGAAAAATAAATTTTATATAATTGTCTTTCTGCATAGTTTTCTCCTTTCATATCCCTCTGTAATTTTTATAGAAAAGACAAAAGAAACTTCATCAGTTCTTCATACGTTTTTTCTCCACTTGTTCTCGCTAATTCTGTTTCATACTTTGAAACAATCACAGTTGGTATTCCCCTTATACCTTTTTCCTGTGTCAGATTAGGATTTTTATCTACATCTATATATTTTGCTTCTATCCTATTTCGAAAGTCTGACTGAATCAACTTTTCTATCACAGGATAAAGTTTTTTACAATGTGAACATCTTTCTGCTCCAAAAAGAACTAGTTCAAGCTTGTCATTTTTTAAAATCTCTTCTTCGCTTACTTCTGTAAATAAATCTCTATTTACTTTGAACAGCTTTTCTCTATTTCTTAATTTATCAGTTTCATCTATCTTTGCAACACACAAAGCACCTGATTCACTATATGGCAATGTTCCTTCTACTGTTATTACCTTCTTAGCTCCAAACTTACCTGCATTAGGCAATCTATATGTTGTTATATCTAATGGTTCTATTGCTGTTTCTTCAGGTACTTCTTCTTGAGGAACCCAGCTATATGGATATCTGTATCCTCTATAAATCATATTATTTATTGGATCTTCATCTTTACTATTACTGAAATATGGAGAAATCCATTCCCATACTATTTCTTTCTCATAAGTTACTTCTATCAGTCTTCCGTTAGAACCTTCATCTATCAGAGTGTTGCCATTAGGTAGCCTTTGTGCACTACTAACATACGGACTATAAAATTTACTTGCATCTGTAGGAATTCCAGCTCTTATTGATTCAGGAGTAAACTGCCATACTATTTCTAAAGTTACAGGATTAATCTCAAGAACTCTGGAATAATCTCTCCATACATTCTTAGTACCATCTTCACTCACAGTATTTGGAATACCATATCCCCCCCATCCTCCATTATCAAACACAAGTATATTTCCTTCCCCTGGAAGACCTTCAGGTATAAGATGGGTATGGTGTGGCCCTATTATATAACCTATATGCTTTATATTTTCATCATCCCAGTTTGGTCCTATTTTCCATACAATTCTCCCTGTTTTTTTTGATATAATTGCCAAAAAGTTAGCTTCACGACTGTCAAATATTATGTTTTCAGGATGAAATCTTTCGTCTCCTTCATTATATCTTTTATTTGGTCCTAAGTAGCTCATACAATTTATATGAAGCCAGTCTCCAACTCCGCCATCAGACTCTCTTATGTTAGGATTTTTATAAATTGTTTTCTTCGCTTCTTCACTGAAACCTATTTCATCAAAATGCTCATTTGCATGCCATTCCCATAAAATATTTCCCTCCCAGTCTACTTCATAAAAAACATCATCTAATAATTTTTTATCACTAATTTCTTCATTTCTGACTGTTTTATGTCCTAAAATCAATGTTTTCCCTTCTCTTAAAAGCGGATTTTGTTCAGGTACATAATATCCTACAGGATTCCCTTCTCTCTGATAATCATGATGAGTTCTTGCCATCCATTGGGCTTCATTTCCTTCATCTTCAATAAATTCAAATCTATTAAATTTCCATACTATATTTCCATCATAATCTATTTGAACAAGATCCACTCCATCCTGCATTCCATATTTTGGATCTCTGTCTCCAGAATATCCAATTAAATCTCCATTTGGAAGAAGTTTATTTGGAAAGCCGTGAAATTGCTCCCATCTTCTTATTTCATTTCCATTCATGTCAAACAGTAATGCCCCTGAATTAATTGTAGGTACTAAATTATAGCCATTCCAGCATTTTTCAGGCTTATAGATTGTCACTCCTGTAGGAAATATTGTTGGTTGTCCCATTCAAATCACATCCTTTATTTTAAATTCTTTATTTCTCACCCATTTTCTTTATCCTTCTTTAAAGAAGGAGATTCCATATTTTTTTATTAAATCATCAAATTCATTTTTTTTCATATATTCTTCATAGCTGATATTTCCATTTTTTAAAATTGTGGCCAGTTCTTCAAGAAAAAATGGTATTTGTTCAGATTTTATTTCTCCTATATTTTTATTTAATTTTACAATTTTTCTATTTCTGAATTCTCCTCTTGCAAATATATTAAAATATATTCCATCTTTTTTAAGTTTCCCCTGAAATCCCAATTTTCCAATTTGATGAGCTGCACAAGAATTAGGACATCCTGAAAAATTAAGTTTTGGAAGATAATCAGCAAGTCTCTGTTTATTTTTAAAATATTTCAATATTTCGTCCAGAATTGTCGGTGTATCAAGTATTCCAAGATTACATACAGATTTTCCTATACATGAATAGGAATTAAAAAATTCTTTTTTTGAAAATTTTCTATTTATTTTTTTTAATTTCAAAGCATCTTCCTTTATTAGCTTTCTAACAAAAATTTCCTGATTACTTGTCAACCTCATTTCAATTTCATAATTTAGTTTTTTTAGGAAAGATATTATTTCTTTGCCTATCTCCTGGTTAATATCGCCTTTTTCAGGTCGTATATAATATCCATATTCAGCTTCGTATTTCCCCTTTATTAGATTATAATCTGTCTTTTTCTTAAATATTCCTTCATTATTAGAAAACCTTTTCCCAGCATTTTCTTTTTTTATTTTTTCTCTTTCTTCAATTAATTTTTTCTCTGTTATTTTTTTATATTCATCTCCTATATTTTCATGTACTTCATCTAAATATTTATTATATAAATTTAAAAATTCTTCTTCTCCTAAATTTATAACTATATATCTTATCCTTGCTTTTGCCTTAACTTTTCTATTTCCATGCTCAGAAAATAGATTTCTCATTGCTCTCACGTGATAAAGAATTTCGTTTTCCTTTATAAAATCCCTTAAAATCATAGCTTCTTTTGAAACTGGTCCTAGTCCTCCTCCACCATAAACGGTAAATCCTTTTTTTCCATTTTTTTCTACAGCCAGAAATCCTAAATCTGATATTTTTACATATGTTGAATTTTCTTCTTTATTTGAAAAAGCAATTTTATATTTTCTTGGTAATCCCATATAGTCATCGCTCGAAAGTATGTGTTCTGTGACTATTTTATTATGAGGTGTCACATCGAATATTTCTTCTTCAAAACCTGAGGAAGATGGCGCAATGACGGCTCTTGCTGAATTTCCTCCTGTAGCTTTTGTAAAATATTCTTTTTCAGATAATTTTTCCAATAATTTATGAATATTTTCTCTTTTTACTCCATGAAGCTGTATATCCTGCCTTGTTGTTAAATGAAGTCTTCCATCTCCATATTTCAATGCTAGTTTTAATAAAAATTCTAATTTATCAGTTGTTATTTTTCCTTCTAAAAATCTAGGTCTTATCATATAGGTGCCCCTTTTTCCCTCTGTATAGATTCCATAAGAAGTTCTTATTTCATTCCATTCTTTTTCCTTTTCCTTATTTTTCAAGCCATCTTTTGATAATTCTGAGATTTTCAAAAAGCTTCTTTTTTCTTTTTCCTCTAAAATTTCTTCTTCAAGTTTTTTCATTTATCCTCCATACTATAAATTCTAATTTTTTTATTTGTTTCCTTGGATTTCTCCCCTTTTATATTTTCAATGATTTTTTATTTTAGTCATTAATAAAAAAATCCGAATATTTCTATCCGGACTTACACAGGAATATCTATTAATAAAATCCTGTTTAATGATTGTATATGCTTCCGAATAGACTAATTTATTTCAAACAAAAAAGTCTATTCAAAGCAGCTTATAATTAATTCTGTAGAATTAAAAACATTTAAACTGTTGTATAGACTAGAACCACATACACATTTCGTTTATTAAATTTTTATATATAAATATGTTTTCTTTTTTTATTATCAATTTTGTAATATTCATTTAAATTCCTCCCTTTTTAAATCATATTAACTTTTTAAATTATGAAATAATAATATCACAAAATATATAATTTGTAAAATATATTATTATTATTTTTTCTATTAATTATATAAATATATATCTCTAAAAAAAGATAGGAATAAATTTTATCCCTATCGTAATTCTCTCATTGACTTTTAAATTAATCCATTATTATAATTTTATTCCTTTATAAGAACTAACATCATTTTAAAATTTTCTAATGCTTCAACAGCATGAGGAATATTTGCAGGTAAAACTGCGCTTTCACCTTTTTTTACAATAAAAGGCTTCCCATCAACATAATATTTTCCTTCTCCATCAAGAACTGTAACTAATGCATCTCCAGGAGCTTTGTGTGGATCAAGACTTTCACCTTTCCAAAAAGACATAACAGTTATTACAAGGTTATTTTTAGCTGCCAGATTCTTACTTATAATTTTTCCTTCCTGATAATCAACAATTTCCGCAAGATTAAAAGCCACAGCGCTTTCCAACATTTTTAAAGTTTGATTTTCCATACCATCATCTCCTATCTTCTCACCAATTTCAATAAGTTTAAGATTATCACTTGCTTCAATAGAATAATTATGATTTGATAATATTTCTAAAAAATCTCCATTAGAAATACTTTTTTTACTGTTCTCAATAAAAATTTCTCCATTTCCATTAAAACAATAATAATATCTGTTACCCAGCATAGCTTCAGCAGTTATTTCCTCATTTTTTGCCAAAGAAAACAGAGAAACGTAACTGTTTGGCTGATTTAAAATCCTCATACTCACAACTTCGGATTCTTTTGAATAAATGAGTTCATTAAAATTTACCGATTTTGCTACATCTATTTTAACCATAAAAATGCCTCTTTTCTTATTAGGTTAATATTATTATACCATTATTTTTATTGAAATGGTATTATAAAAAAATAAAATTTTAAAATCCTGCTATCCTGACAATCTGCTATATCTACGAGTTGAATCAGGAAAATCCATGCTCATTGCAAACGAGGAAATCAGAAAAAATATTACTCCTGTTACAAAAGCCGTTCCATAATCTAAAGTTTTAGGAATTGAAGTAATTCCAGATGGAAAAAGCATCACAATAAGCCCCAAAAAGTACATTCCTACACTGAACCACTGATATATTCTTAAATTCCCTATTATTTTTGTCAGAGGTTCACCCCTATATGCTTCCTCAATAAATCTTGTTATTCCTGCTCCAATTAAGTATAAACCTATTACTATCGTATATTTTACTCCGCTAATCCAGTAAAATAAAAGTATAATTTCCAGTATCACATTTCCAATGATTGAATATAAAGGGGTCGGATATATTGGAACACCACATTTATGTGACAGTGCGCAAACTCTTGAATGAGGATTATTTACAACTATTCCATTTCCTTCCTTTGTATTATCTCCATGACAGCACCCCTGTATCAGGCATCTTATCCTTCCTATAGCCTGCGCAACAGGTGATGCAATTGCAAAAGCTCCAAGAACTTTAAATATTTCAGGATAAAAAATGGAAATCATAAGTCCGGCTGCTGATACTCCAAATAATGAACCAAAATATCCGAAAGGTCTGCTAAGTCTGTTTGTTGAGCCAACCAGTATCTGTCCTATGATTGCCGCTCCAATTAAACCAATGAACATTAAAATTACAATATACATAGAGTATTTTCTTCCTAAAACAAGTGTAATAATGAAAGAACCGATTCCACCTGCAAGTCCTGAATACAGAAAGTGATTTATTATTCTAAGTTTTCCAAACCTCCATGATTTCCAGCTGTTCGCCCTGTTTTCAGCCCATTTTAATAGAATATTCCATAATTTATTCAATCTGAAAATCTTGGCAAATGGACTTGAAATATTGGAAATTCCTAAAATAGGATGCGGAACTTTTCCAAATTTTTTTTTGAGATATAAATTTTCATATCCTAACACGAGTGCCATGCATCCCCCTATTATAACAGGAGTAACCACATAAAGTCCTGCCGCTGATTTATAAAATATAGAAATTCCGATACACATAATACAGAAACCAAAATATATTGGATGAGGAAAAATACCGTATATTCCATCCTCTACAAGTTCTTCAGGGGGGAAAGCATTCATTGGAAGCCCCTTTCCTTTTACCTTCAGTTCATACATTCCTCTTATTATTATCGCTAACCCTATTATAGCCATAACTGAACCGCCATAACCTAATTCTGAAACTTCAAAAGGCAAAGAAACACTGTTTGCCAGAAAAATGAAGTATAATGGCAATACTAATATGAAAAAAGTTCCATATAATATCTTCTGTAACCTTATTTTCTGTGATTTTATCATTTCCAGATAACCTCCTCATAAAGTATTTTTCCTTTTTTACCATCCATTATTCCTTCTGAAAAATACTTCTTTTCATCAATATTTCTCAGTTTCTTCGGCAATAAAAATGAAAAAATATTTTTCCTTCCCAAGATACTTCTGCTTACTATTTCATCCCTTATGCATTTTTTATTCCTGATTTCAATTTTTCTGTTGCCAAGTCTGATTTCATCATCAGTATAAATAATTTCACTGTTCTCAGTATAATTTTCTCCCCATATTCTGCTTATATTTTCATCCTTTATACCGGACCAGCCAATCCACGTAACAGCTTCATTATCTGTATCGCTTATCCATCTTCCCCATTTCAGCTCAGTAAAAGGGAGTTTCCATAAAGGCAGGGTAACGTCAACATATTCGGCATATCCCTTTCCTGAACACTCCTTTCCATTCCAGTTTATCTTCACATCTGCACCATTATTAGTGCAGTGCCATTTTATATATCCATTCTTTGAGAAAAACAGTTCCTGAGCTCCTGTATCTGTACCATCTTCCCAGATTCCTTCAAACGCCAGTTTACTATTTTCCCATAAGATACTCCTCTTCCCTTCTGTCATATTTCCTCTAAATAGGGACTGCTTCTGAAACAGAGGTTCTGACTTTTTCTTATATATGATACATGAATATGGAATAGTAATAATTCCTAATTTTAAACTCGCTGAATATCCGATAATTATTGCTTCCCCATCTTCAATATGACAATCAAAATAATATTTTAAAAGTCTCAAAATTTCACCTTCCTGTAAACAATATACTTAATAATAGAAAAAACAATATTTACAAAATTTCAAAATTTCCAATTTAATAATTATAATTTTTCTTAATAAATAACTATTTTAAAAGTAATTCCTTAATTTATAAATATTGTTTCCTGTTTATCCTACTATTTTATTATGTTATGTATTCTCTTTAATGTTCTTTCTTTTCCAATAACTGCTATTACAGTATACAGATCAGCACCTCTCGCTTTTCCTGTAATTACTGCTCTTAAAGGCATAATTACAGCTGCAGGACCTTCTCCTAGTTCATCCTGCAATTCATGTAAAAGAGTTTTCGCTTCTTCTTCTGTAATTTCTTCTCCAAATTTATTTAATTTTTCAATAAATAATTCTATTGATTTTTTACCAATTTCTGTTTCAAGTGAAGAACGAAGTTTTTCTACTGATTTTCTTTCCTTTTTGTTCATTCCTTCTTCAACAGCAGGCAGTTCAAACTCGTCTTCAAAATATATCGAAGCAATATCAGGAAGTTCTTTAAGCGTATGGGCACCTTCCCTTGAAATTTCAACTATTCTTTTCAATTTTGCATATTCTGTTTCTGATAAATTTTCATCTTTGTAATATCCTGCTTTCACAAAATAAGGAAGTGCAAGTTTTGTAAGTTCATCAAGGTCTTTCAGTCTCATATGCTGATTGTTTACCCATCCTAATTTAACAAGGTCAAATACAGGACCTCCAAGCGAAATCTTGTCAAATGAGAAATTTTCTATCATTTCTTCAATTGTAAATATTTCCTTATCTCCACCAAAGCTCCATCCCATTAGTGCAAGGAAATTAAGCAGTCCTTCCTTCAGGTATCCCTCTTCAACATAATAATTCATTGATACAGGATTTTTTCTCTTGGATATTTTTGTCTTATCAGCATTTCTAAGTAACGGCATATGATACCATTTTGGCTCATCCCATCCAAATGCTCTATATAACTGAATGTGTTTAGGTGTGGAAGCAATCCATTCTTCTGCTCTTATTACATGAGTTATTCCCATCAGATGGTCATCCACGATGTTTGCCAGATGATAAGTAGGGAATCCATCTGATTTTAACAGAACCTGATCATCAATCTTACTATTTTCAAATACTATATCCCCTCTTAATTCGTCATGAACTATAGTTTCTCCTTCATAAGGCATTTTAAGTCTTATTACATAAGGTTCTCCTGCAGCCAGTTTAGCTTCAACTTCTTCTTTTGAAAGGTTTCTGCAATGACCGTCATATCCAGGAGCCTGTTTCATTGCAACCTGTCTTTCCCTCAATTTCTGTAATCTTTCAGGAGTACAGAAACAATAGTATGCTTCTCCTTTTTCTACTAATTTTTCAGCATATTCCTTATATATTGAAAATCTTTCAGACTGTCTGTACGGACCTCTGTCTCCTCCTATATCCGGACCTTCATCATAATTAATCCCCAGCCATCTCATCATATCAAATATCTGCTGTTCCGAAGTTTCGGAAAATCTTGTCCTGTCGGTGTCTTCTATTCTTAACAGGAAATCTCCATTATTGTGTTTTGCAAATACATAGTTAAATAGCCCAATATATGCAGTTCCTACATGAGGATCCCCTGTAGGTGAAGGTGCTATTCTAACTCTAACTCTTTTTTCAGACATAATTTCTTTCTTCTCCATTCGTTATTACTTTTATTTTATATTATATAACACTTTTTCCAATCTCGCAACTGTCTTTAATATTTTTCTAAATTTTATATATTTATAAATCAGAAATCCGGCTATCCGTATAAAAAAGACAACAGTTATCCTTTATAAAATTTCAGATACTCATTTATAAAGTTATTTATATCTCCGTCCATTACCTTGTCTACATTTCCCTCTTCTGCCTTAGTTCTATGATCCTTTACCATTTTATACGGCTGAAATACATATGATCTTATCTGGCTTCCCCACTCGATCTTGCTGTCAGTTCCTTTTAAATCTTCCATTTCCTTTTCTCTTTTTTCAAGTTCCATTTCAAATAATTTTGATTTAAGTATTTTCATGGCTGTTTCCCTGTTTTTTATCTGAGATCTTTCCTTCTGACACGTAACTACTGTATTTGTAGGAATGTGAGTAATTCTAACAGCAGAATCTGTTGTGTTTATATGCTGTCCTCCTGCTCCACTTGCTCTATATGTATCAATTTTCAGGTCTTCTGATTTAATCTCAATTGAAACATCATCATCAATTTCAGGAACAACATTTACAGCAGCAAAAGACGTATGCCTTTTTCCGTTTGAATCAAAAGGAGATATCCTTACAAGCCTGTGCACTCCCTTTTCTCCTTTTAAATATCCATAGGCATAAGATCCTTTTATATTCAAAGTTATACTTTTAATCCCTGCTTCCTCGCCGGACATGCTGTCTAAAATCTCGACTTTAAAGCCATTATGATTTGACCATCTGTCATACATTCTGTACAGCATTTCTGTCCAGTCACACGCTTCTGTTCCACCAGCACCTGAATTTATTGTCAATATTGCATCATTCATATCATATTTTTCATCAAGAAGAAGCTTAATTTTAAAATCTTGTATTTTATTTTCAGTATCTATTATTTTTTCTTCCAGTTCTTGAGAATATGAAACATCTCCCATTTCAACAAATTCAATAAGCATAAGTATATCTTCATTCATGGAATCTATTTTTTCGTATTCTTCCAGAATTTTTTTTCTTCCGTTCAGTTCCTTTAAAATTTCCTTGCTATTGTCATTATTCCAGAAATTCTGATCGAAAGTCTTTCTCTCTAATTCTGAAATTTTTTTCTTTAAGAAAACAGGGTCAAAGGTGCCTCCTGATTTCCTCAATTTCAATATTATTTTGCTCATTTTTCTTTTTTATTTCGAATATATCCATGTTCATCTCTTTTCCTATAAAAAAATTATACCCGAAGATATAATTTTTTATTATAAATTTATTTCCTAAATTATTATTTTTTTGGTCTTAATCCTTCCACTATTTTCTTAGTTTCAGTATCATACCATACTTCGTTTACTAAATCTTCTTTTTTTGCAAATGTCAATATATTATTCAGTGTAGTTTCAACTATGTTATTTAAGGCTTCTTCTGTCAGGAAAGCCTGATGTGAAGTAACAACTACATTATTAAATGTTAGAAGTCTTGCCAGAACATCGTCTTCCAGAATTTTTCCAGATTCATCCTCAAAGAAATAATGTCTCTCATTTTCATAAACATCCAGACCAGCTCCACCAATTTTTCTACTTTTCAGTCCATCAATCAGTGCTTCTGTATCTATCAAGCCACCCCTTGCTGTATTTATAATTATAACTCCATCTTTCATTTTAGCTATACTTTCTGAATTTATCATGTGCTTTGTATCAGGAAATAGAGGACAATGTAAGGAAATAATATCCGACTGTTCATATATCTCTTCCAGTGAAACATATTTAAAGTTTTCTTTCTTTGCAGCCTGCTCATTTGGAAATTTATCATAAGCTATAACATTCATTCCCAGACCATTTAAAGCCTTTATAAATATTCTGGCTATTTTTCCTGTTCCTACTATTCCTGCCGTTTTTCCGTTTAATACTATTCCTGTAAGTCCTACTAAGCTGAAATTTCCTTCTCTGGTTCTATTATATGCCTTATGAATTTTTCTGTTTACACTCATCAGTAATGCAAGTGCATGCTCTGCAACTGAATATGGAGAATATGCAGGTACTCTAAATACCTTAACTCTGTTATGATATGCTGCTCTTATATCTACATTGTTATATCCTGCAGCTCTTATTGCTATTGCTCTTACTCCATTTTTTGAAAGAATATTTATAACTTTTTCATTCAAATCATCATTTACAAATGTACACACAACATCCTGATATTTTGTCAGCATAACATTATTTAGACTAAGTTTTTCCTTAAAATATGTTATTTTAGCCCCATATTTTTCATTCCATTTTTCAAAAAATTCTACATCATAAGGTTTTGCATCAAAAACCACTATTCTCATTTCAAACTTCCTCCTACATTTTTTTCTATCTAATTATAACAAAAAAATAAGGAATAAGCAATTTTTTTTCACAAATTTTGTAGATTTTTCACCTCTTTCTATAGAATAATCTTTAAAATTAGAAAAAGAACTACCTTAATCAAACTAAAATAAAATCTAATAAAAAACTATATCTATAAATTATAATAAATGAGATAGATATAGTTTTCATACATTTTAATTTTTCTATTTTGAGATAGCTCTTTTTCAGATTATTTTAAAAATTAACTATTTTGCTTTTGAATATCTTTCAGCAACAGCATCCCAGTTAATTACATTAAAGAAAGCAGTTATGTAATCAGGTCTTCTGTTCTGATAATTTAAGTAGTACGCATGTTCCCATACATCTATTCCTAAAATAGGTGTACCTTCTGAACATGAGCAGCAAGTAGCTCCTGGCATTAAAGGATTATCCTGGTTAGCAGTTGAAGTAACTCTTAATTCTCCTTTTTTATTAATAACAAGCCAAGCCCATCCTGATCCAAATCTTGTTGCTGCAGCTTTTGAAAATTCCGCTTTAAATTCTTCAAAACTTCCAAATTTTTCATTAATTTTTTCAGCTAATTCTCCTTTTGGTTCTCCACCTGCATTTGGTCCCATTACTGTGAAGTACAGATTGTGATTGTAGAATCCTCCACCATTGTTTCTCACTGCACCTCTTATTGCTTCTGGTAATGCATCTAAATTTGAAAGAATTTCCTCGATTGATTTTTCTAAAAATTCAGGTGCATTATTTTTCAATGCGTCATTTAAGTTGTTTGTATACGCAGCATGGTGTTTTCCATAATGAATTTCCATTGTTTTTGTGTCTATATTTGGTTCTAATGCATCAAATGCATATGGTAATTTTACTTGTTCAAACATTATTATCACTCCTATATCAATTTTATATACAATATTTTAACATACAAATTTTATAAAATCAAGAGCAAAAAATTATTTTGCTCTTTTTTTTTAATTTTCTATATTTTAATAATTTACTCTTTCACAATATATCCTACACTTCTTACTGTTTTTATAATTTTCTGGTCGTATCCCTTATCTATTTTAGCTCTAAGGAAATTAATATAAACATCCACTATATTACTTTCAGTTATAAAGTCAATGTCCCATATTTTCTCAGAAATCATAGTTCTTGTAAGTACTCTGTTTTTATTTCTCAGGAAATATTCCAGTAACAAGAATTCCTTATTTGTAAGTTCAATTTCTTTTCCTGCTCTCTTTACTTCCCTGTTAATAGGATTCAGTGTCAAATCATATGCTGAAAGCAGTTCTGAATTGTCATTATTTAATTTTTTAGTTAATACTCTGACAATTGCCTTGATTTTTGCTGAAAGCTCCTCAAGTCTGAAGTCATTGTAGATATAGTCATCTATCCCCTTTAGCAATGCTTCTGTCTTAGAATATCTATCATCATTCTGAATAGACAATAACACATAACTGTCTTTTTTATACTTCAGTACATCACCAATTACATCAGTAAAATTACTGAAAGAATTCACATCAAGCATGACTAAATCAATGGATTCTGTCTTTAATTCTTCAAATAATTTTTCTTCTGAATCAGCTAATATTACACTGAAACTTAATTCTTTTAATAATTGTCCCACCACTAATCTTGACTTTTCATTTTCATTATAAACTAATATTTTCATTTTTTTTCCTTTCTTTAAAATTTTAAAGTACATTTTACAATGAAATATTCCTACCTATAAAATATTTCTATACACTATAGCTGATCTAATAAATTTGTTATAATTGAATTCATTTTTTTAGCAGCCATAGAATCAGTTCCAATATAAGGGATTCCTGTATCTCCAGCTTCAACGATACTTACATCCATAGGAATGGAACCTAAGAAATTGGATTTTGTCTCTTCAGCCATTTTTTCAGCTCCACCCTTTTTAAAAATATTCACTTCTTTACCACAGTCAGGACATATAAATCCACTCATATTTTCTACTATACCTAATAATTTCAGATTCAGTAGTCTTGAAAATTTTACTGTTCTTCTTGAATCAAGAAGTGAAACATCCTGCGGTGTAGTAACAACTACAGCCTTTGCATCAGGTCCTATATTCTGCGCAATACTTAAAGTTTCGTCTCCTGTTCCAGGTGGCAGATCTACAACTAAGAAGTCTATTTCTCCCCATTCAATTCCTTCCAGCATTTCAGAGATAGCTCCCATTTTCTGAGGTCCTCTCCAGATTATTGGATCATTATCAGGAACAAAAAAACTTAATGAAGATATTGCCAGATTATCTGTTATTGGTAAAGGCATTGATATTGAAGGAAGTTTTATTCCTTCCCTGCCAAGCATCAAAGGCACATTCGGTCCGTGAAGATCTGCATCAAGTATTCCTACTTTATACCCTCTTAATGATAGTCCATATGCCAGATTAACTGAAACTGTTGACTTACCAACTCCACCTTTTCCACTCATTACTGCAATTCTATGTTTAATTTTTGACATTTTTTCTGTTATTCTTTTTTTTCTTTCTTCTAAATTTGGATTTCCGTGCATTAAATTCCTCCTAATTAATTTACTCTACATACAATTAAAACATATACTGAAACAAAAAACAAGTTATTTTTAATTATATTTTTTTTATTTTGTGATATAATGCAAGTCATACTTCAAAGAAGTGAAGCAAATTTTAATTTAGATAATTTATAACAGAATCAAAAACTTTAAATATGACATTTTTACACAAATAATTAAACATAATGAAATCAACACTTTTAGAATAAATTTTTTTAAGCATATAAGTTTTTCAAAAAATGAAAATTATTCTATGCTATATTCAAAAGATTCAAATCAACAAATTTATAGTTTATTCATTTTTTACTACTTCTAATTATACCCTTAGTGGTCTGATTTGTCAACAGTATTATTTTAATTTTACCTTGTATCTACAAGTCTTAGAGCGTATTCTTATTTTTATTTATAATATTTTTTTTATACTATTTTTAAGTCTTTTATTTTTATAAAAATTCTTTTTCGAAATCCTCTTCACTTAAAATTCTTACTCCAAGTTTTTCAGCTTTTTCTAACTTACTTCCTGCTTTTTCACCTGCAATAAGATAATCAAGATTTTTTGAAACTCCTGAAAGATAATTTCCTCCTTTTGAGAGAATAATATCCTTTATTTCTTCTCTTTTATATTTCTCCAATTTACCGGTTGCAAGGAAATTTTTTCCTTTTATTGGATTGTCCTCAACCTCTTTTTCTTCAGACAAATCATATTCAAATTTTAATCCTATTTCCTTTAACTTTAATATTTTGTTCCAGTTATTCTCATTTTTCAAATATTCATGTACTGCAACAGAAGCTTTTTCTCCTATCCCTTTAACTTGTATTAATTCTTCAACTGTTTTTTCTCTTAATATATCAATACTTCTAAAATTTTTAGTAAGAAGATTTGCATTGAATTTTCCAACAAATGGTATTCCTAAAGCATATAAAACCTTATTGTATTCTCTATTTTTACTTTCTTCAATGCTATTAAGCAGATTTTCTACACTTTTTTTACCCATTTTTTCCAAGTTTTCAAGTTCCTCTTTATAATTTTTTAGTGAATAAATATCTACTACTGTCTCTATTTTTTTCAGTTCGATAAACTTTTCCACTATTTTTTCTCCAAGTCCTGTTATATTCATGGCATCCCTTGAAACAAAATATTCTATTTCCCTTTTTACTTTTTCAGGACAGAATGGGTTTGGACATTTTAATGCAACCTGCCCTTCCTCTTTTATAAGTTCTGTACTGCATACAGGACAATTTGTAGGAATTTCAATATCCCTTTCATTTCCATTTCTGTCATTAAAAACTACATTTACAACCTGTGGAATTATTTCTGCGGCCTTTTCTATTATTACATTGTCTCCTATTTTAATATCCTTTCTTCTTATCTCATCAAAATTATGAAGACTTGCACGTTTTACTACTGATCCCGAAAGATTCACTGCTTCAAGTTCTGCAACCGGTGTTATTACCCCAGTTCTTCCTACCTGTAAAGTTATATCATAAAGTTTTGTTTTTACCTGTTCAGCAGGAAATTTATATGCAATAGCCCATCTTGGACTTTTTGTTGTGTAACCCAGCTCATTATAATATGAAAAATCATTTACCTTTATTACAAGTCCATCCGTTTCATAATCAAGTTTTTCCCTTTCTGTATGCCATTTTTCTATTGCCTTTTCAAGCTTTTTAAAATCACTATATTTTTCAAATATTTTAGTTGTTTTAAATCCAAGACTTTCTATATACTCTATACTTTCTTCATGAGTTTTCACTCCAAAGTTTTCAGGATTTACAAGATAGTACAGATAGCAGTCTAATCCCCTTTCTCTAACAATACTGCTATCAAGCTGTCTTATTGTACCTGCCGCCGCATTTCTCGGATTGGCAAATACATCTTCCCCCGCTTCTTCCCTTTCCTGATTTACCTTATTGAAATTTGAAATGGGAAGTACTACTTCTCCTCTTACTTCTATACTTACAGGTTGTTTAAGTCTTTTTGGGATTGACTTTATTTCCCTTATATTTTCAGTCACATCTTCTCCAACCTGACCGTCTCCCCTTGTAATTCCCTGTTTTAATATCCCATTTTCATATATTAAGCTTATACTAAGTCCATCCAGTTTTAATTCTAATATGTATTCCAGTTTTTTATCAAGTCCTATTATCTTTCTTGCCCTCTGATCAAAATCTTCTATCTCTGAAATATTATATGTATTAGACAAGCTTAGCATCGGAACACTGTGAGTAACTTTTGAAAACTTTTCATTGGCAGTTCCCCCTATTTTTTCCGTAGGTGTCACCGTATTCCCTGATTTATTTTCCTGACTATATAATTCCTTAAGCTCAGGCCATCTTTCTTCCAGGCTTTTCAGTTCCCTAATCAACTTATCATATTCTGCATCCGAAATAATAGGAGAATCTTCATCATAATAGGCTTTATTGTATTTCTCAATATCATTTCTCAGTCTGCTGTATTTTTCATATCTATTTTCACTATCTTCTGATTTATTTTCTGTTTTATCATTTTCTGTATCCAGTAATTTTTTATTCTCCTGAATTTCCTCATCTTCATTTATTTTCAATGTATCAAATAAGTTCACACTTTCACCTCTGTTTTATTTCAATTGTTTCTAGTATTATACTACATCTTTCCTAATCTGTATATTTGAAATTTTATATCTGTATTATTTTCGTAAAATATGCTATTATATAGGGGTAGCAAATTTAATAAGGAGGTTTTTAATTGTACCTGATATTCAGGTATAATCCATAAAAAATGTCAAATAATATTACAAATGATAAAATTGATATATTGAGCTTGAATCTTGAAAAGTTACAGGAAATTTTTGTTATTACTGGCTTGAAAAAATTTAATGCGACACAGGTTTTTGACTGGCTTCACAACAAACTTATATTTGATTTTGACAGATTTACCAATATTTCAAAAAATGATAGGGAAATATTGAAAAAACGATTTTATCTGCCTAAACTGGAATATCGGACACATCAGATTTCCGATGATAAAAATACAGAAAAATTTCTTTTTGAATTAAAAGATAAAAGGCTTATAGAAAGTGTCCTGATTTCACATAAAAACAGACATACTCTCTGTGTTTCTTCACAGATAGGGTGTCTTCTGGGATGTGATTTCTGTGCTACGGCAACTATGAATTATGAAAGAAATCTCGATATTTCAGAAATTCTTCTACAGTTCTACTATGTACAGAATTATCTATCTAAAAGAGGAGAAAAACTCGGAAATGTTGTTTTCATGGGAATGGGAGAACCCTTTCTGAATTATGATAATGTTATCGGAGCAATCAATATATTAAATTGTGACAAAGGACAGAATTTTTCCAAAAGAAACTTTACTATTTCCACAAGTGGAATAATTCCAGGAATCAAAAGGTTTACAGATGATGAGCCACAAATTAATCTGGCTATTTCCCTTCATTCTGTAAAAGATGATGTCAGAACGGAAATTATGCCTATAAATAAAAAGTGGAATGTAAAAGAACTTAAGGAAACTCTTCTGGAATATCAGAAAAAATCAAAAAACAGAATTACATTTGAGTATATTCTCATTGACGATATGAACTGTGAAACCATGGATGCCTTTGAGCTGATAAATTTCTTGCGTTCTTTTTCCTGCCTCGTAAATCTTATTCCTTACAATCCTGTTGCAGGGAAAATTTATAAAACTCCACCAAAGAAGAAACAAAGAGAGTTTTATAATTTACTTAAAGAAAAGAATGTTAATGTTACACTGCGTGAAACAAAAGGTCAGGATATTGCAGCGGCTTGTGGGCAATTAAAAGCTAAAAAGGAGATGAGCAGTATAAATGAAAAATAATAATAATTCTAATGAACAGGAGAAAAAAGTTCCTAAAAAGAAAAAGAGGGTGAGCATTCTTTCCTTTTTTCTTAAACTTTTTGTATTTCTCATGATAGTTGGTGTAGGAGTTCTCTCTTACATGATTTACAGTATCAGGAAAGAAACTCCTACAGAACTTATTGAAAGTTACAGTCCTATTTCACCTTCAGTTATATATGATATAAATGGAAATCAGCTGGATACAATTATCGTTGAAAATCGTTCGCCAATCAGCATAAATGATGTTCCTAAACATGTTCAGGATGCTTTTCTGGCAATAGAGGACAGAAAATTCAGAACACACCACGGATTTGACTTTGTGCGTACAGGGAGAGCGATGTTCCTTACACTTACAGGACGTCGTCGTGAAGGTGGAAGTACGATTACTCAGCAGCTTGCGAAAAACGCTTTCCTTACTCCTGAACGTACATGGATAAGAAAAGCAAAGGAAGCTATTTTGGCGATTGAAATTGAAAGAAAATATACAAAAGATGAAATACTGGAAAATTATCTGAATACAATTTACTTTGGGCAAGGAGCATACGGAATAAAAAACGCTTCAATAAAATACTTCAATAAGGAACCGAAGGATCTTACAATAGCACAGGCTGCTATACTGGCAAGTTTACCTAAGTCTCCTACAAAATATTCAAAAATAGAAAATGCTGTTGAAAGGGAACAGCTTGTTCTTTTACAGATGAGAAATTTTGGATTTATTACAGAGCAGCAATATGAAGAAGCTAAAGCTGAAAAAATTAAGTTTGTAAATGGAAATATTAAAAATCAGAATGAAGAGGAACAGATTTCAACTTCCAACATTGCACCTGAATTTACTACTATCGTATTAAGCGAAGTAAGAAAAATACTCAATATTGCAGATGATGATCAGAAGTTTATATTTGACGGATACAAAATATATGCAACTGTTGATTTAAATATGCAGAACGCCGCTTATAAAGCTTTTAACAGTAATTACAACATGAGAAAGAGGGCAAAGCTGAATGGAGCATTATTCTCAATAGATCCAAGCAATGGTTTTGTAAAAGCCATGGTTGGAGGTAAAAACTATAAAAAGGGAGAATTTAACAGGGCTTTAAGTGCTACACGACAGCCTGGATCCTCATTTAAGCCACTAGTTTATCTTGCCGCTTTGCAAAAAAATATGAACATGAGCAGCGTAATGGAAGATTCACCCCTTACCTCTCCAGGATGGTCTCCGAAAAACTATGACGGAAAATTCAGGGATAGTATGTCTTTGGCAAAAGCACTGGAAATTTCAAATAACGTAATTCCTGTAAAACTTCTACAATTTGTAGGTATTGATGCAGTTGAAAAAATATGGCGTGATTCAGGAGTTTTAGGTGGAGATTTTCCTAGAGATTTAACACTTGCATTAGGTTCCATAACAACAAGACCTATTGACATGGCTCTGTTTTATGCGGCTCTTGCTAATGGTGGATTCCAGGTAACTCCTCAATATATATATAAAATTGAAAATAAATATGGGGAAATTATTTATGAAGCAAAACCTCAGAAAAAGAAAATATTTGAACCTGAAGATGTCGCAATACTTACATATATGCTGCAAAATGCTGTTAATTATGGTACAGGACAAAGCGCAAAAGTATTTAAGAGTGGAAAACTTATTCCTATGGCAGGAAAAACAGGAACTACCAGTGATTATGTTTCTGCATGGTTTACAGGTTACACTCCTACTCTTGCTACAGTAGTTTACGTTGGAAATGATGACAATAAGTCTATGGGTGGAGGAATGACAGGGGGAGCCGCCGCAGGTCCTATATGGAAAAACTACATGCAGTCAGTTGTAAATATTGAAAACTACAATGTCGGTTTCTTTGAGTTCATTGATGATTATATTAAAAGAAAAGATTTGATTTTAAGAGAAATTGATTTAAAAATAGGTCTTCTAGACACAGATGGCATAGATAAGAGAACAGCTTTATTTAAAGCTGGAACTGAACCTGTTGAATATGAAGGTAAATTTAAAGGTGGAATAACATACTAACTAATCTATTGGGATTTATAGAAAAACTTTATAAATCCCATTTTTTTATAATGAAGAAGTTAGCTGAAAAACAGAAATACAATAAAAAAATTATATTTATGAATTATTTAGAATTTCACAATGTAAAATAGTCATTCATAAGTGAAATCATAATAAATAAATATAATTTTCATATTCTATTTCATTTCTTTTTGAAATAATCTTTTATTCCCTTAATGCCAATGGCATAGTGAAATACACAGACTTGTCATTATCTTCATCTTTTACTACCACTGAGCTTTTTGAATTCATTAATCTTAATTCTGTTACTTTACCGCCAATAATTGAAATATAATCTACAAGAAATTTAACATTTAAAGAAATTTTTAAATTTTCACCTTCCTGTATAGTTGCAAGTTCTTCTTTTATTTTAGCATTTTCATTTATACCTGTAAGAATAAGCTTATTATTTTCAAAACTGAAAATACCACCATTTTTTGCATCTTTATTATCTCTAACAAATATCAACGTTCTTTTCAATACTGATAAAAAATCTTTTGTATTTAGAAGAATTTTTTTATCATGCTGTGCACTTTTCAATATTGATTTATAGTCAGGAAACTGTAATTCTATTACTCTTGTTAAAATCTCTACATTTGAAAATTTAAAAAATACTCTTGTACCATCTGATTTAAAACTTATAGTTTCCTCATCTATAAGTTTCATTATCTTTATTAATCCTTCTATTGTTTTTAGAGGAATACTTACACTTAATCCTTCTTTATCCTTCTGATTTTCTTCAAGCTCCTCCTCTATGTAAGTAAGTCTATAAGTATCTGAAGAAACTAACTTAAGCTTATTATCCTCAATTTCAAGTCTTATACAATTTACAGCAAGATTTTCAGGATCGCTTGAAGCTGAAATTTTTACATTTTCTATATTTGCCAGAAGCTTACTTTTTTCGAAAGTATATTCAACTCCCATTTCAAATCTTGACTGTGTAGGATAATTTTCTGCATCATACAACGAAAATTCAGTATTTGTACTGTCTGTTCTTATTATAAGTTTTCCTTGTTCTTCGATTAATTCTATCTTTTCATCAGCTATTTGTTTTAAAAATTCTTCAATAAGCTTATGCTTTATAACTATTTTTCCCTCGGAATTTATCTCTCCTGAAATTTCAGTATTAATTGATAATTCAAGATCTGTACCTTTTAATATTATACGGTTTTCCCTTGCTTCTATATAAATCCCTGAAAGAACTTCTCTTATTTTATTTTCTGTTACTGAATTTTCAACTATCTGAATTGCTTTTAAAATTTCTTTTCTGTCAACTTTGACATTAAGCATACATGATCTCCTTCCTTTTAGATATATTTCACTATAGCATTTCTTTATACTCTTTAAAATGATTTTTTAATTTTATAATTGCTTTTTTTTCTATCTGTCTTACTCTTTCCCTTGTAATATTTAAAATAGATCCTATTTCTTTCAAAGTATGTATTTTATTATTATAAAGGCCATATCTGAGTTCGAGTATCTCCTTTTCCCTTTCTGTAAGAGTATTGTCAAGCAAATCCCTCATTTCTGATAACTGATCTTCTTTAATAATTTTTTCTTCAACATCGTCGTTTTTTCCAATGATATCTTCCAGATAAATATTATCTCCTATTGTTTCATTCAGGGAGATTACATCCTGAAATTCATTCAGAAGAAGAATTACTTTACTTTCTTTCAATTCTACTTCTTTTGCAATGTATGAAGTTGATGGAGATTCTCCATGTTGTGCTACATAATCTGTAATAACTTTATTTACTTTGGCAAGCTGTTCATATTTATAGGAAGGGATTCGTATATCTCTTCCGGTATTAATGATTGCCTTCTTTATAGACTGTTTAATCCACCATACTGCGTATGTACTGAATCTATGTCCTTTAGTATAGTCGAATTTATTTATTGCCTTTATTAATCCTATGTTTCCCTCACTAATCAGATCAATTAGTGGAAGACCGTTACCAAGTAACTTTTTTGCCGTACTTATAACAAGTCTTAAATTTGATAAAATCAGCAACTGTCTTGCCTGTTCATCATTTTCTTCTCTAATTTTCTTTAAAAGTTCATATTCTTCTTCTTTTGACAGCAAATGAAATTTCTGAATATCACTCAAATAGAGAGAAATTAAATTCAAATTATTCTCTTCCATATATCAGCTCCGTTGTTATTATCTTGTTAGTTCTTAATATACTTATTCTTATGCTAATCATCACAATATTTCATCGCAGTAATTTTAAACAAATTCTGATTTAAGGTTTCTACTCATAAATAATGAAACTAGTTCATTTACAGGTTTCCCTTGATAAATCACTTCATATAAAGCAGAAAAAATAGGTGCATTAATATTCTGTTCTTTTATAATTGCATATAGAGCCTTTATAGTTTCCGCTCCTTCAGAAACCATATTCATATTTGCAGTTATATCTTCTATTTTTTCACCTTTTCCAAGCTTTTCTCCTACATATCTGTTTCTACTGTGGTTACTTGTACATGTTACGATTATATCACCAAGACCCGAAAGTCCCATAAAAGTTTTTGGATTGACATCATAATACTTGCTTATTTCCAATATTTCATTTATTCCTCTTGTAATCAAAGCAGCCTTAGAGTTATCTCCAAAACCTAATCCATCAGACATTCCCGCAGCAATCGCCAGACAGTTTTTTAAAGCTCCGCCCAGTTCCGCTCCAGTAAGATCCGTTCCTGTATAAACTCTGAAATAATTATTACTGAACAATTTCTGAACCTGTATCGCCGCATTTTCATCTGTAGATACTGCTAAAATTGCTGATGGAAGCTTTATTGCCACTTCTTCAGCATGAGTAGGTCCGGCAAGCAGGACATAACTGTATTCTTTATTTCCAAGCTCTTCTGCCACTACTTCAGAAATTCTTTTCTTACTTGAAATTTCAATTCCTTTTGCGACATTAACTAATATTATATTATAAATCAGACAATTTTTCAATCTTTTTAAAACTGTCCTCAAAAATTGTGTAGGTGTAGCTAATAAAATGACATCTATTCTGCCATATTTCTGTTCATCTGAAAGAACTTCACAGTAATCATCAATTATTTTCAGTTCTTCAGGTAATTTAACTTCAGATAAAAAAATAGGATTTTTTCTTTCTTTTTTCATTATATTCCTATTTTTTTCGCTATGTTCCCACAGATAGACATTACTGCCATTTTCTACCAGCAATTTAGCTAAGCAGGTTCCCCAGCTTCCACCACCTATTACCAATACATTTTTCATTAAATACACCTGCCTCTATTTTTTATTTATTGTAAATTTTGATTCTGTACCATTTAATAAACGTTGAATATTACTTTTATGTTTCACAATTATCAGTATTGCAATTATTCCTCCAAATATTGTATAGGGGACATCCCAATAAAGAAAGAAAATAAATATTGGCAATGATATTGCGGCTGTTATCGAAGAAACTGAAACGTATCTTGTCACTGCAAATATTACAAAAAATACCACTGCTGCAAGTAACAGAGCTTTTGGTACCAGAACTGTAAATACTCCAACTGTTGTTGCAACTGCTTTTCCTCCCTTAAATTTCATGAAAAGTGAAAAGCTGTGTCCTATAATTGCAAATATTCCAACCATTATAGGATCTAAACTTGATATTCCTGTCATATTCTCAAGTAAATCAGCCTTCATAAAAAAGGACAGCGCAACCGGAATTGCCCCTTTAGAAATATCAAGTATCAATGTCAGTATTCCTAATTTTGCTCCAAGAACTCTTGCTGCATTTGTAGAACCTGTATTTTTACTACCATGTTCTCTTACATCTATTCCCCTGAAAACTTTTCCTATCCAGAGGGCATTAGGAATACTCCCCAGAATATACGCAATTACTATTAATATAAACGTTTTCATAAACTCATACCATCCATTCTTTTATTTATCTAATTTTTTAGCCTCTCTTCTTCTCTTCTTTTCAGTCTTCTCAGTTCCCTATACAGAAAAAGCAGTAATACTACTGTAAATAGCAAATCTGTAAATGGCTGTGCATACCATACTCCATCCAGTTTCCATATTTTTGAAAATATTATCATAACCAGAAGAAATATCACAACTTGACGTAATAAATTCAATATTACTGCATATCTTGGCCTACCTGTAGACTGAAAATAATTTGGTATTATTATTCCTAATGATGCAAGGATTACTGATGAAAAATAAATCCTCAGTGCCTTTATACCTTCATAAAGACCTTCTACAGTACTTTTTTCATTAAAAAACAGAATTAGCTCTCTAGGTACTAGCATTACTATAATCCAAAATATAGATGAAGAAAAAAGTCCCATTGCAACAGCTATAAGAAGTGCTTTTCTAACTCTCCTGTAATTTTCCGCTCCATAATTAAATCCAATTATAGGCTGTATTGCCTGCGCTACCGAATAAACGGTCATTGTCATTATCGGCAGGTAGGAATTTATAATTGTCATTACAGCAACACCATAAGTTCCTCCATTAGTTTCAACAATTTTATTTGTTACAAGTCCTACAAGTGAACTTGCCATCTGGAGAAGAAATGGGGACATACCGATTGCAAATATATCTTTTACTATTGGATATGACAATTTCATATTTCTTAATTTAAGTTTTAAGGAACTTGTCTCTTCCAGCTTATATCCAAAAAGATTAATTTTAATCGGAAGTTTTCCTGCTATTATAAAATACATTACAAAGACTGCTGAAAGTACATTTCCTATCAAAGTCGCATAAGCTGTACCTTCTATTCCCATATGCAGTACCATAACTGCAACATAGTCAAGCACGATATTAGTTATTGCACCGACCATCATTGAAAACATTGCAATTCTTGGAGTTCCTGCAGCATTCAGAATATTTGTAAGACCATAGGAGAAAAATAATGGCAGTATTGCATACATTATTATCTCAAGATAGGTTCTCGCATATGGCAAAGTTTCCTGGTTTGCTCCTGAATAAAGTAGAATTGTATCAAGATTTATTATCATCAGTACATAGAGAGTTATACCAAGTATTGCAAATATTGTTATAGTATTTCCCAGTATTTTTTCTGCTTCTTCACCTTTTTTCTGACCAAGCCTTATAGATACCACTGTTCCCGAACCTACACCTACAAGCATAGCAAATGCTATAAAAACCATAACTATATAAAATGCTACTCCTGCACCTGCAAGAGCTTTCTCACTTATTTTTCCGACAAAAAACCTGTCTACAATGTTATAGAGTACAACTACAACTGAGCCGATAAATGTCGGTATAAAATATTTTATGCAAAGCTTAAAAATTGAATCATTATTTAATTCATCATGCTTTTTATCCATATCTATTCCTTTAATTTTTATTTATAATCTTTTATTTAATAGTATTTCTCAAATAATCTGCTACCTTTGATAACACTCCTTTATTTCCCAATTTTTCTCTTTCTTCTTTCAGTTTTAATACTATTTTTTCCTTAATTTCTTCCATTTTTTTACATTCTATCAATAACTTACCCACTGTAAAATCTTCCTGCAGCAGTTCAGAAAATACTTCTTCCTTTGCATTCAGATTAGTAAGTGAAATATATTTTATTTTCAGTATTTTTCTTGCAATAAACGCATTTATAAATGATGTTCTGTAAACTACTATTACAGGCAATCCTGTCAGTGAAACTTCAAATGTTACTGTTCCCGAAGTTGCTATTGCATATTTACATCTGTCACGTAATTCAGAAATTGATTCAAAACTTATTTCCAGATTTTCAATTTTGGATAAATCTATATCCTCAATATATTTCAAATGTGATTTATCAGCAAATTTTACTATAAATTTCTCATTTTTCATTTCTTCTGACTTTACAAGCTTTATGATTTCAGGAAAAAACTTTGTAATTTCCTGTTTTCTGCTTCCAGGTAACAGAAGTATTTCATTTCCTAATTTTTCTGAAAATACATACTTGTCAACCAGAGGATTTCCAAAATACTTTACATCCATGCCGGTTTCACTTCTCTTACTGTCAAAATATTCCTTTTCAAAAGGGAAAATAACAATCACATCATCAAATTTCATAAGTTTTTTTATACGCTTTTTACCCCATGCCCAAACTTTTGGAGGTATATAATATATTGTTTTCACTTCTGGAAGATTTTTCTTTATAAGTTCAAAAAATTTCAGGTTAAATCCTCCAAAATCTACAAAAATAACTGTTTTAATATCATTTTCTCTAATGTAATCAAGATATTCCTCTGCTTTCTGCTTAAAATATTTATATTTTTTAACAGCTTCCACAAATCCCATAATATCATTGTCTTTTATGTGATTCACTTTTATTGCTCCTGCATTTATTGAATTATCTCCAACTACTCCACAAAATTCAAGATTCTCATCCTTTTTTTTCATTTCTTCAATAATATAGGATAAATGAAGATCTCCTGACATTTCTCCACATGAAACAAATATTTTCTTTTTATTTTCCATTTATATTCCTTTTATTTTCTCACAAATTTATTAATCATTTATTTTTATTCCCTTTATAAATATTTTGTTTTTGTTTGCAAATTCTATAACTTCCTTCTGATCTATAAAAAGCATTTTATCAGCTTCGGCAATTATACCCCTTCCATTAATTTCCACGACTTTTTTTACTGTTTCAAGTCCAATAGTCGGAATATCTATTCTGTAATCCTGCTTTCTTCTGGCTGTTTTCACAACAATGCAGTTTTTACCTGCAAGCTCCCCACCACGTAAAATTGCCTTATCAGTTCCTTCGATTCCTTCAAGTGCAATGACTGATTCATCCTTTACGACAACAGTCTGTCCGGCATCAATATCTGTAAGCATTCTTGCCGCTTCTATACCTATCTCGATTGTTTTTTCCTCATTTTTTCCTGGAATATTTTTTGTGTAGTTTTCATTTTTCACCATATATTCATCAAACAGATAATTCTGAGGTAAAACTGTTATTCCTTCACCTTCAATATAATCAATTATTGCTTTTAATATATTCTTATCTTTTTTATTTCTGGCTGAAAACAGTATTTTTGTTGCAGTAAAATCAAATTTTAAATTGGAAAAAATAAGGTCTTTTTCAACTTTTCCAAGCATAACAAGACGGGAAATGTTATTTTTCTTGAAATAAGAAATTATCTTTCCCGGTTGTGCTATACTGTATTTTGCCGAATTAACATGTTTTTTTACTGATTCTTCAACACTGTCAAATAAATAGACGGAAACAGGTTCTATATCCTGCCGAATACATTGTTCTATAAACATTTCAGGTAATTTACCGTTTCCTGCTATAAGTCCAATTCTATCCATTTATCTCGTAATTCCTCTTTTACTTTTTCTTATAAATTCTACTACTTTCATTGCTTCATCAAAATGGCTATATTCTTTTTCAAGTATCTGCAATGCTTCTTCCAGCTTTAATTTTTTCTTGAAAATAATTTTATATACTTCCCTTAAAGTTTTTATCTGTTCTTCTGAAAAACCTCTTCTCTGAAGACCGACAATATTTATATATACCGCTCTTGCCTTATTTCCTTCCGAAAGCATATATGGAACAACATCCTGAGTTACTGCAGAACATCCTCCTATCATTGCGTGTCTTCCTACTCTTGTAAACTGATGAATTGCAGTCAGCCCTCCAACAACAGCATAATCTTCAACTTCGACATGTCCAGCAAAAGTTGCCGCATTTGCAAGGACACAGTTGTCACCAATAATGCAGTCATGTGCAATATGTACATATGCCATTATTAGACAGTTATTACCAATCCTAGTTTCATACTTGTCATCAGTTCCCCTATGAATAGTTACAAACTCTCTTATTTTATTGTTATTTCCTATTACTGTCCTCGTTTTTTCACCTTTAAACTTTAAATCCTGTGGAACTTTTCCTATAGATACAAATGAAAATATATAGTTATTTTCTCCTATTATCGTTTCTCCATCTATCACTACATGAGATTCCACAGTAGTTCCGTTTCCTATTACAACTTCAGGTCCTATTATCGAATAAGGTCCTACTGTTATATTTTCTCCGAGCTTAGCTTCTTCAGCTATTATTGCAGTTGGGTGAATGTTATTCGTACTCATTGTCATACCTCTTTATATTATTTTATTGTATTACCTATAACTCCTGTATTGCAAATTTCAAATCTGCCTCACATGTAACAGCACCATCAACGGTACATTTCCCTTTTGCAACTATAACATTTCTTTTTACTTTTATTTTTTCAACTTCTATTCTTAGCTGATCACCTGGAACTACACCTTTTCTAAATTTACAGTTATCTATAGACATGAATAAAGGTATCTTTCCTGGTTCCAGCATTAATAATCCTACTGCCTGCGCCATAGCTTCCACCTGCAGAACGCCAGGCATAACAGGTTTTCCTGGAAAATGTCCATTAAAAAACTCTTCATTCATAGTTACATTTTTTATTGCTACTAAAGTATCTGTTCCATTTTTTTCTATTACTCTATCCACTAATAAAAATGGATATCTGTGTGGCAGTATTTTCATAATATCTTCTATTGTCATAACTGGTTCCATACTTATTTTTTCCTCCTAAAATTTTATATATAAATCGTTATTACAGTATTATAAACTTTATCCCCTATAAAAGTCAATAACCTATATACTGACTTTTTCGTTTAATAACGTTTTATTTCCCAACTTTTCATAGTTTAATGGCTTTACATCTAAATAACGTACGTTATTAAGAAACAGTAAATTCACTTTAAAATTATTTCAAATATTTTTCAGCAATGAGCGCCGTCAGTTTTGCATTTACAAAATGTCCTGCCTTTATTGCTATTACATGGGCTTTTATAGGTCTTCCCAGAACATAGAGATCCCCTATTATATCAAGTATCTTATGTCTTACAAATTCATCCGGATATCTAAGCCCTTCGGGATTTAAAGGACCGTCTCTTCCAACCACAATTGCATTTTCCAGACTTCCACCCAGAGCAAGATTATTTTTTTTCAAAAAATCTATTTCATAATCAAATGCAAATGTTCTGCATCTGGCGATTTTTTCAATATATTCCTCGGAATTTACATCTATTTCAAAATACTGTGATTTTAAAAAACTGTGATTAAAATCTATCGTATATGATATTTTAAATCCATCATAAGGCAGTGCCAGAACATGTTTTCCATCCTTTTCCTGAGTAAATATTACCGGTTCAGTTATTACTACAGGTTCTATTTCACTTTCCAGTTCCTTTATTCCTGCTTCTTCCAGTTTTTTCATAAACTGTATCGAGCTTCCGTCAAGTATCGGAAGTTCATTTCCATTTATTTCCACAATAATATCAGTAATTCCTGAAACGGAAAGCGAAGACATAAAATGTTCTATTGTATGTACTCTTACATCTGCCTCATTTTTTATATTTGTTCCTCTTTCCAGGTCAAATAAGTTTTTATAATCAACTTTTATAATATTATCTTTATCTGTAACATCTACTCTTTTAAAAATTATTCCTCTTCCTGTCTTGCTGTCATCCCCATTAGGCTTCAATGTAAGTTCTATTTTCTCTCCTTTATGAAGACCTGTTCCGGATAGAGAAACTTCTCTTTGTATTGTTCTTCGCTTCATAGATTTCCTCCATTTTTTTGTTTTCTGAGATTAATCCAATCTTTGATTTATCCTTCTTAAACTCTAAAACTAGCCTTTCAGAAGTTTTTCTGCAAGAATTAAGGCTATTTTCTTTTCTCCTGTCATAAAATCAATCACCAGACTTTTTTCATCAACCTTTTTAATTTTACCTTTTCCAAACTTAATATGATCTACAGTATCTCCAACTTTATATTTAGATTTTCCTTTATTTTTCAGTTCGGAAGTTCTCACTGATTTTAATGAAAATGGATTAAAATTCTCTATTTTTCTTCTTGTTTCTTTATTTACAACAGTTGCATTTTCCATCTTTTTACTGAAACTCTTAAATTTCTCTGATAAATATTCAAGGTTTCCCTGCTTCATCTCATAAATAAATCTTGAAGGTTTTATCATATAGTTCATTTGTCCCCATACCATTCTTTCTGAAACATGGGAAATGTAGAGTTCCTTTTTTGCTCTTGTAACAGCAACATAGCAGAGTCTTCTTTCTTCTTCAATTTCTTCCTCAGAAGTATCGAAATTACATGAAGGAAAAAGTCCATCTTCCATTCCGGCAATAAACACATAGTCAAATTCAAGGCCTTTTGAACTGTGAATTGTCATTAATTTTATAAAATTTTCTTCATCTTCAATATCATCAGTTGACGAAGTCAATGAAACCATATCCAGATATTCACTTAGGGACATTCCAGGATTCTGTCTTTCAGATTCTGTTATACTGTTCAGCAGTTCCTCAATATTTTTTACCCTGTCTTCCTTATTATCCTCTATCGAATCAATATATTTTGTCTTTATAAGCACTTCATCGAACACTTCTTTTATTGAAAGTTCATCAAGATTTTCATATATTTCATGCATCATTTTATAAAAATCTTTTGCCGCTTCCTTGACACTGGCTCTTATTCCTGGAATCTCATCAATATATTTTGTTGATTCCAGCATTGAAATTCCTTTTTCATTTGCAATTTGACCCAGTTTTTCAAGTGTCTTATCTCCTATTGATCTTTTTGGAACGTTTATTATTCTATAAAAATTATGATTATCATTAGGGTTATTCAGTAAATTCAGATACGCCAGAATATCCTTTATTTCCTTTCTCTGGAAGAACTGCATTCCACCATAGATTTTATAAGGAATATTCGCCGCAAGAAGCTTTTCCTCCAGAACACGTGACTGTGAGTTTGTTCTGTAAAGTATTGTCATGTCCTTGTAGAGTTTTCCATCTTTAGACTTGGCTTTTATTTCATTTACAATGAATTCAGCTTCATCATAGACAGTAGGAGCATTGAAAACTTTTATTTTTTCTCCTTTTTCTCCATTAGTCCAAAGTTTCTTTCCTTTTGAGCTTTTATTATTTTTTATAAGCTCATTTGCAGTATCAAGTATTGTTTTAGTAGATCGGTAGTTCTGCTCAAGTTTAGCTACAAATGCATTTTTATAATCCCTTTCAAAATTCAGTATATTATTTATATTTGCACCTCTGAAGGCATATATACTTTGATCTTCATCTCCTACAACACATATATTTTTATATTTTTCTGCAATTTTACTTATTATTTCATATTGGATATCATTTGTATCCTGATATTCATCCACAACTATATATCTGTATCTGTCCTGAACTCTTTCCAGCACATATGGATCTTCCAGGAGTTTCTTTGCGTTAAGCAGCAAATCTGAAAAGTCCATGGCGTTATTTGCCTTCAATGTTTCATCATATTTCTGATAAATATCCCTAAAAATTCTATTTGCAGGAATTCTAATGTCAATCTGTTCTTCCAGTTCTTCTATTCCTATTCCCTGTTCTTTAAGTTTACTGATTCTTCCTGCAGTTTTAGCAGGTGATATGTCATCATTTTTTATATTCATATCTTTTTTTATTTTATTAATAATAGTTTTCTGATCATCTACATCATAGATATTGAAATTTCTTCCATATCCTATCCTGTCAGAATATGTTTTTAAAAGTCTTACTGAAAACGAATGGAAAGTTGATACTACAAGATTATTTGCATCCGGTCCGATTAGAGCTTCTGCCCTTTCTTTCATTTCCTTGGCAGCTTTATTTGTAAATGTGAGTGCCATTATATTCAGCGGAGAAATTCCTTTTTCCTTTATCATATGAGCTATTCTATATGTAACTGTTCTTGTTTTTCCACTTCCAGCTCCAGCCAGTATCAATACAGGTCCGTCAATTTTCTCAGCTGCTTTTCTCTGTTCTTCATTTAGTTCATCTAAAATACTCATTTTTCCCTTCCTTTGCTATCTGTATTTAGTTTATTATTTGTTCTCATACTTATATTTTGTACATTTTTTCATATTTAGATTATATCATAATTTATAGATTTTGTCTTTAAATATTTAGAATTAAAACATAACTGTATGAATTTCTCCCTTTTCAAAATTTTCTCATTTTAGTCTTCTTATTATGTATATTTTTATTGCATTTTTAGTTGAAAACATGTAGAATTATTTAACTATAGTTTTATTATAAAGGAGTTTTATGAAAAAATTTAAATTTATTATAGTGATAATGATATTATCATTTTTTTCCTGTGATAATACTTATTACGGTAAAAAAGAATCCGAATCAGACGTAAATGGCAAAGAAGAAAATATAAATACTGCCGTTATAAATTCTGCTGAAAATGAAATATCGGAAAATAAAAAAATTACTATCATAGGTGTAGGAGACATAATGCTTGGAAGCAACTATCCTTCAAAAAATCTTCTTCCAAAAAATGACTATAACATATTATCTGATACTGAAAAAATATTACAGGATGCAGATATTACCATAGGAAATCTGGAAGGTACCCTTTTTGATGAAGGTGGAATCCCAAAAAGCTGTTCTGATCCATCTGTATGTTTTGTTTTCAGAACTCCTTCAAAATACGGTCAATATCTCAAGAAAGCAGGATTTGACTACTTAAGCATTGCAAATAACCATTCCAATGACTTTGGAGATGAAGGAATTAGTAAAACAATGAAAAATCTTGATGAACTAGGCATAAAATATACAGGTATAAAAAAATTAGCTGAAACCACTATAATTGAAAAAGATAATTTGAAATATGGTTTTGTATCTTTCGCCCCCCTTTCTAAAACAGTGGATTTAAATGATTATGAATATGGGTCTGAACTGATAAAATCCCTCAAAAACGAGGTTGACATTGTTATAGTAATGTTTCATGGAGGAGCAGAAGGAAACGGAAAAGAACACCTTACAAGAAAAACTGAAATGTTCTTTGGAGAAAACAGAGGAAATGTATTTAAATTTGCCAGAATGGCAGTGGATGCAGGAGCAGATATAATTTTTGGACAGGGTCCTCATGTAACCCGTGCAATAGAACTGTATAAGAATAAATTTATTTCCTACAGTGCAGGAAATTTTGCTACATATGGAAAATTTAATTTAAAGGGGTCAAGCGGTATTGCTCCGATTTTTAAAATTACTCTGGATAGTAAAGGAAATTTTATTGAGGGAGAAATAATACCAGTTAGGCAGACCAAAGGAGTATACGGTCCCTTCATTGATGAAAATAAATCTGCGGTTAAAGAGATAATTTCCCTTAATAAAAGTGATTTTCCTGAAGGGAATGGCCTTTCTGTAAGTGAAGATGGAAAGATTCAAAAGAAATAGAAAATTTTATTATATGGTTCAGTTTCCTGTAGATAACTATAATAACTACCTTATATTTGATATTAAAACTATATTTATAAATTATTTATAATTTCACAATATAAAACAGGAAATGGATAAATATAATTCTCTATTTCGTATAAACATATTTTCTTTCATCTGACATTTCTTCATTATATTTATATCCATTTAGAGATATGTTTTTTAACAGAGTAACATCAGTTATTCTGTTTTTTATAATGTAATTTACAGTAAACCCACGCATTTTCTTAGAATTAGTGCTTATCTGTTTCAGTTTACCATCTTTCTCATCATAGAACTCAAAATTGTAAATATTATCTGTTGAAAGTATTTTAGAATACTCCTTTGATGCCAAGTTTATTATAAAGTCTTCATTTCTAAAATAATCATTTATTTCCTTTTTCCATATTTCATAGAGTGATTTCTCTGAAAAAACTGAATTTACCATATCAAGCCTATATTCCTTTAATTCCGTGAACGGAGTAAGGACACCATATAATGCTGATAATATTCTCAAATTCTCTTCCATAAAATTCTGCTCTTCTGTAGTCAGTTCATCTGCATGTATTTCCTTGTATGCAACACCTGTATAAGTAGAGATTGCATGTCCATATTTTTCCTTTTTAAAACTCTTATAAAAGTCTGATAATTTTTCAGCTTGTTCTCTTTTTAACTTGAATTTACATTCAATATATTTTACTGTCCATTGAGATATTTCTTTTACTATTTCTTCTGTTATTTCTGAAAAAACAGGAGTTGCAAATCTGTCAACTCCATTCAGAACTCCTATTTTTTTTGTTTTACTTGGTGATATTATTATTTTCATCTTTTATCCTTATCTATAATTTTTTTACATTTACTTACTTTTTAGCTGAAATTATATTATATCCATCCACTGTTCTGCTATGCGCATTTAAAAACTTACTTGCATATATTGCAACATCTTTTTGAGTGTTATTTTCTGCAGCTTTAATCATTTTATCTGCATTTTCAAGCAGTTCCTCAGAATTTTTCTTGATTTCCTTAAATTGATCTGTATTTATGCCTTCCTTAGTTGCAGCTTTATCTGTAGTTTCTTTTAATTTCAAATATGATTCCTGCATTTTTTTCTGTAATTCCTTTAATTTTTTTACTTCTTCCTTATCAAATTTCAGATTTTCTTTTGCAAATGCTGTATTTGCAAAGTTATTTGCTTCATTTACATACTTAACCAGATTTGCCATTGCTGTTTTTCCATCTGTTTCTGCTTTTTTTACTATTTTATCTCCTATTTTTTCAGAAAGTTTATCTAATGCTAACGAATATGCATTGTAGTTATTCTTTCTTTCTTCAGTGACATTTTTATACTTTTCTGCCAGTTTTTTACCTTCTTCAAAATTGTCTTTTTCATATTTTTTATTTTTATAGTAATCCACTATTTCTACTATCACATTTTTTTCATTATTTAAAGACTGTACAAGATTCTCAGCCGATTTATCCACTTCATCAAATTTTGGATTCTTTTTTATGTTTTCTTCCAGATTTTTCACATATTCAGAAAATATATTAACTGTTTCTTCAGTTTTAATAATTCCTTCTATTCCTTTACCTGATGGTTTTTTAAAATTTCCTTTTTCATCAGAAAATTCTTTAGTAAATACTTCTTTAAAAGAATCATGCCATTCTTCCTCATTCGGTACATTTTTTAAATTGACATATTCTGTATATTTCTTAATTTCATTTTCACTTATATTTTCAGAATCTTTAGATATTTTAGTTGTAGTTTTATCCGGATTGTCCTTATCTACATTCTTGTTATCTTTTTTACCACAGCTTATAGCAATTAAAAGAACTGCAAGTCCCATTATTATTCTTTTTTTCATTTTTTTAATCATTCCTTTCAATTTTCCTATTTCAAAGAAAATTTTAATAAGTCTATTATTCCAGTTGCTCCTTTTAAATTGTAAATTTATATTAATATATATTACATATTAAATTATTATTTTTTACTTTTTATTTCCTATCATTTTGTTATATTCAGTTATAATTTTTCTGTAATTTTCGCTAAATTCATAAAGTAAAGGATACATATCTTCTCCATTTCTCTTACTTTCAATTATTCTTTCACTCAGACTTACAACTTCTTTGGAATAATTTCTAATCTTATTATAGTTTTCTAGAGAATATTTTTCAGTTTTTATCTGTTTATCAGAAATTGTTTCAAGATTTTGATATTCTTTTTTCATTTCCTCTATTAAGCCTTTCAGTTTCAGAACTTCCATTTTTGTGAAATCAAACTGTTTTCTTGAAAATAAAATCTGCGAAAAATCTTCTGTATTGTTAATAAACATAACAAGAGCCATAGCTGCTTTTCTTCCTTTTTTTCGAAGTCTTTCAATTTCTTTTTCTTTTTGACTCTTTATGAGAACCTTCATTACTTCAACATATACACCATATTTTTCATTACTTTTTCTTGAAGTGTTTAAGTAGGCAGATTGCAAAAATATGGCACCTTCATAATTATCTTCCTTGTACACTCCTTTTTCATAGTAATCCAATATTTCTAAATCCAATTTTTTTTCTTCTTTAATTGCTTCGATATATTCCTTAATATAGTTATCGATATTTTTAAATTCAGGTTTTTCATTGATTACAACCTCTATTTTAGAAATTGATTCATCCAGTGAATTTAGTTTCTGTCTCATTGAATTTAATTCAAGCAAATCTACTCTTCTCACTTTTTTTAATCTCTTTTTATTTTCAGTGAAAGTATCAAAATAATATTCACCGAAATCACCCAAAATTGCAGAATTTGATTGATTATAAAAAGCAGCATATTTATTATATTTTTCAATTTCCGCTTTTATTTCCTTTTCCTTAGCAAGCTCTCTCCTCATATGATATCCTATAGCTGCTAAAATTATTATAAGTATACCAAAAATAAAAGCACTATATTTTGTTATTTTTTTCTTCATATATATTCACCCTTTAATTATATTTCTCCTTTTTACCTATCATAATATTATACACTATTTTTATAATATTTTCCATTTTAAAAAATCTTTTTTATTACATTTATTGTTTTTCTTAATATTTTGTTACTTAATAATTTAAAATTTTCAGTTTATTTCTCTCTTTCACTTCTTTTCCCATATTATATTTATTTATGTAAAGAATGTCAATTTATATTTTTAATTTCTTGTTAATAAACCTATTGCAAAAATATTGAAAAAAACGGCTTTATTCAGACACATATATTAAAAATAATCAGTTTTCAATACTTTTTAATATGCCTATAAGCCGTTTAAACTATTTTTCTAAATATCCAGACTAATTTCACTTTCCTTAAATTCAAAGTCTTCATCATTTAAATGCACAACTTCCAGTGCTTTTTCGTAATTTGTAGATTTTTTAGAGAAAAAGTCATGCTGAGTAGTTTCTACATTCAGTCCGTTTAATACAATAGGATTTACATCCTTCACTTCAAATTCCTCTTCAAAGCCAAGGTTCATAAGAGCCTTGTTTGCATTATATCTTATGTATTCCTTAACATCTGCTGTAAGCCCTATATCCCCATATACTTCATCCGTATATCTCGCCTCATTTTCATAAAGATCATATAGAAGCTCCTTCAGTTCCTTTCTTACACTTTCCTTTTCCTCATCGCTAAATGTAGCATAAATTTCCTGTGAAAGAAGTCCTACAAATACTCCATGAATAGACTCGTCTGCTATTATTTTCTTTATGATATCACAGCTTGCCACCATCTGACCTTGTCCTGCAAGCCATAAAGGTAGGAAAAATCCACTATAAAATAAATATGTTTCCAGATAAACCGAAGCACACAATGCCATATAAATTTCCCTCTTAGATGCTTTAGGATTATTCATCTTCTGGTAATAATAATCTATTTTATTTGCCTTATACTGTAAATGCTCATTTTCCTGAACCCAGTTAAATGTCTCATTGATTTCAGCTGTAGAAGCGACTGTCGTAAATATTGTCGAATATGACTTTGCATGAATTGTTTCCATCATGCACATATATGACAGCACTGAACGGCATTGCAGTGAATCAATGTGATCTATGATTTTCGGCATTCCTGTATGACTCTGTAAAGTATCCAGCAATGTCAGTCCTCCCAGTACCTGCAAATAAGCAAGTTTCATTTGTGGCTCAAGAGAATGCCAGCTGTCTATGTCCTTTGACGGAATATATTCCGTATCTATCCAGAATTGCTTTAAATTCTGCTCCCAGAACATCTCTACATAATCATTTTCCGGTGTGTTCCAGTTTACCGCTTCGTAAATTTTATTAGTCATTTTTTCCTCCATGGTTATTTTATTCTATATTTTCTATTTTTTATCTATTCAAATAAAATAGCTACAATCAGTTAGTTCAATACTATTGTTCCCTGCTTAAAATAGATATAAGGATAATAAAATGGGAGTTCAATGTCACTTTCCACTCTCTTTTTCATATCAGAATGAATACTGTCAAATTCTTTGAAAATTTTCTTCATTTCATTTTTTATTCTTTTCTGATCACTAGCTTTAACAGCATTCCCATATTGTTTTTTAAGATCAGCCATTTTTTGAACAACTTCCTTCATTCCAGGTGTCTTATAATCAGGTACAGTAAAATCACCTTTGTAAATGTTCATTGCATCCGCATAACTGTCAGTTTTACCGTCACTAGTTATTTTTTGTCCTGTATCTTTCTTATTTGCTTCATAATAGCCTTTTTCACCAGATATTTCTTCAATAAAATCTATAAATTGCTTTTTTGTGAAAATTTTGGTTTCTGTCACCTGTTTCTGTCCTTTTACAGCAGTCACTTTTTTAGGAAGTTCCTTATCTATTCCATAATTCCATTCATATAAATTTTTATCAATTATTATATTATCACTGACTTTATTTGGGATGTCATATTCAACTCCATCTATTATTAAATTAGAATCTCTTAATATTCCTCCTGTTGAATTTGTAAGGGAACCATAAGCCATTTCCACTATAATATAGCTTGATCTAGTTGGATTTATTATACCACCTTCTGAGTCATAATAAACAATGAAGTTAACATTTTCTCCAGTTGAAGTTTGTAAATTATGAGTTCCTGCCTTCAATTTCATTTTTTGAAAAGATTGCGGTTCCAGCTTGTATTCCTTTGAATCTAGCTTTACAGTAACTGCAGTATCTGTTGGATTACTTAAAAAATACTCCTTTGAACTTGGTTTACATTTAGAAAAAAGTAGCATAATTACTATTATGACTATCATTCCTAATCTTAATTTTACTCTCACTTTAATATGTCCTTTCATACTTTTATTTGTATTTCTATCCCCATCTCCAGTTTATTTTATCATATTTTTTCTACCAGTCCAAGTCCAAATCTTCATTAAGCTCCTCGTATTCTATTAATTTGCTTGGATTTTCAAGCTTGTCATAATATTTATTATTGTGAACAGGCTCTATTTCAATCAGTTTAAGTTTATCATCAATAAGAAATTTCTTAAAAAATCTATATAATGGCTTAATATCAGGATTTATAAATTCATTATGTCTGTTAAGCTGTGAATAATTGGTCAAAACAAGACAATCCCTGAAATATTTTGCATTATCTTTAAACAGGTCGTTTGAAACATCTGTAATTCCTAAAGAATATAAAAATTTCAATGTAAATACTGTAGTTGTTCTAGTGTTCCTTTCCACAAATGGATGGACATCCCATATTTTTTTCACACAGTCTACAGCTAATTCCACCACATCATTAATATCTTTAATTTTATATTTTCTAATACCCAATTCCCTGATTATGTCCTTCAAGTCCTCTTCAATCGTCTTAAAATTCCCATAGTTAGCACTATCTCCATTTAAAACATCTTCATACTTCTGAATATCAAATTTTCTGAATTTACCACAAAATTCCTCATTAATAATATTTTCAAAAAGTTCCTTATGAATGTTTTTCAGAGTATTTATAGTTAAATTAAAACTGCTATTATCGAGTAATTCTACAATTTTTAAACTTACAAGGTCACACTCATATTCTGATTTGTTAATCTTATCGGCTTTGCTGTAATATTTATAAAGCTCATTTTCCACTTCAACATAAGTCTTCATGTTATTTATATTGTCATAGACAAGCTTTTTTAGTTCCTCCGATGGTTTCAAATCATCAACCTGATTAAGTCCAATAGCTATTTTCCAGTATTTCTGTTTTTTATACTTGTCGGTCGTTTCTTGTATTTCTTTATATTCGCTTTCTATAAGTAACACCTTCATTATTATATATTATTTATAAGTTTTTCTTTAATTTTTTATAATAAATCAAACCACATTGTAGAAAATTTTATGTCTTTTAACTTTCTCAATTGTAATACTTTATTTTACAACTCTTATTTTATGTAGTCTTGAAATAAACTTATTTTTAGCATTTTCTGTAAAATTGTTAACATTATTTTTAAAGTAATTTTCTATTCTTTTTTTACTTTCACCTTTTTTAGCCTTTAATATACATTCAAGACAAATTATTTTTTCCTTATAAGATTTGAATTCATCACTCTTGAATATAGTTTTAAAATAGTTGACGATTTCTTCCATTTCGTCAATTCTATTAAATTTTTCAGCAATTTCAAATTTAACAAATCTAGCATAATTATGATGTTTTTCAGCTTTTATTGCCTGATCTATCAGTTTTTTTGCTTTATCATAATTATTATTGATAAAAGCTTCATATTCCGCTTTCATTCTTAAAGTCATTTCTTTTGCCACTATACTTTCAATCTCATCAATACTTTCGATTAATTCTTTTAATATTTTTGATTTATTTTGTATATTAGATTTTATAGCACAGACAAAATAAGCTTGGATATGATAAGGATTATCTTTAGAATTTTCATAATTCATTTTTGCTAAATCTAATGCTTCTTCATATTCTTGCATTGATATATGTATTTGAACTTTTTCTCTTTTTGCTTTAGAAAAATTTTCTCTATCTTGTAAACTTTCATTTATTCTTTCTAAAGCTTTATCAAATTTTCCTACTTTTCTGTAATAAAATCCAAAAAGAAAATCATGATCTGCTCCATCTATTTTTTGAATTTCAGTCTTAAATTCCTCTTTCTTCATTTTTGCTAAAGATGAACATAATAAGTATCTTATTTCAAAAATTATTTTTTTATCCATATTATGTGAATTTTCTAATGCTCTTTTAGCAAATTCAACTACTTCTTTATTTTTTCCTTTTGTATATAAATCTACCATTGTTTTTAAATATACTGATGGTATTATGTAATTTTCATCTATATCTATTCCTTCTTTTAAGGCATATTTCAAATTATACAAAAATTCAGGTATTTCATAGTCTTCATTATTTTTTATATTTTTTATAAATTCTAAAACATTTTGTCTTATTTTTTCTTTATGTTCGGATGATATCTCATATTCACTTCTTTGAATATAATCTTTTATAGTATCATTAACTCTTATATACTCTTTCATTAATCCACTATACTCACAAATACCTAATAAATAAAATTCATCTATATATTTTCTAGTAATCTCTTCTGAAACTATTGAATTTATATAACTTAAAGTTATATAATCAAATGAAGATAACAATGCTAACAATTCCATTTTTTCTTCATTTTTTTTAATTTCTTCTAATAGAATAGTTGCTTTTCGTTTATTAAAATTTACTATATCAGAATATCTATCTTTTAATTGATTTAATTGATAATTTTTTAATAATTCAATTGTAAAAAACACTTGTTCAGGAAAACCACTCAACAATTTTGAAATATCCTTTATATCTTCTGGATTTAAATAATCATCCATATTTTCAAATTCTAAAATTCTTTTAAATAATCCTATTCTTTCTTTTTGTGTCAATTCATCTAATGCAATATCATAAAATCTATCTGTACTGAAATCTTTGTGAAAATATCTAAATTTACTTGCTAAAAGAAATGTCGCCATTTCTTGTAATTCATCACTTTTTAATATATTACAAAACCATTCTACTATTTCTCCATTATGATTAATAATACAACCATTATCTTTAATTAGTAATAATATTTTTGAACTTTGTATATTCTTTATTATTTTCAAAAATAACTGTTCTTTTTCTGCAACAGTATACTTATTTAAATCTTTTATATTTATTTCTAAGTTTACAAAATCATTTAATTTTAAAATAACATCTTCTATACTTTCATCTTCTTTTAAAATTATTTCTGGAAATGTATAGCTTTCCTTTATTTGATTACTATCAATCATTGCTCTTTTCAATAAAGTTCTTCTCCCAATTCCTTCTAATCCAGAAACAATTATTACGATAGGTGTTAATTTATCATAATCATCAAATCTTTCTTCTATTTTTTTTCTATACTCATGTCTACCTACAAAAATTGTTTCTCTCTCTTTTAAACGAGGATGTTTTTTATAAGAAATTTCTATCATACGTTGTTCAATTATACTTGCTGACTTCGTTGGTGCTTTTATCAATTGAATATTATAACCTCTTTTCATCCATTTTGGAATACGTTTATCATCATATCTAATTTTTTCATCTATAATTATTGGGCATATTTCAATTTCATTATCTTTTCTTAAATTATCTATCTTTTTAATTTCACTTTTTACCCATTCTGAACTCAGAGAATTTTCTGACAAAAAAATTACAAATAAATCTGTTCTTTCTAAATGATATTTTATTTCTCTTTCTGTATCTCTTCCTTCTTGAAAGGAAGCTTCATCAATTATTATATTATCTGAGCCTATACTTTTTTTCAGTTTTTCATAAACTTTTCTTACATATTTTTCTTTATCTTTACTGCTATGTGATAAAAATACTTTAGACATATTTCCTCCTAACTAAATGTTTATAATATGAAATCAACTATAATTCAATAATTTTATTTACTATATTTATTGTTATATACTGAAAAAATATTTAAATAAAAATTATTTTTTTACAATTACACCGAACAACTTATACATTCCTCAATCGTAGCCTTTCTCGTTCTTGTATAATAAAGAGATTTCAGACCTAGTCTATGCGCATAGATATACAGTTTTGCCAGATCCCTTGTTGTATCTGTACTCTTATTAAATAATATTGTAGAAATTCCCTGATCTACGTGTCTCTGTATTACAGACACAAGTTTCAGTATATTTTTCTGATCCATGTCATATGCAGACTTATAGAAGAAATAGTTGTCATTTGTCAGGTAAGGCATTGGATAGAATGTCGTACTGTCTCCATATTCCCTTACTTCTATCGTATCCACAACAGGCATTATGGAAGCTGTAGAATTCATTATGTAAGATGTAGACTGATTTGGTGCAATGGCCATTCTATAAGCATTGTATACACCGTATTTCATTACATCCTCCTTCAGTCTTGCCCAGTCATCCTGAGTTGGAATATATATCCCTTCAAACAGTTCCTTTACTTTGTCAGTCTGAGGTAAGTATTCATTTTCAAGATATTTATTAAAATAATTTCCATTTGCATATTCCGACTTATCAAAATCCTTAAATGTTTCTCCTTTTTCCCTAGCTATTTCCATCGATCTTTCAAGTGAGTAGAAATTCACCATCATAAAGAATACATTACAGAAATCAAGTGCTTCCCTGCTTTCATACATTATAAAGTTCTTTGCAAAATATCCATGCAGGTTCATTGCTCCAAGTCCTACACTGTGAAGCTCCTCATTTGCCTTTTTGATTGAAGGCACTACATCAATATTTGTCAAATCTGATACTGTTGTCAGTGAATCTATTGCAGCCCTTGTTGCTTCCCTTATTCTTTTATTTTCCATTACTGTGGCGATATTAAGCGATCCCAGATTACATGAAATTCCTCTTCTTATAACATCTTCCTCAAAATACGAATTTATATCTGAAACTTCTGACAGCTGCATTATTTCTGTACATAAATTTGAAAATTTTACAGAACCTATTTCCTTCAGGGCATGTTCCTTATTTGCATTATCCTTAAAGAATAAATACGGATATCCGCTTTCCTTCTGTGTCTGGGAAATTTTAATTAAAAGTTCCCTTGCATTAATTTTTTTCTTTTTAACATTAGGATTGTCAACCAGTTTTTCATACATTTCATTCATATCCATTTCATCCAGATATTGTCCATATTCTAAAAATACAGTATGAGGATTGAATGTGTAGCAGATTTCATCTTCCCTTGCCAGTTCCATAAATTTATCCGGCATGATTACTCCTATTGAAAGGGATTTTATTCTTATTTTTTCATCTACATTTATCTTTTTACAGTCTAAAAATTCATTAATGTCAGAATGGAATACATTCAGATACACAGCTCCTGCTCCTGCCCTCTGCCCCAGCTGATTTGCATAGGAAAAAATATCCTCAAGGATTTTCATAATAGGAAGGACTCCCGATGCTCTTCCTTCTACACCTTTTATTGATTCTCCCCTTGACCTTACTTTAGAAAGGTTTATTGATACTCCTCCACCGATTGAAGAAAGCTTCATTGCAGAATCAAACACATATCCTATTCCACTCAGATTATCTCCCATTTCATCAAGGAAACATGATACAAGTTCTCCTGATCTCTTTTTTCCAGAATTAAGAAATGTAGGTGTGGCAGGCTGATATTCCTGATTTATGAGCATTTCTGCATATTCCATTGCCTTTTCCTTATTTCCCTGTGCCAGATACAATGAAACAATGGCTATTCTGTCTTCATATCTTTCAAGAAATTTTTCTCCTGTGTCATCCCTCAAAGCGTAGCTCTGATAAAACTTTGATGCACTCATAAAAGAAGCAAATCTGAATTTTTTATTATACACTGACTTAAATACTTCTTTTATTTCCTCAAATGTATACATGTCATAAAAATTTATATAGTAATCATTTTCAATAAGATAATCCATTTTTTCCTTTAAATTATGAAAAAACACTGTATTTTTGTTTACATAATCTATAAAATAAGAATAAACGGCTTCCTTATCCTTTTCAAGCTGAAATTCTCCATCCTTTTTTACCATTATTTCATTATTTAAATATATCCATTTCTTTGCTCTTGCCAATTTTTTTCCCTCATTTCTTAATTTTTTCATATATTATTTATTTTCAACATTGTTTATAAAATATTCCACCTGAATATGTGTGCCCGACAGTTCAAATTTCATCAGTACAGGAATACCATATTTTTCTTCTATGTTATCTGCGGCTTTTCCAAATAGCGTTCCCCAGTTCATGTTACCACTTGAACTGACAGATTTTATATATTTTTTGTTATTTTCATTTTCCAGAAACTTTTCTGTAGTATCGGGAATTTCTCCAAAATTAGTAGTAAATGTTACTAAATGACCATTTTCTGATATTTCCATATCACCACTTATTTTGACAAAACTCCATTCAGGTTTTTCTTTTTTTATTTTATCTATAAATCTTTGTACATTTCCTGTTTTCGAATCATAATATACAAACATAATTTATATCCTTTCATTATGGCTTTTATGCCTTTATAAATTTATGAAACTAAGTCTGAAGTGTAAACAAAAAAGAGACTGCTTTAAAAATAGAAATTTTTTGATAATGAACACATCATTTACAGGTTGAATTAGTTATCTCAAAAATAAAATCTGAAAACCAATATGAAAAACTATATTTATGAATTATTTGTAAATTTCACAATGTAAAACAGGAAATGAATCTAGAAAAAGTCATCTGTTCGAGCCTCTGGTGAGTTTTTGACTTTTTCTTAATGAATAACTGTTTTATATAAGTAAAATTACAGTAAATGAGTAAATATATTTTTTATATTTAATTTCTATTTTTTACTTTTTGAGATAACTACAAATTTCTATTTTTAAAGACCGCCCCTTTTTAGATACATAAATTCCTTCAGACAATTCATATATTTTTATATCATTGTTATTATTTCTTTCAGTTCCTCAGGATTAAAACCTATTGTTCTTCTAATTTCTTCATCCTGATCCACAAGTATTGTCGTAGGTACTGTTCTTATCTTGTATTTCATTGCAAGTTCAGGATTATTGAATGGATTTACCTTTTCATATTCAACTCCACTTTTATCCAGTAAATCTGATACCATCATACACGGATTACAGTCAGCTTTCTCAAATTTAATCAGTTTTTTCATTTTAGTTTCTCCTTTTCCTAAATTGCTGCACGTTAATTTAAATAGCAACTTAATATTTTTCATTAATTATTCTATCTATTTCTCAAAACAAAAACACAAGATATTGTGTTTGAATTTTTTCTATTAGGTTATATCTAGTATAACTATTATTTAGAATTTTTTCAATATATTTATTCTGTGAAAAAAATTAAAGGATTTTAATCTATAATCTCGATACAAGACATTTCAATTACTATAAAAATGTCAATATGTTTTATATATATAATTTTTATAAAACAACGAGAGTTATTCATATTTTATTTTAATCTTTTGTATATACATGTATTTCTTTTTATGATATAATCATTTATATGTTGAATTTTACATAATAATATATATAATGGTATAATAAATCTTTGAAAAATATAACAATTTAATTATAAATCGGGAAAGGAATATCTGATGGCTGATTGCAATAATTCTAGAAATGATAACTTAAATAATAACTATAAGGAATCCTACAGTCTTTTAAAAAATGACCTGGATAATAAAATAGTTATGATTGACGGTGCTATGGGAACAATGATACAGCAGCATAAACTTACTGCTGAAGACTTTGGTGGAGAAAAATATGAAGGATGTAATGACTATCTTGTACTTACAAAGCCTGACGTTATAAAAAATATACATAAAACTTATCTTAAGTCTGGAAGTGATATCATAGAAACAAACACCTTCGGAGCCCTTGATATAGTTCTTAAGGACTATAATCTGGAAGATAAGGCATTTGAAATGAACAAAGCCGCAGCTGAAATTGTAAATAAGGCAATTAAAGAATTCAAGGAAGAAAATCCTGAAGAAAAAAGAAATCTCTATGTAGCAGGGGCATTGGGTCCTTCCAATAAATCAATAAGTGTTACAGGTGGAGTGACATTTAACGAGCTTATACATTCATATTATACTGCTGTTTCAGGATTACTTGAAGGTGGAGTAGATATAATACTTTTTGAAACTATTCAGGATACACGTAATTTGAAGGCGGCATATTTAGGATTTCAGAAGGCTACATCTGAAAAATACCCTGTTCCGCTTATGCTTTCATTTACTATTGAAAGTACAGGAACTACTCTTGCAGGACAGACTGCTGATGCATTTTATTATGCAGTAAATCATATGCATCCGCTATCAATAGGTTTAAACTGTGCTACAGGACCTGAATTTATGACACAGTTTCTGAAAACTCTGAATAACGTTTCAGATACGTATATTTCAGTATATCCGAATGCCGGGCTTCCAAATGAGGAAGGAGTGTATGAAGAGACACCTGATACACTTGCAGCAAAGATAGAGCCTTTTTTTCAGGGAAATTTTCTGAATATAGTTGGAGGATGCTGTGGTACTACTCCACAGCATATAGAAAAAATAAAGGAAAAAAGTATAAACTACAAACCAAGATCAATTAAGGAACATCAAGATACAAAAAATGCAGTCAGCGGACTTGTTACACTGAATCCTCCTGCTGACAGACCTATTTATGTAGGTGAAAGAACAAACGTAATAGGTTCACGTATCTTTAAAAATCTGATTGCAAATGAAAAATTTGATGAGGCAACTGAAGTGGCAAGGCTACAGATAAAAGGAGATGCAGATGTAATTGACATATGTCTTGCAAACCCTGACAGGGATGAAATCAGTGATATGAAAGCATTCCTTGAAAAGGTGGCCAAATTTGCAAAAGTACCTATAATGCTTGATTCTACTGATATAAATGTAATAAAGGAAGGACTTACATATCTTCAGGGAAAGGGAATTATAAACTCCATAAATCTTGAAGATGGTGAAAAGAAATTTACAGATATGACAGAACTGATTAAGAAATTTGGTGCTTCTGTCGTTGTCGGGCTGATAGATGAAAGCGGAATGGCAGTTTCACTGGAAAGAAAACTTGAAATTGCAAGAAGAAGCTACAAACTGCTGACAGAAAAATATGGTATTGATGAGAGGGATATAATTTTTGATACACTTGTATTCCCTGTTGCTACAGGAGATCAGAAATACATTGGTTCAGCCACTTCCACTATTGAAGCAATAAGGGAAATTAAAAAAGAAATGCCTAATGTAAAGACCATACTTGGAGTGAGTAATATTTCATTTGGACTGCCTATCGCAGGAAGAGAAGTTCTGAACAGCTACTATATGCAGAAAGCCTATGAAGCAGGACTTGATTATGCCATTGTAAATACTGAAAAGCTGATTCATATGTCAGATATTTCTGACAAGGAAAAGGAACTGTCAGAAGCACTCCTATTTAATACAAACGATGACACTGTTGCAGAATTTGTTGCATTTTACCGTGAGAAAAAAGGTGTAGAAAAAAAGGCTGATACAAGTAACATGACTCCTGAAGAACAGATTGCAAACCTTGTAGTTGAGGGAAGTAAGAAGGATCTGGTTCCTCTGCTTGATAAACTACTTGAAAAGTATACTCCACTTGAAATTATAAATGGACCTTTAATGACAGGAATGGATGAAGTTGGAAGGCTTTTCAATAAAAATGACCTTATTGTTGCCGAAGTTCTTCAAAGTGCTGAAGTAATGAAGGCTTCCGTCTCACATCTGGAACAGTTTATGGAAAAAGCTGATTCTGCAACAAAGGGAACTGTCATTATGGCAACTGTTAAGGGTGATGTTCATGATATTGGGAAAAACCTTGTAGGAATAATAATAGGAAATAATGGTTATAATGTTATTGATCTTGGGATTAATACTCCTGCAGAAAAAATAAGGGAAGCTATTATAACAGAAAAAGCTGATTTTGTCGGACTTTCAGGACTTCTTGTCAAGTCTGCCGCTGAAATGGTTAATACCGTAGCTGTTCTTCGTGATGCAGGAATTGAAATTCCTATATTTGTAGGAGGAGCCGCTCTTACGGAAAAATTTACAGTGAACAAAATAGAACCTTCATATGAAAATAATATTGTCATTTACTCTAAAGATGCCATGACTGCGCTGGCTGATCTTAACAAAATGATTGTACCTGAAAAATTTGAGGAATTTAAGAAATATCTTCAGACACGGAGAGACCTTCTGCTTATAAAGGATGAAAAAGCTCTGGAAAGGCTAAATGTCCGTCAGACTGTAGGAGATATCAAAGATGCTGAAGGAACATTTGATTATTCTAAAATAAAGAAACCTGAATATAATTTTGAAAAAATATATAAGCCTGAAACCCTCAATAAACAGATAATTACAAATATAAGTGCAAAAGATGTATTTAAATATATGAATCTGCAGATGCTTATTGGAAAACATCTTGGAATGAAATGGGTTATAAGCGACCTTCTTTCAAAAAAAGATCCTAAAGCCATGAAAATATATAATGAAATTCTTGATATTATAAATCATGGAGATGAATATTTTGATATTAAGGCTGTTTATAAGTATTTCCCATGCAGAAAAAATGGTGAAAAAATAGAAATTCTTTCTGATGATTTATCAGAAGTTCTGGAAACATTTGAATTTCCAAGACAGAAATGGGGACAGTATCTGTCACTTAATGACTACATTCATCCAACTGAGATAGATTATATAGGTATGTTTGTTGTAAGTGCAGGAGAAAAGTCCAGAATTGTTTCAAACGAACTGATAAGTAAAGGAGAATTCTATAGAGGACATCTTGTAAATTCATTGGGACTTGAACTTGCCGAATCTACAGCCGAATACATTCATACAATCATGAGAAGGGATGTAGGAATTATAGATAAAAATATAAGTATGGATGACATACTGAAGGCAAAATATCAGGGAAACAGATACTCTTTCGGATATCCTGCCTGCCCTGACCTATCCAATCAGGAAAAACTGTTTGGACTGTTAAAACCTGAAAGGTTTGGCATTAAACTTACAGAAGGATACATGATGTATCCAGAAGCTTCAGTAAGTGCCATTGTTTTTTCACAGCCTTTCTGTAAATATTTTAATATATAATTTTTTTAAACAAAGTGTTAACAAAGAGTAAGTTATATCATTTATATGTAGAAATATAAAAATAAAAAAGTATACAATATTATAATTCACTTACGTTAACGAACAAATTTTATGAAGAGGTGACTTAAAAATTATGAAAACAAGTAAGAAAATGCTAACAGTTGTGCTAGGAGCAGCTTTAGTCGCAGGTTTATTACCTGTAAGCAGTTATTCTAAACCTAAGAAAGGACAAAAATCAGCTATTCAGCAATTACAGGATTTTTTTGCAAAAGAAGAAGCTGCTGAAAAAGAAGTTGCAGTTTCTGCTGCAACAGAAAAAAAGGAAACTCCAGCTAATGTTTCCGATGATAATACTTCTAATAATACTGCTACGTCTGGGCAGGAACAGCAAACTGCTCCTGAAATTATGAAAAAGACTTTTGTCTGCGGTAAAGAAACTATTACTGTTGAATATGGTGATGGTGAAAAGGCAGTCTTGACTAATGGAAAGGGAAAAACATTTGAACTGGTTAATACAAAAGCTGCAAGTGGAGAGTTATACAGTAACAAAGAAGGTGTTTCTATTCATATGAAAGGAAACGACGGAGTATATACATCTTCATCTAAAGCTAAAGATGTAAGCTGTGAATTAAGCAAATAATAATATTTAATTTTTTTCATTTATCATCCAAAAATAAATATCTAAACAGCAAAAGCTGAAGATAAATATTACCTGGAAAGTTCAATTATAACTTTATCAGGTAATATTTTTTATTTTATAACTTTGTCAATTGATTACAAAAATGACCGGATTTCTCCAGTCATTTCAATGTTCATTAAATTTATTGTAAACCTTTAAAATTAAATATTGGCTTTACTACTTCTATTATATCCATCGTTTCTTTTGTAGCTTCCACTATTTCATCAATATTTCTGTATGCCTGTGGAGCTTCATCCAGGGTATTTTCCGTAACCGTAAAACTTTTTACACCTTCCATGCTGTTTTTGTAATCCTGCAGGGAAATTCTTTCTTTTGCCTGACTTCTGCTCATTACACGCCCTGCTCCATGAGGTGCTGACTGCAGCCATTCGTCATTACCTCTTCCCATCGCTATAATGGAACCATCCCTCATATTTATTGGAACTATTATTTTCTGTCCTTTTCTCGCAGGTGTTGCACCTTTTCTGACGGTCATGTCTTCAAAATCTATATAATTATGTACAGATTCCCAAAAATTATCTGCATTAAATCTATATCCAAAAAATTCAAGCATTTTTTCTATCATTTTTTTACGATTTTCACTTGCAAATTTTTGAGCTATTTTCATATCATTTAAATAGTTCTGTGCCTTTTCTCCTGTGAGAATATGTGATGTCCTGTTGTATTTTGCCTTAATGCTTTCTTTCAGATTTTCCCTTTCTTCGGGAACAGTATTCTTCAAATCATTTTTATAGGCTTCCAAATCAAATTCAAGCATCTTGTTATAATATTTACATATATCCAGTCCAAATTTTCTAGATCCTGAATGGACTACAATATAGTCATTATTCTTACCTGAATTTATTTCAATAAAATGATTTCCTCCACCTAAAGTTCCAAGTGCCCTTGAATATAAGTCTATTTTTTCTTTAGGCTTTTTCATTATTAAATTACTGAAATCAAACTTCTGAGTCTTCTCCTGTAATTTTGGCCCTGATGGAATATTTTCATTTATATGATTATAAAATGTCTTCCAGTCAATATTTTCAATATCAAGCTTCGGAATCTCATATACACTCATTCCACAACCTATGTCAACTCCGACAATATTTGGAATTACTCCCTTTTCTACATCCACTTTTGCAACAAAGCCTACTGGAACATCCTTTCCCCTATGAGTATCAGGCATTAAATGAACTTCATCATACAATCCGTGTGTATTTTCATGAACATCATTTATTATTCCATAGTCAAAATTTATTGCATGATTTACAATGTTAATTTTACTTTTCATTTCCTTTCTCCTCCATTTTCATAGTATTTTTTAGAGGGTTAGGGGTTTTGAGATACTTTGTCCAGTATTATACCTTATTTTTTGTAAAAAGAAAAGGAAAATTCAAAAATTTTCTTGTGAACTTATTTTCATTTTTGCTTCACTTTTATTAGTTCATATAAAAAATAGCCGTTAAGCTGTTTGTAATTTAATGTCTACTCCCTAAAAAAAATCACAGTAAACCTATACTGTGATTATATATCCTCATCCTCTTTTTCCTGTTCTTTTTTGTTCATATTATTCCATATGACACTTCCTATGCTTAACATGATAGATGCCACAATTGAAGCATATCCTCCTGCATCTTTTCCAAGAATTACTAAAATGAATCCCCCAAAAAGCATAATTAGAATCAAAATAAATCCTAAAATCTGCCCTCTTTTTACATTTTCTATTTCAGCTCTAAGAGCTTCTTTCCTACACTCATTTATATTTTCCTGATCTAACTTTGATAGTTCCTGATTAGATTTCAGCTGATTTTCTGTCATAGCAAGTATCCTGTCAGTCGCTCCGGAACAATTTTTTTCATATCCCTCTATTATACTGGGATGTGGAATTATTCCTGAGTACTGCTCCTGCTGCTGTATTAAAATTTCTGCTTTTTTTACACTTTCCTTCTTATTTATACGTGTTCTCTTTGCCATAATTACTTATTGCTCCTTTTATAGCCATTCCGACAGTATCCCAGCTATGTTGCAATGCTTCTTTCACTGTTTTTTCATGAGCTGTAGGGTATTTTTTGAAAATATTGTCCACATTTACTGCTGAAGTACTGTTAAAAATACTTGCAGTTCCACGGACTATAGTATTTAACTTTTTCATTTTCCCTCTCCTCTCAATTTTTCTTAATAATAGTATACCTTTTTTATCCAAAAAATTCAATCTAAAAATTAAAATATAAAATATGAGAAAATATAATTTTTTAACCTGTAATCTGTTATTTTTTATCTCTAACTGTCACATTTATATTAAAACTTAATTTTAATTCCTTATCTGAATCTTCTTCTTCTGATTCAGGAAGTAATTCTCCTATAGGTATTCCATTCACTGTTACAGATTTTTTTATAATTTCATATAATTTTTTCTTATCCATTTTTCTCCTTTTGACCTAAGAAAATTTTATAGAATAATATTCTATATATTTGTCTATTTATTTTTTTAACCAATACACAATTTTTTTCAAAAGCCTTTAAATACAGTATTTTTATCATTTTTCTTACCTATAATATACCAATAAATTTATTTTATTTCAAGATAAAAAATACTCATAACTAACAATAATTTTCAATAGTAAGTATAGTAAAAAATATTTGACTTATGTAATTTTTTATACTATAATATGTATAAGATAACTTTGTCGAGGTTTTTTAGAAACCTGACTGCCATCTCATTACAATATGTAATGAGATTTTTTTTAGGGGGTTAATATTAATGAATAAAAATGTTGTATATGATAAGCCTTTTTTAACTACTTTAGAGTTACTAAAAAAATTAGAGAAAGATTATAAATTAGCTATTGGATACACTGATTTTGAGTTTAATTTATTAGAAACAGTATCCTATTATGATTTAATTAATGGATATAAAGAATGTTTTATGGAAAATGAAATTTATAAATATCCATACACATTACTTGATTTATTTTCTTTTAGCACATTTGATAGAGAATTTCAAAATATTTTATTCAAATATAGTGTTTATGCTGAAAATTGTTTTAAAAATAGACTCTCGTGTGTTTTAAGTAAAAATTTTGGAGTATCTGAAAAAGATTATTTAAATATAAATAATTATATTTCCAGTACTTATAACTATGGACTCTATAAAAAATTAAGAATTACTCTATCAAATATAGAAAATGTAATTAATTCTGAACAAACTGATAATCCTACAAAATTCTATAAAAATGTCCATAATCATATTCCGGCATGGATATTGTTTAAGAATGTAAATTTTTCAGATTGTATAGATTTATTTTCATTTTTACCCAAAAATTTAAAACTAGATGTTATAAAATTTTATTTTGATACATCTATTATAAAAGAAGATGACTCTATTAGATTATTTAAAAATATGTTGACGATTATTAGAAAATTTAGAAATAAAATAGCTCATAATCATAAATTTCTAACATATAAAGTTCCATTAAAATATGCTTTATCACAAAAAAAATTAATCAAAATAAATCCCTACCAATTAATGAGAAAAAGAGACTTAAATAAAAAGAAAACTATTGGACAAAACGATATTTTTTCTTTTATACTTTCACTTTCTATTGTTGTTAATAATCATATGCTTAATCATAATATGTTATCAGAAATATCATCGTTATTTCAATCAGAAAGTAATAATTTATATAAAAAAATAGATGTTTCAAAACTTTATATAAAATTTTCTAATTTACCAGAGGATTTTTTAGAACGTATATCTAAAATTGATTTTTGGTCACTTATTCAAAATCAAATAAGAAAATAGATAAAAAAGGCTATGCTGGTAACAGATTTGTTACCAATAGTCTTATTTTTTCAATTTTTTATTTTCTCAATCCCTCTAATCCCTTACTTTCCTTAACATACTCACCACTTCCATATGCGGCGTAACCGGGAACATATCCACTGGACAGACTTTTACAATCTCATATCCATTCTCCTGAAAAGTTATTAAATCCTGAACCAGTGTTTTTGGATTGCATGAAACGTAAATTATATTTGAAACATCATATTTCAGAAGTTTCATTATGGTCTTTTCTCCAACTCCGGGTCTTGGCGGATCAAGAATTATATTATCAGGTTTTATTTCCTTTTCTTCCAGCTCATCGAGTTTCTCAAATACATCTCCTGCAATGAACTCGGCATTATCTATATTATTCAGTTTTGCATTTTCATTGGCTTTTCTGACTGCCTCTTCTACAAGTTCTATTCCATAAACTTTTTTAGCCTTTTTTGATACAATCTGACCTATTGTTCCTGTTCCGCTGAACAGATCAAAAATAGTACATTCTTTTGTATTCTCATCAATATTATCAATGTACTCCATAACTTTTCCATAAAGAAGTTCCACTCCATCAGAATTTGTCTGAAAAAAGCTGTATGGACTTATTTTAAATTTCAGTCCAAAAATTTCTTCCGTCAAATCCCTTTCCCCATATAAAATTGTTTCACTTTCAGAAATTACCATATCTGAAAAATTATCATTAAATGTATGCAAAATTCCTGAAATCTTAAATCCATCACTCAAATTTAATGCCAGAAGCCCTTCCTTGAACATTTTCTGAAATTCCCTCTTCTGTGCGTTCCCAATTTCTGTAGTCGTTATAATATTTATTAAAATCTGCTTTGTAAACTCTGCTTTCCGTATTACAAGATTTCTAAAAAACCCTTTATGATCAAGCCTATGGTAAAAATCAAGACCTGTTTTCTTACAGAATTCATTACAGAAAATATATATCTGATTAAAATTATCATCCATCAGCTTAAGTCCGTCAACTTCGACAATATCGTGAAAACTGTTCTGCTTATGAAGCCCAAGAATTATAGGACCGTCTTTTACTGCATTTCCAAAGCTGAATTCCATTTTATTTCTATATTTTTCTGGCTTCGGGCTTTTAACCGGTTCTTCAAAAATATACTCATTCTTAATAATCCTGTCCAGTTCTTTCTTAATATGCCCCGCTTTAATTTCCAGCTGTTCTTCATAAGTATAGTACTGATAGTTGCATCCCCCATTTTGTCTAGCTTCATCATCATAAATCGCATTTTTTCTCCCTGCAAAATCAACTATTTTACAATGTATCAGCTCATATTTATGACGTCTTTTAACAAAAATCCCTTCAACAATCTGATTATGTGCGGCATTTATATTTGTATATATTTTATTCTCATCGTAGAAACCATATGCTCTGCCTTTTGTATCAAGATTTTCAACTTTTAATTGTATCAAATCACCTTTTTTTAAAGGTTTTTTATCTATCTTTTCCATTAATTTCTCCATTTTATTATAAATTCATATATTTTTTCAGTCTTTCAATTGCCTCTTCCAGTACAGGTATGTCATGAACTATGGAAAATCTCACGTAACCTTCCACCTGAAATGTTGACCCCGGAACAATTGCAAGACCTGTTTTTTCAAGTAAATCCAGTGCAAAATCCAAGGATTTCATATTTCTAAGCCGGTCTATATTCTCATATCCTGCAAAAATATAGAACGCTCCTTTAGGCTCAAGACATTTAAATCCCATTTTTTCAAGTTCTTTCTTAAAATATTCAACTCTTTTCCTATATATTCCAGAAACTTCCTTTCTGTCTGAACATTTTTCAAGAGCCGCCAGTGCTCCATATTGTGACAATGTAGAAGTACTTGTAACATTATACTGACTTACTTTTTTTACCTGAAGCTGTAAATCAGGATTTGTAATTATATACCCTATTCTGTACCCTGTCATTGAATGTGATTTTGAAAATCCGCTCACTATTATAAGCTGTTTTTCCAGTTTTTTCCAATATTCTGCAAAAGAAGTATATTCCTCAAAAACAATGGAAGCATATATTTCATCACTTAAAAGATATATTTCCTTATCTTTTAACAAATCTGCAATTTTCTCCATTTCTTCCTTCGTAAGAGTTGTTCCCGATGGATTGTTCGGGTTAGTCAAAATTACAAGTTTTGTTTTTGGTGTTATATGTTTTTCAAGTATTTCTGCTGTCAGCTTAAATTCATTTTCCCTCAGGTCAATGTACTTAGGAATACCACCTGTCAGCTTTATTAATGAACCATATCCCACATAGGCAGGAGTAGGCATCAGAACTTCATCTCCATCAGCAATTATAGCTTTCATTACTGATCCCAGTCCTTCAGTAGATCCCACTGTTACAAGAACATTATCTGCAGAAAATTTTCCACTAAAATTTTCATTATAAAAGTCAGCTATTTTTTTGCGTAATTCAGGCATTCCACCTACAGGAGAGTATTTTATCCTTGTATTTACTGCATGATGTGCAACAGCTTTCTTTACTTCTTCTGGTACATCAATATCAGGTTCGCCAAGTGACAGATTTATTGTATTTTCATAAGTCTGCATTTTTTCATATATTTTTCTTATATCTGAAATCTGTATTTCTTTTACTGTTTTATTTATATACATAATTTTCCCTTTCACTGTTAAAATACTGTTATTTATTTATTTTATCATATTTTGTAACTAAAAAACAGTTACGTCTCAATTTTTATTTGAAATTTTTTAAAATTTCGTTTGTATTATGTATATTTTTTTGATAAAATCTATATGTAGCTCTTTTAATTTTTAACTTGAGCTATCAGAGATAAAATTTAACATTGAAAGGATAATATAATGAGTGAAGATAAGCAGCAATCAATAAATTTAAATATAATAATCAAAATAATTTATAAAAATATTTTTCTTATAGGACTTGTTACCATTCTTATGACCGGATTAGCAGGTTTTTATGCTTTCAGAAGTAAAGGGTTTAAAAGTGAAATTATTTTATATGGAAATGACAGAGTTTTAAATGAAATCGGAGAAAATTCCCAGTATTCGTTAAACTCCTTTGATTTTCTGAAATTTATAAAAAATAACTCAAAAACATTGACAAATACAAAACTTTCTGAAGAAAAATTTTTAAATGAAATGTCAAAAAAACTGACAGCTCAAACAGAAACTGGAAATCCTACAGTTAAAGTAAAATATTCCAATTCAAATAAAACTGAAGCAGAAAATTTTTCTAAAGAATATACTGACCTTGCAGCAAAATATCTGGCTGCAAAGGAAGACGCCTTCTTAGACAGAAATATTAAGCTACTGGAAGAACAGTACGATTTTCTGGCGAATAATATTGATTTAAGGACAACAAAGGATTCATTGAGTGATACACTTGTTTCTAGGCTTGCATACTACAGACTCCTGAAAAATGATACTTCTCCCCTTGTAAAACTTGTAAATATAAATGTAAAACCTGCATTAAATAAGAAACTTGTTCTGGCAGGCGGGATTTTCGCAGGACTGTTTTTAGGAGTTTTGATTGCATTTATTAAAGAATTCTCCAAATCACTCGACTGGAATGACATAAAATCAAAAAAATAACTATTAGGAGGAATTTATGAAAGATAAAGTTTCTAGTAAGCTCAAAACAATGGGAAAAGCTTCCATTTTTCCAATAGCATTGTTGCCTCTTGCCGGACTTTTTCTCGGACTGGGAACATTATTTACAGATGCTGTTAATATAAAAGTATATGGTCTTCAAAATATTTTAGGGAAAGTATATTTTGTCGGAAGTACTCTTACTGTAACTAAAACTACTGTACTGTATGAATTTCTGATTATCCTTTCAAAGCTTGGAAATATAATTTTTTCAAACCTTCCTCTACTTTTTGCAATTGGAATGGCATTTGCATTTTCAAAATATGAAAAAGCTACAGCGGCACTTATGGGAGCTGTATTTTTTCTAATTATGCATCAGACAGTCAATGGTCTATTATCTACATCCCTGGTACCAGGTGTTTCAATTGTAACTGACACTCCTGATAATCCTTATGCAATGCTTATGGCTGGACAAAGTTTTATACTTGGAATACAGTCACTCCAAATGGGAATATTCGGAGGAATTATCGCCGGACTTATGACTTCAGGAATACATAACAGATATTGTAAAATAAAATTATATTCTGACAGTGATTCTGTTTCTGTTGCTGAATTTTTCAAAATTTCAAAACTGACAGTTATTTTAACTATTATATGTGCTGTTTTTACCGGTATTGTTTCGTATGTCATATGGCCACTTATACAGATGGGAGCTGCTAATTTAGGATTTTTTATAAAAAATACAGGATATGTCGGAACATTCCTGTTTGGTTTCATGGAAAGAATATTTATGCCTTTTGGATTACAGAATGTTTTTTCACTCCGTCTTATGTATACAAAACTGGGTGGAGAAATGATTATCGGCGGAACTGCTATTCAGGGATTTCATAATATATTTTTAAATCATCTTACTAATCCCGCTACAAAAAGATTTTCTACTGATTATACAAGATTCATGACAGGAAAGTATCTGTTCATGATGTTTGGTCTGCCTGCAGCTTCACTTGCAATGTATAATGCAGCTTCAAAAGATAGAAAAAAATTTATAAGAGGCCTGCTTTTTTCAGTAGCCTTTGCTTCATTCTTTGTAGGATTTACTGAACCACTGGAACTGCTTCTTCTGTTTACTGCTCCGTTATTATATGTAATACATATTATTCTGGCAGGACTTTCTTTCGTAGTAATGCAGATTATGAATGTTTCAGTCGGATTGTCCTTTTCCGGAGGATTAATGGATTACTATATGTTTGGTGTTCTACAAGGACAGCCTAAGACTGGATGGACCAGTGTTATTCCTTTAGGAATTGCATGCTTTGTAATTTATTACTTACTGTTTAGAATTCTTATCAGCAAGTTGAATTTACAAACTCTTGGAAGAGAAAATATGAAGCAGTATAAGAAGAAAGATAAGGATAAGAAATTTCAGACTGCAGATGGTGTTACAGCTGAAAAAATTTCTGAAAATGAAGATAAATCTGAAAATACTAATGAAACTACAAATGAATCTTCTGACAATAAATCTGAAAATCCTGAAAAAGAGGATTCCAAGGAAAACAATATTATAGATTTAGAAAAAACTGAAGCAATTATTTCAGCTCTTGGAGGAAAAGAAAATATAATAAAAATTAATAACTGCTCTTCCAGATTGAAACTTGAAATGAAAAACAATTCTCTTGTTAATGATGCCGCTTTAAAAATTACCGGTGCACTAGGAGTTATAAAAAAAGAAGACTCTGTTCAGGTAATTTATGGTTCTGCTACATCAGTTATAAAAACAGGATTAGAAGAGTTTTTGAAAGCAAACGAAAATAATGACAATACAAATTAAACAGATAAAATTCCTTACAAAATTTCATATACAAAGTAAAAATTTTATAAATAAAAATAGTCTTCTATGGTAAAAAATATTGTACTGACCCCAAAATCTTGAACACAAGATTGGAGGTGCAGTACATATCACAGGAGACTATTTTTTATAAAAGCTAATCTTTCTTTTTTCTATACAGTAAAATTCCGATTATTATAAAAAAACTACTATACATGGTAATAAAAGCAACATAAGTTTCTTTATTTATTGCTACAATTAAAAAAGTAATAATTGAAAGCAATATTAACATTAATTTATTTACATCCCACAATATTCTAGCACATAAATATCCTATTAAAACTGATATTATTGAATGAATAATACTTGTAAGTAACCCTTTTCCATGCAAGGAATAAGACAAATAAACAGAAAACTTTAAAAACACTGCTTTTGTATGTAAATAATAGAGAAATATAGAATAAATCATTAATTTTAATATTAATAATATTATATTTTTTGCTTTTATATTTTCCATATTAACTCCATAAAATTAGTACATTTTTATAACTTCATATAGAAGATTCCAGAATTTTTCCAGATTAATTTTCTTTCCTGCCATTATAACAGCACCTTTTTGATTTCCTGTATTTTCATAATTACAGCTGCTGCACACTGTCTGACCATACTTTTCAGCATCTTTGATTTCAACTCTGCATTCTACTTTTTCCAGTTCAACAATGCTTTCATCTATAAGATAAGCCAATGTCACAACATCATGTAATGTATGATAGATAAAATTCCCGTTTTCATCGTATCTTTTTGGGAAATGCAGGCTCTGATATAAAAAGTCACTTGCTTTTGTATTTGTTGCCTGAATTTTATTTACAATTTCTGCATCAGGCATTGTCTTATTTGTAACATCAAGTCCCATCATTACAACAGGCACACCTGATGAAAATACAATATGAGCCGCCTCAGGATCCGCATATATGTTAAATTCAGCAAAAGGAGTATGATTTCCGGCACCACAGCTTCCACCCATAAGGACTATTCTTTTAATTTTTTCCTTTATTTCAGGTTCAAGTCTTAATGCCATTGCAATATTTGTCAAAGGTCCCACAGGAACAAGCGTAACTTTTTCTTCACTATTCAAAAGTGTATCTACTATGAAATTCACTGCATGCTTTTTTTCAATTTTTCTTTCTGTAGCAGGTAATTTTATTCCATCCAGTCCTGTTTCTCCATGAAAATCACTTGCAATAACCTGTTTTCTCACAAGCGGACCTTTCATACCACCATATACATGTATATCAAATCCAAAATAATCACATATTCTCAATGCATTATTTGTTACATTTTCATAAGTCTGATTTCCTGCAACTACTGTTATTCCTAATAAATCCAATTTTTCGTGAAGTCCTGCCACCATTATTGCAATCGCATCATCATGCCCGGGATCACAATCTAAAATTATTTTTTCTTTTGACATACCTATTTCTCCTTCTCTAAATATATTTACTTCCTTCTTTGATACTTAATTTTGCCATTTTATCTTTATTTTTTTCAATAAAATCTCTTACCCACTTGGGATTTGTCTTACTGTAATCCCTCAATGCCCAGCCAATAGCTTTATTAATAAAAAATTCTGTCTGACCAAAATTATTTTCAATAATTTTTTCAAGCAGTTCCGTATTTGTTTTTTCTTTTCTTAGAAGTTGATGATCTATGGCTATCCTTCTGAGCCAGATATTTTCATCAGTGCTCCATTGAAGGATAATATCATTTACTTTCGGATATTTTAGAGCTATTCCACCTATAATCATGTCAAGACAGTCAATTGTATCCCACCATGACTTGGAAAGGGCAAGTGTCTCTAATTTTGGAATATCCTTATCAGTTAAAATGTCCTTCAATGCCTGCAGATAATCAAGTGCTGAATATTGTAATTCCCTATATTCATTTTTCCAGCAGTTATTTATAAAATCCCATTCTATTTTTCCGGATTTTTCCTGTTCTTTTTTATATTCCTTAAAAAAATCTTTAAATATTTTCCTTCTTTCAGGAGTTCTAATTCCAATATGTTTAAACTTATTAAGCATATAGGCTGACATTTTTTCTGCCTGTTCTTCATTTTTATAATTTAACATTTCAGCGTATAACTTTTCATAGTCCATGTTTTTTATCCTCTTAGATTAATATTTTTAATTTAGCAATATTAAATAGATTATTTAACTCCTAATTTATTTTTTTACTTCCTTCAGTTCAAATGCTCCAAAATAAATCAAAATAGCAATTTCTATTATAGTTATTGAAATTACTACAAAAGCTCTGTTTATGTTTTGCATAATAATTAACTGCGTCATAATACAATGAAAAAGAGACAAGATTAACCAGATTTTATAATGAAGCGTTATTTTATATTCCTGTGTTTCTGAATTTACATCTATAATTTTCTTTGGTGATTTTTCAAAAAAGCTATTGTACACTTGAATAGTCTGTTTACCATAATCCATTGCAATTTCATTTTTCACATTAGGCATTATATCTTCTATTCTTTCATCATTTATTCTCAGTTTATAGATTTTTATATTCTTCCTTGCTACTCTGGATCTTAGAATATTTTTGGATTCTACAATAATTTTAGGCATATCATTCCTCTTTCTTAACTTAATATATCACACAATTACAACATCTTTCAATCCATTTTTTAATGCAATTCTTTTAAGTTTATTCATATAGGCATCATTCGGTGTATAAGCTTTCAGGACATCTTCCCTGACACCATTCTGACGAAATTTTATAATCTTGTATTTTATATCACTGTTACATTCTGCAATAAGCTTACTTATATTATCCACCATTTTTTCATTGTCAGTTATTTCAGGAACAATTACTGTCCTTACTTCGTAAACTTTGTCCAGTCCTGCTAAAAACCTGAAATTTTCAATAACAGTTCTATTTGTTGTTCCTGTTATGAGATTATGTTCCTCTTCACTAAATCCTTTTATATCTATCATCATCTTATCAAAAATCTCAACAAATTCCTTTTTTTCTTCAGTCCAAAGCGGAAATGAGCAGTTACTGTCTACAAAACATGTCATTTTTGGCCATTTCTCCTTCACTGCTGTAAAAAGCTCTGTCAGGAATCTCCATTGCAATGTACATTCTCCCCCTGAAACAGTTATTCCTGATATGAAAGGGGCAACCTCTGCAATTTCATTCATGATTTCTTCTACAGTCATCGCAGTTACATCATCAGAACAGTTTCCTTCCCTCATTATTTCTATTGTTTCAGGATTGTGACAGTACAGACAGTCAAAATTACATCCCTGAAAAAATATTGACAGCCTGTTACCCGGGCCGTCAACATTACTGAAGGGTATTATTTTGTTAACAATCCCTTTCATTATTCATTTCCTCTCACTTTTCTTTCCAATATTTTTGAATTTTCCCTTGCTCCCAGTCCAAATACAACTGTCTGCTGTATAACCTGCTCATTTTTGTGTAACTTTTCCATTTCAGATTTTTTTACAAGATATCCTGTAATTCTTATTACATCAGCATCTGTAGAATAAACAGAGAAATATCTCATTCCTTCCTTAAATGCACCTTTTATAATGTCAAGAATTGAAGCAGGATTCTTAGAAGCCATCTCATCAAACGGGAAAATGTCTCCTATTCCAGATTTGAAATAAGGGTGGAATTTAGCAGTCTGCTTTATATGCTGAGGTAAAGCAGGTTCATCTCCTATAGGAATTCTGCATCCCGGACTTATTCCTGCATCTGTATCTATTCCAACCTGAGCGTGAAGTACATAATGATTATCAGTTATTTCACAATATTCTGTCTTATAGCTATGCACTAAATTCTGTAATTTATCAACAATTCTTACTCCTAAATCATCAGCATACTGATTCCATCCAAACTTGTCTTCTTTCTTTTCCGCACCTATTATTTTATTTACACATTCAGCAAGCCCCACTACACCAAACATTCCGCTAAATCTATCTCTATGTATAAGTCCTTCTTTTACAAGAAAACTCGTATCAAAAAATCCGCTTTCTTCTACAAGAAACTTAACTCTTTTGTCCATATAGCTTGCCATTCTTTTTACTGCTTCAGGCAATACATTGTTAAGCAGATCTTCCTCATCTTTTGCTTCATTTGCCAATTTTGCAAGGTTAAGTCTTACAAGTGTATAAGCTCCACCACCTATGCTAAGTCCATTATAGCAGCTTGCTATTGCATAGTCTTTTCCATAAAAATCTTTTCTGAACATTTTATTATTTGCAAAACTAGGTTTAGCAACTTTTAGACTTGTTTCAATTGCCAATACTGCAAAATCATCAGGAGTTACTTCCTCATCATATTTCAATGTCAGGTTAGGAGTCATTGTATTGAGCTCAGCTGTAGCTCTCAGTATCATTTCTCCTGCCTTTGTCTTATGAGGGCCTAAATTTGCATGACAGAAAGAATCCGTAATAGTTCTGTCGATCTGAAGAAGGAACAGCTTGATAGCCTTGTATGCCTCTTCCTCATCTTTTATATAAGGTTCAAGTAATGTATCAAGATTTCCAAGATACACCGGATATGTTGTTATGGAAGGTACATGATTGTATAATATGAGTAAATTAGTAGTAGCTTCCCATATGTCCTTTGCAGGTTTTATTTCAAGAAATTTGCTTCCCTGTTTCATAAATACTTCATAATCAGGAGTAATGTATCTTGCCCTGTATGGAGCATTTCCTTCAAACAAATCACATATTATGCCTTTATCTCTGTATTCCTGAATTTCAGGTGTAATTCCAAGAACATCAAGTGTAGCTTCAGCCGCTCCCGCCAGTGTTCTCAGCTTCTGTTCATAAGTCAGAACTCTATTTTTAACGATAGATAAAATTTGATCCGACATAAAAGTCCTCCTCTAAATAAATTCTTTTCATGTGCTTTTTAACTACTTATTTTAAATGTGAATTTTTAAATCTTATAATTTTCCCTCTTTGTCTTTTCTCATACAAATATTGTACCACATTTTTTCTATAAATGGTAGAGAATTTTGAAAATATTGGCTTAAATAAGAAAAAAATAAGGACTCCTCTCAGAAGAAAATTTAAAAAATAATATGAAAATTATATTTATAAATATGTTTTCGCTTATTTTCTTTATATTCTCTTCATTTTGAGACAGTCCTTTTTCATTATTAAAGGTTTATTTCAACTGTTGTATCTGAAGTATCGTTTTTCAGTAATGATTCCAATATTTCTATACTTTTTTTAGACAATTCTGAAAATGGTATATCATAAGACACTATTTTCTCATCAATAAATCTTATAATTTCGTTATCTTCAAAAGTTGCAATTTCCATACTTTCAGGATTTATGTTCAATTCTTTTAAAGCCTTTAAAAATCCTAATGTCATTGAGTTATTAGAAATATATATGGCATTTATTTCTCTTTTCAAAATTTCTTTTCCTAAATTATAGCCACTTTCTAATGTAAAATCTCCATAGAGTACTAGTTCTTTATCATATTTAATCCCATTATCTTTCAGAGCTTTTTTATAGCCGTCTAATCTTTCTTTTGCTGTACTTATAGTTTGAGGTCCTGCTAAAAATCCTATTTTTTTCTTTCCATGTTTTATGAATTTTTCTATAACTCCATAAGATGAATAAAAATTTTCAAAAAATACTCCTGGCATCTGTTTGTCTATTTTTCTATCAATCAGTACTAATGGAATTTTTGAAGATATCTGATCAAAAAAATTAATTTTATCGTATGAATTTTGTGTTACAGCAATAATTATACCTTTAACTCTCTGTTCTATAAACAATTCTATATATTTTTTCTGTAATTTGAAATTTTCATTGGAACATCCTAAAATAATATTTAAATTTCTGTTATTTGCTTCATCAACTATTCCATCCATTATACTTGCAAAATATAAGTTTTTTATATCGGGAACTATAACTCCTATTGTATTATTCTCATTTTTAGAAAGATTACGTGCAATTATGTTAGGATAGTAGTTATTTTCCTTTATAATTTGATTTATTCTTTCCTTTGTTTCTTCTTTTACATTGTTATTATTATTTATTACTCTTGAGACAGTTGCAACAGAAACGTTTGCCAGTCTCGCTATATCCTGTATTCTCATAATACCACCGTTTCAGTTTTATTTCATATTATTTTATATTTTAACGGTGTGTTTGTCAACTTTTATTTATGAAGTAAGCCATTTTATAATATTCTGCCATAACTTATCATAATATTTCCATTCTACAAATTCTTTTGACCCCCAGTGAGGTGCACAGTCAGAAGTGAAAGCAACGCTTTTTCCTTTTCCAAATTTTCCTGCTGCTATAAATGGATCCTCATCTATAAGAGCTATTACTTCTCCTTTTGTATTATCAGAAAGAGTTTTATTATATCCTAGGAAGAAAGGAAATTCACCTTCTATGCCTTCAAATATTTCATGTTTTGCTACAATTTTTGGTACAATTCCTTCAGGTCTTTCAACTCTATCATCATATTTTAATAAATCCACAGGCAGGATATCCTTTACTTCTGTTTCTCCATATCTTGTCTTAGCATCAATCCCGGTAAAAGACATATATCCGCCTATCATGCAGAAACCTCCGCCGTTTTCTACATATTCCTTTATCAGTTTACATCTGTTAGGTGTTTTTTCACTTCTTGAAAAAGTTGCTGAAGGTAGCAATAAAGTATTTGAACCTATATCTGACAATATTACAACATCATATTCTGAAATTTCTTCTTTAGTTTTTGGAAATTTTTCACTCGCATGATGATTCGGAATGAAAGTTACCTGATGATTTCCTTTTTCAAGAGCTTCCTTTAACCATTTCACTCCTTCTTCATAAACACTGGTAGTAAATGTATCAAATCCTTTTATATGTATTGTATGACTTGTCCATGATTCTCCCGCTATCAATATTTTTGACATATTTCCCTCCTATTTTCTTATCTGAAATTCAATATAATATTGGCATAATTAATTATATATTTGTAATATTCATTAATATCCAGTTTTTCATCTATTGTATGACAATCTTTTAAAAGTCCCGGACCTAGTATTACAGTCGGTATTTTTGATATGTTTGAAAAAATTCTTGCATCGTTTCCTGCTGTTCCACCTGCAATATCAATATTATTGTCAGTTAATGCACAAATGTCCTTTATATATTTGACAAATTTATCTTCCTGATTTATTTCAAAACCGTTTCCCATCTGATATATTTCCAGTTCAGGAAGACTATGTCTCATAAATTCATCTCCCTGTGCCCTTTCAAAGATTTTCTCTTCAAATTCTTTTTTTACCTGACTGTATGACATTTCACCCGGAATATAATGTATACATAAATCAAATTCACAGTAATCAGGAACTGTAGAACCTGCATCTCCTCCTTTTATAACTCCTACATTTATTGTAGGAGGCGGAAGTAAAGGATGCTTGTATTTCATAAGCCATGTTTTCTCAAGCTCATTAATGGATTCTATAAGTTTAATCGCTTTTTCAATTGCATTTATCCCTTTCCATTTTTCAGCTGAATGTAATGCAATACCTCTTACTTTTACTTTAAAAAAGACAAATCCCATATGGGCAATTAAAATTTTATTGTCTGATGGTTCGCATACAATTACTCCGTCTCCATAAACATTTTTGTTCATTGCTGTGACGATACTCCCATTTCCTCCACCCTCTTCATCTGCCACGGAGTTTATCACTACATTACAAGGTAATTCAACATTTGAATCTTTAAGGAGTTTTATAGCCATAATTGCTGCCATCAATCCCCCTTTCATATCAGTTGTACCCCGTCCATAGATATATTTTTCATTAATTTCTCCAAAAGGATTGTATTTCCAGTCTTCTTTATTTCCAATTGGCATTGTATCTACATGACCATTAAATACCAATGTTTTATCACTTTTTCCCTTAAATTCAGCTATAAGGTTGTATCTGTCATTATTATTATGCCCTAAATTTCCCTCATTGTATTCTTCCAATGCTTTTTTTAATATACCATCATCCAGATATTCTCTTTTAATTTTAAAGACACCTAATTCATTAAATAAATTTTCCAGAAAAATTTGTCCATTTTTTTCGTTTCCACCTTTTATTCCATGACCAATTGTCTGAGTATCTATTTCTATGAATTTTTTTAAATAGTCTAAATATTCAGATTTTTTCTTTTCAAATATATTTAGTAATTCATTCAATTATATCACTTCCTAAATGTGATTATCATATAATTTTAAATTCTCGTAAACAAGATTCCAAAACTTGTCAAAATCAAGTTTTACTGCCACATCGACATTAGGCTCTTTTTTGAGTATTCCAAAATAATCACATAATGTTCTACCATATGATTTTTCACTCCAAAGTTCGATTTCACAGAACATAGGTTTAACTTCTATACATTCAGGATCAATTATATAGGCAATAGTAGTAGGGTCATGAACAGGAGGAGCACTCCACCCGAAGACATTTTTCTGAGAAGCTGCAAAAAACTCCATTAAGTCTACAAACAGTTTTGATGCCTTATTGTTCAGTGATTTTATTTTTTCCACTACTTCCTTAGTTGCCGAAGCCTGTCTCGTCAGATCAAGTCCCATCATTACAATCTTTACTCCAGAACTGAATACAATATGTGCCGCATCAGGATCCGCAAGAATGTTAAATTCTGCTGCAGGAGTCATATTTCCTAACTGATATGAACCTCCCATTAATACTATTCTATTAATTTTTTCTATTATTCTAGGCTCAAATCTTATTGCCATTCCTATATTAGTTAAAGGTCCTGTGGGAACAAGTGTTACTTTTTCATCTGAATTCATTAACGTATCTATAATAAAGTTTACTGCGTGTTTATCTTCGGCTTTTATTTTTAATTCTTCAAATTTTGGACCATCTAATCCTGTTTCTCCATGAATATCATCCGCAATAAGCTGTTCCCTTATCATTGGTCTTGACATTCCCGAATAGACTGGAACATCTAAATTCAGATGATTACAGACTTTAAGGGCATTATTTACTGTCTTTTCAAGTTTCTGATTTCCTGCAACAACTGTAATTCCTAACAATTCAATTTTTGGATTTATCGCAGCCAGCATTATTGCTACGGCATCATCATGTCCAGGATCACAATCCAGAATTATTTTTTCTTTTTGCATTTTCTATATTCCTCCTTCTATACTGCACTTCTTCTTTTCTTTATTTTTTTATACTGTCTTATCATCGAAACACTCAATATTGAAATCGTAATAATATATGGCAGCATAAGTACAAATTGGGACGGAAAACCATGAGCCTGTAATCTTGCTCCTACTGAATCTGTAAATCCGAATATCAGACATCCGATAGTTGTAAAAATAGGATTGGCCGCACCGAAAAACATTGCAGCTACTCCCATAAATCCACGGCCATTTGTCATATTTTCAGTAAACAGATTTGAATATCCTAAGGAAAGATGAGCCCCTGCAAGTCCTCCTATTACTCCTGAAATCAGTATTACCTCAAATTTTCTTTTATATACATCTATTCCGGCAGTTTTTGCAGCTTCAGGATTTAAACCTATACTTCTTGTTCTAAGCCCCCAGACAGTCTTATAGAGTAAGAACCATAAAAGTATTATTAAAGGTATACTTAAAATTTCAAATAATGAATAATCATTGAAAAGGCTATTCAATATTTTATTTCCTTCAAATATTTTCAAATGAATTTTTGGTATCGACACATTGTCTTTTAATGTAAAACTCCCTGAAACTCCCAGTAACTGCTGTAATAAAAATCTTGTCAATGCCAGGACTAATAAGTTAATGACAGTGCCTACCGCAAATATATCACCTTTATATTTTAAATGTGCTACTCCCATAATTGCCGCTATGATTACACCGGCCACTACGGCTGCTATTACTGCCAGTATCCAGCTCCCTGTTATAAAACATACATAAACTGCTATAAATGCTCCCATCAGCATTATTCCTTCTACTCCGACATTCAGTATATCAGCCTGTTGAGTTATAACAGCTGAAAAAGCGGCCAGAAGGATTGGTGTAGTCGCTCTGATAGTTGCATGAATAATGGTATAGTCTATTATTGAAAAAATCTTATTCATAACTACACCTCTTTCCCTTTTTTGATTTTTTTTCTAATTTCAAACAGTTTTTCCATCGTTACTAATAAAATGAATACTGCAATAATTATATCTATAAGAGATTTTGGAATACCTGTATGTCTTTCCAGTCCTAATGAACCTGATTTCAAAGCTGCAATGAATAGACTTAAAAACGGTAACGCTACTACGCTTCCTTTAGCAATTAATGCCGCCAGCATACCATCAAATGCAATATTTGAAGAAAAATTATCCAAAAACACACCATAAATACCCATAACTTCTATAGCTCCTGTCAATCCTCCTATTGCACCACTCAACATCATTCCTGTTACCATTATTTTTTTTGATTTTATTCCTACATATTCTGAGAAATGTGGATTCATTCCTGTGGAACGGATTTCAAATCCTAATTTTGTTTTTTTAAACAGGTAATACACTAAAATACATACTGCTATTGCTATAAATATACCTGCATTGGCTCTGCTCGGTTTCAATATTTTCATAAGTACCGCACTTTTTTCAATGGGTTTAGTCTGAGAAATTCCAGTTTTTCCTGATAAAGGACCACTTACAAGATATGAAGTTATATATATTGCTACATAGTTCATCAGAATTGTTACACATACTTCATTTACATTATAGAAAGCTTTCAAAAAGCCGGGGATGAATGCCCATAATGCCCCTATAATCATTGCCACCAAAAAGCATATCAATATATGAAGTAAAGATGGCATTCCTTTTAATGTATATCCTACATATGCCGCAGCTATGGCACCTAAGTAAAGTTCTCCTTCCACACCTACATTGAAAACACCAACACGTGATGACACAATAAAAGCCAGACCTGTCAGTAGCAGAGGGACAAACTTTTCAATTGTTGTTCCAAGATTAAAGTTACCTATAAAAGCACTTTTAAATAACTGCGCATATACTTCAAAAGGATTTTCTCCCATAAACGCCATAACTATTCCACTCAATACAATGCAGACTATTATAGAAAATAAGACACTTAGATATTTACTGTTCATTATCTTTTTATATAACATCTTTTTCTTTACCTCCGGTCATTAAAAATCCTACATTTTCTTCATTTGCATTTTTCGAATCCAAGTCTCCTACTATTTTTCCTTCGTACATCACGAGAATTCTATCTGACAATGTCAATATTTCTTCCAATTCTGCAGAAATAAGTAAAACACCTTTATTTTTATCCCTATATTCAACTATATTTTTTCTTATAGTTTCTATGGAACCTATATCTATTCCTCTTGTAGGCTGAGACGCAATCAGCAAATCAGTATCACTCTCTAATTCTCTTGCAACTACTATCTTCTGAGCATTTCCTCCAGAAAGGTTTTTAGTTGTAATATTAAAGTTTGAAGGTCTGATATCAAATTTCTTTATTATATTCTCACAAAATCTATTTATTTCTTTTTCTTTTAAATTAATCACACCTGAAAAAGCATTATCTGAAAATTTTGTAGCTATTAAGTTTTCCTTTATATTCATTTCCCTATTCAGACCCCTTTTATTTCTGTCATCAGGAATATGTGCAATACCGGTTTCTCTTACAAATTTAGGTGTCTTATTTGCTATTTGTGTATCTTTGAAGTATATTTTTCCTTTTTGAACTTCCCGTAATCCCGTTATTGCCTCCACAAGTTCTTTCTGTCCGTTTCCATCAACTCCTGCTATCCCTAGTATCTCGCCTCTTTTTAATGAAAAGGACAGTCCTCTTATTTTTGATAATTCTCTGTCACTTGGAACATAAATATCTTCTACTTTTAAAATAACCTCTTCTGTTTCCATTTTTTTCTTCTCTACTTCCAGCAATACTTCTCTTCCTACCATCATTTTTGCTAACTTTGCTGGTGAAGTATCTTCCTTGAGTACAGTATCAATATATTTACTATCTCTCATTACTGTAATTCTGTCACTGATTTTCATTACTTCATTCAGTTTATGAGATATAAAAATAATTGATTTTCCGGATTTTTTTAAATTTTCTAAAATTTCAAACAGTTTTTCAGTTTCCTGAGGTGTAAGAACAGCAGTAGGCTCATCTAAAATAAGTATATCCGCACCTCTATATAGAGTTTTTATTATTTCAACCCTTTGGGCTTCTCCAACTGATATATCTTTTATTTTTTTATTTATCTGAATATCCAGATCGTATTTTTTTACATATTCCAGGACTTTTGACTTAGCTTCATTAAAATCAACCATGGCAATTGAATGTTTTGGTTCAAAACCGAGAATTATATTTTCGAGAACTGTCATTTCATTTACTAGCATAAATTCCTGATGAACCATACCTATTCTAAGATTTATTGCTTCTTTTGTAGTATAATCTTTCATCTTTTTATCATATATTTCTATGTCTCCACCATCAATAGGATATATGCCATACAATATTTTCATCATTGTAGATTTTCCTGCACCGTTTTCACCAATTAATGAATGAATTTCTCCTTCAAATAAATTAAAATTTCCATTTCTTATCGCATGAACTTCTCCAAATGTTTTCACGATATTTGTCATCTTAATTATTTCTTTCAAAATAATTCCTCCTATTTTAGAACTTATTCAACTTTAAATCCTGGATAAGACTCTACTTTTATTTCTCCTTTTTTTATTTTTTCAGTTAATTCATTAATTTTTACCAATATATCTTCAGGAAATTTATCTTTTAAAGCAGTCTTCATTGCGGCCATATCTGTCAGACCTACTCCACCATTACTTGCATCCATTCTTACAATTTCTCCGCCTTTAAAATTACCTTCATGAACCTGTTTTATCATATTATATGTAGCAACATCAACTCTTTTCAACATAGAAGTAAGAATAAATCCAGGATAAATATCATCTTGATTTATATCAACTCCTATTGCATATTTTTTACTGTCCTTAGCCGCTTCCAATATTCCATTACCTGTATTTGAAGCTACGTTCATTACAATGTCCGCTCCCTGGCTATATTGAGCAAGAGTCAGTTCTTTTCCTTTTAACGGATCGTTGAAAGTTCCTGCAAATGATACCAATACTTTTGTCTGTGGATCAATGTAAGCTGCACCCTGTTTGTATCCAGTCAGAAAATCCTGTAAAACAGGTATGTCCATTCCTCCAACCCATCCTATTATTTTTTCTCCATTAACATTAGGAATGTTTGTTTTTTGAGTAAATAATGCTGCTGCCGCACCTGCTAAAAAGGATCCTTCATTCTGAGCAAATATAGCTGAAGAAACATTAGGTTTTTTAACTACACTGTCTATAATCCCTATTTTTACGTTCTTAAATTCATCTGCATGATTGTTTACTATATCAGTAAACTGTGATGAAATTGCCAAAACCAAATCATAACTGTCATCTGAAGCAGCTGAAACAAAGTTAGTTTCCCAATCTGATGGAACTTTAGATTCAAGAACTTTAAATTCTATTCCGAAATCCTGTTGCGCCTTTTTTAAACCTTCATAAGCAGAATCGTTAAATGATTTATCACCTAAAAAACCTGAAAATACTACTGCAACTTTTAGTTTTTTCTTAGTATTTCCTCCTTCATTGCTACTTTTATCATCTTTTTTATTTCCACAAGATACTAGCATTAATCCAATTAATAATAATAACATTATTTTTAAAATCTTTTTCATTTTATTTACCTCCAAATTATAGATATTATATATGAAAGTCTCAATCAAGTATTATTATTCTGTTTTTTATGTAATCGCTTACATTTTTTTGAAAAAATTTAAATTCTTCTAATTTTTCTTAATAAATTCTTCTATTTCATCTTTTGTAGGAATTGAACTCTGTGCACCCTGCCTTGTAACAACTATTGCTGAAACTGCTGTTGCATATTTTATTGCTTCGCCTGTATCTCCACATTCACATATTTTCATGGCAAATGCTCCAATAAAGGAATCTCCTGCCGCAGTTGTATCTATTGCTTTTACCTTATATGCTTCATACTTATTGACATCATTATTTTTATCAAAATATACACAACCTTTTTCACCTAATGTAAGAATAATATTTTTTATTCCATTTTCTTCCTTTTTACAAAGCATTTTTTCAGTATATCCTTCATTAAAAATTTTTATTTCAAATATCTCTTCCATTTCAGTTTCATTAAGTATTAAATAATCTGTGTTATGAAAAATTCTATCATTTAATTTTGTTGCAGGAGCTGGATTAAATACTGTAATTTTACCAAGTTCCTTAGCTTTCAGAAGACAAAATTCAA
>ERZ772764.41-NODE-41-length-85022-cov-29.905799_pt1 | contig 85022 bp, 76 predicted proteins | sample MGYA00512163_ERZ772764 | MGnify/ENA primary metagenome ERZ772764 (study PRJEB29015, sample SAMEA2737903) | human oral metagenome | biome: human oral; feature: human-associated habitat; material: dental | place: China | collected 2094 ... | reverse complement strand
GGCCACGGGCCGCCTCCGTGGCGGGCCGGTGAGCCCGTCGCATTCCCCCGCGCGCTCCGCTCCCCGGCGGGAGGCGCCCGCCTCTACGATCAGCACGTCCTGCACGCCCCTGTTGGACAGTTCGGCGCACACGCGGCGCCCGTCAAGGAGGCCCCCTCATCGGCTTGGACCCAGATGCCCCGCGTGCTCAACAGCCCGTCCACGGCTGCTCCCACCGCGATGTGGGCGGCGCGGTTGGAGACCTGGTGGTCGGCGCGGACCTTGACGCGGATCGCGCCCGGGGTAGATCACGGGGAAGGAACGCCTCCAAAGGCCTGCGCTGCCATTGCAGGACGGCGTCACACACCGCGTCGGTGATCTTCGGGGACCGTCCCCGCGCTCAGGTCCACACCGATCGTGGACGCCAGGTGGTGGCGGATATCGCGCACCGTCATGCCCGGGCGTACAAGCTGATGATCATCGAATCCAGGCCGCCCGGGTCGGCGCTGTCCCTTGCGCACCAAGCGCGGGGTGAACGAGCCCGCCCGGTCCCTGGGGACCTCGGTCTCGAAGGGGCCCACCTCCGAATCAACGGTCCTTGGCCGCACTCCCGCTTCCTCGTGTTGGGACGCGCCGACGGAGCCGACTCGCCCCTCTCGTAGCCCAGGTGATCGGTCAGCTCAGCGGCCAGCCCGCGTTCCAGGGCCACTCTTTGAGCAAAGCGGGGAGCAGGCCATCGGTCCCAGTGATCACCGGCCCCGCCCGAATCGATCCGCTCGAACAAGCCGTCCAACGCCCCAGAGGAACGCAACTGCTCCACCACACCCGCGCCCGCCAACACGAGCCATCACATCATCAGTCATCACGTATCGATCCTTTCAAATCAAGGGGATACACAGACAATTGAACACGCCCCCAGCACACGCGATGAACTCCGCCGGAGTCGACCCGCCGTCGACCATGGACATCGCATACGCGGCCGCACGTGTCGATCCGACCCTGAGGAGCTCCCTGCGCACCTCAGGGTCACGCCCGTAGAGGATGTACCCCACGGCTCCTGCAGCGTTGGTCGAGGAGCGGACGTTCACGGTGCTCATGTCCGCGTCCGGTCGCCGAGCGAGGCACGCACCTCGTCCACCGCAACCATCACCTCGTGAAGGAGGCCGTCATCGACGGCAGCACCCTTGCGGAGCGCCTGGTTCAGGTTCACACCAACTCGACGCAGCTGCTCTACCGCCGGCGCAAGAGACGTAGGCGCAGTCACCTTCACTCCCGCGCTGTTCTCCAGTTGATCGACCTTCGAGGACCTCGAGTCCAGCGCGTCGAGCATGACGGCGCGAGCCCATGCGCTCGGCTTGACGCCGAGCACGTGGGCACGGCGGCGGATCGCATCGCGATCAGCCACCGTCAGCCGCACGTCGAGAGAGACCTCCCGACGACGGCTGTTCCGAGGCTCCACCGGAGCCTCGGCCGACCCTGCCCTCTGAGCAGCACCACGACCGGTGTTCACCTGGGAGTCGTGGCGCTGCTCCGCTGCCAGGGCCGGGTCTTCCGCGCACCCCTCCGCACGAGCCCGACCAGCGCTGGTTGGGGAGTCGGGCTCGCACTCCGGGGCGTACGGAAGACGGCCAGCAGGGTTCTTGTCGGACATTTCGCTGGCACTCATGTCCTCCAAGAACCGCTGGCCCTCGTCCTCGGTCGCTGCGCTCCCTGCGGGCGAGGGGAGACCGCGTCGCGGTCGCAAGTCACGAGCCGTCGGCATCAGCCGTTCCATGACGTCACCGCCTCGCCAGCATCGACGGCAGACGACGTGGTCGCCTTCTTCGCACGGCTTGAGCGCTGCGCCTTCTCGGCGGCCAGGGCATCGGCGGCTTCAGCCGTGAGGCGTTCGTACACGTCAGGCATCTGGTCACGCAGCAACACGATGACCTCGGCATCTACCCTGCGCTGCTCGGCCTCAGCCTGCTTCCGCAACTTGGCGATGCGAGCATTCGCCTTCCGGCGCTCCTCAGCGATCAGCTCGTTGAGGTGCGTGTGGATGTTGTCAGTCATGATGATTCCCTTCGTTGTTGTTCGTTCACCACTGCGGCAAGCCATCGATGACCTCCGCGAGGGCATCGAGGTCAATATCGGCGAGCACTCGTCGACGACGATCACGCTTGGACATGTGCTCCCACTGGGCTCGTGTGGCCTCCCCGTATCCCAGGGACGACAACCACGCGACCTTCTGGTCGACGGGCACGCGGGACGCAAGAACAGGGACGTCGACGAGCCCTTCCTTGTGCGCGGCCACCAGCTCGGTGAGCAAGGCAGCACCGGCAGTACGGATGCGACGACCAGCTGACGACTCATACCTACGCTGCCACGTCAGCCACTCATCTCGAGTGCGCAAGCAACCCGTGGGGCGATCGTCGCCGGTGGTACCAGGGCGCTGAGCCGCAATGTGTCGTGCGATTTCCCGAGCGCGCATGTAGTCACGAACGTTGTCCCACGGAGCAGTGTCGAGCCCGGCCAATTCATGGCCATCGACCACGTCGACCCGCAGCGTCTCCATCAACGGCCGACGCTTTATGTCGAAGTCGAGGGACACTTCCGGCGCACGGTCGACGGGACGGAAGTCCACCCGGTCCTCCGTGCGCGAGAGCTCGCGGAACGACGGAAAGGACGTGTAGTGGTTCACGGCTTTGCCCTCGCGGGCAAGTGCAGTGCTACAGAACCACTCACGCTCAGCGTCGCCGTAGTACCGCCGGAGATCTTCTCCGTCTTCCAACTCACCATCGACAATGTCATCCGGTGTTCGCAGGCCTGCACGAGCGATTACACCACCGGGTTCCAGTGAGACATTGCCCCTCGTGGTCAGGTTCACCAGGTCACCCTGCTGATGCTTCACCTCCCACACGGTTGGGTCGCCAACGAGGGCATCCCGTGCTTCCCGCAATCCGTCGGCGTGCCCAAAGCAGTCGTAGCCCTCGACGTCAGACTGTTCGGTGATGAATCCGTCCGTAGTGACCGAGATCAACGCGACCTCGTTGGCCATCCCGAGCAGCAAGGCTCGCACCAAACTGGTGATCATCGCGGCGTGATACGGGCTGGTCACAGACGACCCGCCAATGGATTCCATCTCCTCGTTCCACGCGTTCCACCCCGACCGCTCGGCCACGTCCTGGGCCAGCTTCCCGTAACACGAGTTGGTGGCCACCTTGATCGTCTGTTCCTCGAGAGAACCCTTGCCCACCTTTTCTTGGCCACCGCCCGGTCCTCAACCATCTGACGCACGGCCGCACGCATAGAGCGGGAGAGTGCACCGTCCAGCTCCAGGACTCGCAGCCGGTAGCCGATCTGGACTCGGTCATGAGCACCGAGCTTGAGCGCCAACGCCAACTCGGGACCACACACCCACGCCCCCTCGAAGCCATCGAAGCGGACATCGTCCATTCCTTCACCCTGAGCAGCGCCAACGCCCTCCGAGGTCCTCGGGTAGATGATCGACTGCCCGACCCGCACTGGGATGCACGGCTCGACGCCCTCGGGGAACTCCCACGCGACATAGGCGACAAGGGGAGTGACTACACCCAGCGGGAAGTCGTCGGTCACGAGATCACGATCCTTGATGACTTCGTCGATGCACCCCCTCTCGAAGTCGACATCAACAACAGATGCCATGGCCGAGGGGTAGGCCGACTGAATGTCGTGGTCATAGGTCTCAGTGGGGAAGTACCCGACGCGCAGGCAGGAGTTCCAGCCGCCGTGGAACGCCTTCTTGAACGCACTGTGTGCTTGATTTGCGTCACCGTCCACAGGCGTCAGCGACCGCACGGAGTAGTAACTCAGCCCGTCATCATCTGTAGTGTCGCCCTCGTCGACACGCACGAGACCCTGGAACTTCGCCATGAACTCGGCATTGGGCTGGTGTTCGATTCCCCAGTAGCGCTTGATGCCATCCCGCAGGGCATGAGCCCCACCACCCGACAGTGTCACCGGAGGCACGGCCCGAGCCCCCACAACGCCGTCAGATACTCGACCACGATCACGGCATCGTTGGCACCGTACTCAAGAAACTCAGCGAGCCGCTCTTGCCGCATACCACTCATGTCGAAGATCGCCCCACCCACGTCCAACTTGGCCACGCCGCAGGCGTCGCCGAGGTGCGCGAGCTTCTTCTTGCCAGGTGCCGTCTGACACATCGTGTCGCGCACGGTGATGCTCAGCGGGAGCCAGCGTTCACCCTGCCCGCGACCACCGGAGCGAGGCATCATCCGAATGGGCTTGAGCGAAACCAGACCACCACTGGCAGATGTGACCCGACGCAGGATGTCGTCGTAACGGCCATCGCCACGCTGGCGCACAGGCCTTGCGAAGGCAGTCAAGTCAGCCTTGAGGTAGTGGCCCGCCAGCACAATCGACAACCGGTGAGTCCGGTACAGAGCATCCACGCTGGCCCGGTAATCGCCGTCCCCCCAGAAGTCCCGGCGAGGGATACCTCGGGGGTCGGGCAGACCCATGGTGCGCCACAACCCGGTCTCGCGGATCACCACAGCGAGTGAGCCGTCGACGGCGAGGCGGTCAGGAGTCAGAGGCAACAGCACCACGTCAATACGCCAGTCGCCCGACTCGGGGTCGATGCAAGAGAACTGGTAGCTGTTGATCACCCGAGACCCGTCGGCAAGTTGGGTGAACTCGGTATCGAAGCCAATCACGGGGGCGCGATCGCCCGAGCCCATGGCACGTACCGTCGGCAGGTCGCCGAAGGTGTGCTGCGAGGCCGGGGCAGGCACGCTGGCCGTGGCCGTTCCGGCCAGGCCAGTCTGCACTCCCATAGGGGATTTTGGCCTGAATGCATCAGCCCTAGTCAGAGCAGCATTTCCATCAGATTTTGTGGCACGCTTCTCGGAAAGCGTGCCACTTTCAGTGCCCCGAGAGGCGTTCAGGGAGCGCTCAACGCGGCGCACGAGAACGGCGGTCCCGACCCCGGAGATCACGTCTCGGGTGCATGTCCAGGAGGCGTTGGACGTCGTGTCCGCGATGCGCTGGAACTCGATGTCGGCGGCGTTCATCGCGCACCCCCGAGGGCGGCGCGCAGACGGGTGACCTGCTCGGGCGTCAGCTCAGGTGCTGCGGCAACAAGGCGCTCGACCGTCAAGTCGATGGGGTCAGTGCCGACCGGCGTCAGCAGAGCATCGAGGTCGCTCTGGCGGAGGCGAATACGATGGCCGACACGGCTCGCAGGGAGACGGCCCTCGGCAATGTACTTCCGCAGGGTCGAGTACCCCGCGTATCCCCGAGCAGTGGCTTCGCTGAGGCTCAGGTAGGTGTCGTGATTGGTTTCAGTGGTGCGGTGGATGGTGTCCACGGAGGTCTCCAGACAAGGAGGTGTCCTCCGGGGTGGAGTACCTTGCCCGGCTTACTACGCGGATTCATGAATGACTACATCCGCACCACTTTAAGAACTCGGCTATCGCTGATCAAGCGTCTTGGGCGTCTCGGCTCCGAGGAGTTGCATCGCCCACCGGTTGCCCGGTCGAGGGATTCTGTCGTTGACCTGAGATCATGATCGGTCTCGGACTCAAGACCAGGATAGCATGGTAGAGCGCCCTATACCACACTTTCGCGCTACCTGATGTTTGTTCCGTCCAGAACGTGGTCGAATTCAGGTTCAACGTCTGATCGTTCTTGAACGAGGCAGTGGCCGGATCGCGCGAGAGTGTGGCCCGGTTTCGCTGTAGGGAGGGGCAACGACATCCCGGCCGCAGAACAGGTGCATCGAAGATTGAATCATGTGATGCTCTGAATGGTGCTACCCTGAGGGGGGAGGCTGCTATGAGAACGACTGTGACACTCGATGATGACCTGCTCGCCCGCGCCGAGGAGCTCACTGGGATCAGAGAGCGGTCCGCTTTGATCCGAGAAGCGGTGGAGCTCCTCGTCCGTATCGAGAGCGGTCGTCAGCTCGCTGCGCTCGGCGGTAGCGATCCGGGAGCGGAGGCTGCACCGCGGAGCCGGGCGCGCGCATGAGGATCCTCGTTGACACGAACGTGTGGATCGACCACCTGCGCGCAACTGAGCCAGTCTTGGTCGACCTGCTCGAACGCGATCAGGTGTGCGTGCACCAGAGCGTCATCACTGAGCTGGCATTGGGCAACCTGAAAGACCGGTCGATCTTCCTGAAGGCGTTAGAGCGCTTGATGATCGTTCGCAACGTTGATGACCAGGGGGTGCGTCATCTCGTCGAGGAGCGGCGTCTGTGGGGCAGGGGGCTCAGCGCTGTCGATGCGACGCTTCTAGCGAGTGCCATCGTCACCCCCGGGGTCTCGCTGTGGACGCGCGATAAGCGCTTGCGTCAAGCTGCCAGCGACGTAGGAGTGTTGGCGGACCTTGACTAAGGGGCGTGAGCTGTCGTGAGGCAGTGGCCGGGTCGTGCGAGAGCGCGGCCCGACCACTGACCACCCGCCCGTGCCCTTGTGCGATCACCCCGCACCCAGGACACCCGGCAACTGGGTCGCAGGACTCAATATCCAGCACCAGACCAGACTCGCGCCGCGCGAGTGCGATCAGGTGGAAACCCTCCATCCCGACGAGCAGATCACACCTACCGCACCGGCCAAGCGAAGCACAGCAGGGGCAAGTAGGATGAGACATTGTCGAGGTACTTGGAGACGGCGGGGGTTGAAGTCCGCTCATCATCAAGGACCTCGACCTCTACCCGCAACCCCCAACCAACACCCGATCACCCACACCCAACTCTGCAATGACACATAACAGTTAGCAAGAATCTTGAGGTGAAATAGAGTATCCTATAAAGGCTGAAACAGCGGTATCCGAGGCTGGAGCTTCGGCTACCCTCAAGAAGCTCAGATCCAAAGGAGTGGAGAAGTAGTATGGAACACAGTGCAACGAATCCGCAAAAACAAACCAACCGCAATCTAATGACGTATGACTACCAAAAGGACTTTAACGCATATGTGAGACTACGTGAGCAGTATGCGCATAATGCGCATCTGCTCTATGCGCTCCAACTCAAGTTTGATATCGGGGATATTAATGCAGAAGCAAGTGATGCGCTCACAGACGGTTCCGATGACAAGAAGTGTGACCTTATCTACACGGATGCCAATAGAGGAGTAGCCGTAATTGCGCAGGCATATTACAGGCAATCGGATACCGGTGGGCGGTCAGCTCCAGCAAACAAGGCGTCTGACTTAAACACCGCTGCGACCTGGGTGCTGAACGGAAATTACGACGACCTTCCAGATGCAATAAAAGAACAGGTGGCGCAACTGCATGACGCAATCAATGATGACAAAATTGGAATCATATATTTTTGGTATGTCCACAACTTTGACGAAGAGCCTAATGGTCAAGTGAAGCAGGAGCTCTCTCGCGTTGCCAAGACGGCTAAGCGGCTATTGGAGTGCAATTTTCCAGGAAAAGAAGTTCGAGTCGAAGCGATCGAAGTTGGGAATAGACGAATTGAGTCTTGGTACAATCTATCCAATAACCCTATTTCAATTTCAAATGAGTACGATGTCGTAACAATTGGATCGGGTTTTGAAATTCAGGCCGCTGAATGGAAAGCGTATGTTACAGCAGTGTCTGCGAAATGGCTCCACGAGCTATATGTGCAAACTACCCCCGACATGCTATTTTCTGGAAATCCTCGTGACTATCTAGGGTACGGAAAAAAGAAAAACAAAATCAATCTCGGGATTCGAGACTCGCTTAGAGACGAGCCGACTTCGTTCTGGGCATACAACAATGGTATTACGGCGCTTGTTCACGACTATGCTGTAACGTGCATCGAAGGTCGTGAGAGATTGCGCATTACTGGGGTCACTATCATCAACGGGGCGCAAACCACTGGAACAATAGGGTCGATCGACAACGGTCAAGTTGTGGAAGCCTGGATCCCAATTCGATTTATTGTATGCGCAGACAGTGAGATCATTGCAAACATTGTGACATACAATAACCAACAGACGGAAATTTTACCTTCGGACCTCAGGAGCAATGACTTAATACAAAAGCGGCTTCGCGCGGACTTCGAAAAGTATAAAGATACGTTATTCTATACTGGTGGGAGGCGCTCATCGCAACGTCCCTCGCGAACTAAAACAATACTAGAGCCGTCTAAAGTTGCGCAGGCCCTCTACGCTTTTCACATCGACTCTGTCGAAGCGTATAATCACACAAAGAACCTGTGGGAAAATGATAGACTGTACAATCAGATTTTTCACGAGCAGCTGTCGGCTGAGCATATTATTTTCACTTACTTTCTGCATGAAGCTATACACACCTATGCAACAGAGCTTCAACAGAAGGGTGAGAATAAGCGTACCGACCAGGAAAACAAACAGCTGGATTTTTTGAGGCGGCGCGGTGCAAAGATTCTTCTAATCTCAGCAATTCATGATTGCCTTGAAACAGTGCTCGGCACGAAGATAATAGATTATTCGCGTCTTTCATTTAAGGATAGCAAAAACACAAAGCAGATTCTGGAATACTGGAAGATCGTCATCAAGTCCGTTCTCCCCGGCGTCTGCGCCACCCTTATGGGTGCGCTTGACAAAGGGCTTAATAACAAGGAGAAAGCTGCCATGGCCGCTAAGCAGGCTGCAGGCGTGTTTGCATCGATCGTTGAGGTCTCTGCTTCGTCAGCAACGTACGACGGAATAAGGGGGGCAGTTAATCACTAAGTCGCTTCCACGCTTCCTCAGTCGAAAGCGCCAACTTTGAAGAGCCAATTTAAGGGGGCAGTCGCAGCAACGTCGACGAGGAACGGGAGTGGCAGTGTGGTGCAGGCTTCCTCCTCGCCCACCGATGCGTCCCGCACGGTCCCCATGTTTCACGGACTGTTTCACGCATCGCGGCTCGGTCCGCCGTGCAGCGCCGCCGTTCCTCGTAGTGCCGGTATCCGTTCCGGCGCAGCGCGCGCCTCGCGGTGCCCCAGCCTCGGCGCTCCCCATCCCGCGCCTCGCACGGTCCCGCCCCGCCTCACAGCGACGCGCGCGCCCGCGTGCGGCGCACTCCCATGGCGACTGAGAGGATCGCCAAGGCGAAGAGGGCGCAGATCCCGCAGTCGGCCAGCAGGGGGAGGAGCGCTTCCGCGGACGTCGAGGTGGCGGCGTAGGCCCCGGAGAGCGCCTGGTCCACCCAGTACCCGGGGGTGAGCCTGGCGGCTCGGGCGACGGCGTCGGGCAGCCACTCGATGGGCACCCAGGTCCCGCCCAGGAAGGACAACGCCATGCCCCCGATATTGGCGATGGCGTGGGCCGCGTTCTCGCCCAGGCCGGCCTGTCCTATGAGGAACCCCAGTGACACGGCCACGAGCGTGTAGGCCCCCAGGGCGGCGCCGACCACGCCCAGCAGAGGCGCCGACGCTGCGAGGGAGGCCCTGCCGAAGACGGCCACTCCCAGTCCGAACACCCACAGCCACCCGATGGCGCCGACGACCAGGCAGGCGCCCAGCACACCGAGGCTGTGGGTCCCGCTGCCCACCGGCGCCGCAGTGAGGCGGGAGCGCACCGCCCGGCGCCCCAACGACGCCATGAGCGTCGCGATCGCGACGACCGCGAAAGCCAAGAGCGGGTACAGGGAGAACCGGGCGTAGACGAGGAGGCTGTGCGGCAGTGGGGTGGCGTCCTGGGCGATCCTCTCGGTGGGGGCGCAGTGGCGCATCGTCTCCTCCGCCAGGGCGACGGCCCGGGCCGGGTCGTCGGTGAGCGCGGACAGGTAGTCGGCGACCTTCCCCACGTAGGAGTCGGCGCGCACGTCCATGAGCGCGCCCGAGGCCGACTCGTACCCGATGACCGTGTCCATCTGCGGCGGCCCGCCCCCGCCTCGCGCGGCCCGCTGCAGCGCCTCCCCGTAACCGGCGGGGATGATGAGGATGTAGCTGATGCGGTTCTGCGCGGTGGCGTCCTGGATGGCCCGGGTGGAGTCCTCCAGCGGCTTCGCCTCGCCGACGGACTCGATGTAGTCCTTGATCCCCCGGGAGATGGTGGAGCCGTCGCGGTCGATGACGGCCACGCTCGCCGTCGCCTGCTTGACCTGGTGGGAGGATCCCTCGGACCGGGCCAGGCCGGTGAGCAGGCCGAGCATGGACAGAAGCACCAGGTAGACCAGGACGTACGCCCGGTGGGCGGCCACGATCCTCAACGACGTTCTAAAGGTGCTCATGGGTCATCCTCCTGGCGCGGATCAGGGCGATGGCGAGGAACAGGCCCGTCATGCCCGCCAGGACGGCGCAGCTGCGGGCGAAGGGCTCCAAGGAGTCGTAGTAGAGCAGGGCGTAGAAGCAATGGGAGGCCTGCCACAGGGGGTTGGCCTGCGCGAGCAGCGGCGCGTTGAGCTCGACCGCGTTGGCCACGGACTGCGCGCCGGGCCCGTACAGGCCGGTGAACAGCGACAGGAGGCAGGTGATCGCGGAGACCACCCCGATCCCGCCTCCGCCTGCCGATCCCAGGGCGGCGCCCGCGGCGCTCGACATGAGGCTGGCGGCCCCGATCGCCACGAGGCACAGGCCCACGTGCGGTCCGAAATCCACGCCGACCACCGCGGCGATGAATGCGAAGGCGATGAGCAGGCAGACCAGGACGCACGCCCAGGAGGCCGTGAGTGTGGCGGTGAGGACCTGCCACCGCGGCAGGCCCGCCAGGATGCGCCGCGCCCCCAGGGGGGAGGAGGCCATGATGCCCTGCACGGCGACCATGGTGACGGTCGTGCCCATGCCGCTCGCGAAAGCGAGCAGCGCGAAGTAGTAGCGGGTCGCGGGCTTGACGGGGTTCTGCGTCACCGGGACCGGACGGGTGAAGGAGCGGTCGGCCCCCGCCCCGGCCACCTGTTCGGGCGGTGCGCCCGCCTCGGCCAGCGCCCGGTGCTCGGCCGCCGCCTGGGTGTAGGAGTCCATGACCACCCGCAGGACCCGGGTCGTTTCAGCCTCGTTGCCCTTCTGGGACACGTGCAACACCGGCCCGCCGTCCTCGACGGCGAGGTAGCCGTTCGTGTCGCCCCGTTTCGCCGCGGCCTCGGCCTCGGACGCGGTGGTATGGGCGACCTTCATGATGAGGCGCGGGTCGGCGTCCTCGGAGGAGACGCGCTCGACGACGGCGTCCAGTCCGGGGGCCGCCCAGTACGCGTCGTCCTGGACGACGCCGAAACTCATGGGGGTGGCCTCGTAGGCCTTCTCCAGGTTGGAGAACTGCGCCATGAAGATGAGCGACAGCACGACCGGGAAGCCGAGTGTCCACACGAGCAGGATGCGGTCGCGCAGGAGCCGGAGCACCTGGTAGCGGAAGACGGTCACCATGTCAGGCCGCCTCGTCCCGCAGCGCGCGGCCGGTGATCTCCAGGAACACCTCGTTGAGGGTCGGGGGCTCGGAGACGACCCGGCCGCAGGTCGCGCCGACCCCGGCCAGCGCGCCCATGACATCGGAGAGGTTGTGCGGCCCGGCGGCGCACTCGATGAGCGCGGTGGGCGCCTCGTAGGCGACGGAGCGCACCCGCTCGAGGCGGCGCAGCGCCTCCAGGGCCTCCTCGCCCAGGGGGAGCGGGTCGACGACCTCCACCCGGATGCGCTCGCCCGTGCCGATCATGGCCTTGAGCTCGTCGGAGGTGCCCGAGGCCACCTGGCGTCCCCGGTCCATGATGGTGATCCGGTCGCACAACTGCTCCACCTCCTCCATGTAGTGGCTCGTATAGATGACGGTGGCGCCCTCCTGGTTGAGGCGCTTGATGCCGTCGAGGATGGCGCTGCGGCTCTGGGGGTCCACGGCCACCGTGGGCTCGTCGAGGATGATGAGGTCGGGGCGGTGCGCGATCCCGCACGCGATGTTGAGGCGGCGCAGCAGCCCGCCCGAGAGCTTCTTCGGTTTGAAGGCCGCGAACTTCTCCAACCCGACGAAGGCGACAGCCTCGGAGACCATGCGCCGCCGCAGGCCGCGGTCGCGCACGTACAGGGCGCAGAAGGCGTCGACGTTCTCAGCCACGGTGAGCTCGTCGAAGACGGCGACCTCCTGGGGCACCACGCCGATGCGGCGCTTGAGGCCGTAGGCGGTGGGCGACATGGGCTGGTCGAACACGCGGATCGCCCCCTTGTCGTAGGAGAGCAGTTGGAGGAGGCAGTTGATCGTCGTGGTCTTGCCCGAGCCGTTGGGGCCGAGCAGGCCGACGACCTCGCCCCGCCCGATCCTCAGGGACAGCCCGTCCACGGCGATCAGCTCCCCGTAGCGCTTCACCAGGGACTCGATCTCGACGGCGGTGCCCGCCCGGTCTTCGCTACCGCGCGCGGTGCCGGTCCGGCCGTCGGTCCTGTGCGTGGTGTCCGCCGGGTTGTCGTTCCCGTGGGCGGTGCCCGCCGGGTTGTCGTTCCCGTGGGCGGTGCCCGCCGGGTTGTCGTTCCCGGGTGCGGTGCCCGTCGTTCCGGCTCTGCGCTGCCGGTCCGCACTTGTCCTGGTTCCGCGCGCCGGCTCCGCGTCCCCGCCCGCCTCGTTCCGCTGCGCGCCCTCGGCGCCGTTCTCGGAGTCCATTCCTCCCCGCCTTCCTCATGTCGGTGCGTTGGCCCCGTGCCCCCAATCATCCCGACGAGGCGGGGGCCGCGGAAGTGCGGGAAGTCATGAGTGCGGAGGGAGGGCATGACTTCTGTCATGACTTCGACGGGGTTCTGCGGACGCGGGGCGCGCCCGGCCCTTGATCGCCGATAATCGGGGCATGAGGGTCTTGGCGGACAAAGGCGTGCTCCTGTGCGGATGCCTCCTGATGTGGAGGGCGGACACCGCCACCGTGGTCTGGCTGCTGCTCGCCGTGACGATCAGTGGACTGGCGGTGGTGGCGGAGCACTGGCCCTGGTTCGCCGCGGTCCCGGCCGCCTACCTGCTGGCCGCGGCGCTCGCGGCGGCCCCGGCCGTGGGCGCGCCGCTGGCCGTCTACGACCTCGCCCGGGCCAGTGCTGGCCGTCCGCCGTGGCAGCGCTCGGCAGCCGCTGCCGCGTGCGCCCCGATCGCGGTCGCGGCGGTGGGCAGGGGCGAGCCGACCGCGGTCTACACGGCGGCCCTGGGGGCGGTCGCCGCGCTGCTGGCGCTGCGCACCCGCCAGGGGGAGGCCACCCGCCAGAACCTCAACGCCGCCCGCGACGACCTGCGCGAGAGGGTCCTGGCCCTGCAGGACGCGAACGCCCGCATGCTCCAGATGCAGGACGACGAGCTGCGCGCCGCCGCCCTGTCCGAGCGCACGCGCATCGCCCGCGAGATCCACGACGGGGTCGGGCACCTGCTCACCCGCCTCCTGCTGCGGGTCAAGGCCCTTCAGATCACCCACCGCGAGCATCCCGGCGTCGTCGCCGACCTGGCCGCGCTGGACGACGGGCTCGACGAGGCGCTGGACTCCATGCGCCGCTCCGTCCACGCCCTGTCGGACCAGGGGGAGGACCTGGCGGTCTCCCTCAACCTGCTGGGCTCGCGGAGCGCCATCGCCACAGTGGACGTGGACTGCTCACTGGACGCGGAGCCGCCGCGCGCGGTGGCGCGCTGTGTCACCGCGGTCGTGCGCGAGGCCCTCACCAACGCTGCGCGCCACGGCGGCGCGGCCTCGGCGCGGGTCACCGTCATCGACTACCCCGCCTTCTGGCAGGTCACGGTCGACAACGACGGCGCCGTTCCCGCTGGGGACGCGGAGCCGGACGGCGGCTCGCCCGGCTCCGGGGCCTCCCCTGGCAGTGCGCCATTAGACCGCGGGTCCGGGCTCGGGACACCATCCGTCCGAAGGTCCGGGCTCGGGGAGCCGGGCGACGGCGCGATCCGCCCCGGCCTCGGACTGCGCGCGATGACGGACCGGGTCGAGGCTCTGGGCGGGACCGTGCGGATCACTCCCCGCCCCCGTTTCACAGTGTTCGCGACGATCCCGAAAGACAAGGACGGTGCGGTATGAGGGTTCTCATCGTCGATGACGACGCCATCGTCGTCCAATCGCTGGCGACCATCTTGTCAGCCGAGGACGGCATCGACGTGGTCGGCACGTGCCTGTCCGGCGCGGAGGCGGTCCAGGAGTTCCGGCGGCTGCGCCCCGACGTGCTCCTCATGGATATCCGCATGCCCGGTGCCGATGGGCTCAGCGCCGCGGAGGAGATCCTGGAGGGGGACCCGCAGGCGCGCATCGTGTTCCTCACGACCTTCTCGGACGACGAGTACATCGTGCGGGCCCTGAGAATGGGGGCGCGCGGCTACCTCATCAAACAGGACGTCGCCCAGATCGCCCCGGCGCTGCGCTCCGTCATGGTCGGCGTGTGCGTCCTGGAGGGCGACGTGCTCGAGCGCGGGGCCGCCATGGGCATGCGCGCACGGCCCGCCCCCGCCTCCGGCAGTGGGGCGGGGAAGAATGGCGGCCGTCCCGGGGCGCACGGAGATCCGGGCGAGCTTGCGGGCGCGGTGGGGGTCCCGGACCCGAGGAGCACGGTCTTCGCCTCGTTGACCGACCGCGAGTACGAGGTCGTCGAGGCAGTGGCGGCCGGCCTGGACAACGCCGAGACGGCGGAGAGGCTCTTCATGAGCGAGGGCACGGTGCGCAACCACATCAGTTCCATCCTGGCCAAGACGGGGCTGCGCAACCGCACGCAAGTGGCGGTCCGGTACTACCGCGCCGGAAGGTGAGGAATCCCGGTCGGCGGTCGCAACGGCCAGTCGGAGCAGGCACTACCGCAGGCGGGCGGGGGCTGTCCGTCTGCGGGGTCCGGCCGCGCTGCCCGTTGCGCCTACTGGTCCAAAATGCGTCTGGGTTTCGCTGCATTCGGACGGCTTAGCCGCGGGTTGGTCCAAAATGCGTCTGAGTTCAGCGGTTTCGGCCCGATCTGGGCGGATTCGGGCAGACTCAGACGCATTTTGGAACACGTGCCCGCCGTGCCTCCGTTCCCACCCGAGACTCAGACGCATTTTGGAACACCAGACGACCTGCCGAACACTACGCCACCATGTGGAGATCCACTGCCACGCCGCGGACAGCGCGCACCGATGGACCAGCAGAAGACGCGCATCGCACGGCGTCCCCGAACCTATGGATGCGAAGAGCTCCACACACGCTGTCGGACCTTGGTGCTTACCCGCTACCTCAGGCAGGCTGATTCTGCTATCGTTCCGCTCATGGGCACCAACGACGGATCGACCTCATCTCCGCGCGAACCTGGTGGGGAAGCGGCGCGGGAACCGGGTGAACGGGTTGCACGCGGGTCTGATGGAGAAGCGGCGCGGGAACCGGGTGAACGGGTTGCACGCGGATCTGATGGAGAAGCGGATCGCGAGCCTGACGGAGCAACGGCACAGGGGCAAGGCGAACTGGTCGCGCAGGCGCCGGGCGCCACTCTCATTGAGGTTTTCCCGGAGATCGCGCTCATAGTCGGCGAGTCGCTCAGCGCGCTGCCCGACGAAGTCACAAGCGATCTGGTCGAACTGCCTTTCGGCGTTGACCATGTCGAACTGGACAAGGTGCTCGGAACAGCGGGCGTTCTCGCACAAACGGCTTCCGCCGCACTAGCGGTCGGGAACCTGCAGGGGCTCGTGCGCCTCACCCCGGACACCGTGGCAGCGATGAACGGGGGGCTGAAACCCCTCGTGAGCGGCGGCGACAACCTCGGCGTCCTGACGGACGCGGGCGGGCGGTTCGCCAGGCAGGTCCGTTGGAAGCCAGTCGGCCCGCAGGCCGCTGGGGGCACTGTTCTGGCGTCCCTGGGCCCTGCCCTCATGATGGTCGCGCTGCAACTGCAGCTGAGCAGGTTGGAGAAGACGGCGAAGGAGACCCGCGGGATCGCGCGCAAGATCCTCAAGGGAATGAACGAGGACCGGCAGGACGAGCTCGCCGGGATCGCGCGCGTGGTGGATCAGGCGTTCGAGGAGGCGAAGCGGATCCGCAGGGTGACCCCCGGGGTGTGGGAGGAAGTGCAGGGGCAGCAGGCGAAGATCAACGACTACAGGGAGAAGTACCGGCGCTTTGTCGAAGGGCACGTGAACGAGGCGCGGGCGCTGAGGGGGTCGTCGGCCGACGAAGTGCGGGCGCACGTCATGGAGAACGGGCCGCAGATCCTCATCGACTTGGAGTGCTACATGACGGTGGAGCGCATAAACTGCGTGTACCGGGCGCTGAGGGCCGCGCGCCTTCGCGACGAGGGGAGGGATGATCCGAAGGAAGCGGAGCTTTCTGAGTTCGTCGCCGCTGACGCCCGTGAGGACTACGAGAACGCGATCGGAATGATGACCGGACTGGTGGACGCGCTCAATCGCGGATTCCACCTGGCCGCGGCGATCGAAAAGGGCCTCCTCGATAAGACAGTTGTCAGAGGCATCAACGACGTGGTGAAGGGCCTGTTTGCCGGCGAACGGAAGAAGACCCGGGAGCCCGGCGACGGGGCGCAGAACGCGATTCAGAAACTCGCGGAAGGGGTGGGGCGGTTCGCCGCGGTCATCGGCCTGGCGTCCCCGCGGGACCCCGAGCCCCATGCCCGCGTCATGGGGAAGCGCACCGATGAGGAGGCCAAAGAGCTCCTGGAGGTTCTGCGCTGGACGCTCGAGCGGGACGAGGAACTCGTCGGCTTCGCCCACGCGACGGACGCCCGGCAGCAGACGGTGATCGCAATCACCGATCAGCGGGTCGTCGAGGCGAAGCTCGCGGATCTGCGCAGCCGGGGCGAGTTCTGGCGCGAGATCCCCAACGACGAGATCCGCTACGTCAGGCGCCGGGGCGGCAAGGAGGGCCGCGCGGAACTCGACGTCATCACCAAAGAGGAGAACCTCACTTGGAGCTTCGGCCCTGCCGACGAGTCCGATCAGGCGGGCCTGGACGCGATCACCGGGATGCTCGCCGAGCGGATGCGGCTTCCCGAGGAGGAGATGCGGGAACTGACCGGTTCCCGCAGTGACGGCGCGCCGCGCATCGGGGCTCCGGCACCTCCCCCGCTCCCGGAAGGTGGTCACTCCGGCCAGTCGGACTCCAAGTAGGCGCCCACCGCCCTGTTGCGGAACGTGTAGTGGGGGCGGCCCCTGCGGATCACGCGCCGGATGAGGTCGAGGCGCTGGGCGGTCGGTCCCGCGTCGGAGGCCCGACGGTAGTCGAGTGCGCGCGCGATGTTCGTCAGGGTCCGCTCCGGAGGCGGCAACTGCGCCATCGCTTCGAGAAACGCCCGTTCCCGGGCGGGCAGGCGCTCCAGGATGCGCTGCACGTGGGTCTCGGCCTCGTGGGCGGCGCCGCGCCACCCCGATGCTACCTGCTCGGCGGTGATGAGGTCGTCGGTTCCCGCGTACCAGGAGCGCTCGCCCGCCAGTTGGAAGAGGAACGGCTCGCCGCGCGAGAGCTCGACTATGGCCCGCTGTGCTGATGCCTCCATGTAGACGCGCTCGCCGCCGGGCACCTGCCATCCCTCGGTCACGAACGGGTGGAGCGCGACCAGAAGGTCGTTGTCACTGATCGGTTCGAGGATCGTCGTGCGGAATCGCCGTGCGAAGGTCGCGCCCGTCCTGGCCCCCGCCATGTCGGCGAACTCAGGGAGGCCGGTGAGGTACACGGCGATCGGGAGAGCGCGAGAGGCGCGCGGACCGCCCGGCAGAAAGATCTCCTCCTCGTGGGCCAGCGCGTCGCCGAGGGCGATGAGCAGTTGCGAGCGGGCCGCTTCGTCGGTGATGTTCTGCACCTCGTCGATGTGGATGACGACCACCGCGTCAGCATGGATCGCGGCACGGCCGATCTCGACGAGGAGCTCGGTGAGCGCCGTGTACGGCTCGGGTCCTGCGTGCGCCCGCACCGTGAGCCCGAATCCTGATGCGGCGATCGATTCGACCCGGCCGAGCAGGTCGGCGATGCGGCGCTCGCGGGCACTGGGCAGTCCCGCGTCGGATGCGAGGCGCAGGAGGGCCGACGCCACCCGTTTCACGGGGTCGGTACCGGAGGGGATCCTGAGCTGGGGCGTCGTCCAGTCGCCTTCGGCCGCAGCGGAGTGCGCGATTTTGCGGACCAGTGCGGACTTGCCCGACCCGGCTTCGCCGAGGATGGTGCGCCCGCGCTCGTGAATGCCCGCGCGCCGACGCGGGCGCACGACATCGCGCCAGTCGCTGAGTTGCTCGACCCGACCCGCCCACACGTGGGGGACGGTGTCGGATCCAGGGCTGAAGGGCGAGTCCAGCGGAGTCCTCATGGTGATAAGTTTATCAAAGCTTCGGGCGTTTGATAAGTTTATCAGCGCTTTTGCCGTGGGAGGCGGGAGGCTGGGAGTCGCGCCGCGCCGACCCGTGCGCGGGCGGGCAGTGCGGTTCGCGCTCTGGGCGCGGCCCGTCGGCTCCTGCGTCCGTTCCCGGCGCGCCGGGGGCGGCCGTGGCCGTCGATGCCGGGCCGAACGAGGGGCCCCGGCCGCTCAGCACCTGGTCGCGGTACGCGATGAAGCGCTCCATCCCGTCGGCCATGGCGGCGAGCAGTTGAGCGCCGTTGTCGACGAACGCGATCTCGCGGCCCCCATTGCTCTCGGCCTCGGCCAGTACGTCGGTGGGGAGCTGTGCGAGGGCGTGGTTGCCCGCGGGGATGATGAACGTCGGGTTCCCCTGGTGGTTGAGGACCAGCAGGCCGGTGGATGCGCACAGATCGAAAACGAGGTCGCACTCGTCGGGGGTGAGGTGGGAGTGCCCCACGTATCCGCCGAACGTCCTCCCGCTGGATTCGTCGACCCCGTGCAGGACGAGGTCGCGGGGGGCGCCGTCCTCGTAGATCAACAGTTCGCCCGCCTCGTCGGTCAGGAGGCAGTCGTCATCCCCCTTGAAGAAGAAGCCCAGTCGCAAGCGCCGACGGCGTAGGAACAAGTCCAGGCCGGAGCGGTCGCCGGAAACGACGCGTCCGTCCTCGAAGCGGTCAAGGGAGTAGGAGAATCCCATGGGTGTCCTTCCACGAAGGTCTAGGCGGGCGCGCACCGCTGGCCGGGCGCGGGCGGGCGGTGCGGCTCGCGCTCCGGGCGCGGACAAGGGGCCCGGAGCACGGACAGGGAACCCCGCGCACGGACAGGGAACCCCGCGCACCGGCCCGGGCCCGAACGTGTTCGCGGGGGAGGGGTCGTGGCTGCGGGGAACCCGGTGCGCGGACAAGCGCGCTGGGGCAGGGGCCCTCAAAGGCGGGCGGCCTTCTCCAGCCCCTCCTGGATCGCTGGCAGGTTCGAGTGCTTCCTGTGGATGCGCCACTTGCCGAAGGTGGGTGAGTAGTCGGGCAGCCACGCCAGCCCTCCGTCGCGCACGCCGCCCAGGAACATCGCCGTCCATTTCGGGTGGCCCTGCTGGGTGAGGTCGAACTGCCAGGCGGCCAGGACTTTGCCCAGTTCGTCCCACGCCGACGGGGTCAGCCAGTCGTCGAAGTGCTCGGAGCCGCGCTCGAGCGCGGCGTAGGTGGAGACCTTCTGGCTGTCGGGCGCCTTGTTGACCAGCAGGCCCACCTCGGTCCACCCCTCCGCGGTCGCCTCGGCGTTCGCGTGCAGGATCTTCGCGACCGCTGCGATGTACTTGACGTTGGTGTCACGCGAGTCAGCGGTGTTCGGACGTGTCATAGAATGCCCCTCCTCGAGTCGTTCGCCGACGGCGGGGGCTCCGTCGCCTCGCCCGCCGGTGTCTGGTCCTTCCCCCTCAGGTTAACAGTGTATGGGGCGCGAGTGAACCCCTCTTTACCCTCTCTTTCAGTATGGCGCGCGTTCGGATGGGCCGCCGCTGGAGCGAGGGCCCTTCCGGGGCCGCCGAGCAGAACCAGGCGCCCTCCATGCCGCGGGGCCCGGGCGGCGTAGGATTGGGAGGGGCCAACGCGTAGGAGGACACCGGTATGCGCCCGGAAATGCTGGTATGCGATCAGATCTCGCGGATGGTCGGCGCGCCTTTGGACGAGGAGGGGATCCATCGTTTCCTCCGCGGCCTCGCGCAGGTCCTGGAGGCCCAACCGATCTCGATGTACGGCCCCGGCCTGCGTTTCCGCTGGGTCGTGGACGACCGGACCATCGAGGTCGAGGCGTAACGGGCGCGCGGGGACTGGCCGTTCCAGCTCCGTGTGCGTCGAGGTCATGGTCGAGTCGACGGGGGAGGCCTTGCTGGTGCCGCGTTCGATCCTGGAACGGTGGAGCGGGAGCTACCCCGTGGGAATGGGGATGGCCATCGCCGGACTCGCGCACGGCGCGCCTTTCATGTCCGTCGGCTTCGCCTTCTGTGAACGGGACGAGGCGCACCATTTCTACGCGGAGGCGCCCATCGGGCCGGAATGGGAGCGCGAGGGCATCAGCGCCGACGACTTCGACGAGGGGGAGAAGGCGTGGGAGCCACTGAGCGTGGGGGAGTTGCGGCGCCTGATAGCGCGCCCGCCTGTGGAGCAGGAGGAGGAGCCCATCGAGATCCGCCGCGCGCCTTTCCGCGCGGGGCTCGGCGCGCCGGAGGTCCTCATGATCGTGGGGGACATCAGGCGGGGCCGCAAGCCGGCCCGGGTCTTCAAGAAGCACGGCGCGCGCAGAGCGCGCGGTGGGGACGGACCTGTGTTCGAAGCAGACGGGTGGAGCGCGAGTCCCAAACGCGATGACGGCTGGAGGGTCAACCTGGTGGAGCCGCCCGCCGCGCGTGTGCGCTTCGACGACCGCGAGGTGGTCGAGTACGCGAGGGGGATCGGGGGGGCGCTCGCGCAGCGCTACGGCCCGCCATTCGGGTGCGAGGCGAGCACGACTGGAACGCTCATGCAGTTGTTCGCGGTCGATGGGTTCGGTGTGCGGCTCTACGCGGGCTACTCCCGCGTCGAGGTGGAGATCGGCCAGTTCAAGCCCATGGCTGAATACGAGTACGGGTAGACCCAATCGAAGCGGGGCCGGGCCGCGCTCCGAGTGCCCGCACCCCGGGCCCCGTCCCCGCGAACAACGTCACGCCCCTCCTGCGCCTAGAATGAGCAGTGGCCGCTGAGTCGGCGGCCACTGTGCGGAAAGGCCGGCCCATGTCTTTGGAAATGGCGCTCACGCGGGGCGTTTTCCGGTTGGTCCCCCGGATGCTCGACTCCGAGGAGCTCACCCGGCGCTCCGTGGCGCTGCCCCGCCGCGGCGCCCGTGTGCCCTGCTGGATGCGGCGCAAGCACCGGATCAGCGCCACCACTGTCGCCGGGATGCGCGTCACCCGGGTGGAGCCGCGCGCCACGGGCTCCGGAACGGTCGTCGTCTACCTGCACGGCGGCGCCTACGTCTCGCCCATCAGCTGGGCGCACTGGCTGCTCATCGACGCCCTCGTGGAGCGGACGGGCGCGGCGGCCGTGGTCCCCGCCTATCCCCGCGCCCCCGAGCACACGGCGGCCGAGGCATTCGCCCCCCTGGGGGTTCTCATGGACCAGGTCCTCGGCGCCCCGGGCAGGGTCGTTCTGGCGGGCGACTCCGCGGGCGGGGGACTGGCGGTGAGCCTGGCCATCCAGCGCAGGGACGCTGGCGTGCGCGCTCCCGAGGGGCTGGTCCTGTTCTCGCCGTGGGTGGACGTGTCCATGTCGAACCCCCGGATAGCGCCCATGGCGCGGTTGGACCCGATGCTCGGCATTGTCGGCCTGGTCTGGTGCGGGAAGGAGTGGGCGGGGGGCCTCGGGACCGCCGATCCGCGCGTCAGCCCCTTGCGCGACCACTTGCGGGGCCTGCCGCCGACCCGCGTCTACCAGGGCGACCGGGACATCCTGCTGCCCGATGTGGAGCTCTTCGCCCGCAAGGCCCGGGCCCGCGGCGCGGACATCCGTCTGCGCGTCGAGCCCGGCGGGATCCACGACTACGTCGCACTCGTCCCGTCCCCGGAGGCGCGCGCCGCACTCGACTCGGTAGCCGCCTTCGTCTCGTCGCTGGACTGAGGGCCGGTCCCTGCGGGTCCCGTTTCCCCTTCGGCGCCCGGTCCTCGTTGCCCGGGCGGCCGCGTCCGGCTGGTGCCCCGTTCCCAGGGGAGGCGTGCGGCGGCCGGGCGGGCGGAGGAAGCCGCGTCGAGTAGAGGGCGCGGCTCCCAGGGGAGGCGGGGCGGGCTCAGTCGTCGGCGCTGTCCCGCTGCTCCCCGGGCGTGGAGATGAGCCGCTGGGAGACGCGCTCCACCATGGGGCCCGCCTCGTTGGAGGCGCTGGCTGACACGCGTCCGAAAATCCCGACCGCGATCACGCCGAAGGCGGTGTCGAAGTCCTCCTGAGTGGGCTCGGCACGGCCGTAGAAGCGGGCGGTCTCCAGGGCGATCCCCGCCACCCAGCGGTGCCACGACTCGGAGAGCTTCTCGCGGGTGTCCTCGTGGCGCATCGCGTAGAGCCACGACTCCAAGTGCAGCAGCACGTCGTCCGCGGGGAGCGCCTGGATGCCCGTCACCCATTCGTGCGGATCGGTGCCCGCCAAGGCGAAAAGCGAGCCGGCCCCGGGGACGGAGCGCATGCCGGTGTCGAGGCGGTCGACGATCTCGAGGAACAGGGCCTCTTTCGACGGGAACGACGAGTAGAACGCGCCCTTCGTGTAGCCGGCCTTCTGGGCGATGTCGCTGACGGAGGCGCCGTCGTAGCCCTGGGCGGCGAAGATCGAGCGCCCGGCCTCGAGCAGGCGCGCCCGGGTCTCCTCGCTCCTGCGGCGGCGCCCGTCCTGCTTCCCGGACACGCCGCTGACGGCGCGCGAGGCCGAGGCCAGGTCGCGGGCAGCCTGGTCGAGCGACGCCGCCACCGCGCTCTTGCTGGTGCCGAAGGCGTCGCCGCTGGCCGAGCCCACGGCGCGCGAGAAACGGGTGACCGCCTCGTTGAGGGCGCGGACCGCATCCCTGATGTCGTCGTTAGCGGTGGGGGTGGCCTCCGGGGCGCTGCCCGCGCCACCGTGGTCCTCGAGCGTGGGGGCGGTACGGCGGTTGGTCATACCGTCCATTGTAAAGGAGGTTCCCGTGAACCATGTGCGCGGTCCCTCAGCGCGCCCCCGGGGGACTGCGCTGCGACGGCGCGGGGAGGCGGCCGCGGAGACGGGCGGGCGCCCTTCCCGCGCCAGCGGGCGGAAGGGCCGCCGAGGACGTCGGCCGAGTGCTCGGAGAACGCGCCCTTCCAGCGCCAGCGGGCGGAAAGGCCACGGGGCAGCCGTGCGCAGTGCTCCCACGAGGATCCCCTCCTCGTGGAAAATGGCGGGCGGCCGCAATTAGACTGGCGGACACGGTGCCGTTCCGGCCCCTCCCGTCCGCGCACAGGAGGCCCCCATCCGCACACAGGAGGCACGATGAAGGACGCCCGCGCTCAGATCGTCGTCATCGACGACCACCGCGTCGTCGGACTCGGCGTCAAGGCCGCCTTCGAGGCGCAGTGCGCCGACGCCTCCATCAGCTGGTACCCGACCGTTCCCGACGCCCCGTGGGAGCACGGGCAGGTCGCGGTCCTCGACCTCCGCCTCGCCGACGGATCCGCCCCCGATGAGAACATCGCGGACATCAACGGGCGCGGTGTCCCAGTGGTCGTCTACACCTCCGGCGACGACCCCTATCTGGTGCGCCGCGCGATCGCCGGAGGGGCGCTGTCCATCGTCCGCAAGTCCGCGCCTCCCGAGGACCTCGTCGAGGCGGTGCTCGCAGCCGCGGACGGCGCCACCTGCCCGACCCCCGACTGGGCAGCCGCCTTGGACGCCGACGAGGACTTCGTCGCCTCGCACCTGTCGGACCTGGAGGCGCGGATCCTCGCCCACTACGCCTCGGGGGAACGCTCGGGCTCCGTCGCCCGCGCACTGAATGTGTCGAAGAACACTGTCAACACGTACATCGCCCGCATCCGCGAGAAGTACAGGGAATCGGGCCGCCCCGCGGAGTCCCGCGTCGACCTGTTCCGGCGGGCCGCGGAAGACGGACTCCTCAGCTACTTCGACTGATGAGCCCGCGGCACCTCGGCCCCTACGCGCTGCAGTTGAGGCGCGTCCTCGTTCTCACGGCCGCCTTCGTCGCCGTCTTCATCACCATCATCAGCGGTCCGCAGCTGATCCCCCCATGCGACTCGCCCCCGGAGATGGCGCAATGGGCCGTCTACTCGCCGAACCTCGGTCTCCCCCTGGCCGCCGGGCTGTGCGCTCTCGTCGCCGCGGCGACTGCGGTGGCCACGCGCACCCGCACGCGCACGTGGGCGGACACCGGGTGGTTCGTGCTCGTGCGCCTCTACCTGGTGTGCTACCTGCTGCTGGTCGCCGCGTGCGCGACCCTGCCCGCGGCGTCCCTCTCGTCCCCGATCCCCTCGGAGTACTTCCAGGCGCTCGTCTCCGACACGAACCCCGTCCTGGCGCTGTACCCCCTCGCCGCGCTGTGCTGCGCCGCCGTCCTGGAGGAGCGCCACACCGTGGCGTACCTCTGCGCGATCGCGCCCCTGCAGATCCTCGCCCTCACGGAGGCCGACCCCGGCAACGGAGTGCTGCACAACGCGGTCGGCCCCCTCTACTTCCTCCTCTTCTCCATGCTCAACGCCGGAACCCTGCATTGGGCGATGAGGATCGCGCACGACCTCGACCGGACGCGCCTGAACACCAGGGAGGCCCAGAGCGCCCTCGCGAACGAGCGGGCGCGGGGGCGCGCCAGGGCGCGCAGCAACGGCCTCATCCACGACTACGTCCTGTCAGCATTGGTCCTCGCGTTCAACCGCAGCGTCGAGGAGGGCGAGGTGCGCGCCGCGGCGGACAGCGCCCTGAGCGCCCTCACCCCCGGCCCCTCCTCCGGCGGGACCGTGGAGGCCGAGCAGCTGCTGGGCGCGCTCGCCGCGCTGGTGCGCCCCAGGGAACCGGACTGGACGATCACATGCCGCTGGCCGCAGGGGGCCCCTGCGCTCCCCGCCGAGGCGGGCTCCGCGCTCATCGGCGCGGGCCGCGAGGCGCTCAACAACGTCCGCCTCCACGCGGGATCCGACGCCTCGGACCCTGGCAGGCCCGCCCAGTGCCGCGTCGCCCTCGCCTTCGAGGACGGCGCGGTGCGCGTGACGATCACCGACACGGGGCGCGGCTTCGACCCGGAGCGGCCAACCGGGCTGCGCCACGGGATCCGCGACTCCATCGTGGCGAGGATGGAGGCGGTCGGGGGCAGGGCGTCCTTGGCCTCGTGCCCCGGCGGGGGGACGCGGGTCGTCCTGGAGTGGAGCGACCCCCGGGACAAGCAGGACAAACGCGAACCTGTCCTGGCCGTGCTCGCGAGGAGGGCGGGCCGCGGGCGCAGCCGCGAGGAGCCGTCGCGCACGGCTTGGGACTCCCAGGTCCGCGCGGCCGCGGAGTCCAGGGGCGCTCGGATGCTCGCGGTGGCCTCAGTCGCCGTCCAAGCCTACATCATGGCCATCGAGATCCGCCGAGGCGCCTACTACCGCCCGGCACCGGTCGTCCTCTCGCTGGCGCTGCTGGCGGCCGCGGGAGCCGCGCTGGTGGCGCAGTGGCCCGACCGCAGGCCGCCGAAGTGGGCGGGGTGGGGGAGCGCCGCAGTGGTCGGGCTGTCGAATCTCCTGGTGCTCACCCAGGTCAGAGTCGGACCGCAGTGGCCGGGGTGGTCCGCGTGGTCCGCGGGCGCGTCGATGTTCCTGGTGCTGCTCCTCCTGCTGCGCCAGCGCACTGCGGAGGCGGTCGCGGGGTGCGCGGCCCTCGTCGCGGCCACCGCGATATGGGTCGCCGTCCAGGGAAGGGAGCCCGCGCTCGTGTTCACCTTCTCCTTGGGCCACGTCGTCACCTTCGTCTTCTGGCTGATCCTCACATCCCGGTCGGGCGCTGCGACGACCGCTATCGAGAAGGCCCTCGAGGCCGAGGGCGAGGCGCGCCTGGCGCGCGAGGAGCAGCTGACGCTCAACGCCGTCATGGCCGCCGAACTCGCCGATGTCTCTGCGCGGGCGCGGGGCACCCTGGAGGCGATCAGGGACCGGGAGATGACGCCCGGGCTCGCGATGGAGGCGCGGCTGTTGGAAGCTGAGCTGCGCGACGAGATCCGCGCCCCCTTCTTCACGGGAACCGCGGTCGTGGAAGCGGCGAGGCTGGCGCGGGCCAGGGGTGTCGAGGTTCTGCTGCTCGACGACCGCGGAGGCGAAGGGCCCCACGGCACCGGGAAAGGGGGCGACGACCGCCTCCGAGCGCTCGTCGTCGAGCGCGCCGCCTGCGCACTCGACGAGGCGCGGGCCGGTCGTGTCGTCGTGCGCGTAGGCCCCACGGGCAGGCGGTGGGCGGCGACGATCCTCTCAGACGAGGGGCTGAGCATCGTGAAGGCGGACGGCAGCGTCGAATAACGCCCGTCGCGGGGGGCGGTCGTCCAGCGCGGGCGCTGCTCCCGCGGGCGCGGCGGGACCGGGCGCTGCTCCCGCGGACGCGCCCCCTTGGACGCGGCGGGATCCCGATCGCGACGGTGTCGGCGACGCTTTTCTGCGCGACGGCGGGCTCCGATAGCTCGAAGATCCGCGAGAGCAACGGCTAGCCGGTGACGGCGCCGGGATCGGAACCGCGGTCCCGGCTCCCCTTTACGGCCAGGGCGCGTCCTTGCGCGCTCCGCGCCCTCAGGGGACGGCGACGTGGCCGGGCGCGGTGCCCGCCAGCTCCTCGACGACGACGCCGTTCGAGTTCACGACCATCGTGGGGCCGTCGGTCGCGGCGGCGACGACGGCGGTGCCCGCCTGGGCGGCGTGCAGCGCGATGTCCGCGGCGTGGAACTGCTTCTGCAGGTAGCCGTAGGTGGCGTCGTTGAGGGGCACGTAGGCGACCTGCGCGCCCCGCAGGCGCTCCACTGCGTCCGGGTAGTGCAGGTCGTAGCATATGTAGGACGTGGCCCGGTGGCCGGAAAGGTCCGCGGTGTTCGCGGTATCGCGGGGCTCGCCGACCTCCTCGTCCGGAGCGATGTGCTTCTTGTAGTTCGACAGCGCCTCGCGCCCGGTGGAGGCGTCGATGACGACCGTTTTCTTGTAGACCGCGCCCCCGTCCGCCTCGGCGGTGTGGTACACGATGTTCACCCCGTTGTCCGAGGCGAAGGCCGCGATGCGCGCATGGGCGGAGGCGGGGACCGAGTTCTCCGGCCACACGACCGTGGTGCCCTGCGCGGGGGCGGCGCCCGCTGCGGCGAGCGTCGCGGCCATGAGGGAGTCGACGTCCTCCTCGGTGGCCGGGGCGTCCACGCCTCCCCGCGTCATCTGCTGGAGGGCGAGAGCGGGCGGGATGGGGCGCGCGGGCAGGTTCCAGGCCACCGCGTCCAGGCAGACGACGGCGAGCGCCACGCCGCCGAAGGCCAGGGCGGCCGCGCGGGCCGAGGAACGGAGGAACGCCCATGCGACGACCGCGCCGCCGAGCAGGACCGCGCCCTCCATCGCGGCCTCGCCGCCGAAGCCCCCCAGCCACACGAGGCCGGGGTTGCGCCACGCGCCGTAACCCAGGTGGGGGATCCACCAGTCCTCGGTGACGGGCAGGCGCATTCGCGCCCACGTGAGGACCACCCACGCGGCCGAGAACGCCAGCCACACCCCTGGCACGCCGATTCGGTCGCGCAGCGCCGCCAGGTGGAAGAGGTTCGCCTGCAGCAGCGCCCACCCGATGCTCGCGCCGACGGCGACGCCCACGGACATGAAGGAGTAGTACCAGTAGGTCGTGGGGACCAGCCACGCCAGGGCGAAGCACGCGCCCACCGCGTAGGCGTGGCGGGCACGGACGCGGGCGAGCAGCCAGAACACGGGCGCCAGCGCCAGCGGGGCCAGCAACTGGCCGGACCAGTGGGGGCAGAACGTGGCCGCCGCCAGCACCAGGCCGCTGGCGGCCCCGATCAGCGCACCGCGGCGCAACGGGGGCGCGGTCGTCTCGTACTCCATGTCGCAACTGTACATGACCGGTGCCCCGGGGCCTGTGACAGCGGTTGTCCGGCGAGGGGCCGTCGCCCGCCCGCCGCGGGGACGGCGCGGTCCTCGGGCGCGGCGGCGCCCACCGGGAGGAGCCCCGTTGCCGCCGGCCCGCGCCGAACCGTCGCGCCCGCCCCGACACGCCCGGCTCCGCCCGGCTTTCGCCCCGGCCGCCGACCTGGCACCATCGGAGGGTGAGCGAGAACGACAGCGAATCAGCGCCCGCCGCCCCTGCCTCGTCGGCGGGCCGGCCGCAAGAGCACAACCCCCTGCTGCTGCAGGCCTTCGCGTGGGACCTGCCAGCCGATTCCTCGCACTGGCGGCTGCTGGAGGCGAACGCTCCCCTGGCCGCCGAGTACGGGGTGACCTCCGTGTGGCTGCCGCCCGCCTACAAGGGCAAGCGCGGGGCCGAGGACGTCGGATACGGCGTCTACGACCTCTACGACCTGGGCGAGTTCGACCAGAAGGGCTCCGTCGCCACCAAGTACGGCACCAAGGACGAGTACCTGCGGGCCGTGGACGCCCTGCACCGCGCAGGCATCGGGGTCATCGCCGACATCGTCCTCAACCACAGGATGGGCGGCGACGCCACGGAGGACGTGCGCGCCACGCCCATGGACCCGGCGGACCGCTGCAGGGCGCTCGGGGAGGCGGAGTGGATCACGGCGTGGACGCGCTACACCTTCCCTGGGCGCGGCTCCGCCTACTCGGACTTCGTGTGGGACTGGACGCGCTTCCACGGCTGCGACTGGGACGAGCGGCGGCGCCAGCGCGGCGTGTGGCTCTTCGAGGGCAAGCACTGGAACGACAACGTCAACGCCGAGCTCGGCAACTACGACTACCTGATGGGGTGCGACGTCCACGTCACCGATCCCGAGGTGAGCGCCGAGCTCGACCGGTGGGGGCGCTGGTACGTGCGGACCACGGGCGTGGACGGCTTCCGCCTGGACGCCGTCAAGCACGTGGGCTCCGACTTCTTCTCCCGGTGGCTGGCCGAATTGCGCCGCTCCACAGGGCGGGAGCTGCCCGCAGTGGGGGAGTACTGGTCGGGCGACGTCGCCGAACTGGAGCGCTACCTCGAGCAGGTCCCGCACATGAGCCTCTTCGACGTGCCCCTGCACTTCCGCCTGCACGACGCCTCGGTGTCGGACGGGAACATGGACCTGTCGCGGATCTTCGAGCGCACACTGGTCGGATCCGACCCCGCGCGGGCCGTGACCTTCGTGGAGAACCACGACACGCAGCCCGGGCAGTCGCTGGCGTCGACTGTGGCGCCTTGGTTCAAACCGTCCGCCTACGCGCTCATCCTGCTGCACGAGGCGGGACTGCCCTGCGTGTTCTGGGGGGATGTTTTCGGGACGCCCGAATCCGGGGGGCTCCCCGCAGTCTCCGAGCTGCCCGCCCTGGTGCTCGCGCGCCGCTTCCTGGCCTACGGGCCCCAGCACAACGCCTTCGACGACCCCGACGTCGTGGGCTTCGCGCGCGAGGGGGACAGTGCGCACCCGTCGTCGGGATGCGCCGTGGTGTTCTCCGACCGCCTCGCGGGCGTGAAGCGCCTTGTCGTGGGCGAGCGCCACGCCGGGTCCACGTGGGAGTGCGTGATCGGCGGGCACCCGCCGGTCGTGGTCGGCCAGGACGGCGCGGTCGAGATCCCCGTCAACGACGGCGGGCTCAGCGTGTACGCCCCCGCCGGCGCAGTGCCGTTGCTGCGGCCCCGAGGGCGGCTCGTCCAGGTCGGGGGCGGGGCGGACTGAGGCGGCGCCGGGGCGTGGGTGCGGTTGGGCGGTGCTGTGCCCACCACGCCACCTCCTAGGGGCGGAGGGCTGCCTCCAGCTCCTGGCGGTTGACGAAACTCGTGTGCGTCCCCGCTGAGCCGCACGCCCACGCGCCGCCGACGGCGCCAGCGCGGCCTGCCTCGGCGAGCGGACGCCCCATCAGGCGCGCGTGGAGGAACGCCGCGACGAAGGAGTCGCCCGCCCCGTTGGAGTCGATGGCTGGCCTGTCCGGCAGAACCGCGGCGGCCACCCGGATCGGCGAGTCGGGGGCGGCTCTGCTCCAGATCCTCGCCCCGCGCTCCCCGTCCATGACGACGACAGTGCTAGCCCTGCCGCACGAGAAAACGTCCGCGACGACCCCGGCCTCGTCGGCCAGGGCGGTGGCCGAGACGAACACGGTGTCGGCGCCGTACGCGAAGTCGCGGTGGTAGTCGGAGCGGCCGTCCCAGTCGTGCAGGTCGGTGGAGGTGGTGGCGCCGCACCCCAGGGCGTCCGGCAGGGCGCGGCGGGCCCAGTCCATGATCGACACGTGGACGTGGCGGGTCCGTCCGAGCCAGTCGCGCCACAGGGCGGGGTCCGGTTCGAACCCGTCCGCGCGGGCGTCGTAGAGGGAGAGCCTGCGCCCGTCGGGGGAGACCAGGTTGACGGAGCGCCGGGTGCCCGCGGTGTTCGTCGCGAACGACGCGGGGATGCCGTCGTGCTCGAAGGAAGAGCGGATGAGGGCCCCCTCGGGGTCGTCCCCGATCACGTCCACTACCGCCGCACGCATTCCCAGGGCGTGGGCGCCGCGGACGACGCCGTTCCCCGTGTGCCCGAGGAGTGTGCGGACGGGGGGCACCATCAGCGAGTCCGCTTGGGGGAGGGGGAGCGCGGGGACGCGCACCACGGTGTCGACGCCGACGCCTCCGATGACCAGGATATCGAGGGATGCCATGGCCCAACCGTAGCGGATGGCGGAGTGTGCTGTCGTGAGCTTGGAGGGCGCGCACCGTCGGCGCCGGATCTCAGCGCCCCGGCGCGGCCGTGGACTCGCGGATGACGAGTTGCGGGTCGAAGGAGCGGTGCTCCACCACGGCGGGGCCCTCCTCGTCGGCGGGGGAGCCGGCCAGCAGCAGCTCGACCGCCGCGGCGCCCAGCTCCTCCATCGGCTGACGGATGGTCGTCAACGGCACGGAGGTCTGCGAGGCGAGGGCGATGTCGTCGAAACCGACCAGGGAGACATCGGTGGGGACGCGTATCCCGGCGTCGCGCAGCGAGGACATGACGCCGAAGGCGATGAGGTCGTTCGCGCAGAAAACCGCTGTCGGGTGCCCGTCGTCCCCGTCGGGGCCGGTGCGGCCGCCGCCGCGCCCGTCCTGCGCGCTGTTGGAACCGGGCCGGCCTGGGCCCCGGCCGTCCCCGTCCGCTCCGGCCGGGGCGCCGTCCCCGTCCTGCGCGTCGCCCGCGCCCGCCCCCAGGCCCCGTGCCGCCAGCCACTGCCCGGCGAACTCCCGTCCGGCGCGGGCGGTGAAGTCCGCGACGGAGACCACGTCGAGCGCGACCGATCCGGTCCCCGTCAGCTTCTCCCAGTGCGCGATCGCGTCGCGGACGCCGAGCAGGCGCTGCCGGGCCTGGCGCACGTGGGCGGGGCCGTTGACGAAGATGATGCGCCGGTGCCCCAGGGCCAGCAGGTGCTCGATCGCCAACGACGCGCCCGCCCGGTCGTTGACGGCGACGCTCGACATGTCAGACGGGGTGTCCGGGGTGTCGAAGAGGACCACGGGGATCCCCTGGGCGACGAGCTCGTGGGCCGCCTCGAGTTCCGAGTCCGCGGGGGTGAGCAGAACGCCGCGCACGGCCTGCCGGGCCATAGTGCGCAGCAGTTGCGCCTCCTCTGCCACCGAGGCGTGGGTCGAGGACAGGGTCATGACGAAGCCCGCTTCGCGCAGGCAGCGCTCCATGCCCGAGGCGGCCTCCATGAAGAACGGGTTGTTGAGGTCGAAGACGGCGACGGCCACCAGGGGGGAGGTCCCCCGTCTGAGGGCCTGGGCAGTGGGGTTGGGGACGTAGCCGAGCCGCGCGATCGCGTCCTCGACCCGTTTGCGCACTTCGGGACTGACGCTCCCGCGCCCGTTGATCACATTCGACACGCTCCCCACGCTGACTCCGGCCAGGGTGGCGACGTCCTTGACCCCGGGGGCCTTCCCCCCGGGCCGGGCCGGGCCGGGGCGGCGCGGCGCCTTCGGCGGGTCTTGGTCCGAACGCTGGGTCGCCTGGGTCCGAGGGGTCATTGGCTCCGCTTCCGTCGCGCGTGGAGTGAGAATCGAGGATGAATCGTTCATATTAGTACATTCGCGCCCCCTTGTTCCGCGTTATTCCGCAGGGCGCGGCGGGGTTCTGTGGCCGAGTTGACAGGATCCGTCCGCCATGCCACACTTCTGACCACTGAATCGTTTCATTCCTCAGTGCGGAGGTGAACCATGACACGTGACACCGTCGAACCCATTGTGTCGCTGCAGCACGCGGTGAAGCGGTTCGGCAGCTTCACGGCGATGAGCGACGGGTGCATCGACCTCTTCCGCGGGCAGATCCACGCCCTGGCGGGCGAGAACGGCGCCGGGAAGTCGACCCTGGTCAAGGTGCTCGCCGGAATCCACCGGCCCAACGGAGGGCGCCTCCTGCTCGACGGGGAGCCAGTGGCGTTCAAGAGCACCGCGGAGTCCAAGGCCGCCGGGATCTCCGTCATCTACCAGGAGCCCACGCTCTTCCCGGACCTGTCCGTCGCGGAGAACATCTACGTGGGCCGCCAGCCCCGGGGCCGCTTCGGCATGATCGACCACGCCGCGATGCGCGCCGACGCGCAGCGCCTCTTCGACCGCCTCGAGGTCGCCATCGACCCGGCGATGCCCGCCGAGGGGCTGTCCATCGCGGACCAGCAGATCATCGAGATCGCCAAAGCGATCTCCCTGGACGCGCAGGTCCTCATCATGGACGAGCCCACGGCCGCGCTGTCCGGGCACGAGGTGGAGCGGCTCTTCGCCATCGCGCGCTCCCTGCGCGACCGCGGCGCGGCGCTCATGTTCATCTCCCACCGCATGGACGAGATATACGACCTGTGCGACCGGATCACGATCATGCGCGACGGGCGCTACGTGTCCACGCGAGTCCTGGCCGAGACCGACCGCGCCCAGCTGGTCAAGGACATGGTCGGCCGCGAGGTCGACCAGCTCTTCCCCAAGCTCGAGGCCCAGATCGGCGAACCGGTGCTCCGCGTCGACGGGCTCACCCGCTACGGGGCCTTCGAGGACGTCTCCTTCGAGTTGCGCTCCGGCGAGATCCTCGCCCTCGCGGGCCTGGTGGGCGCGGGGCGCTCCGAGGTGGCGCGCGCGGTCATGGGGATCGACCGCGCCGACGCCGGGTCGGCCACCGCCTTCGGCGAACCCCTCAAGCTCGGCGACACCGCGGCGGCGATCCGCGCGGGCCTGGCGTTCGTGCCCGAGGACCGGCGCAAGCAGGGGCTCGTCATGGACCTGTCGGTCGCGCGCAACACCGCCCTCACCCTGCGCGACAAGCTGGCGAAGTGGGGCATCATCGACGCCCGGGCCGAGGCGCGCGCCGCCCAGGAGTGGACGCGGACCCTCGAGGTCAAGACCGCCAGCCAGCACTCGCCCGCCTCCTCCCTGTCCGGCGGGAACCAGCAGAAGGTCGTCCTGGCGAAGTGGCTGGCGACGGATCCGAGGATCCTCATCGTCGACGAACCCACCCGCGGCATCGACATCGGCACGAAGGCGGAGGTCCACCGCCTGCTGTCGACGCTGGCGCGCCGGGGGGTGGGCATCCTCATGATCTCCTCCGAGCTGCCGGAGGTCATGGGAATGGCGGACCGGGTGCTCGTCATGTGCGAGGGCCGAGTCACCGCCGAACTCGAACGCGCCGAGGCGACCGCCGAGGCGATCATGACGGCGGCGACCGACCACACGAAGGCGGCATCATGACCACCACCGCTCCCTCCAACGAGGCGCCCGCCCCGCCCCGAGCACCCGCCGCGCGCAGCGCCTTGCGCTCCCTGGCGTCCCTGCGCGAGGCGCCGGTGCTGGTCGCCCTGGCCCTCCTCGTCCTGGCCACCTGGGCGCTCAATCCGCGCTTCCTGACACCGCAAGGAATCAAGGACCTGTTCCTCAACGCCACCATCGCGATGCTCATGGCCGCCGGGCAGTCCCTCATCATCCAGTCCGAGGGCGTGGACCTGTCGGTCGGCTCGATCCTGGGAGGCTCCGCCTTCCTCACGGGCGTGCTCTTCGCGTCGGCGCCCGGGGTCCCGATCATCGCCGTGTTCCTCGCCGGAACCGCCCTGGGCGCGGCGCTCGGCGCGGTCAACGGGCTCCTGGTCACCCGGGCGCGGGTGCCCGCGATGGTCATCACCCTGGGCACCCTCTACGTCTTCCGCGGAGCGCTCAACTGGTGGGCGGGCTCCACCCAGTACTTCGCGGGGGACAGGCCCCAGGCCTTCGGGGACCTCGGTGTCGCCACCGTCATGGGCTTCCCCTTGCTCACACTGCTCGCCGTTGCCGTCATCGCGGCGATCTCGCTGTTCCAGCGCTATGCGCGCTCGGGGCGCGACCTCTACGCGATCGGGTCGGACCGCGCCGCGGCGGCCGTGTACGGCATCCCCGTGGGGACCCGCGTCCTCATGGCCTTCATCGTCAACGGGGCGATGGTCGGCCTCGGCGGCGTCCTGTACGCCTCGCGCTTCAACTCGGTCGGGGCGACGACCGGGAGCGGCATGGAGCTCGACATCGTCGCCGCCTGCGTCGTCGGCGGCGTCGCCATGACCGGGGGCGTGGGAACCGCCTACGGCGCCGCCATCGGGGCCCTGCTGCTCAACACGATGACGTCCGCGCTCACCGCGATCGGCGTCGACAAGTTCTGGCAGAGGGCCGTCGTCGGCGCCCTCATCCTGGTCGCCATCGTCATCGACCGGGTCTCGACGGTCCGCCGGCGCGAGTCCCTGCGCAAGGAAGGAGGCGCATCAGCATGAGCCGGACACCGAACACCCCGGCGGAGGGCTCGGGAAGGAGGGGGCCGGGCGCCCTGCGGCGCATCGCCGCCTCCAGGGACGCCAAGATGACGCTGGTCCTGGCCCTGGTGGTCGTGGCCGCCCTGGTCCTGGTCCCCCGCTTCGGACAGCCGCGCACCCTCACGTTCCTCACGCTGGACGTGGCGGCCATACTCCTCATGGCCCTGCCGATGACCCTGGTCATGATCAACGCCGACATCGACCTGTCCGTCGCCTCGACGGCCGGCCTGGTCAGCGCCGTGATGGGGGTCCTCGTCCAATCGGGGACGGGCTTGTGGGCGGTGGTCGCCCTGTGCCTGCTGATCGGCGTGGCGTGCGGCCTGTTCAACGCGGTCATGACGGCCTACGTCGGACTCCCGGCGCTCGCGGTCACGATCGGCACGCTCGCCCTCTACCGCGGCCTCGCACTGGTGGTCATCGGCGACCAATCGATCTCGGCCTTCCCCGAGTGGGCGACGGAGGCCGTCACCGGCTCCTTCGGCAAGACGGGGATCCCCTACATGATCGTCCCGCTGGCGCTGGCGGTCGCCCTCTTCGCCGTCCTGCTCCACATGACGCCCTACGGGCGGGGGCTCTTCGCCCTCGGCCACTCCAAGCAGGCTGCGGAGTTCGTCGGCATCGACACGAGGCGCGCGCGCCTGATCGCCCTGGTCCTGTCGGGCGTGATGGCCGCCCTGGCCGGCGTGTACTGGACCCTGCGCTACTCGGCGGCCAAGGCCGACAACGTCGAGGGCCTGGAGCTGGTCGTCATCGCGGCGGTCGTCTTCGGGGGCGTCAGCGTCTTCGGTGGCAAGGGCTCAGTGTGGGGCTCCGTGTGCGGCGTCTTCACCGTCGGCGTCCTCAACTACGCACTGCGGCTCAACCGCATCCCCGATGTGGTCCTGGTCATGGTGACCGGGCTGCTGCTCATCGCCTCCGTGGTCGCCCCGTCGATAGCGTCGGCGTGGTCGCAGTGGCGCTCCCATCGAACACCGATAACACCCAACACCACCGGCGCCCAGGGCGCCTAGCGGAATCGCGCGCGACTCCGCGACCCACCACCGGCGCCTGAGGGCGCCTGAAAGGAAGACACCGATGTCTCTGACGAAACGCGGCGCGACCGCGCTGGCGGCCCTGGTCCTCGCTGCCTCGACGGCGGTGGCCGCATGCGGCGGGGGCTCCGGCTCCCAGGCGTCCGGCGGTCCGGGGGCCACCCCCGCGGGCGGCGCCTACGACGTCTCCTCCAAGACGATCACCTTCATCCCCAAGCAGCTCAACAACCCCTTCTCCGACGTCATGCTCGGCGGGGGCAAGGACGCGGCGGCCGAACTGGGCTTCGCCGAGGCGCACGTCGTCGGCCCGCTGGAGGCGTCGTCCTCCTCGCAGGTCTCGTTCATCAACTCCGAGGTCCAGGCGGGCACCAGCGTCATCGTGCTCGCGGCGAACGACCCCGACGCCGTGTGCCCGGCGCTGAAGGACGCGAGGGGCGCGGGCAGCAAGGTCATCACCTTCGACTCCGACGCCTCGGCCGACTGCCGCGACCTGTTCATCAACCAGGTCGAGTCCAAGCAGGTGGCGCTGACGATGCTGGAGATGGTGTCGGAGCAGACCGGCGGCTCGGGCAAGGTCGCGATCCTGTCGGCCACTGCGAACGCCGCTAACCAGAACACGTGGATCCAGTACATGGAGGACGAGATCGCCTCCAACGCCAAGTACAAGGGCATCGAGATCGTCGCGAAGGTGTACGGCGACGACGACGACACGAAGTCCTTCCAGGAGGCCCAGGGCCTGCTGCAGGCCCACCCCGACCTCGACGCGATCGTGTCCCCGACGACGGTGGGGATCGCCGCGACTGCGCGCTACCTGTCGACCTCCGACTACAAGGGCAAGGTCGCCCTCACCGGCCTGGGCCTGCCCAATGAGATGCGCTCCTTCGTCAAGGACGGCACCGTCAAGGAGTTCGCCCTGTGGGATCCCGCCCAGCTCGGCTACGTCGCCGCCTACGCGGGCGCGGCGCTGGAGAGCGGGGCGGTCAAGGGCGAGGTCGGCGAGACCTTCACCGCCGGCGCTCTCGGCGAGCGCACCATCGAGGAGGGCAAGACCGTCGTCGTGGGCGACCCGGTGCGCTTCAACGCGGACAACATCGACAACTACGACTTCTGACCCCCGGGTCCTGCGCGGCGGGCCCGCCCACCGCGCAGGACCCGTCGGCGGGGCCCGCCCGCAAAGCGGTTGAACGATTCATCCACTGGCTCCCGATAGTCCTGGCCCGCGGAGGCGGGCCCGACGACCAGTACCACGTGGACACCGGGAGCGCCACACTGTACCCGAGCAGAAAGGGCGGCCATGACTACCGTGCCCACCTTGGACGAGACACTCGCCACCACATCCCAGTCCTCCCCGTCGCGCGCCTGCTTCCTCCTGCGGGTGCGCCCCGAGAGGCTCGCGGAGTACGCCGACGTCCACCAGCGCGTGTGGGAGGAGATGCGCGCTGCGCTGAGCCGGGCGGGGTGGCGCAACTACTCGCTCTTCCTGGACCCCTCCTCCGGCCTCGTCGTCGGTTACTACGAGGCGGACGACGCCCGGGCGGCCTCCGAGGCCATCGCCGCGACCGGGGTCAACGCCCGCTGGCAGCGGGAGATGGCCCAGTACTTCGAGCCCGGTGGCGGGGGGCAGGCCCAGACCCTCCACCAGTACTTCTACCTCCCCTGACCCCTGAGCCGCCGCGCCACGATCCGCACCCACGCAATAGGAGACCCCCATGCCCCCCTCCCTCGCCGACCTCACCCCCACCCAGGCGCGCCTGCTGCGCGAGCAGACGATCGAACTGCCCAGCTGGGCGTTCGGCAATTCGGGAACACGGTTCAAAGTGTTCACCACCCCTGGCGCGCCGCGCGACCCCTTCGAGAAGATCGACGACGCGGCCCAGGTCCACAAGTACACGGGGATCACGCCCCGGGTCTCGTTGCACATCCCCTGGGACAGCGTCGACGACTTCGCGCGCCTGCGGGAGCACGCCGCCGAGCGCGGGATCGAACTGGGGACCATCAACTCCAACGTCTTCCAGGACGACGACTACAAGTTCGGCTCGCTGACCAACTCCGACGAGGCGGTGCGCCGCAAGGCCGTCGACGCCCACCTGCGCTGCATCGACGTCATGGACCGGACGGGCTCCACCACTCTCAAAGTGTGGCTCGGCGATGGCACGAACTACCCGGGCCAGGACTCGATCGCGGCCCGCCAGGACCGCCTCGCCGACTCGCTGGGGCGCATCTACGGCGCCCTGGGCGAGGACCAGCGCCTGCTCCTGGAGTACAAGTTCTTCGAGCCCGCCTTCTACCACACCGACGTGCCCGACTGGGGGACGGCGCTGGCGCACGTGAGCGCCCTGGGCGAGCGGGCGGTGGTCTGCCTCGACACCGGCCACCACGCGCCGGGCACCAACATCGAGTTCATCGTGGTCCAACTGCTGCGCGCCGGGCGCCTGGGCGCCTTCGACTTCAACTCGCGCTTCTACGCCGACGACGACCTGGTCGTCGGGGCGGCCGACCCGTTCCAGCTCTTCCGCATCATGCACGAGATAGTGTCCTTCGGGGCCCTGGAGGCCACTAGCGGCGTGAACTTCATGCTCGACCAGTGCCACAACCTGGAGCAGAAGATCCCCGGCGAGATCCTCTCCGCCCTCAACGTCCAGGAGGCCACCGCCAAGGCCCTGCTGGTGGACCGCGCGGCACTGGACGCGGCCCAGCGCTCCCACGACGTCATCGGGGCGAACCAGGTCCTCATGGACGCCTACTCAACGGACGTGCGCCCCCTGCTGCGCGAGCTGCGCGAGTCCCAGGGGCTCGACCCCGACCCCCTGGCGGCCTTCGCGCGATCGGGCTACCTGGCGCGCGCCGAGGCCGAGCGCGTGGGCGGCGCCCAGGCCAGTTGGGGCGCGTGAGCGCCGTGTCCACGACTGTCGCCGCCGTCGACCTGGGCGCCTCGTCGGGCCGCGTCATGCGCGGCGTCCTCGACGGGGGGCGCTTGAGCGTCCACGAGTGCGCCCGCTTCTCCAACGGCCCGGTGCGCCTGCCCCTGCGCTCCGCCCCGCCGACGGGGGGAGGGGCGGGGGAGGAGTACGTGTGGGACGTCCTGGCCCTGTGGTCGGGGGTCCTCGACGGGCTGCGCGTGGCCGCCGGGCTGGGCCCGGTCGACGCCGTGGGGATCGACTCGTGGGCGGTGGACTACGCCCTGCTCGACGCCGACTCCCGACTGCTGGGCAACCCGGCCTCGTACCGCAGCCCCCGCTGCGCCCCGGCGGCGGCCGCCGTCCTGGCCGAGTTGGACGCCCAATGGCTGTACGAGCGCAACGGCCTGCAGTTCCAGCCCTTCAACACGGTGTTCCAACTGGTCGCGGACGCCCGTGAGGCCCGCGCGCCCCTGGCGCGCAGGGCGCTGCTCATCCCCGACCTGCTGGCGTACTGGTTGACGGGGGAGGCCGTCACCGAGGTCACCAACGCCTCGACGACGGGCCTGCTCGACCCGGGCGCCCGCGCGTGGGATCCGGGGATCGCACAGGCGCTGCTGGAGGGGTTCGGCGTCGAGGCGCGCTTCCCCCGCCTCGTCGAGGCGGGCGCCGTGGTCGGCCCCATCACGGTCCCCGGCCTCGGCCTGCGCTCCCCGTCGGGAGGGGCGACCCCGCTCGTGGCCGTGGGCACCCACGACACGGCGTCGGCGGTCGTCGGCGTCCCCGCCGACCCGGACGGAGGCCCCTTCGCCTTCGTGTCCTCGGGCACGTGGTCGCTCGTGGGAGTGGAGCTGGGCGCGCCCGTGCGCACGCCCGAAGCGCGCCTGGCGAACTTCACGAACGAGCTCGGCGTGGACTCCACCGTCCGCTTCCTCAAGAACATCATGGGGATGTGGGTGCAGCAGGAGTGCCTGCGGCAGTGGAGGGAACGGGGCGAGGGGGGCCTGGACTGGCCCTCGCTGGACGCCCAGACCGAGGCGGCGCAGCCCCTGCGCTCCCTCTTCGACATCAACGCGCCGGAGTTCCTGGCCCCCGGCGGGATGATCGAGCGCATCGGCGCGCGGCTGGAGGCGGCGGGCGAGCCGGTGCCCACCACGCGCGGGGAACTGCTGCGGGCGGTCACCGAGTCCCTGGTGGTCGCCTACAGGCGCGCGCTGCGCGAGGCGGCCGAGCTGTCGGGAGTCGCCCCCGCCACGATCCACATCGTCGGAGGCGGGTCGAAGAACGCCCTGCTGTGCCAGTCCACAGCCGATGCCACGGGCATCCCCGTCGTCGCCGGGCCCGTTGAGGCGACCGCGCTGGGGAACATGCTCGTCCAACTGCGCGCCGTCGGCGCAGTGTCCGGCGGCCTGGGGGACATGAGGCGCCTCGTCGCCGCGTCGGCCCCCCTCGCGCGCTACGCCCCGCGGCCCGGCGCCGCGTCCCAGTGGGAGCGGGCCGAGGAGCGGGTCGCGCGCGGCGGGGCGTAGGCGGCGGCGCGCCCGCCACCGGTGGGCAGGGGCGGCCCGCTGGGGCACGCCGGCCCGGCGGGAGGCCTCCGGTCAGGGCAGTCCGGCGCTGGCCACCTGCTTGCGGTAGGACTCGGCCTCCCAGTGCTCGATGAAGCGCCTCTCCTCCTCGTCCATGACCCGCACTTCCCCCAGGAGCCCGGCCTCACGGGCCACGCGCAGGGCGTCGAGGAAGACGGCGAGGGCGTTGTCGGCGCCGTCCTGGGAATCGCCCCGGGCGATGACGGCCGCGGCCGGGATGACTGCGACGACGGGCAGTCGTCCGTGCTGGGCCCGGTAGAGCGCGGTCTTCGCCCCCACGACCTCCTCGGTGTCGTTGCGGTCCAGCAGGAGGGGCAGCGATCCGGCGTACACGATCTGGTCCGGGATCAGGGGGCCGTGCGACACCGGGCCGGCATCGCGTTCCGAGTCCGAGCGGGTGGCCTCGTCGGCGGCGATGGCGACCGCCGCCGCCCCGGTGGCCCCTTTGAAGTGGGAGGCGACGCGCAGGCACTGCTCCTCCATGTCGGCGGCGGCGCGCTCGATGGCCGCCCGGATGGAGGCCGTGAGGAAATGAACCCTTTCATCGATCTCCTCGACGGTGGCGCCGGACACGATCACTCCGTGGTTGCCGAGCATCGTGATGCGCGGGGGCCGCTTGCGGTGGCGGGCCTGGAAGGCCTCGCGCTGCCGTTCGATCTCCAGGGCGAGCGGGATCCCGGGATCCGTGTAGTCCACCCAGATCGCCTGGTCCCCGAATATCTCCTCGGTGAGGGCTGCGCCCCTGGCGTTGCAGGTGACTGCGTTGGCGGTGAGCGGGTGGAGGTGCAGCACCAGGGGATCGGGGATGAGGGCGTGGAAGAGGATCTCGACGCTGGGGCGCCGGTCGTGGTGCCCGAGTTGGGCCCGGGCCGCAGCGGCACGGACGGGATCCTCGCCCTCGGGCGCGGGGGAGTGGAGGGCGTCGAGCAGCGTGGGGATGTCGAGGGGGACCAGATCCTCCTCCCGCAGAGTCGCCAGGGGGACTCCGCTGGGCTTGATGCGCAGGGTCGTGCCGGTCTTCACCGACGAGTTGCCGCCTCCGGCCCTGGTGAACTCGGGGTCCGCTCCGATCCGGTTGCACAGTGCGATGAAATCCGCGGTGGGGGTGGTCATGGAAGCCTCCGCATTGAGGATGAAACGTTTCATTCAAGAGTACGGGCAGAGCGGGGGCCTGTCAATCGGCTATCGATCAGTGAGGGCGCTGCCGGAGTCGAGCCGCAGCGGGCAATGGCTGGCGCTGCGCTCAGGTGAGGGCGAGCGCCACGGCGGTCGCCGCGTACAGGGAGCCCATGAGGATGTGCAGGGGGATGTTGCACCGCAAGTAGATCCGCCGTTGGCGCTCCGTCAGGCCCTTCCCGGACACGAGAGCCTCCTCGGCCTGCGCGAAACCGGTCGGAACGTGCGCGAGGAAGTAGTAGAGGAAGAACACGACGACGGCCAGGGCCTGCGGGAGGACGGCGTGCGCGGAGTGGTTGAGGGCCAGGGACGCGGCCGCCGTAAGCGCGGGCCCGAAGGGCATGAACAGCCTGTAGCGCCACTTGAGGCGGAGCGCCGTGCGGAAGGGCGTGTACACGCGCGTGAAGAACTCGTCGTCCCCGGCGCGCACCTGCCACTGGAAGAACGCGCCGAGGGTGACGGCGTAGGAGAAGGCGAACCCCGCCGCCACGGCCTGCCACACCAGGTTCAAAACCCACAACGCCTGTGCCATCAGTCGATCACCTCGGGGTAGAGGCTACTCCCCGGCGCCCGCGCGGACAAGCGGGTCCACTGCGGCGGAGCCCACCGCGCCCCCGCTACTCCCCGGCGCCCGCGGGGACGGGGCCGCCCCGTGGCCCCGGGAGGAGCGCGCGGCGCCTACCGGCCGTCCGGGGCCCGGCCACCGCGCCCGCCGGATCCGGCAGGGCCGCCGGGGCTCAGGAGCCGCCGTTCGAGGGGGGATCCTGCAGCAGAGCCGGGAACTTCGTCGTGATGTCCTCGAAGAAGTCCTCGGCGGTGGTGATGAAGCGCTTGACGTTGAGGCACAGGTTCGTGAACGTGAGGCCGTGCCTGCACGTCACGTACATCTCCGCGTAGATCCGCAGCTGCCCGTCGAGGTCCGAGACGTAGGCCTTGGGCCAGCGCATCAGCGAGTTCCACTCGTTGCAGGCGTCCATCAGGGGGCCCCTCAGGTCCTCGTCGGGGACCACCAGCAGCGCCCCGCGGAGCTGGACGTCGTCGCCGTCGGAGTCGCACGACAGCCAGTAGTGGCCCCGTCCGAAATCCGTGATCAGCACGCCCCTGTCCTCTTTGAGCGCGTACTTCCACTCCTCGCGGTCGAAGTACCGCGCGATCTGCTGGACCGTCGGCGGGGCCACAATGGTGCGTTCGGTGATCTCGCCCTCGCAGCGCTGCAGGAACGTGGAAGTCGTCGAGTCCGACGGGTTCAACTCCAGCGAGTGGCGCAGGTACGGCACAGCCTCCTCATTGCGGTCCAGCCAGTACAGCGCGACCCCCATGCGCTGGTTCCACAGCGGATCGCCCGCGCCCTGCGCCTGCGTGCTCGCCAGCAGGTTGACCGCCGACTGGAGGAGGTCGTTGAAGGCGTCCATGGACGGATGGGCGTAGTCGATGTAGGCCTGGGCCAGTAGGCCCACCAGCTCGTAGTCGTTCTCGTAGCCCCTGTGGCTCTCGATGAGGGCGATGACGCGCCGGTACTCGCCGTCGGCGTTGAGGCGCGATATCTTCGCGAACAGTCGTTGGCGGGGCTGGAACACACCGAACATACCGGCTCCTGATCACTCTTCGGGGGAGTAGGCCAACGACGGGAAGCGCTCGCCGACGTGCGTGAAGAACTGCTGGGAGGTGCTGACGAAGCGGTCGATGTTCGTGCTCAAAGTGGCCCGTGTCATCCCGCCGTTGAGGGTGAGGTGCATCTCGGCGTAGACGAAGACCTTGCCGTCGTCGTTCACGTAGACGCTCGTCTTCGGCCAGCGGGTCCGGGAGTTCCAGTCGTTGCAGACCTCCACCAGCGCGGAGCGCAGGTCGAGGGACGCGGGCGTCTCGATCCTGGCCAGCAGCGACACGTTGTTGTCCTCCGGGGCGGCCGAGAACCAGTAGTGCCCGACGGAGAACATCATGCACACCGCCCCGTCCTCGTGGAAGGCGTAGGTGGCCTCGCGCGAATCGAGGTGCTCGGTGATCGTTTTCGTCGTGATGGGGATGACGGTCGTCTTGTCGGTGATCTCCCGGGCGCACTTCTCGGCGAGCTGCGAGAACGCCTTGTCCGCCGGGTCCAGCTCGCACGCGCGGCGCAGGCGGGGCATCGCCTCGTCCAAACGGTCCAACCAGTACAGGGCCGCGCCCATCCGGAAGTTCCACATGGGGTCGTCGGCGCCCTCCTGCTCGAAGGGCGCCAACAGGTCGACGGCGGTCTGGTGGAGCTGGTTGAACGAGGACTTCGACGAGTCCGCGTAGTTGACGTACGCGCGCGCCAGCAGGCCCGCCATCACGTAGTCCTCGCGGTGCCCGTTCACCCTCTCGATGCGGGCGATGATCTGCTGGTGCTGGCCGGCGTCGTGCAGCTGCGCCACCTCGGCCAGCAGCCTCAGCCGCTCCTCCTCGTCGATAGCCGCCATGGCGGGCCTCAGTCCTCGCTCGGGGGCTGGGCGAGCGACGGGAAGCGCTCGACGATGTGGGAGAAGAACTGCTCCGACGTGTCGATGAAGCGGGCCACCGCCATCGACAGCTGGGCGCGGGTCATGCCGAAACGCACCGTCAGGTACTGCTCGGCGCAGATGCGCACGGTCCCGTCGTCCAGGGTGACGACATGGGTCTTGGGCCAACGCGTGGAGTTGTTCCATTCATTGCAGGTCTCGACCAGCCGGGGGCGCAGGTCCATGGGCGCGTCGGCGCGCAGGGCGCCCCACAGGCTCAGGTCGTCGGTGTCGGTCTCCTTGCGGAGGCGGTACACGCCTTCCGTGAAGCCGGTGAGCAGGGTGTTGTCGTCGAGGTTGTAGTTCCACCCCCGGTCGTCGAAGTAGTCGGCGATGCTCTGCGTGGTGACGGGGACCAGCTCCGTGCGCGCGGTGAGGGCGCGCTGGCAGCTGTCGATGAGGTCGGTGACGGCGGTGTCCGTGGGGTCGAGTGCCTGGGCCTGGCGGAGGTAGATGAGGGCCTCGTCCTCGCGGTCGAGGAAGTAGAGCGCGTAACCGATCCGGTAATGCCACTTCGGATCCGACAGGCCCTCGGTCTCCACTCCGCGCAGCAGGTCGACCGCCCTGCGCAGCAGGTCGTGGTAGGTGTCCATGTGGGGCTGGGCGTAGTTGTTGTACGCGCGCGCCAGCAACGACGCGAGGTCGTAGTCGCCGGTGAAATCGTTCTGAGCCTCTATCAGCGCGATGATCTGCTGGTGCTCGTCGTCCAGATGGAGCTGCTCGATGCGGTCGAGCAACTGCGCGCGTGCGTCGGACATTCCGTCTCCTCGTGGTTCAAGCGATGGGTCAACCCTAGCAGCGCCCGGGCGCGTCTGCGTCCCGGTTCCCCGGGCGGGGGCACCGGTTCCGAGGTGCCCGGCGGCGGCCGCGCCAGGGGGTGGCGGGCGCCGTCAGTCGCAGCGCTTCCCGCCTGACTTGTAATTGCCGCGCGGCGGCTCGTCGTCGGAGTCGGGAGCGCCGTCCGGCTCCGGCGTGGATCCGGGGCGGGCAGTCGAGGCGGATCCCGGGGCGGGGGAGGCGCCGAGCGGCGGCAGGGAGTCGAGCGCGGAGGGGTCGTCGGGGATGACGAACCCACCCAGCCCGCTCGGCGGGCGCGCCTCGGGCCTGAAACGGCTCGGATCCGACGGCGCCGTCCCGGCCTGCCTGGCCGGTGCCGCGGATTCCGGGGCCGTCGGCGCGGTGGGGGCGGACGGCCGGCCCTGGGCGCCCGCCGCGGCTCCGGGAGGGCCGTAGGGGGCGGGGGACCCCGGCGCCGCGCTGGGGCCCCCGGGCGCGGCAGCGGGTTCCGGTCGCCCGTACCCCGTGGGCGCTGCGGGCCACTGGCTGGGCGGGGGGAAGCCCTTGGGCTCGGCGACGGGCTTGTTGCGCCTGCGCGCAACGCCGAAGCCCGCGGCGGCCACGGCGACGATTCCGGCGACGACGAGGCGGCCCCAGTTGATGCCCCGCTTCGCCAACGACGGCGCGGTGGAGGAGGACGCGCTCGGGGTGGGGGCGGTGCTCGCGGCCGTGTAGAACGAGTGGCCGCCCGGGTAGGCCGGCACCGCCGAGGCCGGGGAGGCGATGGCGCGCGAGGGGTCGTCGGCCAGGGCCACGCCGCCGGCCGTCAGGGAGCCCGCCGCGACGAGCTGCCCGGGCGCCGTGTCCCACCGCGCCACCGTGAAGACGCGGTCGGAGACGGTCTCGTCGGTGCCCAGGCGCGCCTGCGAGCTGGAGGAGTCCTCGTCGACTGTGCCCTCGACCATGACCGTCGCCGAGCGGTAGTCCATGGGGACGCTGAAGAGCTGCTGCATGTTCTCCGCCGTCGCGAACGTCTCCGTGTTCAGCGCCCACGTGCCGTTGACCCCCGCCTTGACCTCGGTCTGGGTGTTGGCGTCGTTGTAGGACATCGTGAGGTCGCAGATGGTGGTGCTCCCCGAATTGGTGCCGCGGGTTTCGGTCTGGTCGGCCCGCGAGGAGGAGGCGAGGGGAGCCTCCATGGCCTGGCACCGCTTGTAGTCGATGCGGCCCAAAGGGTCGGTGATGGAGACGCGGTTGATGAGCTGCCCGTCCTTGGTGAGCATGAAGATCTCGTCCACGTGCGCCGGCCCGGGGGCCTTGTCCGCGGCGAGCGCCGGGACGGCGTGGGCGGCGCCGAGGCAGGCGGCGAGGACGGCTGCGCCGACGAGGCGCGTCAGCGCCGTCAAACGCGGTGGGTGCATGGCAGCTCCTCCGGGGCGCTGGCACGGGGTGCGCGGCGGTTCCCTGCGGCCCGGGATCGCGGGTGGCGGGAACCGCGGGCGGCGTGCCGTCGGCCAGTCGCGCGCGATCGTTCGAATAGCATAATGAGTAGACTCATCCTACTAACGAACAGTTGGTCCGGGCACCCCGCCGCCGACGGATGGAACGGCCGGTGCCCACCCCCATCACCACAGCTAGGGAAGAGAGCCCCCCATGACCCTGAGATGCCGCGCCGCCCGCCACGACGACATCAACGCGATGGCGCTCATCGCCGCGCACGGTTTCGAGGAGTACCCGCTGCACGGGATGATGCGCCCGTTCATGAAGCCGGGCGCCTCCTACTTCGACTTCCTCGTCGACCTGAACACGACGATGGTGCGCGCCTACCTCAGGTGGCGCAACGCCCTGGTGGTCGAAGAGGACGGGGAGGCGGTCGCCATCGCGCTGCTCAACCGCGTCCCCGTGGGGCTGGCCGGTTACATCGCCAACGGCGGCCTGTCGATGCTGCGCTCGGCGTCGCTGGCCTCACTGCTGCGCTTCTTCGCGATGACCGAGGAGGCGGACCGCGGGGCGAAGGAGAACGCGGACTACGACTGGTACTTGGAGATCCTGGCCGTTGCCCCCGGCAAGCGCGGGCACGGGATCGGCAGCTGGGTGATGCGCGACGTGCTGCCCGCCTACGTGCGGCGCAGGGGCGGGCACAGGGTCGCCTTCATCACGTGCACGGAGGACAATGTGCGCTTCTACAGGAACAGCGGGTGCCGCGTCGTCAACGAGGACCAGGTCTCCCTGGGTGGGCGGACGTGCCCGGTGTGGGCGTTCGAGAAGGTGGCGCACACGGGCTGATCGGCCCGCCCGCTCCGGGGAGCGGCGGGATGCGGTGTGGTCGGCGGCGCACTCGCGGGAGACCCGCCCGCCCCCGCGGGGGGCAGCGGGTCGGGGGCGCCTCCGCCGAGCCCGCCCGGCCGCCCCGGCGCGGGCGTCACCGCCCCAGGGGGCGGTGTGGGACCGCGCGCACCCGCACCAGTGCCCGCCCCGGGGCGGCGTGGGGCCGGGGTACGGCTGGGCCTTCCGCGCCCGCCGGAAATGTGCCACTATTGCGGTGATACGAATCACGCTCGAAGAGGAGTCCCCATGCTGTCGACGGACACTGTTTCCCTCAGTCCGAACCCCCTCGTGCAGGCCCTGGGCAAACCCGCTGAGGAATTCACGAAAGCCGACGTGATGGGGTACGCCGAGGACCACCGGATCCCGATGCTGAACCTGCGGTACGTCGGCGGCGACGGGCGGCTCAAAACACTCAACTTCGCCATCCAGTCGAAGGCGCACCTCGACCGCGTCCTCACACTCGGCGAGCGCGTCGACGGCTCCTCCCTGTTCTCCTTCGTCGAGGCGACCAGCTCCGACCTGTACGTGGTGCCGCGCCTGTCCTCGGCCTTCCTCAACCCCTTCAGCGCCATTCCAACGCTGGAGCTCATGTGCAACTTCTACGACGTCGACGGCGCGCCCCTGGCCTCGGCGCCCCAGGAGGTCCTGCGCAAAGCGCAACGGATGCTCGAGGCGGAGACCGGGTGCCGCCTCGAGGCGCTGGGGGAGTTGGAGTACTACCTGTTCTCCGAGCAGGAGCGCCTCTTCCCCGTCGAGCCCCAGCGGGGCTACCACGAGGCCGCCCCCTTCTCGAAGTGGGAGGAGGTGCGCACCGAGTCGCTGCTGCACCTGGCCTCCATGGGCTGCTCCGTGAAGTACGCCCACGCCGAAGTGGGCAACTTCGTGTCCGGCGGGCTCCAGATGATCCAGCAGGAGATCGAGTTCCTGCCCGTGGACGTGTGCGACGCCGCCGACCAGATGGTCCTGGCGAAGTGGGTCGTGCGCCAGGTCGCCCACTCCCACGGCATCGAGGTGTCGTTCTCCCCCAAGATCGCCGTCGGGCAGGCGGGGTCGGGGATGCACTTCCACACGCGCCTGGTCGAGGACGGCGTGAACCGGTTCTCCCAGGGCCACGGCCTGACCGACGACGCCCTCAAGGTCATCGGCGGCTACCTCTCGCACGCGGCCTCGCTCACGGCCTTCGGCAACACCGCCCCCACCTCGTTCCTGCGGCTCGTGCCCCACCAGGAGGCGCCCACCGCCGTGTGCTGGGGGGACCGCAACCGCTCGGTGCTGGTGCGCGTCCCCCTGGGGTGGCAGAACATCTCGGACTCCATGTTCCGCGACGCCAACCCCGCCGAGGCGCCGATCGGCGCGGTCCCGAACGACGCCCAGACCGTCGAGCTGCGCAGCCCCGACGGGTCGGCCGCCATCCACCTGCTGCTGGCGGGCATCACCGTGGCGGCCCGGCTCGGCCTGACGGAGCCCGGGATGCTGGAGTACGCCAAGGAGCGCTACGTCAGCGGCGACGCCTCGCGGATCGAAGGGCTCGACCAGCTGCCCGCCTCGTGCTTCGAAGCGGCGGGGCGCCTGCTTGCCCAGCGGGCGGACTACGAGGCCGGCGGAGTGTTCCCCAGCGGCCTCATCGACGCGTGGGCGCGCCAGCTGGTCGCCCTCGGCGACGAGCACCTGCGCGAGGACCTGGCGGAGTCGCGCGTGAGCGTGGAGGACCTGGTGGAGCAGTACTTCCACATCGGCTGAGCGGGCAGGGCGAGGGGAGCGCCGGCGCTTCACACGTCCGTCCTCTGGAACCTCCAGGCCGCGAAGACGGCGGGCAGCAGCGCCCAGGCGGCGAGGACGGCGAGCGCCACGAGGACCCCCGTGTGCTCCGCGCTGCCGATCTGGGCCTGGCCGGACAGCGTGTGGATCGCCGAGGCGGGCAGGAGCGGGACGAGGGCGCCCCGCAGTGCTCCCGGGAGGAGCTCGGCGATCGCCGGGAGGAACAGGACGGCGAACGGGATCGCCGTCCCGGCGGCCGTGCTCCTCGTGCAGAACGTCGCGCTGACCGCGAGCAGGACGTAGAAGAGCGGCATGAGGGCGCTCCCGGCGGCGAGGCGGCACGCCTCCGCGAGGGCGGGCGCTTGCTTGCCCACCGCTGATACGAGGAGGAGCCCGTTGAGGAGGGCGGTGAGCGCCACGGCGGCTCCGACTGCCAGTGAGACCAGGCCGAACGCCAGCGATTTCGCGATGAAGTAAGTGCTCCTGCGCGGCGAGGCGGCGAGGTAGGACTGCGCGGTCCTCTCGCGGAACTCGCGGCCGACCTGGACCGCCGCGAAGAGCAGGAGCAGGACCGCCACGACGTCCACTCCCAGGACGTTCGCGCTGATTATGGACATGGGGTCGAGCTGGGACAGGGCCTCGCCCCGCGTGACCTGTGTCGTCGAGGCGAACACGAGTCCCATGGCCACGGCGGCCACCGGCGCGAGGAGCAGGTACAGCCGCGACTGCGCGAGGAACCAGATCTTCTTCCACTCCGCGTTGATCGACCTCGTCATCGTCGTGCCGCTCCGCTCTCCCGACCAGGGGCGGCGCCCCCGTACTCCGTCTTCCCCTCCACCAACTCGGTGAAGAGCTGCTCCAAGGACGGCTGGTGCGCCACCAGCTCGTGGACGCGCAGGCCCTCCTCGAAAGCGGTGTCCCCAACGCGCCTCGCGCTCGAACCCCTCACACGGAGGGCGCCGTGCCCCAAAGCCTCCACTTGCGCGCCCTGCGCCACCAGCGCGCGGCGCAGCGCGGACGCGTCATCGGACTGCACCCGCACGTAGGAGCCCGCGCTCCTGCCGCGCAATTCGGCCATGGGCATGTCGGCGACCAGCGCGCCACGGGCCAGCACGACGATCCTGTCCGCGATCTCCTCGACCTCGCTCAGCAGGTGGCTCGACACGAGGATGGCCTTCCCCTGCCCCACCAGATCCTTGAGCAGTGCGCGGAGCCGGTGGATCCCGTCCACGTCCAGGCCGTTGAAGGGCTCGTCCATCAAGACGGTCTCAGGGTCGCCGATGAGCGCTGCCGCGATGCCGGCCCTTTGCCTCATGCCGTAGGAGAACTCGCCGATCCTCTTGTCCGCGGCCTCGGCGAGTCCGACGGCGGCGAGGACGTCCCGGATCCTGGTGCCGTCGATCCCCGAGGCGGTCGTGAGGATGTCCAGGTACTGCGCAGGGGTCAGGCGGGGGTCTATCGCGCTCGCGTCCACCATCGCGCCGACCTTCTTCAAAGGGGCGTCCAGCGCGGCGTACGGGCGGCCGTCGATCTCCACGCGTCCCGAGGTGGGGGCCGCCAGGCCGAGGATCATCCGCATCGTCGTCGTCTTGCCCGCTCCGTTGGGGCCGAGGAAGCCCGTGACCGCCCCCGGGCGGACTCGGAAGCTGATGCTGTCCACCGCGACTTCGTCAGCGTACCGTTTCGTCAGGCCGCTCAGCTCTATCATCGTCATCTCCTCCCGCACTGCTCCCGTCCGGCTCGGGGCGCGGGCCGCCGTTGGCGGAGAACAGGCCGAAAGCCGCCTCCACGTAACGACTGGCCGAATCCATCAGCTCGTCGTCCCCCGTTCCCATCTGGTCCTTGAGGCCCAGCTGGGACAATTGCTCGATGAGGTCCATGTCCCCGCCGGTGAGTGAGAGGATCGCGTTCCACCACCGCCTCGCCAGATCCTGCGCGGCGGCGCTGTCCGGGGGCGCGTTCTCGTGGACCAGGACCGCTGCTTCGATGAGGGCCTCTTTCCACCTGTGGTAGAACGCTTGGACGGGTTCGACGTCCTGGAACCGCGGTGAGAGCGCTTCGCGCTGTTCCTCCGTCAGCAATTGTGGCGCCCGTGAGAACACGTCGTCCCCGGGCAGGGCGCTGAGGAACCTGAGCAGCAGGGCGAACGGCGGTTGCCTGTCGGATTCGATCATCTCGGACATGATCCCGATCGTGGCGAACGAGGTGTGCAGGTGCTCCATCCTCTGGAGCAGCAGTAGCCTCTGCTCTTCGAGCATCGTCAATAACTCGGTCTTGCCGGGTTCGAGCAGTAGGCGCTCTTTGATCTGGTCCAATGGGAAGTCCAAGGACTTGTAGAAGACGATCTGCTCGAGCCGGACCAAGTCGTCCTGGGTGTAGTACCGGCGCCCTCCGTCGGTTCTACCCGTGGAGGGGAGCAGGCCGATATTGTCGTAGTGCTGTATCGTGCGCACTGTCACTCCCGCAGCAGTGGCGATCTCGCCGCTCGTGTACCGCTTCCCGCTCATCGCGCCCTCCTTTCGTTGGGCTCACGATAGTTCATTACGCAACGTAACGAACAAGCGCACCAACCGGTCATGGAATGTGGCCTGGCTCATGTGGGGTGGTGCCAGTGGTGCGCGCCCGCGTTCGCGCCGGGGCGGTTCCAGACGGGCTCCCGCCGGGTTGCGCCCATAAGGGGCTGATCCGCCCCGCGGGCGTTGGCAATACCCGGAAGGACGCCCGCCGGGTTGCGCCCATAAGGGGCTGATCCGCGCCCCGGGGCCGCGCTCCTGCGGGGAGGCGCTCTAACCGCGGGGCTTCCCGTAGGGGAAGCGCGCTGACTCGGCGGACTCGGCAGGATCGGCCGGGGGTGGAAGGGCCTCGGCGGTTGCCGTCCCCTCGGACGCCGCCCCCGCCCTGTTCGCGCGCCAGCGCCCCACGATCAGGAAGACGGCCACGACGGCGAGGGGAGTGAGGAAACCGGCGAGCACGGGGTAGATCCCCGAAGAGGAATCGGGCGCGTCCGCGTGCCCGGCCGCCTGCGGGCGCGCCAGACCGCTGGGCGCCGCAGTGGCGGGGGGCGGCGTTGCCCCAGTGGCCGGGGGAGGGGGCGGAGTGGGCGAGGCCCCGGGGTCGATGGTGCCCCGGGCCTCCACGGCGCCGTCGGGCTGGGACCACGTCACCGTTGTCGCGTCGTTCTTGGTGGACTCGTCATGGGAGTCGATCTGCGGCTGCCCGCTCGTCTCGTGGACGTGGGCGCCGTGGACGGTCAGCACGACCGAGGCGACGGTGGCGCGGGCGTCGGGGGTGTCGAATCCGGCGAGCAGCTCATCGGTGCGGGAGCGGAAGGCGAACTTCCCGGTGTCGTCGATCGTGAAGACCTCGGCGCCCGCGTCCGCCAGGGACCAGTGGAACTCGCAGCCCTCCTGCCCGTCGTGGCGCGCCGTCCGCGACACGTCCGCGTTCGTGCCGTTCCCCATTTCCTGGCACTGCTTCTGCGAGAGGGCCACGCCCTCAGCCGTGAGGAAGACGCGGTGCTGGGCGGAGACGGCGGGGGTCACCTCGTACTCCTCGTAGAGGGAGATGCGCTGGACCGGGTCCGCCCCGGCGGGTGCGGCGAGCCCCAGGGCGGCCGTGCCCGCGCAGGCGGCGATGACCAGGCGCGGCCACAGGGGGCACCGGTGGCACCGGCCGCCCCGTCGTCGGAGGGGCCAGTGGCGCGGTGGCCGGCCGCGGTCGTCCGGGGCCCCGGGGGGCGGGGTCATCCGTCCTCACCGCGCAGGCGCGGCACGGAGGCCCTCTCCGGGTGCACGCCGGTCTTGTCGGCGTAGAAGGCCCGGATGGCGTCCATGTCCGCCCGCATGTCCCCGGTCAGCTCGTAGGTGGGGCCCCAGCCGAACGTGCGGGTGGACGCGTCGACGAAACCGAGTTGGATCGGCACCCCCGCCTCGAGGGCGATCCGGTAGAAGCCGGACTTCCAGTGCTCCCGGGGGGAGCGCGTCCCCTTCGGCGTCATGCACAGGGTGAAGGACTCCGAGGCGCGGAAGCGCTCCGCGACCTGGCCCACCAGGCCGTTGGCGTGCCCGCGCTGGACGGAGACGCCGCCGATCGCGCGGATGAAGGCCCCGAGCACAGGCGCTTTCGCCAGGGAGTCCTTGACGAGGAACTGGAAGGGGCGGCCGGCCTTCCACAGTGAGACCGCCATGAAGACGCCGTCCCAGTTCGAGGTGTGGGGCGCACCGATGATCACGACCTTCGGCGGCAGGGGCTCGCAGACCAGCTTCCACCGCGAGACGGCCAGGTATGCGGTCGCGACCGCGCTCTTCAGTCCCATGTTCACTCCCGGGCAGGTGATGGTGCGCGCACCATTGTACGAGGCCGGGGCGTCCGCGCGCGCACGCGCCTGAGGTGGGCGGAGCGCGCGACGGGGGGCGCCCGCGCGCACGCGCCCGGGGCTCCGGGGCAGGGGGCGTCAGTCCATCTGGTCCACGCCGTAGGTGGCCGTCAGGCGGCGGGGGTGGCCCGGCCACAGGGTGATCGCGCGCTGGCGCGCGTTGGCGGTCTCCACGCACACGAAGCGCTGCCAGTCGTCGTCGCCCATGTCGGCGATCCTGGCCGCGCCCTCCCGCCAGGGGTTCCACACGACGGTGGTGCCGGATCCGCTCTTGTCCACTGTGATCCGCCGCCCCCACCGGGGGTCCATGACGTGGATGGGGGAGGTGGACACGTAGATGCGGTCGGTCGGCCCCACCAGGGAGAGCGCCCCTTTCTGGACGGCGTTGCGGCCCTTGGCGGCGTCGTAGTAGGGCGCTCCGTCCAGGCCGTCGATCGTGATGTCCTTGACGTCGCCGACTGCGAGGTAGGCGTGGAGGGCCGCCTCGACGGCGAAGGGGTGGTCGTCGTCGTTGACGAGGGTGAGCGCGACCGTGAGCTCCTCGGAGCCCTGGATCACCACGCGGGCGGTGAAATCGTGGGGGAAGACGCCTCCTGCGTCGGCGCGCCGGTGGGTGAAGGAGTAGGTGAGGGACTGGGGGGCGCGCTCCTCGAGCTCCCAACGGCGGGTGCGCGCGAGCCCGTGCGCGGGGGCGCCCGGCGGGGGCATGGCGGGGGACTGGTCGGGGGCGGCGAACCACGGCGCGCACACGGGGATGCCGCCCCGGATCGGCGCGGTGCCGTCGGTGACGGCGCTGGGGGAGAGCCACAGCAGCGGGTGGTCGCTGTTCGGCTGCCAGTCGAGGACGTGCGCGCCGAATGACGAGGCGTGCCCCGCGTTGGCGTGGCGCCCGAAAGTGTGGATGTCGATCTCAGTCATGGTCCCAGTCAAGAAGACCTATAATTACCGTGCAACTAGACCGGTTGGTCGGTCTTGCGCGGCGCCTACGTGTCTCATGTCGCAGGCGCGTATGAGCGTGCGCCCGGGGCAGCCGATATTCTGAGACCCGTATGCCTGTGAGGATCGGTTGACTTTCCGCCAGCAGGGGGTACCACGGTGTCCCGCACCTCACAATGCTAGTCGTCCATGCAGGAGGAGTCCACGATGTCCACCCGTCAAGATCTGCGCAACGTCGCGATCGTCGCCCACGTCGATCACGGGAAGACCACCCTGGTGGACGCCATGCTCTGGCAGTCGGGGGCGTTCTCCGAGCGCGACACCGTGGAGAAGACCGGCGAGCGCGTCATGGACTCGGGCGACCTCGAGCGCGAGAAGGGGATCACGATCCTCGCGAAGAACACGGCCGTCCACTACAACGGCCCCGCCGCCCGGGCGCTGGGCGTCGACGGCGGCGTCACCATCAACGTGATCGACACCCCCGGCCACGCGGACTTCGGCGGCGAGGTCGAGCGCGGCCTGTCCATGGTCGACGGAGTGGTCCTCATGGTCGACGCCTCCGAGGGGCCCCTTCCCCAGACCCGCTTCGTCCTGCGCAAGGCCCTGGCCGCCCAGCTGCCCGTCATCATCGTCGTCAACAAGGTGGACCGTCCGGACTCGCGCATCGACGAGGTCGTCGCCGAGACCACCGACCTGCTGCTCAACCTCGGCGAGGACCTCATGAACGACGGGGCCGACATCGACGTCGACTCGCTCATGGACGTCCCCGTCGTCTACGCCTGCGCCAAGGCCGGGAAGTCCTCCCTCGACAACCCCGGCGACGGGCAACTGCCCGCCGGGGACCTCGAACCCCTCTTCGAGACCATCCTGAACCGCATCCCCGGGCCGGCCTACGACGAGTCCGCGCCCCTGCAGGCCCACGTCACCAACCTCGACGCCTCTCCCTTCCTGGGCCGCCTCGCCCTGCTGCGCATCCACAACGGCACGCTGCGCAAGGGGGCGGACGTGGGCCTCGCCCGCCATGACGGGACCATCTCGCGGGTCCACATCTCCGAACTGCTCGCCACCGAGGGCCTCGAGCGCGTGTCCACCGCGTCCGCCGGGCCCGGCGACATCGTCGCAGTCGCCGGCATCGAGGACATCATGATCGGGGAGTCCCTGGTCGACCTCGACGACCCCCGGCCCCTGCCGCTCATCACGGTCGACGAGCCCGCGATCTCCATGACCATCGGCATCAACACCTCGCCCATGGCCGGTCGGGTCAAGGGCGCCAAGGTCACCGCCCGCCAGGTCAAGGACCGCCTGGACCGGGAGCTGGTCGGCAACGTCTCCATCAAAGTCCTGCCCACCGACCGCCCCGACGCCTGGGAGGTCCAGGGCCGCGGCGAGCTCGCCCTGGCGATCCTGGTCGAGCAGATGCGCCGCGAGGGCTTCGAGCTGACGGTCGGCAAACCGCAGGTCGTCACCAAGGAGATCGACGGAGTCCTGTCCGAGCCCATGGAGCGCATGACCATCGACATCCCCGAGGAGCACCTCGGCGCCGTCACCCAGCTCATGGCCGCGCGCAAGGGCCGCATGGAGACCATGGCCAACCACGGCTCCGGCTGGATCCGCCTCGAGTTCGTCGTCCCCGCGCGCGGCCTCATCGGCTTCCGCACGCGCTTCCTCACCGAGACCCGGGGAACGGGGATCGCCTCGTCGATCGCGGACGGCTACGCGCCCTGGCAGGGCCCCATCGAGCAGCGCCTCACCGGCTCCCTCGTGGCCGACCGCGCCGGACAGGCCACGCCCTACGCGATGACGAACCTGCAGGAGCGCGGCACCTTCATCGTCGAGCCCTCCTCGGAGGTCTACGAGGGGCAGGTCGTGGGCGAGAACCCGCGCGGCGAGGACATGGACGTGAACATCTGCCGCGAGAAGAAGCAGACGAACACGCGCAGCGCCACCGCCGACGTGTACGAGTCCCTCACCCCGTCGCGCAAACTCACCCTCGAGGAGTCCCTCGAGTTCGCGGCCAACGACGAGTGCGTCGAGGTCACCCCCGAGGCGGTGCGCGTGCGCAAGGTCGTCCTGGACGCCCAGGAGCGTTTCAAGATCGCCGCCCGCGAGCGCCGCGCGAACCGGTGACCGGGCGCGGACGGGATCACGATCGGACTCGGGGGAGCGTCGTATGAGACTGGACGGCTTCGGACTGCTCGTCGAGGACATGGCGGTGATGATCCGGTTCTACAGGGACGTGCTCGGCTTCGGGATCAAGGAGGCGGAGGACTCCTCCAACGTCTACCTGGTCAAGGACGGGACCCTGTTCCTGCTGTACGGCAGGAAGGACTTCGAGAGGATGACGGGCCGCCGCTACGCCTACGCCAAGGGGTTGAACGGGCGCTGCGAGATCGCGCTCTACGTGGACACCTTCGAGGAAGTGGACGCCTCGTTCAGGCGCGTCGTCGACAACGGCGCGGTGCCGGTGATGGAGCCCACGACGGAGCCGTGGGGGCAGAGGACCTGTTACATCGCCGATCCCGAGGGGAATCTGATTGAAATAGGCTCCTGGGACAAGCCCTACGAGCAGAAGGACGCGTGAGCGCCGGCTCCGCCGTGGAACGGCGGGCCCGGGGGCGCCTGCGTGCCTTCCCGCATCAGGGTGGGCAACGTGGCGTGCCTTCCCGCATCAGGGTGGGCAACGTGGCGTGCCTTCCCGTATTGGGGCAGGCAAGAGGGCATTGGGGCAGGCAACTGCGAGTGCCTTGCCGCATTGGGGTAGGCAAGGGGGCATTGGGGTAGGCAACTGCGAGTGCCTTCCCGTATTGGGGTAGGCAAGAGGGCATTGGAGTAGGCAAATTGCCTACCCCAATGGGTGGTTTCCTGCCCCAATGCGTCTCGTTGGAAAGCGGAGGCGGCGCGGGGCCCGTCGGGCACTTGCGGATCCGTCCTCCGGATCCGTGGTTGGCCTACTCGCCCGTCACCTCGAAGTGCGCCTCGGGGAATCAGTGTCCGGGCAAGGCGGAGAACAGGGGTCTGACCCGTGACGAGCCGCCCGGTTCCTTACGGCGGGGTGCCCGGAAGCGGGCCGTGCGGCCTGATCCGTGACGAGCCGCCCGGTTCCTTACGGCGGGGTGCCCGGAAGCGGGCCGTGCGGCCTGATCCGTGACGAGCCGCCCGGTCCCTCACGGCGGGGTGCCCGGGGCGGTGTCGGGACCACGCTGCTGGGCCCCGGTCCCCGGCCCGCGCTCCCGGGCCCCCGCCCGCGGACCGGGCGCCCGCGGGCTGGGAACGGACTTGCCGGTCACCATGGTCGTCGCCTCCACCCGGACCAGTCCCCGCCTCGTTTCGATGGAGACGTGGTCGATGGCGGCCTCGACGACGGTGCCAAGGGCGTCGTGCAGGCCGTCGTCCAGGCGGTAGCGCAGGACGACGCGCTCGCCCGGGCGCCACCGCATCCACGGGAGGCGCTCAATTGCACGCTGCCGGGATGAGGAAAATGGCCCCGGGGGCCGCGCCGCCCCCGGATCGCGGGGGGGCCGACTATTCGGCGCGGTGGCGCCGTTCGCGGGCCCGTGGCCAGGTTCATGGGGTATGGAGGGTTCCACGCGTGAATAATAGACGCAGAGCTATCGGCAGACACTTCCGAGGAGGAATGCCACATGACCTACGTCATCGCGCAGCCGTGCGTGGACGTGAAGGACCGCGCCTGCGTCGACGAGTGCCCCGTTGACTGCATTTACGAGGGGGAGCGCAGCCTCTACATCCATCCGGAGGAGTGCGTGGACTGCGGTGCATGTGAGCCGGTGTGCCCCACCGAGGCGATCTTCTACGAGGACGACCTGCCCGATGAATGGTCCGATTACCTGCGCGCCAACGCCGACTTCTTCAGTGAACTGGGCAGCCCGGGCGGCGCCCAGCGCACCGGGGTCCAGGAGTACGACGATCCGATGATCGCCGCGCTGCCCCCGCAGAATGAGGAGTGGAAGGCTGAGAACGGGTACTGATATGGCCGAGCTGCCCCGCCCCCTCCCGCTGCCCCCGTTCCCCTGGAACTCCCTGGCCCCCTACAAAAAGCAGGCGGCCGCCCACCCCGACGGGATCTGCGACCTGTCGGTGGGGACGCCCGTGGACCCCACGCCCGCGCTGATCCGGGAGGCGCTGGCCGGGGCCTGCGACGCCCCCGGGTACCCGGCGGTGGTGGGGACCGCCGAGGTGCGCGAGGCGATCCTGGCGTGGGGCGCCCGCAGGAACATGGTGGACGTGGGGGAGGCGGGCGTCATCCCGACCATCGGTTCGAAGGAGGCGGTGGCCTGGATCCCCACTCTGCTGGGCGCGGGCCCCGGGGACACCGTCCTGGTGCCCGAGGTCGCCTACCCCACTTACGACGTGGGCGCGCGCCTGGCGGGCGCGGTCCCTGTGCCCGTCGACCCGCTGAGGCCCGGGTCCTGGCCGGACGCCGCGATGGTCTTCCTCAACTCCCCGGGCAACCCCGACGGCCACGTCATGGACGCTGACCAGTTGCGCGCCGCCATCGCCTGGGCGCGGAGCAGGGGCGCGGTCATCGTCTCGGACGAGTGCTATGCGGCCCTGCCCTGGGCCGAACCGCACGTCAGCGGTGGCGTCCCCTCGCTGCTGGACGCCGACGTGTGCGGAGGCGACCCCTCCGGCCTCGTCGTGCTCTACTCGCTGTCGAAGCAGTCGAACCTGGCGGGCTACCGGGCCGCCCTGGTGTACGGCGATCCGCGCCTGGTCGCCGCCCTGGTGGAGGCCCGCAAGCACTCGGGCATGATGGTGCCCGCCCCGGTCCAGCACGCCATGGCGGTCGCCCTGGCCGACGAGGCGCACGTGCGGCGCCAGCGGGACGTGTACGGGGCGCGGCGCGCCCGGCTCCTGGACGCCGTGGGCTCGGCGGGCCTGGTCAACGACCCGCGGTCCGTGGCCGGCCTCTACCTGTGGCTGGGCCGCCCGGGCGTCGACGACGACTGGGAACTGGTGCGGCGCTTCGCCGACCTGGGGATCCTGGTGGCGCCTGGTGCCTTCTACGGCGATGCCGCGCGCGGGCGCGTGCGCATGGCGCTGACCGCCACGGACGAGAGGATAGGGGCGGCGGCCTCCAGGATCGCCTCCCACTGGGGCTGAGCGGAGCCCACCGGGGCTCCTTCGCGGAGCGGGGGACCCCTCCGGCCCTTGCGCGGAAGGGTGGGGGCGGCGCGGGCGGGCGTGCGCGCGAGCACGGGTCGGGGGCGCCGCGCCATCGGCCCGGAGGGGCCCGCGCGACGGGCGCCGCGCCCGGGCGGTCAGTTCGACGCGTGCAGCGCGGAGTTGAGCTCGATGCCGTGCCCGTCGCGCACGATCGCCTCGACCCTGCCGCTCACGGAGTTGCGGCGGAAGAGGATGTTCGATTCCCCGGCGAGCTCGCGGGCCGCCACGATCCGCTCCTGGCCGGGGGAGGCGGGGTCGATCAGCGCCACCTTGGCGCCGGCGGTCACGTAGAGCCCCGCCTCGACGACGCAGTCGTCGCCCAGGGGGATCCCCAGGCCCGAGTTGGCGCCCAGCAGGCAGCGGCGGCCGAGCCGGACCCGTTGCCTGCCGCCCCCCGACAGGGTGCCCATGGTCGAGGCGCCCCCGCCCACGTCCGAGCCGTCGCCGATGACGACCCCCTGGGAGACCCTGCCCTCGACCATCGAGGCGCCGAGGGTGCCGGCGTTGAAGTTCACGAAGCCGGCGTGCATGACGGTGGTGCCCTCGGACAGGTGCGCGCCCAGGCGGACGCGCACCGCGTCGGCGATGCGCACCCCCGACGGCACGACGTAGTTCGTCATCGGCGGGAACTTGTCGATCCCCACCACCACGACGGGGCGCCCGAGGCGGGCGCGCAGGCGCAGGCGGGTCTGCTCGAACCCCTCGACGGCGCAGGGGCCCGCGTCGGTCCACACGACCGTGGGCAGCAACGAGAAGATCCCGTCGAGGTTGACCGTGTTCGGCCGCACGAGGCGGTGGGACAGGGCGTGGAGGCGCAGGTAGGCGCCCTCGGTGGAGTCCGGCGCCTCGTCGAGGCGCTGGGCGCAGGTGACGACCCTGGTGCGCACCCCCCGGGCGTCATCGACCTTCTCCAACAGGGCGAGGCGCGTGGCCAGCTCGTCGTCGTGGCCCTCACCCAGCCGCGGAGCCGGGTACCAGGTGTCGAGGGTCTGGCCGCTGGTTGTGACAGTCGCGAGGCCGACGCCCCACACGGTGTTGGTGTCCATGCCTCAACTCTACGGCGGCGCGCCCCCGGGTGCCCGTCGTCACCCGGCGAACTCCCACAGGTCCGGCCAGAAGACGCCGAGGCCGGCCGCCATGGCGCGCACGAGCGGCAGGGAGATGCCCACGACCGAGTGGTAGTCCCCGGTCACGCCCGTGATGAAAGGGCCGCCAAGGCCGTCGACCGTGAAGGAGCCAGCGACGCCGAGGGGCTCGCCCGTGGCCACGTAGGCGTCGATCTCGCGGTCGGTGATGTCTCCGAAGTGGACCAGGGTCGAGGCGCTGGCGGTGTCGGCCCCCGCAACGTCCCGCGCGCCGCCGGGGCGGGCGGGGGAGAGCAGGGCCATCGAATGGCCCGTCCACAGGGCGGCGGTCCTGCCCCGCATCTCCCGGATGCGGGCGCGCGCCACATCGGGGGTGTGGGGCTTGCCGAGCATCCTCCCGTCCAGCTCGAGCATCGAGTCGCACCCCACGACGACCAGTGCTTCGGAGGGGGCCTCCTGGAAAGAGGAGCCCTCTTCGCATAGGATCCTCGTCACGGCCTCCTGCTTCGCCCGGGCGAGGGCCATGACCTCGTCGGCGGGGGTGGTCCGCCCGCCGCTGAAGGCCCGGCCGCCCGGCAGGGCGTCCAGGACCGCGTCCTCGTCGACCTCGGAGACGATGACGGTGGGGTGGACGCCCGCCGACTCCAGAGTCGCGCGGCGCGCGGGCGAGCGTGAGGCGAGGATGAAGCGCATAGGATTATTCTCTCAATCTGGGGTGTGTGGGCCGGGCGGCCCGCCCTCCGGCGTGTCCCGGAAAGGGTTTGCGCAGGTCGGGGCCGCAATCAATGGATAAAAATCAAATTATCTACTATACTTGATTTCGTCGAGGGATTCTCATCGATCCTTCGGACGGAAAATGTGAGGTTTTATACCATTACCTGCTGATGAGGTTGTGTTCAGCAGTCGGAGGAGGGGATCCTGATGGGTGCGCGCGACGTGCCGTCGTCAGCGTTTCCTGACGAGCTGACCGCCCCCAGCTACGTGCCGCGGCTCCTGGGGGGGCCCCTGCTGTACTCGGCGCACGACATCGCCGAGCGGACGGGCACGCCGATCGTCCGCGTCAACGAGTTCTGGCGCGCCCTCGGCTTCCCCACCCCCGACCCCGGCGCCGTCGTCTTCTCCGAGAGGGATCTCGACGTGTTCTCCCAGTGGCACGACCTGGTCGAGTCGGGGGCCATCGACACGGCCACGTCCCGTTCGCTGCTGCGCGCGAACTCGCACCTGGCCGACCGCCTCGCGCTGTGGCAGTTCGAGGCCCTCGTCGAGGACGCGATGCGCCGCCACGGCCTCGACGACACCACGGCCCGCATGTACGTCCTGGACCACATGCGCTCCAGGGTCGAGGTCTTCGAGAGCATGTTCATCCACTCGTGGCAGCGCCAGCTGGAGGCGCTGCTGGCGCGCCTCGACAAGGAGGTCGCCCAGAGGGGCCACGAGGACCGCCGCTCCCGCTTCCCCCTGAACCGCTCGCTCGGCTTCGTCGACATGGTGTCCTACACCTCGTCGTCCACCATCCTGGGGGACGCCCTGGTCGGCCTCATCGAGCGCTTCGAGGAGGAGAGCCGCAACGCTGTCGTCGAGGCGGGCGGGCGCGTGGTCAAGATGATCGGCGACGCCGTCCTGTACATCGCCGACGACCTGCCGACGGGCCTGCGGGTGGCGACCTCCCTCATCGAGAGGCTCAACGCCGACGACGAGATCCTCCCGGTGCGCGCCTCCTTCGTGCGCGGGGACGTCTTCTCCCGCTCCGGCGACGTCTTCGGGCCGACCGTGAACCTCGCCTCCCGCCTGGTGGACATCGCCCCGGTGGGCAAGATCCTCACCGATCCGACCACCGCCGCCGCCATCGCCGCGGGCAAGGGCGGGCACGGCTACGAGCTCGAGGAGTTCCCCACGGCCGACCTGCGCGGTTTCGGCCCGGTGTCCCCCTACGTGCTCTCGGCCGTCGACTAGGGCCCGGCGGGGCGCCGCCGGACGCCTTCAGCGTATGCCCGTATTTCGGTCAAGAAACATGAAAGAGTTCCCCCGTGTTCGCTAAGATGGGGGCGTGACTAGAGTTCTCCTCGTTGAAGACGACCCCGCGATCTCGGAACCCCTCGCCCGCGCCCTCGGCCGCGAAGGGTACGAGGTGCTCGCCTCGTCCACAGGGCGCGAGGCGCTCACCAACGTCGAGGGGGCCGACCTCGTCGTCCTCGACCTGGGGCTGCCGGACATGGACGGGCTCGACGTCGCCCGCGAGATCCGCGCCGACGGCGGGCGCGTCCCCATCCTCATCCTCACCGCGCGCACCGACGAGGTGGACATGGTCGTCGGGCTCGACGCCGGGGCCGACGACTACGTCACCAAGCCCTTCCGCCTCGCCGAACTGCTCGCGCGCGTGCGCGCGCTGCTGCGCCGCCACACGGCCGAGCCCGCCGAGTCCGAGCTGCGCGCCCAGGACATCCGCGTCGATGTGGCCGCCCACCGGGCGTTCTCCGGCAGCACCGAGCTCCAGCTCACCGCCAAGGAGTTCGACCTGCTGCGCGTCCTGTTGCGCGAGGCCGGGTCGGTCGTCGAGCGCGACGAGCTCATGCGCGAGGTGTGGGGCTCCGACCCCACGGGATCCACCAAGACCCTCGACATGCACGTGTCGTGGTTGCGCCGCAAACTCGGCGACGAGGCCTCCGACCCGCACTACATCACGACCGTGCGGGGGATGGGCTTCCGTTTCGAGACGACCCGCCGCTGAGCCGGGGAGCCGGGCATGCGGGAACGGGCGGTGCGGATCATCGTCTCCGTCGTCGCCGTCGTGTCGCTCATCATGGGGGTGCCCGGCGCCTTCTTCGCCTCGGTGCTCGTGTGGAACAACGACCAGCGGGCCCTCGACACCCAGGGGCAGGCGGTGCTCCACGCCATCGAGCGGCGCATCAGCTCCGACGAGCCCGTCACCCCCCAGCTCCTCGACTCCCTGGTGGCCGACCCGGGCAGCGGCTCCCCGGTGGCCTACAGGGTGAAGGTGCCCGGGCACGCCCTCATGGTCAACCAGGTGCGGCCCTCCCAGCCGGCGATGACGACCACCGTGTCCTCGCCCGCGGGCATCTCCGTGCAACTCACCGCCTCCGGGTCCCGCGCGGTCAAGCGCATCGCCGTCACCTGCGCCGTCTTCGCGGCCGGTATGGCGGTCTCCATGCTCACCGGCTGGGCGATGGGCCGCAGGCTCTCCCGGCGCCTCTCCGCGCCCCTCATCTACCTGGCCGCCCAGGCCGAGCAGATCGGCTCCGGGCAGGTGCGCGCCCGCGTCGAGTCCTCCGGCATCGAGGAGATCGACCTCGTGTCCGAGGAACTGGCCCGCACGGGCGAGCGCATGGCCGGGCGCCTCGCCGCCGAGCGCCAGTTCGCCGCCGACGCCTCCCACCAGCTGCGCACCCCGCTCACCGCGCTGTCCATGCGCATCGAGGAGATCGAGCTCGTCTCCTCCCAGGAGGAAGTGCGCGCCGAGGCCCGCTCCTGCCTGGAGCAGGTCGAGCGCATGACGCGGGTCGTCACCGACCTCCTCGACGCGAACGCGCGGAGCAACGGGCAGACCGAGGCCATCCACATCCTCGAGGTCTTCAACACGGCGCGTGAGGAGTGGGAGGACCGCTTCGAGTCCGAGGGCCGCCCCCTGGTCTTCCTCGACGAGGCGGAGATGCCGGTTCTGGCCGAGGCGGGCAAGCTCGGGCAGGTCCTGGCCACGCTCATCGAGAACTCGCTGCGCTACGGCGCGGGGACGACGACGGTCCGCGCCCGCAAGGGCACGTCCAAGCGCGGCATCGTCATCGAGGTCAGTGACGAGGGGGAGGGCGTGCCCGACGAGATCGCCCCGAACGTCTTCGAGAAGGGCGTTTCGGGGCACGGGTCCACGGGGATCGGCCTCGCCCTGGCGCGGGACCTCGCACAGGCGATGGGAGGGCGCCTCGAACTCGCCCAGAACCAGCCGCCCGTGTTCACCGTGTCGCTGGCGGCCATCCCCAAGTCGCTGGACCCCGACCGCGTCATGCCCGAGGGCGCCCTCATGTCCATGGGGCGTCGCTCGCGGCGTTTCTGACCCAGCGGCGCTATGTTGTAGCCGTGGACAACGAGCACCGCCCCACCGTCGCCGTCATCGGCGGCGGACAACTGGCCCGCATGATGCAGGAGAGCGCCATCGCACTGGGGATCGCCCTGCGCGCGCTCGTCGAGGCCCCCGACGGATCCGGCGGGCAGGCGATCGTCGACGCGCCCGTCGGGGATCCCCGCGACCTGGCCGCCGTCCTCGCCCTGATCGAGGGCGCCGACGTCCTCACCTTCGAGCACGAGCACATCCCCGCCGCGGTCCTCGAGGCGTGCGCCCCCCTGGTCGCCATCGAACCGCCCGCCGCCGCCCTGCTCCACGCCCAGGACAAACTCGCCATGCGCGAGCGCCTCACCGCGATGGGGGTTCCCTGCCCCCGCTGGGCCCGCGTGAAGACCCGGGCAGACCTGGAGGCGTTCGGCGCCGCAGTCGGATGGCCCCTGGTCGTGAAGACCCCGCGCGGGGGCTACGACGGGCACGGCGTCAAAGCAGTGCACCAGGCCCGCGACGCGGACCCGTGGCTGGGGGAGGGGCCGCTGCTGGCGGAGGAGATGGTCCCCTTCACCCGCGAGGTCGCCGCCCTGCTCGCCAGGCGCCCCTCCGGCGAGATCCGCTCGTGGCCCGTGGCCTCCACCGTCCAGGAGGACGGCGTGTGCTCGGCCGTGACCGCGCCCGCCGTGGGGATCCGCCCTGCCACGGCGGACCTCGCGCGCCGGATCGGCGAGGACATCGCCGAGCGCCTCGGCGTCACCGGGGTCCTCGCCGTCGAGATGTTCGTCGTGGGGGAGGGCGACCAGGAGCGGGTGCTGGTCAACGAGCTCGCTATGCGCCCCCACAACACCGGGCACTGGACGATCGACGGGGCCGTCACCAGCCAATTCGAACAGCACCTGCGCGCCGTCCTCGACCTGCCCCTGGGCGCCACCGACCCCGTCAGACCGGGGTGGAGCGCGGTCATGGTCAACCTGCTCGGCTCGCGGCTGGACGAGCCCGCCCGGGCCCTCGGCGCGGCCATGGAGGCCGGGGGGCCCCGGGCGCGCGTCCACCTCTACGGCAAGGAAGTGCGCCCCGGGCGCAAACTCGGCCACGTCACCGTCGTCGGCCCCAGCGCCCACGAGGCCGAGGCCCTCGCCCGCGCCGCCGTCGCCGCCCTGCGGGGCGCCGGGTGAGCGCGGGCGCCCACTGACCGGGCGGCCCCCGCCCCGAACCACAACCCACGGGAGGAACGATGTCCACAAGCCCTGATGTCCGGCTCACCGCCACCGGCGAGGACCCCCTGGTCGGGGTCGTCATGGGCTCCGACTCCGACTGGCCGACCATGGAGGGCGCCGTCACCGCCCTCGCCGAGTTCTCCATCGCCTGCGAGGTCGGCGTCGTCTCGGCCCACCGCATGCCCGAGGACATGGTCGCCTACGGGCGCTCCGCCTCCGAGCGGGGCCTGCGCGTCATCATCGCCGGGGCCGGGGGCGCCGCCCACCTGCCCGGGATGCTCGCCGCCCTCACGGAACTGCCCGTCATCGGCGTTCCCGTGGCCCTCAAACACCTCGACGGCGTCGACTCGCTGCACTCCATCGTCCAGATGCCCGCCGGCGTGCCGGTTGCCACAGTGTCGATCGGCGGCGCCCGCAACGCCGGACTGCTGGCCGCGCGGATCCTCGGCGCGGGCGAGGGGGAGCGGGCGGCCGCCCTGCGCGCCAGGATGCGCGGCTTCCAGGGGGAGCTGCGCGCAATGGCCACCGCCAAGGGCGCGGCCCTGGCCGAGCGCGTCTCCTCCCAGAGGTAAGCGGCCCGGCGCGGCGGACGCCGCCGCCCTGCGACACTCGCGCAACTCGTTTCCCCAGCGGTGAGGGGCCCGGCGCGGCGGACGCCGCCGGGGCGGCCCGCCCCGTCGCCCGGGAACGCGGTCGCGCGGACGGCGGGCATGGAGGCCGCCATCCCGGTCGCGCGGACGGCGCTGGCGGGGACGGCCGGGAGCGCCCATCGCGGGCCGCCCCGTCGTAGACTAGGGGCATGAGCATTCTCGTCTGTGGCGGCGCCGGGTACATCGGCGCCCACGTGGTCCGCCTCCTGTCCCAGCGCGGCGACAAGGTCGTCGTCGTGGACGACCTGTCCACCGGTAGCGCCGACCGCATCGGCGACGCGACCCTGGTGACCCTCGATGTCGCCTCCGACCAGGCCCAGTCCGTTCTGTCCAACGTCATGGTCGACGAGGACGTCACCGCCGTCATCCACTTCTCCGCGCGCAAGCAGGTCGGCGAGTCCGTGAAACGGCCCGTGTGGTACTACCAGCAGAACGTCGGCGGCCTGGCCAACGTCCTCGCCGCGATGAACGACGCGGGCATCGACCAGATGATCTTCTCCTCCTCCGCGGCCGTCTACGGCATGCCGCCCGTGGAAGTGGTGCCCGAGACCGTCGATTGCCGCCCCATCAACCCCTACGGGGAGACCAAGCTCATCGGCGAGTGGATGATGGCCGACTGCGAGAGGGCATGGGATCTGAAGTGGATCGGCCTGCGCTACTTCAACGTCGCCGGAGCGGGATGGCCCGACCTGGCCGACCCCGCGATCATGAACCTCATCCCGATGGTGCTCGACCGCCTGGAGAGGGGCGAGTCTGCGAAGATCTTCGGCACCGACTACGATACGCCCGACGGCACGTGCGTGCGCGACTACATCCACGTCCTCGACCTGGCCGAGGCGCACATCGCGGCGCTGGACGTCCTGGCGGAAGGCCGCCAGCCCGAGCACCACACCTACAACGTGGGCACGGGCCTGGGCACCTCCGTGCGCGAGATCATCGACGGCCTGCGCCGCGTGATCGGCTGGGACTTCCCCGTCGAGGAGCAGGGGCGGCGCGCGGGCGACCCGCCCAAACTCATCGGGGACCCGCTCTCCATCGGCGTGGACCTGGGCTGGAAGGCGAACAACGGCGTCGAGGAGATCATCGAGTCCGCGTGGGAGGGCTGGCAGGCCGGCAAGCGCCCCATCACAGTCCCAGGGCGGTAGGCGGGAGGCGCCCCATCCCAGTCCCCGGCCGGTAGGCGGCAGGCGCCCGCGGGTTCCGTGTGCCGGATTGCCCGTTGCCCCGGAACGCGGCCCTGGTCGTCACCGGGGCCGCGCAGTGCTCCGACACCTGTGGGGCCAGGGCGCGTTGTCTGATTCCGGTTCCTTGTGCGCGTGGTTGGGGGAAGGGCTGCGTGTGCGTTCGTTGTCGGTGTTTTGCACGGCTTTGTGCTCCGCACTGCGGGATCTGTCCGCGTTTGCGCCATTTGAACGCAGGGTTGCACCACTTAGCGCGCCGCTGCGCCACTTAGGTCCTTGTGGGCCCTGGTTCTCCCGGCGTGTCGGGGCCTAAGTGGTGCGGGCAGTGTCTAAGTGGTGCAGGTGCAGGGCGTGTTGCGCGAGTCGTTCGAGCCAGTGGTCGGTACCGGGCTGTGCGGATGGTAGCTCAGTGCCGGGGCGGTAGGCCCTCCCCCTGGGTTCCGTGTGCCGGGCTGCCCGTTGCCCCGGGCGGAGATGGTCCTCCCGCATGCGCGGTGGTTGGCGACAGCCGCTCAGAGTAGCCCTTCCCCCTTCGCCCAATGAACGAATTCGCCGGGTCCGAATGGGAGCCGGTAGTGTGTGCGGATCAAGTCATCGCAAAGACTGCTGATCATCTCAACCGTGAGCCGTCCCTCCTGTGCTGCCTTGACGAGGAGGCCCAGGGTCCCCGTGAGCTTCACTGAGGTGCTCTTAGCTGCTTCACGGGCGACGCGGTCGTCTATCACAGCCGTGTAGCCCGTGGATTTCGCCAGCGCGAGCACACCGCACTCCCCGAGGTTGTGGCCGTCAGCATCCGCAAGCCGTTCTGCGAGGTCGGCGAACAGTCCAAGGAAAGACGGATCCGTTTCGTCGTGGGCACGGAGCCATTCGTCCTTCAATACTGAATGAAGTTCAGAATTCTGTGCCGCGTGGCGTTTGAGTTCGTTGCGCACTGCTTCGGGGGCGAATACGGGGGCTGGGGCGGTCACGAACTTCAACGCTCCTAACCATCCGGCTCGGGCGAAGTGCATGAGCGGTCCGGTGTCGAAGACGTAGCCGTCTTCTGCGTCGGGCGTCATGAGATGAAATCCCAGATGTCGTCAAATCTGCCCTTAGGGCGCGGTGGCAGATCCTCGAAGCCCACGGTGCCCTCGAGCAGCTCGACGGCGCGCTGTGCGCTGATGCGCTCGCCTTCGAACAAGCGCAGGACGGCTTGCTGATAGAGCAGCGGTTGCGTCACGCCGGCGAACTCCTCCCGCGGGTTCACCAGGTCCAACCGGATGAAGTCGGACCTGGTCGTCCGGAACTGGCGGATCGTGTCGAAGGAATCGGCTCCCGCCAAAGAGAGATCGCGCACGAGGCGGATCGCCAGAGTGGTCATATCGACCCGGAAGCGGCTGCCGATCCGCACGCAGGCGTTGCGCAGCCCTTCCCGCGCCTCGGATTCCGGGAACGAGCGCCCGAGTTCCGCGGCGGGCAGCAGCACAGCCCTGGCGAAACGGTCGAGGCGGCTCTCCAGTCCGTCGTCCCTGGTGGCGGTCCGCCAGTCCACCGTGTACTCGTCCTGGACCAGCGCGTGCCCGAGTTCGTGCACGGCGGACAAGCGTCTGCGTCCGGGTTTGCGCGACGCGTTGACCACAGCGACAGCCGTCGCCTCGTCGAGGAGCATGGAGCCCGCGTCGGCGGTGTCCTCCCCCAGCTCGGCGGAGAAAATGTAGCAGCCCAGGAACTCAGCCGCTCTACCCGCGATATCGGTGAGCGGTTCGGCGCCGTCGAGTCCGAGGTGGGAGCGCAATCGGCGCCCCATGTCCTCGGCCTCGTCGACGGTGTCCGGGCGCTCCCACGGGGAGGGGAGGGCGCCGCCCTTGAGCGATCCGATCCGGCGGATGAGGGTGATGGAATCAGCGAGCCGCTCCAGCCGCATGTCCACGACGGAATCCGCCTCCTCGCCCTGCTCGGCGCGGTGGGAGACTATCGCCGGAGCGGGGGAGCGGAAGAAGGAGGCCATTGAGGTGTGGAGGGCGCGGGCGATCTTCGACAACTCGATGGCGGACACCTTGCGCGCGCCGGATTCGATTTTAGAGATCGTCGAGCGCCCGAGCTCAATGGAATGCGCGAGAGATTCCTGGGTCATGCCCCGCCGTTCACGCGCCTGTGCGATCTGGAGGCCGAGCTGTTCAGGTGTTGGGACATCCATGTGTGCGATTTTCGCACATTATGGTGGGTATGTCGATAGACGTGGGACGAGAACCCCAACGTGCGGGCGCCGCGAACCCCCGGGTGCGCTCAGGGAGGGGCAACGCGGAGAAAGCCGCCCTCGCGTGGGCCGTTCTCAGAAGCCGTCGACCTGGTTGAAGTCCGAGGTGGTCAGGGAGCCCGTGCGGAGCTTGGCGAAGAAATCGGGTGCGGTCGTGTCCCGCAGGAGGACCGCCGAAGCGCCCGCGTCCGTCGTGAAGTCCAGGGACTCGATCGGGGGGACCCCCATCATCTCGCTGGAAGTCGCCGAGCGCAGGGCCATCACGAGGCTCGCCACAGTGAAGACGTTCGACGAGGAGTCGTCCACCGTGAAGGACTTCGACCCGGCCCTCTCCACACTCAGTGTGCGCATGGGGTTGATGAGGGTCGATGGTGACATCGCGGTCGACACCACTTTCGAGATGACCTGGCGCTGGCGCTTCGTCCTGCCGATGTCGCCCTCCGGGTCCGCGTAGCGCATGCGCGAGAACGCCAGGGCCGTGGTGCCGTCGACGGTGTGGCACCCCGCCTCCCAGTTCAAGCCCGAGTAGGGGTCGGACACGGTGTTGTCGTAGCACAGCTCCACGCCGCCCACGGCGTCGACCATGTCGGGGACGGCGCCCATGCCGATCTGGACGAAGTGGTCGACGGCGAGGCCGGTGAGGTTCTCCACCGTCTCCACCAGCAGTGCCGCGCCACCGTAGGAGTAGGAGGCGTTGATCTTGTCCCACCCGTAGCCGGGGATCTCGGCGTAGGTGTCGCGGGGGATAGACAGCGCCACCGTCTGGCCGTTCTGCGCGACGTTGACGAGCATGATCGAATCGGCGCGCTCGGACTCGTTGAATCCGTCCTGCACCGCCCCGTCGGCCCGCGAGTCCGACCCGGCCAGCAAGTACGTCGTCCCGGACGTGTCGGCCTTCCCCGACAGCGCGTCGACCCGGCCGAGGTTCGAGTTCGCGTCCCACAGCAGGAAAGCCCCCCACGCGAGCAGCACGACCAGCACGATGCCCACGACCCGCATGACGGTGCGGAAGGGGCGCCTCCTCCTGCGGGGCTTCGCGGGCGCCGCGGGGCCGGAAGGGCCGCCGTCGCGCGGGCCGCGCGGGCCACCGGGGCTGGGGGCGTCCTGGCCCGGGGCGTAGGAGGGCGCCGAGGCCGACGCCGGCGCGTAGGAAGGGGGATTGGAGGCGGAGGAGGGCTGGTACGACGGCGGCATCGCACGGGCCTGCGGGATGCGGCTCCCCTCGCCGCCCGTCCTCTTCGGCTGGTCGAGGGTCCGCGGCAGCAGGGGGCGCTCCGGCCCCTGCTGGTCCTCGGAGATCCTCCACATCTGCGGCGCCACGCCGGGAGGGGGAGGAGCGGGCGCGCTATGGGGGTCCTGCGGAGCGCCGACGACGCGCGCGTCGTCAGCGCCGGGGCGGTGCCGCTTCGGATCAGGTGTGAAGGACGGGGGGTGGGTGCTCATCGTTTATCAGCGGGAGGGCAGGTGTCGACCTGGTTCTTGGCCTCCGCCTCGGCGGAGTTGTTGGCCTGGGCGACATCGGTCTGGGAGGACGTGGAGTCCTCGGACCCCTGTCCCGGGTTGGAGGGGGCAGCGCCCTGCCCGGGAGCGGAGGGGGAGGCCCCCTGGCCCTGGGAGGAGTCCCCGGCGCCGGGCGCCGAGGAGGACCCCGCGTTGGGATCGGGGACCGTCAGGTGCGCGCCGTTCCCGTCCGTGTACTCGGTGCCGACGGGCAGCGCCTGGTCGTCCTCGATCGCCTGCCACACCTTGGAGGCCAGGGGCTCGGCCGCGATCCTCCGGTTCTCGTCCCACGGCGGCGCGACGACGGGGAGGGTCACGAACTGCATGTTCGCGCGGTCCAGCTTCGACATGAGGTTGACCAGGAGCGTCGCGTCCGCCATCGGATCGGCCAGGTTCGACGAGATGTTGACGGTGGCGATCGCCGCTTGCAGGAAGGAGACCAGGGAGGGCAGGTCGGTGACGTAGTTCTTCGACTGCAGCTCCCGCATGATCGCGGAGATCAGCTGCTGCTGGCGGCCGATCCGGGAGATGTCGGTGCCGTCCTCCAGCGAGTAGCGGGCCCGCATGTAGGCCAGGGCGTGGGTGCCGCCCAGCTTCCAGCACCCCTGGTCGATGTACAGTCCCGCGTCGTCGTCGGCGATGTCCTCGGGGATGTTGAACCACACGCCGCCCAGCGCGTCCACCATCGAGATGAAGCCCGCGAAGTCGACCACCATGAACGCGTCCACGGCCATCCCGGACATCTGCTCCACCGTCGCCTTCACACAGGCCACGCCCGGCGCGACGTCCGAGGCCTCGGAGCCGCCGTCGGCCCCGGTGAACATCGAGGTGTTGAACATGACCTCGGTCTGCGGGTCGGAGGACGAGCCGTCCGCGTGCCGGCAGGAGGGGATGTCGACCAGCGTGTCGCGGGGGATCGAGAGCACCTGCAGGCGCGTGCGGTCGGCCGAGATGTGGACGACCATCGTCGAGTCGTTGCGCAGGCCGCCCACGTCCTCGGAGTCCCCCGCCCCCAGGTCCGAGTTCTTGCCCTCGCGCGAATCGATGCCGAGCACGAGGACGTTGACGGCACGGCCCTCGAAGGAGTCCGGCGTCTGCGTGTCCGAGGAATTCGTGACGAAGCTGTTGATGTCGATGACGCGGTCCTGCACTTGGCCCGCGAGGGCGCGGTAGAGGAAGGCCCCCGCCGACGTGACGAAGAGGACCCCGGACAGGGCGACTGCGAGCGCGCTCCGGATGAGTCCGAAGCGCCCGAAGTTCGTTGCCGAATGCTGGATCGTCCGCATGGGTAAGCTACTCATCGGTTGCAACCATATCGTTACACGGCCCGTTTCGGGGAATATCCGCCTCCGTTGCGGCGCGTTGCACCCCGTCGGCGCCCCCCTCGCACCCGCAGGGGGTCCCGGCCCCGGGCGGGGGAGCGCCTGCCCCGGCGTACGGGGGGCGCGCCGAGGCGAGGGCCACTTGGCGGGCCAGCGCGGTCAACTGGCGCTGGACGGCGGTGTCCCGCCGGTAGGCGGTGACGGACTGGGCGAAGAACGCCACGATCAGCCCGTAGGTGAGCAGGTTGACGCCCCGCTCGACGCCGATGGCCCGCGCCACCGTGTTCGCCACCTGGGGGAAGAGGACCGCGGCGGCGGCGCACACCATCAGGAGGGCCGTGGCCAGGCGCCGCACGGCCAGGGAGGACTGGGAGCGCACGGGCCGCACCAGCGCCCACGTCATGAGGCACAGCGCGCCCAGCAGGAGCGCCTTGATGAGGAAGTAGCGCATCACGCGTCCTCCAGCGCCAGGTCCACCAGGATGTTCACGGAGTTCAACAGCGGCTGGCCCTTGGACCGCGAGTACTCCGAGTAGCGGATCGTGACCGGCGCCTCCGCCCACGGCAGGCCCGTAGCGCCCAGCTGCGAGACGATCTGCGAGGCGTGGGCCATCCGGTTGTGCGTGAGGCGGACCCTCCTCAGGGCCTCGGCGCGGATGACGCGCAGGCCGTTGTGCGCGTCGGTGACGCGCAGGCCGGAGCGCCACCGGGTGGCGAGCGCGGCCGCGCGCACGACGGCGCGGCGCGCGGCCCCCATCCCCTGGGGCGCGGCCCCGAGGAAGCGCGACCCGAGGACGAAGGCGAGGTCCCGCTCGCGGGCGGTGGCGACCATCGCCTCGGCGTCGCGCGCCTGGTGCTGCCCGTCGGCGTCGAAGGTCACCACGAAGCGCGCCCCGCGCTGCAGCGCCCAGTCGAAGCCGGTCTGCAGGGCGGCGCCCTGGCCGAGGTTGACGGGGTGGGCGGCCACCCAGGCGCCCGCCTGGCGGGCGGTCTCCCCGCCGCCGTCCACGGAGGCGTCGTCGACGCACAGCACGTGGGGGAACCGCTCGCGCAGCCCTTCGACGACCCCTGCGATCACAGGGGCCTCGTTGAACAGGGGGATGACCACCCACGTGTCGTCGTTCACTGGCATGCCCCCAGTGTCCCACACCCGCACGGGCGGGCGCCCCGGCAGCGCGCGGGCTCCCCGGGCCGCCGCGGCGCCCCGCGGGCCGCCGGGAAGTATAGTTCACAGTGCGACACACTGAGAGGGAGGTCTTCGTGGCCAGCGCACCAACCGCCGACATCGACCCGTCGGCCACCATCGGCGAGGGCACCCGGGTCTGGCACCTCGCCCAGATCCGCGAGGGCGCCGCCATCGGGCGGGACTGCGTCATCGGGCGCGGCGCGTACATCGGGGCGGGGGTGGGAGTCGGCGACGGGTGCAAGATCCAGAACCACGCGCTCGTCTACGAGCCCGCCAGGCTCGACTCCGGGGTGTTCGTCGGCCCCGCCGCGGTCCTGACCAACGACCGCCACCCCCGGGCCGTCAACCCCGACGGCTCGCCCAAGGGCGCGGGCGACTGGACGCGCGTCGGCGTGGACGTGGCCCGCGGGGCCTCCATCGGCGCGCGGGCCGTGTGCGTGGCGCCCGTGAGCATCGGGCCGTGGGCGATGGTCGCAGCCGGGGCGGTCGTGACCCGCGACGTCCCCGCCTACGCCCTCGTCGCCGGCGTGCCGGCCCGCCGTATCGGATGGGTCGGCGAGGCGGGCGAGCCCCTGGTGCCCGGCGCGGAGCCCGGCCGCTTCACGTGCCCGGCCACCGGGCGCGGCTACCGCCTGGACGGGGCCGGCGCCCTGGCGCCCGAGGGGGAGGGCGAATGAGCGCCCCCCTCGTGCCCGCGGCGCGCCCCCTGATCGGCGAGGAGGAGATCGCCGCCGTCGCCGCGGTCATGCGCTCGGGCATGATCGCCCAGGGCCCCGAGGTCGCCGCCTTCGAGGAGGAGTTCGCGCGCGCCATGGCGCCGGGGGCCCGCGCCGTCGCCGTCAACTCGGGGACCTCGGCCCTCCACCTGGGGCTGCTGGCCGCCGGGATCGGACCGGGCGACGAGGTGGTCGTGCCCTCCTTCACCTTCGCCGCCACCGCCAACGCCGTCGCCATCACGGGGGCCACCCCCGTCTTCGCCGATATCGACCTGCGCACCTACACGCTGGCGCCCGCCTCGGTCCAGGAGGCGGTCACGCCCCGCACCCGCGCCATCATGCCGGTCCACCTGTACGGCCACCCCGCTCCGATGGACCAGATCCTGGCCATCGCAGAGGCCAACGGCCTCATGGTCTTCGAGGACGCCGCCCAGGCCCACGGCGCTTCCCTGCACGGGCGCCGCGTGGGCTGCTTCGGGGAGTTCGGGGCATTCAGCTTCTACCCGACGAAGAACATGACCTGCGGCGAGGGGGGCATCGTCACCACCTCCGACCCGCGGATCGAGCGCCAGGTGCGCCTGCTGCGCAACCAGGGGATGGAACGGCGCTACGCGAACGAGGTGGTCGGCCTCAACAACCGCATGACCGACATCAGCGCCGCCATCGGCCGGGTCCAGCTGCGCAAGGCCGCGGACTGGACGCGCAGGCGCCAGGCGAACGCCGCGTTCCTGGACGCCGAGCTGCGCGGCGTCGTCACCCCCCACGTCGCCCCCGGGGCCGTCCACGTCTACCACCAGTACACGATCCGCGTCGAGGACCGCGACCGCTTCGCCGCCGCCCTGGCCCAGGAGCACGGAGTCGGATCCGGCGTCTACTACCCCGTCCCGTGCCACCGCCTGGAGTCCCTGTCCCGTTTCGCGCCCGCCCGCGCCCTGGGCGCCACCGACGAGGCCGCCCGGTCCGTCCTGTCCCTGCCCGTCCACCCGAGCCTGCTCACCAGGGACCTGGAGCGCGTCGTCGCCGGGGTCAACGCCCTGGCCCGCGCGGGATCGTGAGGGCGGCCATGGGGCGGGCGCCCGTGCGCGTGGGGATCCTGGGCCTGGGTTCGATGGGGCGCCACCACGTCCGCAACGCGCGCGCCACGCCCGGCTTCGAGGTGGTGGCGCTCGCCGACCCCGCGGGGGACCCCCACGGCGTCGCCGGCCCCCTGGAGGTCCTCCCCGACGTCCATGCGCTGATCCGCGCGGGCATCGACGCCGCCATCGTGGCCGCCCCCACCGTCCACCACGAGGAGGCGGCGCTGGCGCTGGCGCGCGCGGGCGTCCACGCCCTGGTCGAGAAGCCCCTGGCCGCGTCGGCCGCCGCGGGCGCGCGCATCCGCGACGCCTTCTGCGCGGCGGGCCTGGTCGGCGCGGTCGGCTACGTGGAGCGCTGCAACCCCGCGCTCATCGAGATGCGCCGCCGCATTGCGGACGGGCAGCTGGGCCAGATCTACCAGATCGCCACCCGCAGGCAGTCGCCCTTCCCCGCCCGCATCTGCGACGTGGGCGTCGTCAAGGACCTGGCGACCCACGACGTCGACCTGGCCGCCTGGGTGGCGGGCTCCCCCTACGCCACCATCAGCGCCATGACGACGGCCCGTTCCGGCAGGGAGCACGAGGACATGATGGTCGCCTCGGGAACGCTCGCGAACGGGATCCTCGTCAATCATATCGTGAACTGGCTCACTCCGTTCAAGGACCGCACCACCATCGTCACCGGGGAGCGGGGCGCGCTGGTGGCGGACACCGCCATGGGGGATCTCACCTTCCACGAGAACGGCGACCAGCCCCTCCAATGGGACCAGATCGCGGCCTTCCGCGGTGTGTCGGAGGGGACCGTCATCCGCTACGCACTCACCAAGCGCGAGCCCCTCGCCGTCGAGCACGCCCACTTCCGCGACGCCGTCCTGGGGAAGGGCTGCCAGCACGTGTCCATGGACGAGGGGCTCGAGGCGCTGCGCGTGACCGAGGCGATCCTGGACAGCGCGCGGACGGGGCGGGCTGTGCGCCTCGCGCAGCCGCCCGGCCCAGCGGCGCTTAGGCCTCGTGCGGCGCCCGCGAGCGCTTGAAGCGGGGCGCCCGCTGCTCAGCCGAGCGACGCGTAGACCTCGCGCAGGCGGGCCGTCGCCCCCCGCAGGGAGCGGTTGCCCACCACCCACTCCCGCGCGGCCGCCCCCATCGCAGTGCGCTCCTCCTCGGGCATCGCCAGCACCCGGCCAAGGGCCGCGGCCAGGTCGTCGCGGTCCCCGTCGGCGGTGAGGAACCCCGTTGCGGAGTCGGCGAGCATCTCCGGGGTGCCCCCCACGCGGCCCGCGATCACCGGGACCGCGCAGGCCTGCGCCTCCAGAAGCACCAGGCCCGCCGCCTCCTGGCGCCCCTCCGAGCTGCGCGTCGGGCACACCAGGACCGCCGCGGACCGCACGAGGTCGCGCACCCACTCGCGCGGCAGGGCGCCGGTCATGCGGACGTGGGGGCCGGCGGCCGCGCGCACCCGCTCCTCCAGCGGGCCCTCGCCGACGACGACGAGGCGGTGCGGGAAGCGCTCCACGAGCGCCGCCGACACCTCGGCCAGGTCCATCACACCCTTGAGCGCAGTGAGGGCGCCCACGAAGAGGACCGTGGGCTCCGCGTCGGCCCTGCGGGAGGGATCCCCGGGCGTCCAGAAGGCCGTGTCGACGCCCTGGTAGTGGACCTCCACCTTGTCCGCGGGCGCCCCCGAGGCGACGGCGACGCCGGCGAGGAAGCGCGACACCGCCAGCAGCGCCTCCGACTGGGCGAAGGCCGCCCTGCGGTTGCGCTCGTTCCACGCCCCGCCCGCCGCGCCCCGCGCCGCCCCCGCCCGGTAGGCGTCGCCGCCGTGCAGGGTCGTCACCATCGGGGCGCCGGTGCGCCGCGAGGCGCGGACCGCGGGGAGCGACCACGTGGCCTGCTGCTGGTGGACGACATCGGGCCCCCACGCCTCCACGGCCCTGGCCATCGTCCCCAGGCGCCCCCACTTCAAGCGCTCGCGGGCCCGCGCCCCCAGGCGCCCAGCGAGGGGGGTGGCCTGCTCGACGGGGACGGCGACGGCCGGGTCGGCGATGTCGGCGACCAGGGTGAATGCCCTCCACTCGATGTCCGGCATGGCGGCGGCGTGGGCCAGGGCGAAGTACGTCGGGGGGATCCGCAGGGTCCCCTTCGTGATCGCCGTCCTCATGCGCCCTCCCCCTCGGGCACGATCCGGCCCGGGCCGCCCCACCGGTTGTCGGTGAACAGGCGCGCCCACGTGCCCAGCGCGGTGGCGCCCGTCATGTAGCGCAGCGCCAGCAGGGGCTGCGGCACCTGGCGGGAGAACGCCTCGAAGCCCATCGGGTGGCGCAGCTGGGCGCGCACGGAGCGCGCCCGCGCGAGCGCCCGATCCGCGCCGGTGGCGCCCATGAGGCGCAGGGCCGCCCTCTTCATGCCCGGCGGTATCCCGTAGTCGTTGCCCGGCGCGCTGTAGTAGCCCCGCGGCGGGGAGGCCGACACCGAGGAGTAGAGCGCGTCCACGAAGCCCGCGTACCACCCCCGGTCCCGCGTCAAACCCGGGCCGCCGCGCAGCCACGCCCGCCACATGTCCGCGTCCAGCATCGGGGCCGCCCACCCGTACCCGAAGTACTCGTAGGCGCGCATCGACATGTTGATGTACTTCGCCTGCCTCTCGCGCAGGTTGAACCACTCCACCCACGACTGCAGCGCCGCCTCACTGGCGCCGGCGCCCACTCCGGCGTCGCGCGCGGTCTCGCGCAGGGCCAGCGCCATGTCTGGGTCGCGCCTGAGGGCCCCGGGGGCTCCCTGGAGGGAGCCGTGGTAGAGGGTGATGAGCCGGGCGGCCTGGGCCGGGGAGGGGCGCCGGGCCAGGGCGGCGCAGTCGTGCGCGTTGCCCACGATGGTGTGCCCGGGGACGATGACGGCGTCGTCGTCGATGAGGCGCCGGCACCGCAGCTCCCGCAGGGCGTACCAGTCCTGGACGTGGGGCAGGGATGTGGCGCCCCACGTGGCGCGGCGGAATCCGTCGGCCCTCCGCCAGCGCTCCGCCATGCGGTCCGGGTCCAGGCGGACCGCCGTGAAGGGGATTCCGAGGCTGTCGGCGACCCCCCGGGCGACCGCCTCCTCGCCGCACCCGGGGACCCCGTAGGAGAACGCGGCCAGGCGCGGGGCCCCCGCCTCGACCAGGGCGGTGGCCAGCAGCCGCGAATCGAGTCCGCCCGACAGGGGGACGACCAGTTGGCTCCGGCCCGCCGCCGCCACCAGGCGCGACACGCACCGGCGCAGCGCCCCGCCGAAGATCCCCGCGAACTCGTCGGGGTCCTCGACCAGGTCCGGGCCGCGCCGGTACCGCATGTAGGGGCGCTGGTCCCACGATCCGTCGTCGCGCAGGACGACGGTGTGCGCGGCCTGGACCGAGCGCACCCCCTCGACCAGGGTGCGCGCGCCCAGGGAGAAGCCGAGGTGGCGCAGTTGGGCGGCGCCCGCACGGTCGAGCCGCCACGGCACGAGGGCGCGCAGGGCGTCGGGGGAGTCCGCGACGACCCAGCGCCCGTTGTGGAAGGCGAAGAGCAGGACCCGCGAGCGCATGGGATCCACGGCGAGGCGCACCTGTCCGCCGGCGCGGCTCACGAGGGCCCACTGCCCGGGCAGGCGGGCCAGGTCCGGGTCGGAGGGGAAGGAGAACAACGAGGGCGGCAGGTCGCTGACGGGGGACCACGCCCACGTCCGGGATCCGGCCCCGCCCCCGGCCCTCGGGGCGCTGGATCTCCTCCACGAGGCGTCCAGGGAGATGGTGGGCAGCACGTCTCCTCCTCGCTCTCACCTCGGCAACGCGACGCCTACGAGTCTACGCGGTGGCGGGGTCTGATTAAATGGGCGCATGCGGGTCAGTGGAACTCTGCGCTCGAGCGCGGCGCGGCTGCGGGGGAGGTCCCCCGTGCTCGCCGCGGTCATGACCCTGCTGTCGGGGACCCTGGCCGCCCAGGTCATCGGCTTCGTCCTGCAGATCGGCATCGCGCGCACCTACTCGGCCACGGACAAGGGGCTCTTCGGCATCTACGGCTCGGTGGCCTCCCTGGTGGTCACGGTGGCCGCCGCCCGCTTCGACCTGTCGGTGGTGCTGCCGCGCGACGACGGCGACGCGCGCGTCCTCGTGCGATTGGCCGGCCGGTGCGTCGTCGTGTCCTCCCTGCTGACGTCGCTGGCGTGCGTGGCGGCCGCGTCGTGGGTGTCGTCCCGCTACGGCTCGGCGGAGCTGGCGGCGTGGCTGTGCGGATCGGGGGTCACCGTGTTCGCGCTCGCCCAGGCCGCGAACCTGCAGTACTGGCTCACGCGCAAGGGGCGTTTCGGCGACATCGCGCGCTCCTCGGTGGTGCGCTCCCTGGCGGTGGCGGGCCTGCAGCTGGTGTGCGGGTGGGCCGCGGGCGGCGGCCTCAACGCGCTCATCGGCGCGACCGTGGTGGGCCAGTTGATCGCCTTGGCCTACGTGTGGGGGCGGGGCCGCGACGCCCGCGCCCCCGGCGGCCCCGGCGCGCCCACCATGGGCGAGATGGCGCGCAGGTACCGCAGGATGGCGCTGCTGGGGGGCCCCAACGTCCTCGTCGACGCGGTGCGCAACACGGGCATCAACTTGCTGATCGGATCGGCCGCGGTGGCCTCGCTGGGGCAGTTCCAGCTGGCCTGGGCGGTGCTGCAGGTGCCCGTCGCCCTGATCGTGGGATCCATCGGCCAGGTGTTCCTGCGGACCCTGTCGCGCACGGAGCCGGGCCGGATGGGCTCCCTGGTGGCGGCGACCATGAGGCGGGCGGTTCTGGGCGCCGCGGTCCCCTTCGGCGCGCTGTACGCCCTGGCGCCGTGGCTGTTCCCCGTGGTGTTCGGCGCGCAGTGGGACCAGGCCGGGGACTTCGCGCGCTCCCTGGTGCCCTGGCTGGCGATGATGGTGGTGTCCTCGCCGGTGTCCAACCTCTTCGTCGTGACGGACAACCAGCACAGGATGCTCGCCTTCGCCGTCGTCTACTGCGCGGTGCCCCTGGCGTGGCTGTGGCTGTCGCCCCTGGACCTGGCGGCGACCGTGCGCGTGCTGGGGGCGGGCATGGCGGCGCTGCTCGTGGTGATGGTCGCCATGGCGTGGTCGTGCGCGCGCGAGTTCGACCGGCGCGGGGGCCCCGCCCGGGGCGCTGACGAGCCGGATCGGGGCGGGGAGGAGCCGGATCACGGCGGACAGGAGTCGGGCGGAGGGGAAGGGGCCCCCGCGCGGCGGGAAGGCGCGGCGCCCGGCGGGGCCGGGGAGCCCCCGCGCGGCCCGGGTGCTCCCGCGGAGGGGGGCTCGGACTCCCCGCGCGGCCCGGGGGGCCCTCACGACGGGGGCGCGGCGCCGGGGGGAGGGGCGCGGTGAGGATCCTCCTCGTGTGCTCGTGGTACCCCAGTGCCGAACGCCCTTTCGACGGCTCGTTCTTCGCCGAGCAGGCGCGGATGCTGGCGGGCTGCGGGCCGGCGTCCTCGCGCTGCGCCAGGTGAGGGCCGAGGACCCCGCCTGGCTGGCCCCGCCCCGGGCCGCGTCGGAGGACGGCATCGTCGTCGTGCGCGCCAGCGCCCCGGCCCTGCCGCCGGGAATGCGGCGCCTGGAGCCCGCCGTGCACGCGCGGGTGGCGCGCAGGGCGGCGCGCCTGGTCGAGGCCGCGTTCGGCGTCCCCGATGCCCTCCACGCTCACACGGTGTTCCCGGGGGCGACCGTCGCCCGCGGGCTCGCCCGGCTGTGGGGCCGCCCCTACGCGATCACCGAGCACCGGCCCTCGACCCTGGACTCCCCGGCCTTCGGGGCCCGCTGCCGCCCGATAGCGGCCGCGGTGGCCGGGGCGGGCGCGCTCACCACTGTCTCGGACGGTTTCGCGCGCCGACTGGGGGAGCACTACGGGACGGGGGAGTGGGAGGCCGTGCCGCTGCCCGTGCCCGCCCTGTTCTTCGACGAGCCGCTGGGGGGCGCGGACAGCGCCGGAGGCGCCGACGGCACGGGGAGCGCGGGCGGCGCCGGTGGGGCGGGGGGCGCCACCGCAGCGGGGGTGGTGCGCTTCGTCCACGTCTCCCACCTCGACGGCAACAAGCGCCCCGGCCCCATGTGCGATGCCTTCCTGGAGGCATTCCCCCACGGGGGCGCGCGCCTCGACGTCGTCGGGGGCTCGCCCGCGCAGGTCGGGGCGCTGCGCAGCGCGGTGGGGGACCGGCCCGGCGCCTCCTCCATCCGCTTCCACGGCCGGATGGACAGGCGCGGCACCGCCCGCGAGATGGCGCGGGCGGACGTGTTCGTCCTCGCCAGCGCCGTCGAGGCGGGCGGCACCGTGCTCTCCGAGGCGCAGGCCGCCGGGTGCCGCCTGGTCGCGACCTCCACGTGGGCGGGCGAGCACGCCGTCTCGGAGGGGACGGGCCTGCTGGTGCCCGTCGACGACCCCGGCGCCCTGGTCCGGGCGATGCGGCGGGCCGCCGACCCCACGCCCTTCGCCCCCGCGGACCGGATCCGCGAGCGCGCCCGCGCCCGCTACGGGGAGGGGGCCTTCGTGCGCAGGTGGCGGAGGATCTACGCCTCGTTGGCCGACGGGGGCCGTGGAAGGGGAGGGCGCGGATGAGCGCGATGGTCTTCTACTCGCCGACCGTCGTAAAGGGGGGAGCGGGCACCGGCTCCGGCGTGCGGCCCTACCGGATGCGCGAGGCGTTCGGGCGGCTCGGCTACGAGGTCATCGACGTGAGCGGGCGCCACCGCGAGCGCCATGGGGCGATGGCGCGCGCCCGTGAGCGCGTGGACGCGGGCGGGGTGGAGTTCGTGTACGCGGAGATGGCCTCGACGCCGGTGGCGCTGACCGAGCCCATCACCACGCGGGTGGATCCTCGGGCTGACTTCGCGTTCCTGCGGCACTGCCGCTCCCGGGGGGTGCCCGTGGGCGCCTTCTACAGGGATGTCTACTGGCGCTTCCCCGGCTACCTCCGGCAGGCGGGAGCCGCCTACGGGCTGTGGGCCAGGGCGCACTACGCCTGGGAGTTGCGGCGCCTGGACGCCGCCGTGGACGTCCTTTTCCTGCCGACCATGCGGATGGGGGAGTACGTGCCCCGGGTGGATCCCGCCAAGTTCCGCGAGCTCCCGCCCGGGGCCCCGGTGGGCGCGGCATCGGAGGGGGAGGCCGCGGACCTGTTCTACGTGGGGGCGCTGGGCGACTACTACGACTTGTCCGAGTGCGCGGCGGCGGTGGCGGAGACCCCGGGCGCGACCCTGACGATGTGCGTGCCCCCCGACCAGTGGCGGGCCCATCGGGCCGCCTACGAGCCGTTCCTGGGCGGTGGCGTGAGCGTCGTCCACGGGAGGGGGGAGGACCTGGACCCCTACTACGCGCGGGCGGGCGCGGGCGTCCTGGCCATGCGGCCCGTCGAGTACCGGGCCTTCGCCGCGCCCGTGAAACTCTTCGAGTACATCGGGCGCTCCCTGCCGGTCCTGGCCTCCCAGGGCACCTACGTCGGCGATTTCGTGGCGCGCACCGGCACCGGGTGGACGCTGCCCTACGACCGGGAGGCCATCGCCGGCCTGCTCGCCCGCCTCGTCGCCGACCCGGGCGCTGCGGCGGGTGCGCGCGCTGCGGTGCGGGGGGCCCGGGGCCGCCACACGTGGGAGGCCCGCGCCCGCCAGGCGGCTCAGGCGCTCACCGGGACCTAGGGGGCGCCGCGCAGGCGGCGGGGCGCGCCGCCGGGGCGCAGAAGATGCCCGGAAGCCGTGAGGCCGCCGGGCATCCGAGTCATCGGCTCAAGCGTTGGGACGCTTGCCGTGGTTCGCGCCGTTCTTACGACGATCGCGACGCTTACGACCCCTCTTCGACATGGTGTTCTCCTCGTTGGTCGGTCTGAACCCCCGTATTTTCGCACACATGCCACGGTGCCACCAACGCGCCCCGCCCCGGGCGCGACGCACATCACCGCATGCGCGACAGCCGTGTGGCGCGCGCCATGGGTGTTCGTCCTCGTGGGCACGTCTCTCCGGCCGGCGCCCGGAGCGGAGACGGCCTCGCCCCGGACGCCGCGGATCAACCGTTGTAGGCCACAGAGATCCGGGTGATCGAGGCCGTGACACGGGCGCGCAGGGCGGCGGGCGCCTGCGCGGTCCCGTAGCAGCGGCGCAGGAGCGCCCGCACGTGGCGCTCGGCCTCCAGCGCGTCCGAGCAGTGCGCGCACGAGGCCGCGTGCGCCAGCATGAGGGCGCGCAGGCGCGCGTCGGGGCCGTCGATGTCGCCGCCGTCGATGAGCGCGCCCCTGCGGTCGCACTCCTCGCAGTCGATCAGGGCGTAGATCTGTTCCAGGACCTCCCGGCAGGTGGGCGCGGGGCCGTTCATCGTGCTCCTCCGGCTGTCATCGTGCTCCTCCGATCCCGTATTCCGCTGCGACCTCTCCCAGCTTCGCGCGCAGGTTGCGCCTGGCCCGGTTCAAACGGCTCATGACCGTCCCGATCGGGATGCCCAGGGCCTGGGCGATCTCCTTGTACGTCATGGACTCCACATCGGCCATGACGATCACCATCCGGTGCTCCTCCGACAACGACTCCAGGGCGTCGCGCAGCTGCTCGGAGGGCAGGGCCTCCAGCGCCTCGACCTCCGCCGAGACCAGGCCCCGTGCGTCGTGCGAGGCCGCCTCGGCCAGCTGCCAGTCCTCGACGGTGTCCGTCGAGGCCCGTTTCGGGGAGCGCTGCGCCTTGCGGTACTGGGTGATGTACGTGTTCGTCAGGATCCTGTAGAGCCAGGCCTTGATGTTGGTGCCGGGCTTGTACTGGTGGAACTTCGAGTAGGCCTTGAGGTAGGTCTCCTGGACGAGGTCCTCGGCGTCCGCGCGGTTGCGCGTCATGCCCAGGGCCGCGCCGAAGAGCTGGTCCATGAGGGGCATCGCCTCGTCCATGAACCGCTCCCGCAGTTCCGCCTGCTCGGCGGGCGGGGCCGCCCCCGCCGGTGTGGGTGTCGTCGTGTCCATCGGTGACCAGCCTAGTCGCGGCGGCGGGAGGGGCGCTTGTCGTGGCTGGTGGGCGTGGCATGTGAGCGGAACGCTCCGCGCCCCGGCCGTATTCCCCGCGCGCGAGTGGCCTGGACCGCAGTCCGCCCGCCCGTGCCGCCGCCCCGGGGTGTTCCATTTCGCGAACGCGCCGATCCCGGTCAGAATAGGGGCATGAATCTGCTGCGCATGGTCGCCCGCCCCTTTCTCGCCGCCCCCTTCATCGCCGACGGCATCGACGCCGTGCGCGATCCGCGTTCCCACGTGGCGCGCATCGCGCCCGCCCGCCCCCTCATCGACCGCGCCGCCTCAGTGGCGGGCGTGGAGGCCGACGACGGGCGCCTCGTCGCCGCCACCCGCGCCCTCGGGGCCGTCACCGCCGTCGCGGGAGTGGGGTTCGCGCTGGGCCGGGCGCCCCGGGTCTGCGCCGCCGTCCTCGCCGTCGTCGGGGCGCCCGTTGCCCTCGCCCCCCGGACCGGACCGGCCCAGGGGCCCGGGCGCGCCGCCCGCGCGCCCGGGGTCGCCCATCGCGGCGGCGCGCGAACGGATCTCATCCACCCCGCGCCCGGGCCACCGGGCGCCTCAGCCCCGCGCGCGCCGGGAGCGCCGCGCCCACCACGCTCCCCCG
>ERZ772764.39-NODE-39-length-88503-cov-40.823716_pt1 | contig 88503 bp, 68 predicted proteins | sample MGYA00512163_ERZ772764 | MGnify/ENA primary metagenome ERZ772764 (study PRJEB29015, sample SAMEA2737903) | human oral metagenome | biome: human oral; feature: human-associated habitat; material: dental | place: China | collected 2094 ... | reverse complement strand
ACCCCGACGGGACTTGAACCCGCGACCTCCGCCGTGACAGGGCGGCGCGCTAACCGACTGCGCTACGGGGCCAATGAGGCATTGGCCTGCGTACCCCCAACCGGATTCGAACCGGTGTTAGCGCCGTGAAAGGGCGCCGTCCTAGACCACTAGACGATAGGGGCGGGACAAGTTTCCTGTCCGTTCCTGGCCGTTTCCGGTTGGCGGAACTCGTCTAGCTTAGAGGAAGCGCGACGGCCTTTGCAAAACCGGATGACCTGTGCCCTTGGTCACCGCGTCTGGTGCCTAGCCTTGCCCGCACGGGAGCTCTAGCCTTGTCCCATGGGAGCATTGTACGTTCACGCAGTTGTCGGTTTGTCGAGAAGTCTTGGAGTCATCGTCGGAACTAAGGGGGCGACGCGGACTCCGTCGCCATCGACGCCCACTCCGTCGCCCAGTCCGTCCCCATCGGTGCCGGTTCCATCGGACTCGCCCACGGGCGAGGCGGAAGCCGCGGTCAAGGCGACGGTCAGCGCCATCGGAGTGCTCGGCGCCGTCGCCATCGGCTTCCTCATCGGAATCATCGCCGCCATCGTCATCCAGGTGATCGGACGGCTCATCGTGCGCCGCAACGCGATGGCCAGGGCGGCGGCCCATCCCGCGGTTCGCCCGCTCCGCGCGGCTCTGGCCGTCGCGGGCGCGTGGGCCGGGATGCTCCTGGCCTCGCCGCAGAATCCGGGCGAGTCCGAGCCTCATTGGCGGGAACTGGCCCAGCACGGCTTCCTCATCCTGTGCATCGCCTCCCTCACGTGGCTGGTCTCCAACATCGTGCTCGGCATCCAGGACGTCCTGCTCTCGCGACTGAGGGAGACCGGCAAGTCCCGGTATCGCAAAGTGCAGACACAGCTTCAGATCCTCAACCGCATCACCACGGTGACGATCTGGCTGCTGGGTATGGCCGCCATACTCATGACCTTCCCCCTCGCCCGCGCGGCCGGGACCTCGGTGTTCGCTTCGGCGGGCCTGTTCTCCGTCGTCGCCGGCATCGCCGCCCAGTCCTCGCTCGGCAACTTCTTCGCCGGACTGCAGCTGGCATTCTCCGACTCGATCCGGGTGGGCGACATCGTCATCTGGAAGGCCGAGTACACCAAGGTCGAGGAGATCACCCTCACCTACGTCGTCCTCAAGGTATGGGACGGCCGGCGCCTGATCGTCCCGTCCAAGGAGCTGACCACCCAAACCTTCGAGAACTGGACCCGACGCACTCCCGACATGCTCGGCTACGTCGACTTCCAGCTCGACTGGAGTGTGCCGATACCCCAGTTGCGGGCCGAACTCGATCGGATCCTCAGCGCCACCGACCTGTGGGACGGCGAGACCGGCATCATCCAGGTCCGCACGTCCGAGGGAACCTCGCTCCAGGTGTCCGCGCTGGTGTCGGCCAAGAGTCCCTCCGAGTTGGTCGACCTCAAGTTCTACGTGCGGGAGCGCCTGGTCCGGTGGATTCAGGCGAATGCGCCGGACGCGATTCCGCATTCGCGCAGCTTCTCCGATCCCGATCCCCTCGCCGAGGTGCCGGAGGGCGACGCCCAGGCTGCGAAGCTCCTGGCGGGAGAGGGCGCCGCGCAGACCGGGGCCTTCCCGGCGAGCGGGAAGGGCGCGGGAAGCGGCGCCGATTCCCGCGCGGCCGGATACGGCGCGGGTTTCACCGACGCGTGGAAGGCGTTGGAGGCCAAGGATGCGAAGTCGGGCGTGGCCGGCCAATCCCGTGCGGCCAGATCCAAGCTGGACAAAGCCAAGGAGCAGTTGGCGGCGGCGACCGAGGACGCGAACAGGAGAGCCGCCGAGAAGGAAGCTGCAGGCAGGCGCGGGGGCTCGCAGGCGGGAGGCGCCGGCCGGGGGAGGGCCGCCTCGCCGGCTGCCGCGACCGAGGTCATCGCCTACGGGCTGTCCGAGTCCGGAGGGCCGCTGCCCGCATCGGGTCAGTCGGGCCTGGCGCAGACTGAGCGCATCTCCTCCGTTCCGCCGGAGCTCATGGAGACCGGCTACGAGTCGTCGATCTTCTCAGGGTCGGCCGGAGCCGAGAAGCGCGCACGGGAGTTCTCCGGTCCGGGAGAGGACGCGCTGCGCGAGCGCGACGAGGCCGCGTGGAGGAAGGAGGCCCGCGAGACCGGCCACAGCGCCGGTGAGTCGGAGCGTGAACGCCGCCACAAGCGCGCGTCTATGACCGAGACCGCCATATACAACGTCGACGACATCGCCTCGCAGGCTGAAGTCGAGGCCCGCGAGACCGGAGTGCAGGGCCGGTTGGGGCCCGATTCCCCTCGTGACGGAGAGTCGAAGCACGTCAGGAAGTGAAGCCTGCGGCAAGGCGCGGGTCGACACGATGCGCGCCTTGCCCTCGGCGAAGATTTCCGAGAGGCCTCTGCCCCGGATCGACGGGGTCCCCAGGCCAGGTGCGCGCTCTCAGGCGCGCACTCCGCGCGGGCTCCCGGCCGATGCACAGTCGGGTGCCTTCCCGCGGGCGCCTCCTGCGGACGGAGTCTCTCAGCCGAGAGCGAGTGACGGTGGACTGAGGGGGCAGTGTGCGCCACGATGGATGCGTGACCGACAAGCCGCATCTTCCCCGTACCGACGACGAATGGCGCGAGGCTTTGACTCCGCTCGAGTTCCACGTGCTGCGCGAAGCCGGCACGGAGGCCCCCTGGACCGGCGAGCTGCTGGACGAAAGCCGCGAAGGGGTCTACCGGTGTCGCGCCTGCGGGGCCGAGCTCTTCCGCTCTGACGCGAAATTCGAGTCCGGTTGCGGATGGCCGAGCTTCTACGATCCAGCCGACAGCGACGCCGTCACGACGGACACCGACTACAAGCTGGGCTATCCGCGCACTGAGGTGCGCTGCGCCGCGTGCAATTCCCATCTCGGTCACGTCTTCCCCGACGCGCCCGCGACGCCCACCGGGCTGCGCTACTGCATGAACTCGGTGTGCTTGACATTCGACGCCGACGACTAGCCGCGCCGCTGGGGCGTTCTCGCCCTGACCGCGACACCACCGGGATGAGAGTGGCCACCTTCAACGTTCAGCGCGGCACTCCCTCCGCGGGCGCCCGCGAGGCGGGGCTGTCCGCCGGAGACGCCCTCGAAGCGGCAGCGACGGAACTGTCCGAACTCGGCCTCGACGTCCTCGCGCTGCAGGAAGTCGACGAACCCCTGCGAGGCCTCGCCCCCTCCGCCTATCGATCGCTTTCGGCGGCCTCGAACCTGGCGAACCGGCGTTTCGCGCCGGCTCGGCGCCTCTTGACGGCCTTCGCCGCCGCTTTGCGCGGACGCCGCCGGTCGGGATACGGAATCGCCCTCGCCACGCGGCTCCCCGTCCTGTCCTGGAAGGTCCTGCGCCTGCCCAGCTGGAAGTCCCCGATCCGCCGCGACCTCTCCGGCGAGCGCGGCGTCGCGGGGCGGTACATCCGTTTCGAAGAGCAGCGCATGGCCATCGTTGCCGCGCTCGACGCGGGGCGCCCGCTCCTCGTGTGCGCCACCCATCTGGCGCCGAATTCGGCCCTCAACTCCCGCCAACTGGCCTGGCTGGAGCGCCGCCTGCCGCGGATCGCCCGGCGTCGCGACATTCGCGGGGCTCCGATCCTCGTGCTCGGGGATCTCAACATGGACGTGGAGAAGGTGCGCAGAGAGAGCGGACTCGGCGTTCTGGCTGAGGGTCTGACCTATCCGGAAGACGCCCCGGACGCCCAGATCGATCACGTCCTCGGGTGGGGAATGGTCCCCGGAGGAGAGGCGAGCATCGTCCACCTTCCCGTCTCCGACCACGCGGGCCTCGTGGCAGATGTGGAGTTCGAGTAAAGCCCTGCCCCTAGACCGGCAAAGCCCCGCCCCTAGGTCGGCGGGGACCGTGTTTACACCGCATCTCACGTAGTGGGCACGGTTACACTTTCTCACGGAATGGGCTTAGGATCGGTCCCACGAGGGCGTAGGATCTACATCACCAGGCGGCGACTGGCGTGTACCGAAGCAGCTGGCATCACATGGTCTCTGCGGCCTCTCACCCCGGGCAACCGACGATTGCCCATCCCCGATTGCAACGGAGAAATCGATATGGAACCCGATACGATCCTCGAGGTCGAGCGGCAATTCGATGTGCCGCGAAGCGTTCTGTTCCGGGCTTTCACCGAGCCGAAGGCACTCGCCCAGTGGTTCGCTCCGGACGGCTGGCACGTGGTGCCGGAGTCCGTGGAACTGGACCCGAAGCTGGGCGGACGACTCCGGCACACCAAGACCCGCGACGACGACCCATCCCGGATATGGGTGGTTGACGGCCTCTACACGGAGGTCTTCTACCCGGACGTCCTGGTGACGAAGCAGCGCATCAGCGGAATCCCCGGAATCGATCCCGCCAAACCCGTTGAGCTTCGCGTCGAATTCACTCGCCTCGGCCATGGCAAGACGCTTCTACGCATCGTGCAGGGCCCCTACACTTCCGGAGCCGCTCAGGACTATTCCGACGGCTGGGAGTCCATTCTCAATCATTTGCAGAAATACCTCGACGCCACCCAGAGCGTCTCCTCATAGAACGAGGTCCCATGAGCGAAAAGACGACAACCCTCATTCGGCATAAGCCGATGATGTCGATGAAGCAGATTCTCTTGATGAACTTCGGCTTCTTCGGCATTCAATACTCCTTCGGCATGCAGCAGACGGCCATCAACCCGATCTACAACCTGCTGGGAGCCACTCCAGACGAACTGCCGTTGCTCAACATGGCCGGTCCCATCACCGGCCTGCTGATTCAGCCGGTCATCGGCGCCCTCTCCGATCGCACATGGAGCGAGAAGTGGGGGCGGCGAAAGCCCTACTTCCTCGTCGGCGCAGTGGGGTGCTCCGTCTGTCTCTTCCTCTTCCCGATGGTCTCCGCGCTGTGGATGGCCGTGCTCCTCCTCTGGCTGCTCGACGCCTCCAACAACACGGCCATGGAACCCTACCGCGCCTTCATCGCGGACAAACTGCCCCCGAGCCAGACCGCCAAGGGTTTCCTCGCCCAGTCCTTCTTCACCGGCTTCGGCATCACCCTCGCCAACGTCTCGATGTTCCTCTTCAAGTGGCTCCTCGGAGAGTCGCGCGCGGGCGGCCTGCCCTACTGGGTCTTCGCGGCCTTCTGGGTCGGCGCGGTGTGCTCGATCGGGTCGGTCCTGGTCTCGGTCCTCTCCACGAATGAGATCCCGCCGACGCCGGAAGAGCTCAAGAAGATGCGCGCGCAGAAGGAACGCGAGCGCTTCGGGGCCCTCAAGGACATCTGGGTCGCCATCGTCGAGATGCCCAAGGAGCTGCGCAAGCTCTCCCTCCTCTACCTGTTCCAGTGGTACGCGCTCTTCGTTTACTGGCAGTACGTCTCGCTGTCGATCGCCAAATCGATCTACGGCACGGAGGATACGAAGTCCGCGCTTTACGAGAACGCCACAGCGTGGACGGGTCTGGTCAACGGCTTCTACAACGTCGTGACGTTCTGCGTCGCCTTCTCTCTCGTCTCCGTGGCGAAGAAGCGCGGAGCGAAGTGGGTCCACATCGTCTGTCTGCTCTTCTCGATGGTCGGTCTGCTGATCTTCCCGCACATCACCGACAAGTACCTCATCTTCATTCCGATGGTCGGGTTCGGCATCGGTTGGGCGTCCATGATGGGTGTCCCGTACATCATGGCTGTGCGCATGGTCCCATCCAGTCGCTACGGCGTCTATATGGGAATCGTCAACATGATGATCGTCATACCGCAGCTTCTGGAGACCGTGTCGTTCGGCTGGGTCTTCAAGCATCTGCTCGGCGGAAACCCGACGCACGCCATAACGTTCGCCGGGGTCTGCATGGGGCTGGCCGCTGCGGCGACGCTCTGGATAAAGGAGCCGCCCATCGTCCGCGATATGGACGACGTCACCGCACCTCCCAAGGTCTTTTCGGAGAAGGAGAAGTAGGGGAATAAATGAACATCACTGAAGTACCGGCTTACAACCGGATTCTCGTCGGCACCGACGGCAGCGTCCTCGCGGAGCCGACGATAGTCAGGGCGGCCGGCCTCGCCGCCGCCAACGGGGCGGACGTCGTCATCGTCTGCGCCTACACCACGCTGAGCTCGCGTGAGAGCGCCAGCCAGGAGGCGAGCGCCGCCCAGGTGGCCACCCTCGGCCAGGTGCCGGGCGCCGCGACTGCGACGAAGGCCTTGGAAGAGGCCGTCGCTATCGTCGAACAGCACGGCGTGCGCGTGTCCGCGGCGCTCCTCGTCGACGCCGAGCCGGCGGTGGCCCTCCTCGAGGCCGCCAAGCAATACGAGGTCGACGCCCTCGTCCTCGGCGCCATCCGCGACACGTCGATCGTCGGGCGCCTCCTCGGGAACGTGGCATCCGAAGTCGTGCGCAAAGCCCACCGCGACGTGCTCATCGTGCGGCCCCTGCCGGGCTCCGACGAGCCCAACGTCGGCGAGGACGTCGTCGTAGAGACCCAGGAGACCTGACATGGGGCTCGACGCAGCGACCCAGCGCGACTTCGACCTGCGCTGGGCGCGGTACATCCCTCAGATCCGGTCCAGCCTGGAGATCCTCTACCCGGGACGGGTCGACGAAGTCGAGTCCAGGCTCGCCGAGATCGTCACGACCGCCATGTCCGAGCGGCCCGAGGAGCTCAAGGACCTGGACCAGGAGCGCATTCTGCGTCCCGACTGGCTCCAGCAGCCCGAGATGATCGGGTACGTCGCGTACGCCGACCGTTTCGCCGGTGACCTGGCGGGTGTGGGCGAGCACATCGACTATCTCACGGGCCTGGGCGTGAAGTACCTCCACATCATGCCCTTTCTCCAGCCGAGAGACGGGGCCAACGACGGCGGCTACGCGGTGGCCGACTACCGCAAGGTGCGCTCCGACCTCGGCACGATGGACGACCTCGAGCGGCTGACGAAGAGCCTGCGGGAGAACGGCATCAGCCTGGTGATGGACCTCGTCCTCAACCACGTGGCCAAGGAACACGAGTGGGCCGAGGCCGCCCGCAGGGGCGAGCCGCGGTATCGCGACTATTTCATCATGTTCCCCGACCGCGAGATGCCGGATCAGTACGAGAGGTCTTTGCCGGAGATCTTCCCGGACTTCGCCCCCGGCAACTTCACCTGGAACGACGAGGCCGGCCAGTGGGTGTGGACGACGTTCAACGAGTACCAGTGGGACCTCAACTGGGCGAATCCCGATGTGCTCTACGAATTCGTCGAGCTCATCTGCTGGCTGGCGAACAAGGGCGTGGACGTCTTCCGTTTGGACGCCATCGCCTTCATCTGGAAGCGCATGGGGACCAACTGCCAGAACCAGCCGGAGGTCCACGACCTCACGCAGGTCCTGCGCGGGTGCCTTCGCATCGCCGCCCCTGCGGTGGCGTTCAAAGCGGAGGCGATCGTCGCCCCCGAGGATCTCATGCCCTACCTGGGTGTGGGGCACCACTACGGTCTCGTCTCCGACATGGCCTATCACAACGAGCTCATGGTTCAGCTGTGGAACTCCTTGGCCACGGGCGGAGCGGAGATGGCGCAGGTGGCCTTGGCCGAGATGCCCCTCAAGCCGACGAGCGCGACATGGGCGACGTACGTCCGCTGCCATGACGACATCGGCTGGGCGATCTCGGACCACGACGCCGAGATGGTCGGCGTGACGGGGTTCGAGCACCGCAAGTACCTCTCCGACTTCTACTCGGGAGCCTTCCCGGGCTCGTTCGCCCGGGGGCTGGTCTTCCAAGAGAACCCCGTCACCGGGGACCGCCGCATCTCGGGGAGCTGCGCGAGCCTGGCGGGTCTGGAGAAGGCCGTCGAGGAAGGCGACGAGGAGGCCGTCGAGCTGGCGGTCGCCCGGATCGCGCTCATGTACGCCGTGATCAGCGGCTACGGCGGGGTCCCCCTGCTGTACATGGGCGACGAACTCGGGATGTTCAACGACATGCACTACGTCGACGACCCGTCGCATGCCGAGGACAACCGCTGGGCGCACCGTCCGTTCATGGACTGGGATCTGGCCAAGGCGGTCGAGACCGACACGGCCAGTCCCGCCGGCAGGGTCAACGCGGCGATCCGGCACATCCTTGCCGTTCGCACCGCCACGACTCAGATCCATGCGGCGACCCCCTCCGTTCCGGTCGAGAGCCCGGAGCACCGTCTGCTCATCCTGGAACGCAACCATCCCCTGGGGAAGATGGTCCAGGTGTACAACTTCACCGGCGAGACCGTGTCGTTGCGTCACGACGTCCTCGCCAAACGAGTGGGATTCGACGCCCACGAGCTGCTCGGCGGATACGATTGGGATCTGCGCTTGCCGCGGATCGACTTCGCGCCGTACCAGGCGGCCTGGTTCGTCGGGGCCGAGATCTAGCCCGCAATCCGCGATCGGGATGCGGTCGCCGCTGTGGGCGTCCGGCTTAAGCCGGACGCCCACAGCGGCGCGAGTAGCAGCGTCGGCGCGGGCTCAGCCTTCAGCTGGTTCGGCCTGAGGCCGGGCGGTGCGCCACGGGCGGGAAGCCGCCGTGAGTAGGGGAGGTCTCCGATATCCGTTGACAGCGGGTGCGCGAAGTGAATACCGTCGTGGGTGCGGCCGTTGTTCGCGGCGGGTCTGTGAAACCTGGAAGTTTCCGCGCGCCAGGTTTGGCCCTTCGGGCGAATCGGCCGTGCCCAAAGTAAGAGATAACAGCATCTGAACTGCGAAGCAGTCGGGTGCGTCGCCCGAAGGACGGCGGGGGCTTCCATAGGGCTGGATTGTAGGTTGTGATGAAAAAAAGGACAGTCATTCCCCGAGTGATCCTCGGATCGACGTTGGCTCTGTCGCTTTCCGTGCTTTCCTTGGAGGCGAGCGCCGCCGAGGACACAGGGCCGGGACGCCAGCCGACGTTGTCGCCTTCCAGCAGCGCTACGAGGGCGCCTGTGGTCGCACCGGACGGCTCGCGGATCCCGCATCCGCAGAAGCTGACGGTTTCTTCGGCGGACGCTCCCGTCAACGACGCGAACTCCCGCGGCTACAAGGAGGTGTACGACTACTGGACTCCCCAGCGGTTGGCGAACGCCAAGCCCGCGCCAATGCCGACTCCCTCCGAGGCCTCCGACAAATCGTCGACGTCTCCGACCAGCGGTACTCAGAGCAACGGCACGTCCCAGTCCAGCGGCGTCTCCGACCAGTCCGGCAACGCTTCTGCGAGCAAGGGCAAGTCTCAAACGAGCAAACTGATCGATCCGAGGCGCAAGTCCCAGACGAGCAAGCTCATCGATCCGAGGCGCAAGTCCCAGAGCGACAGCCTCAAGTCGATCAAGCCGGCACGGGTTCTCAGCAAGCCCATAGCGCCGGCGAATGCGCCTCAAGGAACGGTGAAGAACGGCGGAACAGTGCAGCAAGGCGGCTCCTCCGTTCAGGGGAACGTTGCGCCTGCGGCCTCTTCCAAACCCGCGACGGGTGCCACTCGCACCAACGGGAAGGTCTTCTTCAGGAAGTCCGATGGAAATGACTATATGTGCTCTGGTTCGGTTGTCGGCAGCAAGAGCCACAATACCGTCATCACAGCCGGTCATTGCGTGTATGAAGGGCCGAACAAGGGTTGGCATTCCAACTGGGTCTTCATTCCCGATTACAACCATGGAAGCCGGCCTTATGGGACGTTCCAGGCGCGTATTATGCGTACCTATAACGATTGGATCCAGAATGGACCTAGTGGAAAAGGTTTTAATTCGGATGTCGCCTTCGTGAACACGTTCAACAATGAGAAAGGTCAGAAGTTGACCGACACCGTTGGGGGGCACGGCATCGTCACCGGTGGGTCCTACGGGTTCGACGCGACCGTGTACGGATACCCGGGCAATATCGACAACGGCGAGAGCATGCAGGTCTGCACCGGGCGAACCGGGACGAGGACCATCGGGTTCTTCACCCGCTGGTATTTCCACAACATCGAAGGGTGCAACTTCGGTGGAGGGGCGTCCGGAGGCCCGTGGCTGCAGGATCACGACAGCGCCAGCGGTCTGGGGTACGTGCGAAGCGTGACCTCCTTCAAGCCCGCTAAGGGGGCCCCGGTCTACATCGGCGGGTCGTACTTCGACAATCGAATGGGAAGTCTCTACGAGAAGGCCAATAACGACTGACGATGACTATGCGAAGTAGAGGTTACGCATTGGCTGCGGCCCTGACGGCCGTCGTCTTCACAGGGGCCTGCTCGGCTTCGCCTCGCGGTGACTCTACCTCACATCCGTCTTCTACCGGTGGCACCAGTGCCACCGGTAGAAGCACGGGGAGTACCGGTGGGGGCGGCAAGAGCACGGGGACGTCGGGGTCCGACGATCCTTCGCGTGACGATCTCACCCACGAGAGCGTGGTTCGGTGGAGCGGCTACAAGCAGGTGTCGGACAACCAGCTGCGCTTCTCCTTCGCGTCCGGGGATAAGAGGTGCTACGGCTCTAGAGTCGTCGTCGAAGAGACCTCGACCACGATCGACGTCGCCACGATATCCGGAACCCTCCCCGATGCGCCGGATATGTGCACGACGATCGCTCGCCAAGCCACCGTCCTCGTGACGACGAGCCAGCCCATCGCCGGCCGGCAGGTACGGCAACTCGCGAATGTGAAGGTCCACTGACGCGTCGGCGCTGAGCGCGCCAGCGGCACTCGGCATGAGGGCGCGAATCGGACCTGCGCCGGAGGCGGAGCCCGGCGGGCGAGCGCGGTTCCAGCCCGCACATCTGCAGCGCCCCGGTAGGCCGGATCTTCATTCATGTCGCCCCGACCCCGCACCCGTGGCGCGGGCCACGGAGACGCCTTAGCTCGCCCGTGAGGATGCGCGGCGAGCTTGACTTGCTCGGGCGTGAGTCCCAGCCTGCTCACCGGCAGTGCGGTGACCGGAGGCGGGAGGCGTCACGTGTGGCGCTCGCCGCTGCCCGGGCGAACGATGGCAAGATATGACGGTGTTCATGGTCTCATCCGCCGGGAAGACATGCCTCCGGCGGGCGAGAGCATCTAAACTGGAATAGTTCCAGAAAACGAATCTGACATCCGAGGAGTAACAATGACTGACCAACTCTCGCCCGTCGTCGACAAGGCGCTCCAGCAGGCCCTCGTCGATCTGACCGACCTGTCCCTGCTCGGCAAGCAGGCGCACTGGAATATCCAGGGATCCCGCTTCCGCGCGCTCCACCTCCAGCTCGACGAGATCGTAGAGGAGGTCCGCGTCGGCGCGGACGACGTCGCCGAGCGCCTCGCCGCCCTCGGCGGCACCCCTGACGGGCGCGCTGCCACCGTCGCCGCCCAGACCGGTCTCAAGCAGATCGAGGCCGGGGTGCTCAAGGTCGACGACGTCTACCCGCAGTTCGAGGAACTCCTCATGGGAGCTTCCGACCGGATCAAGGCGACCCTCGATGCAGTCGACGAAGTCGATCACCTGACTAACGACCTTCTCATCGGCATCGCCAGGGGGCTGGAGAAGCAGGCCTGGATGCTTCGCTCGGCCTCGCGCGCCTAAGAGCCCTTCTGCCGCGCCGGCCGGCGGGCATCCGGCCGGCCGAGCGGTGGTGTCACGCCGTTCTCCGCGGCGGGCCGCTGCGCGAAAGGGAGCAGACCGCGGCGGGCGAACACGCGGCCGCTGCATCCGAGCATTCGAATACGCGAGGGGGCGGAACCGATGACAGTCGGTTCCGCCCCCTCCGCGGTAGGCCCGGTGGGACTCGAACCCACAACCTACGGATTAAAAGTCCGCGGCTCTACCATTGAGCTACAGGCCCACAATGAGTGTACAGCCTGTGAGCGTCTGCGTCGAAGCGGGGACTGCGATCTCGCAGTGGCGTTCGCAACCCATTCGGTGCTGCGGGCGATGCCGGCCTCGCGCGGATTGCAGTTGCGGTGGGCCGGAGCGCGGTTTCAGCATGGCGTGTGCCGGCTTCGCGTCAGGCCTGCTGCGGTGCGGTCATGTGTCGGCACCAGACAGACGATCCGCGCCTTCCGCGTCGCCTGTGCCTTCTCCCACCGTTGGTCGACGCAATCCGATTCCTTTGGCGGGCCATGTGAGCGACAATGGAGGGGAGCCAAAGGAGGTTGCCATGAACAGAAAGCCTCGCCGTCCGGCGCAATTGGACGACGCCCAGATAGAGGCCATCGAGGGGGAGGCGGACGTCGCCTACAATTCTGAGCTCGCCCATACGTCGGCTCAGGCGCTCCTTCCCATGGGAAGGCATTTTCGAGAGACCGACCGCGACGCGGTGGCGCGCGTTCAGGCGCTCGTCGATTCGGAGGGGGTCGATGTGGTCGCCGAATCGTGGGTGCGCTCGCCGGAGGACAGCCTGCCGGGAATCCTGTGGAGGGGCTACCTCCTGCGCGAATGGATCCGGAGGGAGCCGGACGACGTCGCACGCCGGTTCGAAGCCGTCGTCACGGCCCTGCGGGGGCGGGGAGATGCAGGCGAGGCGAACTCAATCCCCAAACCCGGTGCGATCCGGCAGGAATGGGATCTGGTCCTCGCCGGAGCGTACGAGGGCGACTTCGCCGCTCTTCTGGAGTCATCCGCGACTTTCGCTCGGCATCTGGGCGAGATCGAAGCCGTGTGGATCGAGGCCGATACCCATCCGCTGGCCACCGAAGTCACACGCCGTGATTCGGCTCTCCTGGCCACCGCCAGGGAGTTCTTCGTCGCAGCGACGCTGGTCGAGCAGGGACGCCTCGAATAGCCGGGCGGCCGGTCACAGGAATACGGCTTGGAGGATCCACGTCGCCAGGCCGGCGATGACCGCCGCCGCCGGAAGGGTGGAGACCCAGGCCGTCACGATGTTTCCCGCGATCCCCCAACGGACGGCCGAACGCCGCTTCGTCGCGCCCACGCCCATGATCGCGCAGGTGATCGTGTGGGTGGTCGAGATCGGCGCGTGCAGCCAGAACGCCGTCGTGTAGAGAACCCCTGCGCCCACGGACTCGGCGACGAATCCGCGAGCCGGGTCGAGGTCGATGATCTTCTGCCCCAGCGTCTTCATGATCCGCCATCCGCCCGTGTACGTGCCCGCCGAGATGGCCGCCGCGGCGCTCACCTGAACCCAGAGGGGGATGTGGGCGTCCGCCGCCGTATGGTATCCGCCCGCAGTCAGGGCCAGGACCATCACGCCCATGGTCTTCTGGGCGTCCTGGAGGCCGTGACCGAGGGCGATGGCCGATGCTGAGAACATCTGGGCCCGCCGGAACCTACGCATCGTCTTCCTATAGGCCGCCCGCGCGAGGACCTTGAGGAGGATCCGCATGAGGACGTAGGCGAGCACGAAGCCGATGAGCGGCGAAAAGATCATCGGAAGGACGACCTTGTCGAGGATGACCGGCCAGTGGACGGTGAAGGAGGCGGCGATGCCGGACCCCGCCAGGGCGCCGATCAGTGCGTGGGACGAAGACGAGGGAAGTCCGAACCACCACGTGATGAGATTCCACGCGATCGCGCCCAGAAGGGACCCGAAGACGATGACCAGGCCGCGCGTGCCCGAATCCGGTGATATGTCGACGATTCCGCCGCCGATGGTCTTGGCCACCTCGGTTCCCAGCAGCGCGCCGAGGAAGTTCATGATCGCGGCGATGACGAGGGCGATCCTCGGTGACAGCGCTCGTGTCGCGACCGATGTCGCTATGGCGTTCGCAGCGTCGTGAAAGCCATTCGTGAAGTCGAAGATGAGGGCGACGACGACGATTGTGGCGACCAGGAAGAAGGTCGTGTCCACTGTCATGACTCCTTGATGGCGATCGCCTCGACGGTCCCGAAGAGATGCTCGAATGCGTCGATCGCGCTCTCGAGGGTCTCGAGAACGGACTTGATCTTGAGGACTTCGAGGGCGTCCGTTCCACCGGCGAACAGCTCGGCTATCATCGACCGGTAGAGTTTGTCGCCTTGGTTCTCCAGCTCGTTGACCTGGATCCACGACTCGCGGACGGACTCGTTGTCGTTGATGCGGGCGAGGCGCCCCATCGTTTCGTTGGTCAGCTTGGCGCAGGACTGCAGAATCTCGACCTGGGTCGCCACCCCGGCCGGAAGGGACTGCGGGCGGTAGAGGATGATGTTGTCGCCGGCCTCGTCGATGAGATCGACGCAGTCATCGAGAACTGAGGCGAGGGCGTAGAGATCCTCGCGATCGAAGGGGAGGACGAAGGACTGGTTGATCTTGTTGAGTACGACGTGACAGGCGTCGTCCGCATTCTGCTCGACTTTGTGCAGCTCCTCATTCAGATCGATCCTGCTCTTGTGGTCGGCGCCGACGATTTCGGCAAGGATCTTCGTTGACTGAAGAAGGAATTGGGATTGTGCTGTAAGCAAATCGAACAGCGAATCGGACTTCGAGAACTTAGGTGACACGAGATCTCCTGATCTGAACGGTTGCCTCCACGGCGAAGGCTGTCCACCCGCCAGAATAGGGCATTTTCAGGGAAAGTGCCCGCCATCTTCTCCGACGCGTCGGCGCGCTTCGACCTCATCGGCGTGAATCCGCGGAAAAATCGGGCGGTCGCAGGCTGCGGCCATGGAGTGCGGGGCGAGCGGGCGCCTGTTCGGGAAGGCCGCTCGTGTGGGTTCGGCGACCCGGATCGCGCTCGCGTTCCGGCCGGGCGCGACCGCCGATGGGCGTCGGAGGCGCGCGTGTGCGTCCGACTGCGCCGGGATACATGCCGGCGCGAACGCGAGGGAGACATGGCGTGAAGGGAAAATACGAGGAGGCCACATCGCGTGTGACCTCCCCATTGAAAGGGACACCGGACCTGAGAGCGCCAGTCGGCGCGAAGGCCGCTCGCAGCGGCAATAGTTGGAGCCCGGGGCTTTCGCGATCCGATGTCGTGCCTCAAGCATACGGCATGGACGCCAGCCGTGTCATGCCACTGCGGGCTCGGATTCTCGAGTGTCCTCTCCGCCCGTCGTCCGATTCGGTCCGTCGCCCGGTCGTACCCCGCTGCCCGGTCGCGAAGGCCGGGGTCGACTGGCCTGGAGGGACGGTCCGTCGCCCGGTTGTGCGGGGGCGCGAGGCGTTCAGGCCTCCGGGTCGAAGCGATAGCCGACGTTGCGGACGGTGGAGATGACCGCGTCGTAATCGGGGCCCAGTTTGGCCCGCAGGCGACGCACGTGGACGTCGACCGTCCGCGAGCCGCCGTAGTAGGCGTACCCCCAGACGTCTTCGAGAAGCGTCTCCCGGGAGAGCACCTGACCGGGGTGGTTCGCGAGGTAGCGGAGGAGCTCGAATTCCTTGTACGTCAGGTCGAGACGCCTCCCTCCGATCTCCGCCTTGAAGGAGATCGGATCGACGGTGAGCTCTCCCGCCTCGACGATCGCAGGAGGATCCTCCACGACGACGCTGGCTGTGGCATGCTCGCGCAGAATCCTCAACCGCGCCTGGATCTCGGCCGGCGGAGCGCTGGAGAGGACGGTGTCGGCGGCGCCCCACGAGGCCGCGACGACGGCGAAGCCGCCTTCCTCCAACACGAGCAGAATGGGCGGCGCGTCCATGGGATCGGTTGCGGCGCGGCAAAGCGTCCGCGCGGAGACGAGGTCCCGACGCCCGTCGAGGATGATGACCGGAGCGTCGAGGCTCGCGGCGAGCGCCGACGTGGTCAGGGGAGCGACGTGGACGTCGAGGGTCAGAAGCGAGAGCCCGGGCAGCACGGATCCCGGACCGCCGCCTTCGGCGGTCAGAAGCACAGCGTCCACGGCCCTCTCCCCTTCATCTCTCCTTTCAGCGACCATTTTAAGCGGTGGCCGCGCGAAGGCGACAGGCGTCGCGCTCGGACGTCGGAGTGCACGCCGGGGATGTGATCCGCCGGGCCGGCGTCGGCGCGCGGACCGGAGGGCGGGACGAGGTGAGGAGTGGAATGCGGACATGCGAGAATGACCGCATGAGCGACTCACCCAAGTCCACCGGTGCCCCCGAATCCCGCGGGAACGTTGTAGACGACGCAGCCGCGATGCCCGCGGGCGCGAGCCCGGCCAGAGGGACGGGCCCGTCGGGCGCAGACGCTCCCGGTGCCGAGCCCTTGCATGGCGGCGCCGAGCGGGCGGGTCCGCCTTCCGCGGACGCCCGGCGGGGTGCCCGCGCCTCCGGGTCGGCGAACCGGGGTCGTTCCTCGCGGGTCGACGACTGGTGCGGCCTCCTGTCCGCGTCGGTCGGCGCGGTGCTTCTGGCCGTGGCCGGATGGCTGGAATACGCCGGCGACGCCCACAGACGCGACAGATGCCCGAACCCATGCGCGGGCGTTCCCTCGGGCCGGCCGTGCAGGGCCCTTCGGGACGTGTGCCCGGACCGCGGCGACGAGTCACTCCTTCCCTGGCTGGTGACGGTCCTCTTCGTCGTCGGACTGCTCGTCGCGTTCGTCCCCGGGTGGGTGCGCGCGATGCGCCTGCCCCATCCGCGGGTCGCCGGCGTCATCATGGGCGTCGTCTCCGCGCTCGCGGTCGGAGCGACCTGGCTGGGCGGGCTGCAGCTCGTCTACGTCGCCGCCTTCGCGGTCTTCGCGGTGTTCATCGGGGAGATGGTGCGCAAGGACCGGAGCGGGAATCGCCTGGAGCAGATCGCTGGAACGTATGTGGGGTGCCTGATAGCCGTGTCGGGCGCCTTCTGGGTGGTCCTCGTCGACAGACTCCACGGAGGGCTGGCACCGGTCGTCGCGGTCTGCATTCTGTCCGGCTCCCTGGGCAGGTACGCCACGGGGGCGCGCTTCGAACGCGAGCGCCGCAGCGGATGGCTCATCGCCTGGCTGACCTTCTACGCCTACATCGGCGGACTCGTGCTGGTATTCGTCATCGGCCCGCCCTATCTGCTCAAGGCGTTCGTCTGGGTCTTCGGCGTCGCGCTCATGTACGGCGTCGTGGCCGGTCTGACCGATCTGGCGGCCAGGAGCCTGAAGGGGTGCAGGGTCGCGATCAGCCTCGCCGTCGTCCCGCATTGTGCCCTCGGCGTGATCTCCTATGCCGCGGCGCTGTTCCTGTCGTAGCCTGAGGCCATGGTTTTTGAGATTCCCGAGGGCCTTGCGCCCGAGGCGTATCCGATGGCCTGGCTCGTCGGGTCGTGGCGGGGTGCGGGGATCCTCGAGTACGAGGACGTCGAAGCCGCTGCCTACCTCCACGAGATGACCGTCGGCAATGACGACGGCGGCCCCTATCTCGCCCTCTCCTCCCGTACGTGGCTCGCCTCGGAGGGGCCGGGCGCCGTCGACAGAGAGGAGCGCGGGGACGTCGCGTACTCCCGCTTGACCAAGGACCGGCTGTGGTCGAGCCTGACGGGATACGTCCGCGCGGCTCCCGGCGTGGACCGGCGCGAGGGCGCGACGATCCTCGAAGCCGTCACCGCCAACCCGTCCGGGCACTGCATGACGTGGGGCGGGGTCATCAAAGGCCCGCAAGTGCAGATGACGGCCGACGCCATCGCCTCCACGCCGACGGCGGCAGCCTTCGAAGGCGCCCGGATCATGGCCGGGCTGGTCGCCTCGGATCTGTTCGTCGCCTACGACATAGCGGCGTTCGGGCACGAGCTCCGCAGCTACATGGCCGGGCGCCTGACCCGTGTGGGACGCGAATGACGCTGGATCTGGACGGTGCGGTGCCGGCGGGCGTCCCCGACGCCAAGACGATGCTCGCTTCCGGGCCGACGGACGCCTGCGGGCCGGCCCTGCACTACGGCGACCCGTCCGCCGAGTACCGGGCGCTTGACGGCGGCCGGGCTTTCGTGGACCTCTCCGACTGGGACGTCGTGCGCGTCTCGGGGCCGGACCGGCTGGGATGGCTCAACTCCCTGACGAGCCAGCGCATGATCGGGCTCCGAGCCGGCGATTCGACGGAGACCCTGCTCCTCGGCCCGTCCGGGCACGTCGAGAACGCCGCCTTCGCGGTCGAGGACGGTGAGGCGACCTGGCTTGTCACCGATCCCGGCCACGGAGCCGGGTGGGTCGACTTCCTCGATTCGATGCGCTTCACGATGCGCGTCGAAGTCGCGATCCGCGAGGACCTCGCCGCGATCGGAGGTCTCGGCCGACATGCGGCCGATGGGCTTGTCCGGAGTGCGATCGATCGTGGCGCGCAGCCGAGCGATGCGTGGCGGGAGATCGCCTACGCCGAAACCGTCCCCCTCATATGGACCGATCCATGGCCGGGTCCGGCCGCGGGCGGTGCGACTTACACGCCGCCCGGATCGGCCCACCCGGCTGAGGGGTGGGGAAGGTTCGTCGTCCTCGTCGAGCGGAGGGACCTGAACGAGGCGGTCGCGCGGCTCGCCGACGCCGGCTACACGCCCGCCGGCGCGCTCGCATGGGAGGCTGCGCGGCTTGCGGCTTGGCGCCCGCAGGCCAAGGACGTCGAGGCGAAGTCCCTGCCGCACGAATTCGACTGGCTGCGCACGGCCGTGCACCTGGACAAAGGCTGCTATCGAGGGCAGGAGACGGTTGCCAAACTCGTCAACCTCGGACGTCCGCCGAGGCGCTTGGTCGAACTGTACCTGGAGGGCTCGCTCGAGGACCTGCCGGCGCCGGGCACCGCGGTCGAGGTCGACGGACGGGTCGCGGGAACGGTCCTGGCCTCCGTGCGGCACCCCGAGGACGGGCCGATCGCCCTCGCCCTGATCAGGCGGGCCGTCGCCGTAGACGCCGTCGTCGACGTCGGAGGCTTCACCGCCGGGCAGGAAGCGATCGTCGATCCCGGCGGGAAGTCGAGCGCGTCCCCCGCCGAACGGCCTGGCGCGGAGTTCCGCGGCTCGCGCCGGCTGCCGGGTGGTGGATCGCGTGCAGGTGGCGCTTCCGGCGCTGCCGGCGGAGCTGACCGTCCCAGCGCCGCTCGGCGAGTCGGTTCGCTGGACGGCGAGACTTCTTACGACGGAGCCGAGGCATCGCCGCGCCATGGCGGAACTGAGGCGTCGCCGGACGGCGACGGAATGGAAGCGTCGCCAGACTATGACGGAGGGAAATGAGAAGATGAAGACGATCGACGCAGCGTCGGACACGTATGCTTTCAGCTCCTACCTGTCGTTCGGGGTGTGGATCGCGCTCTCGGGTCTCGTCCTGTTCGCGTTGATCGCCTGCCTCCTGCGCCCGTCGGGCGATTTCGGATTGGCTCGCAGGCCTAAGGGCTTCTGGATGGGCGCCTTGGGCGCGGGAGCGCTCGTCATGGTGTGGCCGTACATCATGCCCGTCGTCCTGCCCTTTTCCTCATGGTTGCGGCTGGCGGCCGTGATCGCCTCGGTGTTCTACCTCGGCCCCGAGCAGCAGCGGATGGGCTCGAGGGGCACATGGCGTCGAAGGCGTCGAGGCGGCGGCTCCGGTCGCGGCGGCTCCGGTCGCGGCGGCTGGTAGCCTGCAGGGCCGTTCGCCTAGTAGTCCGCTAATGGCCTGTAGCGGACTGTCACGGATGTCCGCTTAGCGGCCATTGCGTATTGTCCACGCGTAGCCAGCATCGGGTATCTGAAGCCGTCACGACTCCGGCCGGGGACCGGGCTCCGGCCGGGGCGATTGGATTCCGGACCGAGCGATCGGGCTTCGGACGGGTTCCCTGCGATCCGGGGGTCTATGGATCCGGTCGGTTTTGCGGCTCCGGTTGGGCTCTCGGTTTGTCCCAAGCGATCGTGTATCGGTAGTAGAAACGGCGTCGGATCCGGCAGCCGGGCAGAAGGCGCGCCACGGCGGCGCGGATTTCGCGGAGGGATTCGCGGGGATGCGACGTGGGCACTCCGATGTCGCGGGATTCCCGATGTATGGCGCTGGCGAGCCTGACTGGCACGAGCAGAGCAGCGGAGACGATCCAGTCCACCGCCGACGCGTTCGCCGCCAGCCCGACGATGCGGAGCCGGCCGCCGGGAGCCAGAAGCTCGCGCATGCGGAGAAGGGCCGGCTCCAGCGGCATGTGGTGCAGGGCGGCCACGCAGGTGATGAGATCGAAGCTCTGACCGTCGAGTTCGGGTACGGTCAGGGCGTCCCCGTGGAGGATCGTCGCCTTCGGTCCGCCGGCGGTGCGCCGGTCCGTCTGGACGGGATCGAGCGGAGAAGAGGCGTCGGCGGGATCCGCGGGAGTGCCGGAGAACGGATCGGAAATGGACATGGGGCCCGGCGGGGTGCTGCACGCGGGGCCGGGAGCGCCGAGGCGGCAGGGGAGTCCGAGGCGACGGCTGGCCTGGACGACCGCCGCGGCATCGGCGTCGATTCCGGTCACCGTTGCCCCCGTGGCCAGCAGGCGCTCGACGAGCAGCCCGTCGCCGCAGCCGATGTCGAGGACGGTGACGGGGCCCCGATGTGAGGCGGCATCGTTGACCCCGTTCGGATCGAGGGCGTCCCCAGCGGCCGGTGCGGGCCTCCTGACGGGAACCGCGTTGACGAGCTCTCTGTGATAAGCCGTGTTGTGATTCCAATAGGACGTCATAGACTGTCAGCCTAGGCTGGCACAGACGCGGAAGCGATCTGTCGCTCTCGTCGGCCGGGTTTCCTGGCCGGCTCAGCGTTTCGCCGCTCGCCTTGTCGCCGACTTCGCGCTTGATGTCCAGGCGAATTGCGAGGGATCTGCCTCCAAGCCCGCCCGAAACTCGTTTCGTTTGAATGAGCGGCGCACGGACCGAGAGGAGGCGAGTGGACTGCGGACCATGTGGACTGCGGAGTTGGCGGCCGTCGGCCGAGGAATAGAGTGTTGTCGGCCAAAGGACTGAGGAAGGGGAGAGGAGCGGCATGCGGACGGTCATTCAGAGGGTTCGACGCGCCGAGGTGCGAGTGGACGGCGCCGTCGTCGGGGCGGTCGACTCCGGACTGTGCGTGCTTGTCGGAGTGACGCACGGAGATGGGCGGGCGCAGATCGAGAAGACCGCTCGCAAAATCGCCCAGCTGCGGATTTTGCGTTCGTCCGACGGCGGTGACGACGAACGCCGCTCGGCCGAGGAAGCGGGGGCAGCCGTGCTCCTCGTCTCCCAGTTCACGCTATACGCCGACGTCCGCAAGGGGAGGCGGCCGGGTTGGTCGCACGCCGCCCCAGGCGATGTCGCTGAGCCGATCGTCGAAGAAGTGGCGCGCGAGCTGCGCGATGTCTACGGACTGCACGTCGAGACAGGAAGATTCGGGGCGATGATGGACGTCGAACTCGTCAACGACGGACCGTTCACGATCCTCGTTGAAGCGTGAGAGCGAGGAGGAGATTGAATCACCCCTCAACCTCACGTTACTCGTAAATCCCGTGCCGTCCTCAAATCTCATGTTATATCTAAATCTTATTTTTCTAAATATTGCTTCGTGTTTAAAACCTGCACGTCTGCATGATACCCTATGCTTCCAATGTCCACACTGATCAAAACGGTGGAGCTGCGGGGAGTGGAGGGGGCTTATCGCCGCCTTCTGAGGCCTAGACCGTCGAGTTGTGGCTGTGGACGCGAAGCCGAGACTGCGAGAAGGGGCGGACTGAGGCATTTGAAGGGGATGGTTGGGAGCGCAGTCCGATGGCCGGGACCCAGTCGAACTGGGACGCAGTCGAAGGGGTAGCTGCCTTGGTCTTCGACGGTGCTTCACCGACCTTAAACGGTGGAGTATCGGTTGTGACGGTGTCTCTCCGGTGAAACCTCTGTTCCTGTTGTTCCTATTCCGCTGAAACTTCGCCAGATTGAGATTTCACCGGTCGATTCACAGGTGAAATCTGCCCTCTACCTGGGTTTCACCGAGTAGACGGGTAAATAGGGGTTTGCCAAGGAGGTCAAGGGGGCCAGGCATAAGTGGTTCGACGAAGAGGCACGATGGAGACGAAGGACCCGGGAGACGAGAAGATCAAGAGTCAGAAGAACCGGCAAGCGGGGGAACCAGCCGGAGGATCTGACGGTCGGGCCGGAGGGGAGGGGTCGGGGTGGGGAACCGCCTGACTCACGCCCCTGGCGAACAGGTGGATCCCGCCGGGGAAATCGTCGTTAGAGTGGGGTCAAACCGCCGCGGTGCGGGCACTCGTCGGCCCGCCGCGCGGACGGCCCTTTCGCGAGGGAGCCGGGAGCGTGAACGCGACCGGGCGCCGGAAGTCCGACCGGGCGCCGGGGCAGGTCCGCTTTCTCCCGCTCTCCGTCAAGAGGCGTCCGGCCACGAACGGGTCTCCGGTACGGAGATCTCCGGTGTGGAACCGGTTCGCGAAGGGATCGCCCGCACCGGGTGCTCGTTGACAGCGAGTGCACCGCTGAGGAGTCACGCATCTGCGGCGCCGCAAATCTCTCAAGGAGTACCAATGTTCGAACGGTTCACCGACCGTGCTCGCCGGGTGATCGTGCTTGCGCAGGATGAGGCGCGCAATCTCAAGCACAACTACCTCGGCACAGAACACATTCTTCTCGGCCTCATCCGCGAGGGCGAAGGCGTTGCCGCCAAGGCGCTGGAGGCTCTGGACATCACCCTTGACGAGGTGCGTGCTCAGGTCATCGAGATCATCGGCGAGGGGCAGGAGCCCCCGTCGGGGCACATCCCCTTCACGCCGCGCGCCAAGAAGGTCATCGAATACGCTATGCGCGAAGGCCTCCAGCTCGGCCACTCCTACATCGGAACCGAACACCTCCTGCTCGGCTTGACGCGTGAGCCCGACGGCGTCGCCGCGCAGGTTCTGACCAAACTCGGCGCGGACATGCCGCGCGTGCGCTCGCAGGTCAACCAGCTCATCTCGGGCTTCCAGGGCAAGGAGCCCGTCGGCGTCGGCGGAGGCGCCCGGGAAGGGCAGAAGGCCGGGTCGACCATCCTCGACCAGTTCGGCCGCAATCTGACGCAGTCGGCGCGCGACCACAAGCTCGATCCCGTCATCGGGCGCCACCTGGAGACCGAACGGGTCATGCAGGTCCTGTCGCGCCGCACCAAGAACAACCCCGTGCTGATCGGCGAGCCGGGCGTCGGCAAGACGGCCGTCGTCGAAGGCCTCGCACAGGCCATCGCCGCGGGCGACGTGCCCGAGACCCTTAAGGACAAGCAGCTCTACGCCCTCGACATGGGCTCGCTCGTGGCGGGCTCGCGCTACCGCGGCGACTTCGAGGAGCGCATGAAGAAGATCCTCAAGGAAATCAACACGCGCGGCGACATCGTCCTGTTCATCGACGAGATCCACTCGCTCGTCGGCGCGGGCGCCGCCGAGGGCGCCCTCGACGCGGCGTCGCTGCTCAAGCCCATGATGGCCCGCGGCGAACTCCAGGTCATCGGCGCCACGACCCTCGACGAATACCGCAAGCACATCGAGAAGGACGCCGCCCTGGAACGCCGGTTCCAGCCCATCCAGGTGGACCAGCCGACCACCGCCCAGACCATCGAGATCCTCAAGGGCTTGCGCGACCGCTATGAGTCCTTCCATCGCGTGACGATCACCGACGACGCGCTGGAGGCCGCGGCCACCCTCGCCGACCGCTACATCAACGACCGCTTCCTGCCGGACAAGGCCATTGACTTGATCGACGAGGCCGGTGCGCGCCTGGCCATCCGCAAGATGACCGCCCCGCCCGAGCTGCGCGAGCTCGACGAGAAGATCGCCGTGGTGCGGCGCGACAAGGAGGCCTCCATCGACGGCCAGGACTTCGAGAAGGCCGCCGCCCTCCGCGACGAGGAGCAGCGGTTGGGCGCCATGCGCGCCGAGCGCGAGCAGGCGTGGAAGGACGGCGACATGGACGTGGTCTCCGTCGTCGACGAGGACCTGATCACCGAAGTGCTCTCCATGGCCACCGGCATCCCGGTCTTCAAGCTGACCGAGGCGGAGTCCGCCAAGCTCCTGCGCATGGAGGAGGAGCTGCACAAGCGGGTCATCGGCCAGGACGAGGCCGTCGTCGCCCTCTCCCAGGCGATCCGCCGCACCCGTGCCGGCCTGAAGGACCCGAACCGCCCCGGCGGCTCGTTCATCTTCGCCGGGCCCACCGGCGTCGGCAAGACGGAGCTGGCCAAGGCCCTGGCGGAGTTCCTCTTCGGCGACGAGTCGGCGCTCATCACCCTGGACATGTCCGAGTACTCGGAGAAGCACGCGGTCTCGCGCCTCTTCGGCGCGCCTCCCGGATACGTCGGCTACGACGAGGGCGGCCAGCTGACCGAGAAGGTCCGCCGCAAGCCCTTCTCCGTGGTGCTCTTCGACGAGGTCGAGAAGGCCCATCCCGATCTGTTCAACTCCCTGCTCCAGATCCTGGAAGAGGGGCGGCTGACGGATTCGCAGGGCCGGATGGTCGACTTCAAGAACACGATCATCATCATGACCACCAACCTCGGCACGAAGGACATCGCCAAGGGCGTGACCACCGGATTCCAGTTCGACGGCGACACGTCCTCGACCTACGAGCGGATGAAGAGCCGCGTGGGCGAGGCCCTCAAAGAGCACTTCCGCCCCGAGTTCCTCAACCGCGTGGACGACATGATCGTCTTCCCGCAGCTGCAGCGCGAGGAGATCCTGAAGATCGTCGACCTCATGATCGGCAAGCTCGACAAGCGCCTGGCCAAGCAGGAGATGCGCCTCGTGCTCACGCGGCGGGCCAAGGAGCTGCTCGCCGACCGCGGCTACGACCCGGTCCTCGGCGCTCGTCCGCTGCGCCGGGCGATCCAGCGCGACATCGAGGACGTCCTGTCCGAGAAGCTGCTCTTCGGCGACTTCGCCAAGGGGCAGACGATCGTGGTCGACGTCGACGAGGAGAACATCCCGGTGACCTTCACCTTCACCGGGCAGGACCCCGACGCGCCGCTTCCCGACGACGTGGTCGCCATCGCCGAACCCGAGAACATGGACGGCCTGACCGCGGGAGTCGACCACCGGCGGCAGGACGCCGGAACGCAGCCGAGCGGCCTGTCCGCCGCCAACTGAGGCTCCGACGGCCGCCGCCGGCGCTCCGGTTCGGCCGACCCGGAAGCCAGTTCGACCCCTTGGCGTGGCCCCATCCGTGGGGCCACGCTTCGTCGTCTTATGGGCGCCCGGTTCTATGGGTGGCTTCCCGCCCGTTTGCCCCTTCTACCTGCCCTCCTCGCCGAGCCGGTTGTCGAAGGCGAGGACGCCTCCGGCCGTGCGCATGTCGGTCACGAGATGTGAGACGAGGCCGCCGCGCAGCGCCCCGGTGATGGCCGGAACCTTCTGCGCTCCCCACGCCACCGCCACGACGAGGGACGATTCGCGCAGCCGGTTGAAGGGAACGCCGAGGATGCGACGGCACAGCTCGCCGTCGATGTGCCGGCCGTCGACGTCGATGTGATGCCCGCCGATGTGCCCGACCGCGCCCATCTTGCGCAGTTCGCCGATCTCCTCCGGGCTGAGCCACAGGTCGAAGATGGCTCCCGAGCCGGCCTTCGTCGTCGCCCCGATGCCGGTCAGGAGGATGTCGGCGTGTGACGCCATCGAGATCGTCAGGCCGATCGAGCTTTCCCGCCGCAGAATCGCAGCGGTCCGCGAATTGTCCAGATACAGCGGTGCGGGCAGGATGCGGTAGTTCGCACCGAGGACGGACGCCATCCTCTGGCACAGCTCGGGGGAGTCGACCATGTGGTTCTCGTGGGCGATGGTCCCGATCGCCTGGACCACGGTGACCTCCGAGTAGCGCGTCGACGGCAGGGCGGCGACCACCTGGGACACGGCCCGGCCGTTCGTCACCCCGATGACGGAATCCGGCCGGATCATCGACAGGACGGTCTCGGCCGCCAGGGCCGCCACGGGAGCCGTCGACTCGGCGTCGTTGTCGTCGATGTGGGTGGCGACGCGCGCGCTCGCCAGCTCGAAGCGCTCGGTGAGGGCTGCCTCCAGCTCCAGCGCGCGCTCGAGGGGATGGTGGACGTTGACGCTGACCACTCCGCGCCGTCGCGCCTCGGCGAGCAGACGCGAGATCTGCGGCCGAGAGTAGCCGAGCTCGACGGCGATGTCCGCCTGGGACTCGCCCTCGATCCAGTAGAGCGTTGCGACCCTCAGAAGCAGCTGAAGGCGCTCCCGATCCCGCTCAATGGAAAACAATGCACACATGTGCGTGACTCCTTAGGTGCATATTCTAAAACTTTAGGTTAAAGGCCTTATTTGTCAATATCTTCGGGGTGCTGAAGTACGTATGTGCATTTCCTGCCTTGGGCGACGGGGGATGTCGTAGCAGGATCGGGGGTGTCGCCAACCGGCAACGTCGGCGGATGAACGGCACCGGCGGTGCGCCGGCCGCTCGGCCGGCCCACCGCCATCGCTCGGTCGGCGCTGGTCCGCCGTCCAGGCGGACCGGACGCCTCTGGTCCCGCACCGGACGGACGGGGCGGAGCCGGTGTGCAGCGCGCTGGGGCGGCCGCCGCGGAAGGCGGTGCGCACCGCAAACGCAGGCGGCGCATAACAACCAGGCGAAGAAGCAAGGAAAGGAAGAACCGATGGCGATCGTACGAACCATCGACGGGGACGTCGCGCCCGAGACGCTCGGAGTCGTCAACGCCCACGACCACCTCATCCGCGTCGGCGCGGGAGAGGTCTACATCGATCCCGACCATCTCCTCGACGACGTCGACAAGGCGGTCGAGGAGGCGACGTATTTCGTCGAGGCCTCGAAGAAGTGGGCGAGCGGCGGAACCATCGTCGACATGTGCCCCGCCTCCTCGGGGCGCGACGTCCTCAAGCTGCGTGAAGTCGCCGGCCGCGTGCCCGGCCTGCAAGTCGTCCAGACGACGGGCTTCCACCAGCAGAAGGTCTACCTGGAATGGCGGCAGAGCTGGGTCAACCAGTACACGGTCGCCCAGATCGCGGACCTGCTCATAGCCGACATCACCGAAGGCGTCGACCGCTTCGACTACATGGGCCCCATCGTCGAGCGCACGGACGTCAGGGCCGGCGTCATCAAGTGGGCCACCGCCTACGGCAGGATCACCCCGTGGGAGGTCAAGACGGGCAAGGCGGTGGCCATCGCCGCGAAGGAGACCGGCTGCCCAGTCAACACCCACGTGACCGCCGGGACGTGCGGCCCCGAGCAGGCTCGCTTCCTGGTCGATCAGGGCGTGGACCCCGCCAAGGTCGCCATCGGCCACATCCAGCGCAACTGGGACCCCTGGGTGCAGGAGCAGATCGTGAAGCTCGGATGCTACGTCGAACTCGACGGCACCAACCGCATCAAGTACGTGCCCGACCACGCACGCGTCAACCTCCTGCGAGTCCTCGGCGAGAAGGGCTACGGCAAGCAGATCCTTCTGGGCACCGACTCCGGCAAATCCTCCTACCAGAAGGCCTACGGGTCCGTGACCGGCATCGACTTCGATCCGGCCGTCTTCGCCCCGCGCCTCATCGACGACGAGGGCTTCGACCGCGCCTACGTCCAGGACCTCCTGGTGGGCAACGCGGCGGCCTTCTTCGCGTGGGACCCCGTGAAGGCCTGAGATGACCGAGAGATCCAGGCTGACCGACAGGCCCAGGCTGCAGATCGCGCTGGACGCCTTCGACCTTCCCAGCGCGCTCGGCCCCCTCCAGAAGGCCTCGGCGAACGTCGACGTCATCGAATGCGGCACCATCCTGATCCTGTGCGAGGGCTATCGCGCGGTTCGGGTCGTCCGTGCACTCTACCCCGACAAGCCCGTCCTCGCAGACGTCCGCATCGCCGAGGCCGGGTCGAAGATCGCCCGTCTGGCGTTCGAGGCGGGAGCCGACCTCGTCTCGTGCGTGGCCGGGGCGTCCCTGACCACCATCCGGCAGGTGTGCAAGGTCGCCGAGGAGTTCGGCGGCGAGGTCCAGGTCGAGCTGGCCGACGAATGGTACGACCCCGAACGGGCCAGGCGTTGGCGCGAGATCGGCGTACAGCACGTCATCGTCAAGCGATCGCGCGATCGCGAGGCCGCCGGCGACCTGTCGTGGAAGCCCGAGGACCTGGCGAGGATCGACGAGCTGGCCGCCATCGGGTTCACGGTCACCGTCACGGGCGGAGTCTCGGCGCAGGACCTCCCGGCGTTCGCGGGCAAGCCGGTGGGCATCGTCATCGCCGGCCGCGCCATCGTCGAGGCGGAGGATCCGGCGGCGGCCGCCGCCGAACTCCAGGAGACGATCGCGGAGGTCTGGCCGTGAGCGGGCGAGACGCCTCGGCCGTCCGGGACTCGGCCGAGCGGCCGGCCGCGGCCCGTGCGGGAGACGGCCGGGATGCGCGGGACTGCGCGGGGACGATCACGCTGGGCATCTACGAGAAGGCCCTGCGGGGCAACGAGCTGGCCACCCGCGCCGACTGGGAGGCCTTCCTCGCCCAGGTCCCCGAGGCCGGGTTCTCCTTCGTCGACATGTCCGTGGACGAGAGCCCCCGGCGGGAGGCCCGCCTGGACTGGGACCGCGCCCGCCGCGGCGTCGTCAGACGCGCCGTGGAGACGGTCGGGACGGCCATCGGCGGACTGTGCCTGTCCGTGCATCGCAAGATCGGCCCCGGCAGCGCGGACCCGGGCGTGCGCGAGCGGGCCCGGGACGCGATGACCCGGGGGATCCGCCTGTGCCACGACCTGGGCATCCCCGTGCTCCAAGTCGCCGGATACTACTGCTACTACGAGGAGCCCAACCCCGACGCCGCCCGGCACTACCGGGAGATGCTGGCCGAGGCCGCGGCCCAGGCCGCGACGTACGGAGTCATGCTCGGCATCGAGAACGTCGACGGCAGGGACGTCACGTCCATCACCCGGGCCATGGAGGTGGTCGACGCGATCGACTCGCCGTGGCTGCAGGTCTACCCCGACATCGGCAACATCGCCGAGCAGGGCCTGGATCCGGCCGCCGAGCTGGCCGCCGGCGAGGGTCACATGGTCGCCATGCACGCCAAGGACGTCCGGCGGGGCGAACCGCGTCGGGTTCCGATGGGCGAGGGCGTCGTCGACTGGGACGGCTCCTTCGCTCTGCTGGCCCGCCAGCGCTGGTCCGGCCGGCTCATGATCGAGATGTGGAACGACGACGCCCCCGACTCGCTCGAACGCTGCCAGGCCGCCCGCCGCTTCATCGAGGACAAGGCCCTCGGCGCCGGATTCCACATCGCCTGACCCGATTCCACCACCACTCGAGGAAACGAGAACCGCATGCTAGAAGCACTCAAAGAAGAGGTCTGCGAAGGCAACCTCGAACTTCCCCGCCACGGTCTGGTCACGTGGACCAGCGGGAACCTCTCCGCGCGGGATCCGCAGACCGGCCTGGTCGTCATCAAACCCTCCGGCCTGCGCTACGAGCGGATGACGCCCGAGGACATGGTCGTCGTCGACCTCGACGGGAAGATCGTCGAGGGGAAGAGAGGGCCTTCCTCGGACACCGCCTCGCACCTGTACGTCTACCGGCGCCGCGAGGACGTGGGAAGCGTCGTCCACACCCACTCCACCTACGCCACGGCGTGGGCCGCCACGGGCCGGGCGATCCCCTGCTGCCTGACCGCCATGGCCGACGAATTCGGCGGCCCCGTGCCGTGCGGAGGCTACGCCGCCATCGGAACGGAGGAGATCGGCGTGCAGATCGTCGAGAACATCGGGCACAGCCCGGCGATCCTCCTGGCCAAGCACGGCGTCTTCACCATCGGCCCGACCATCGAGAAGGCCGTCCAGGCGGCCGTCATGGTCGAAGACGTCGCCCGAACCGTCGCGATAGCCAAGGGGATCGGCGAAGTCGCCGAGCTGCCCGCGGCGGACATCGAGGCGAACTACGACCGCTACACGCACCGCTATGGGACAGCCGCAGCATCCCGAGGAGTCAGCCATGCCTAGATTCGACATCTCCACCATCGGAGAGGGACAGATCCGCCTGACGTGCCACAAGGGGGACAGACTGGTCACGGCCCGCGAACTGCGCATGACGGCCGCCTGCTCGGAGGCCAACGTCGCCGGGCTGCTCTCCCAGCTGGGGCGGAGCGCCTCGTGGGCGTCGGTCATGCCCAGGGGCGAGCTCGGCGAGCGCGTGCTCGACGAGTTCCGCTCCGTGGGAGTGCACCTGGGTAACATCGTGCGCACCGAGAGAGGCCGCGTCGCGCTCTACTTCATGGAGCCCGGCGAGTACCCCATGCCCGCCAAGGTCATCTACGACCGCCTGTACACCCCGTTCCGCGACGCCGGAATCGAGGACTTCGACTGGGAGTCCATGCTGGACGCCAGGCTCGTCTTCGTCACCGGGATCACCGCGGCCCTCACGGAGAACACGGCCAGGGTGGTCGGATACTTCGTCGACCAGGCCGCAGAGCGGGGCATCGACGTCGCTCTCGACGTCAACTACCGTTCGCTGCTGTGGGACGCCGACTCGGCGCGCAGGGTGCTCGAGCCCATCGCCCGCAAGTCGAGCATCGTCTTCTGTTCGCGCTCCGACGGGACGAGGGTCTTCGGAATCCCGGGCGACGGGATGACGGTGTGCCGCACCCTCCGAGAGGCCTTCGACGTTCCGGTCGTCGTCTCCACCGACCAGATCAACGGCGTCTACCTGTCCACCGCCGAGAAGGACCGCCGGTTCGAGGTCGTGCAGGTGCCCGTCGTCGACAGGCCCGGCGCCGGCGACTCCTTCGTCGCCGGAACGCTCCACGGCTTCCTCGACGGCGACGTCGAGGCCGGGATCGGCTACGGCCTGCGGACATCCTCCTACGCCCTCACGCATTACGGCGACCTGACCCACGTGGCTCCGCACGAGCTCGACCTCCCCACGACCACGGACATCCTCCGTTGAATCGGCCGCCCGGGCCGGTCCACCGACGGGCCGGCCCGGGCCGCGGAGGACGGTCCCATCCGTCGACGGCCGGCCAGGCCCGCCGCCTCGACACCTCCCACTTCTACTCACGATTGGTCAAAGAATAGATGAGCGCAGCACCGCAGGGGCGCACGGCCCCGGAACAAATCGACAACCATCGCCTGACGGGCCATCAGAAATCCCTCATAGGGATGGCAATCGTGGGAAACGTGTCGGAGTTCTTCGACATGTTCCTCATCGGATTCATCGTCAACCTCCTGATCGAGACCCCCGGATGGGACCTGACCGGCTTCCAATCGGGCGTCATCCTGGCAGGCGCAGGCCTCGGCACGGTCATAGGCTCCATCCTGTGGGGCCGCCTGGCGGACGTCTTCGGACGCAAGCACGCCTTCGTCGCCTGCATCATCGTCCTCGTGGTCTTCACCGCGGGCTCGGCATTCACCCCCGTCAACGGCTGGGTCCTCCTGGCCGTCCTGCGCACCGGCGTCGGCATCGGCGTCGGCGGCCTGAACATCACCTCCGTGCCCTTCGTGCAGGAGTTCGTTCCCGCCAAGCAGCGCGGCCTGCTGGCGGGGCTGACCTCCGTGTTCATCCCCGCGGGCATCTTCCTCGGCGGCCTGGTCACCAAGTACCTCGGAGGCCCGCTGGGCTGGCGCGGCCTCATCGCCGTCGGGTGCATTCCGATCGTCCTCCTGGCCTGGGCCCGGTTCATCCCGGAGTCCCCTCGCTTCCTCCAGTCCAAGGGGCGGGAGGAGGAGGCCAAGCGGGCCTACGCGTGGGCGATGGAGATCCCCGTCGAGCAGGTCGCCGCACTTCCGGCCCTGCCCGCGGCCAGCTCAGCCTCCTATTCGGTGATCTTCCGGAAGTATCCCCGCCAGCTGCTCGTCGTGGCCCTCGGCTCCTTCGCCTTCATCCTGGGGTCCTTCACAGTCCAGTCCTGGGGGCAGACCCTGCTGGGCCAGTCCTTCAAGTTCAGCGCCGGCTCGGTCTCCACGCTCTTCATGCTCGTCTCCCTGGGAGACCTGCTCGGGCGGCTCGGATCGGCGTGGATATCCGACCGCATCGGGCGGCGCTGGACCATGTTCGGCTGCGGAGTCATCGGGGGTCTCGGCGCTCTCGTCGCCGCCTTCTCGACCCAGATGGTCGACGGCGACGACGTCGGCGCCGCCGGTTACGTCTTCTTCGCGGGGATCTTCGTCATCATGACGTTCGGCGACGGCGCCTTCGGAATCCTCAACGCCTTCGGCGGCGAGCAGTTCCCGACCGAGGCCCGTTCCACCGGCCTCGGGCTCGGATACGGCATCGGAGCCGTCGCGAAGGTCGCCGGCCCCTACCTGCTCGGCCTGCTCGTCGGCAGCGACAAGCTCTCGCCCGAGGTCGTCTTCATCCCCTTCCTCATCTTCGCGGGCCTGCTCTTCCTCGGCGGGGTCGTCTACCTCTTCGCCGAGGAGACGAAGGGCAGGGCGTTGGAGGAGATCTAGCCGGCCCGCCGGTTCCGCGCCCGTTCCTGCGCCTCCGGCCCGCGGTGTGCGGCCGCAAGCGGCCGCACACCGCCCCGCGCCATAGAACCCACACGGCCCTCGTCCGCGCGGAAGCGGGGCGCCTCGAAATTCAACGCATTCGAAGTGCGGGGCACCGTCCTCGTCTGCGCGCAGGCGGGGACGGGCTAAAGTGGGGTCGGGCGAGTGGACAGCCGGCGCCGTCCTCGCCGGCCTCGGTTCCAGTCTCATGGCCGCGGCAGGCGCCGGTGCTCGGCTGGAGTGGAACTCCTCGTATGATCGCGGCCGCGGCCGGTGCGGGGCTCGGAGAGCGGTGGAGGGTGCGAGGCGGGGTCAACCGCGCGGCCGCGGGAGATGCCTGCCCGGATACGCTGCCCGGGCCAGCGCCGTCGTCTCGCCGATGAAGCTTCCCTTGGCCTGCGTGTAGGCGTCGCGGTCGTGCTCGTATCTGCCCTTCAATTCCATTTTCAGACGTGCGTACTGGCGCGCCCTGCCGGGGTGGTCGATCAGGTAGTCGCGGAAGTAGAGCTCGTCCCAGTCCCCGGGCGTGCGCACGTGCAGGTGGAAGACCTTCCGTGCGAACCCCTCGGGCGTGTACCCCTTGTTGAAGACGAGCTTCACCGGACGCGTCGGCGTCCCCGACATCGCCAGCCACCCCTCGTCGAGGGTGCGGTCGAGGACTTCCCTCGGGTCGACGTCGGGGTCCAGCTCCATGAGGATGTCCACCGTGGGCTTGGCCAGCAGCCCGGGAACCGCCGTGGAGCCGATGTGGCTGATGCGCGCCAGGCGCGGCCCCCACACGGCCGACAGCCTGGCGCGCTCCTCCTCGTACCACTCGCGGTAGGCGGGATCGTGCTCTTTAAGGACGATCGGGAAAAGCTGCCAGAGTTCCTCGAGGCTCATCGTCGTCAGGTCCTTCATGGCCCCGACACTACCCGCCGGCGCCGACGCTGCCGCGGTCGCCCCTGTCTGATGGGACGTCTGACCGCCCCGTCTTCGCTGCTGTCCGCCCCATCCGGCACGTCCCACGCGTGGGTCGCGTTCCGGCCTTTCCCCCGCCGGTCCGGCCGGCCCTCCGGCGGGGACCGTTGCCGCCACCGGTCCCGCTCGGGGTAGGCTGCGGTCAGACGTCGCATGCCGGCGCATGGGGTGCGACGTCCGGCGGGGATCGGGAGCCGAAGGGGCGTTCGGATGGGCGCATCCGGGAGACGAGGGATCGATGGGCCCGGCCAGGGTCTCGGAATCCCGCGAGAGAGGTGAGCGTGAGACTTCCAGCATCCGACGAAGGAGTCGTGGCCGGACAGGTGGAAGGACCCCAGGCCCGGCGGGCGCGGATAGCCGAATACATCATGAGGAGAGGGGCCGTCTCCGTCGAAGACCTGGCGGCGCATCTGGGCGTGTCGACGATGACCGTCTACAGGGACGTCGCCCGGCTCGAGGAGGCGGGGATGCTGCAACGCCACCATGGGAAGGTGGCGGCCAAGGCGTCCGGATTGCACGAGGCCTCCGCCAGGTTCCGGCTCGAGCAGAATCATGAGGCCAAGCAGGAGCTCGCGTCGTGCGCAGCCGCGATGGTGCCCTCGGGGAGCTCGATCATGCTCGACGACTCGACGTCGGGGGTGTGGGTCGTCCGCGCGCTCTGGGAGATCGAGACGATGTCGATCGTCACCAACTCCCTCCTCGTGGCCGAGGAGGCCGAGAGGCTCGGGGCGGGCAACCTCATCATCGTGGGAGGCGTCTACCAGGGCTGGGCCGAATCCCTCGTGGGGCCCTCGGCGGTCGCCATGATCGGGCAGATGTACGCCAACTACGCCATGGTCTCGGCCTCGGGCATCTCCGACTGGAGCTGCTATCACCCCTACGAGGACATCGTCGCGGTTAAGAGGGCCATGTTGGACGCCGCGGATACCACGTTCCTCCTGCTCGACCACACGAAGTTCGCGCGCAAGGCGCTCTTCTGCTTCGCGAGCATGGCCGAGTTCTCGGCGGTCATCGTCGACCGGGGGACGCCCGAGGGGACGGTCGAAGGGATGAGGGCCGAGGGCGTGGAGGTCGTCGTGGCCACCGGCACACCCTGACCGCGCCGAGGCGGCCCCGCCTCTGCAACTCCTCTCACTTCCGGCCGCTCGGATGGGAGTATGTTCAAGCTAACATCGCATGCGGGGAAAATAACATGTCCGGTGTTAGTCTTCTTTTCACGGACGGAGAGCACGCATCTCCGTTCTGTCGGATCAGTGTCACGAGGAAGGGCACAGCATGGGATTGCGCATCGTCGTCGCTGCGGACATCGCAGGCTACGACTACAAAGAGATCATCAAAAAGGATCTTGAGCAGGACGAACGCGTCGATGAGGTCATCGACGTCGGCGTTTCCGAGGGGGAGACCACGCTATACCCTCACGTGGGAGTCGCCGGCGCGCGCGTGATCGCGGAGGGGAAGGCCGACCGTGGCATTTTCTTCTGCGGCACGGGGATGGGAATGGCCATTTCGGCGAATAAAGTGGCGGGCGTCAGGGCGAGCACGGCCCACGACAGCTTCTCGGTCGAACGCCTCATCCTCTCCAACGACGCCCACGTCCTGTGTCTGGGCCAGCGCGTGATCGGACGCGAACTGGCTCGACGCCTGGCCCGGGAGTTCCTCGGGTACACCTTCGACCCGTCCTCGCACTCGAAGGCCAACATCGACGTCCTCGTCGAGTACGAGAACGGCACGGCGGAGGGCTGCTAAAACCCGGCGGTCCTCGCGAGCCGGGGCGAGCACGCACGACCTCCGGACTCGACGCCGTGCATGGCCGGTTGAGAGCCACTCACGCCGGTCGCCATCACAATTGGGATTTCCACGCGGTTCCCAACGACGGGGACCGTCACGACAAATACAGCGGATGTCCATCCGCCTGACTTAAAGGAACATCGATGTTTACAGCTTCGATCGGAGTCTTCGTCTTCGGACTCCTTGCCGCCATCGCAGGAGGCGCCGTCGGCGCTTCCATCGGCGGTAACTACGGCTTCGTGCTGACGGGCTTCACGGTTCTCGCCTCCTGGGGCATCCTCGCCGCCACGGGCAGCACCTTCGCGCTCGACTACCTGGCCTTCGGCCCGTTCATGGGCCCGCATATCATCTTCGCCGGCGGCGCCGCAGCCGCCATCTACGCGAGGTACAAGGGGTACATGGACGACGGCAAGGACGTCAACTCTCCGCTGGCGGGGCTGGGACGTCCGGACGTCATCTACGTCGGCGCGATCTTCGGCATCCTGGGATACGCCGTCCAGATCGGCATCGCGAAGATTCCGTGGTTCGGCACGCACACTGACTCGGTGGCCCTGACCGTCGTCATCTCAGGCATCGCCGCCCGCATTCTGTTCGGCGGCGACCCCGGCAAGGGGCTCTTCAAAGGCTCTCTCCACAGCTCCCACCTGTACGCCGAGGGCAAGGGCCTGATGGCCAAGATCAAGCCCGGCCCGAACGGCCGCTGGCTCGAGTGGCAGGAGAAGCCGGGCCAGCTGTTCGCCATGGGCTCGCTCTTCGGCATCCTGGCCGGCGGAGCGTCGATCTTCCTCGCGTCGCAGATCGGGACGTCCCTCCACTCCAGGGGCCTGGATTCCAGTGCGGCCGTCAACAACGCCCAGACCTTCACCTTCGGAATCTCGGCGATCATCATCCTGTTCCTCATCACGAACCGCAACATGCCGGTCCAGCACCACGTGACCATCACCGCCGGCCTGGCCGCCCTGAAGTTCTTCCCGATATTCGGCGGAGAATTCGTGATGAAGACGGACACGCAGGGGTGGATCGCCGCCAACGTGGGCCCGTCCATCGGAGCCCTCGCCGCCGCCCTCCTCGCCGGCCTGCTCGCCGCCTTCCTCTGCGAGCTCTTCGCACGGCTTTGGTACAACCGCGGCACGTCCCATATCGATCCTCCGGCCGCCTCCATCTGGATTTGCAACACCGCCGTTGTGAGCCTGGCGCTTCTCTTCTAAGGATCAACCCGCCCGCCGCTCGGGGAAGCCGGAAACCCGAGCGGCCCAATACCTCCCAGGGAGCACAGTCATGCAACGTACCTCGCCCGAGCGCCTCTTCGACGCCTACATCTTCGACATGGACGGGACCATCTATCTTGGGGATGATCTCCTCCCGGGCGCGAAGCGGCTCGTCGAGGGACTGCGCTCCCTGGGACGGCCAGTCCGGTTCCTATCCAACAACCCGACGAAGGACCCCCAGCTCTACGTCGAAAAGCTGGAGAAGCTAGGCATCCCCACGCCCATCGAGGAGATCGCCAACACCGTCGTCACGACCGTCCGATGGCTCAAGGCGAACCACCCCGACGCCGTCGTCTTCCCCATCTCCGAGCAGCCCCTCAAGAAAGCCCTCGCCGAAGCGGGCATAGCGATGAGCGAGGACCCGGAGAGGATCGACATCGTCATCGCCTCCTACGACCGCACCTTCGAATACCGGAAGCTCCAGATCGCCTTCGACGCCATCTGGTTCCACAAGCGGGCCTTCCTCATCACGACGAACCCCGACCGCTACTGCCCCTTCCCGGGCGGGCGCGGCGAGCCCGACGCGGCTTCCATCGTGGCGGCCATCGAAGCCTGCACGGGAACCACGTGCCAGGCGAACATGGGCAAGCCCGAGGCCACCATGCTCTCCGCCGCCATCGACGGGCTGGACGTCGACCCGGCCGACTGCATGATGGTCGGCGACCGGCTCATGACCGACATCGGCATGGCCATCAAGACGGGAATGGCCTCGTGCCTGCTCCTGACTGGCGACTCGACGCTGGAGGAAGCCGAGGCGCTCGATCACGCCGAGCAACCCACATACGTCCTGGATCGCATCGACCACCTCATCCCCGAGAGCACGCGGCTCCAATGGGGCTGGTCCGACGGCGACAGCTGACGCCTAAAATTCAATACACCCTAAAACTAAATACATCACGCATAATCACGCATTAACAAGACTCAACGCGGAGGTTTTCTTGTCCGTCTTCTCCAACCCCAACTCCCTGACCGGCGGTCCGTACGTCATGGGCATCGACTTCGGCACGGAGTCGTGCCGAGTGGGGATCTTCGATCTGAACGGCGCGCCCGTCGCCTTCGCGGCGACGGCCTACCCGACGGCCCATCCGGCGCCGGGCTGGGCCGAGCAGTCTCCGGTCGACTGGTGGAACGCCCTGCGCGCCTCGGTCCACAGCGTCATGCAGCGCTCCGGCGTCCAGCCGCACGAGATCAAGGGCATCTCCTACGACGCGACGACGATGACCGTCGTCGCCCTCGACCACGGCGGTGAGGCTCTGCGCCCGGCGATCATGTGGATGGACGTCCGCGCCACCGAGCAGGCCGCCCGCGTCGTCGACACGAAGTCGCCCGCACGGCGCTACACCGGAGGCGGCACCCTGCCCCCGACCGCCGAATGGTTCCCCTTCAAGGCCGCATGGCTGCGCGAGAACGAGCGCGAGACCTACGACAAGGCCTACCGCCTGGTCGACGCGCCGGACTGGCTGACTTACCGGCTGACGGGCGAGTGGACCCAGAACATCAACACCGCCGCCCACCGCATGTACTACGACCGCGACAACGGCGGCTGGCCCGTCGACCTCTACGAGGAGGCCGGCGCCGGCGACGTCTTCGACAAGCTCCCCACCGTGGTCAACGACCTGGGCGTGCTCGTCGGCGGCCTGTCCAAGACCGCGGCCGAGGCCCTCGACCTCATCCCCGGCACGCCCGTCGCCCAAGGCGGCGGCGACGCCTGGCACGGCCAGATCGGCCTCAACGTGCTGCGCCCGGGCAAGATGTCGCTCGTGACCGGCTCCTCGCACGTCATGTCCGGACAGTCGCCCGACCCCGTTTCCGGCCCCGGCTTCTTCGGCGGCTACACCGACGGCGTCGTCCCCGGCCAGTACACGGTCGAGATCTCGCTGGTCTCCTCCGGGTCCGTGCTCAAGTGGTTCAAGGACAACTTCTGCCCGGACATCAACCTGGCCGCCGAGCAGACAGGCCTGAACGCCTACGACATCCTCAACCAGCGCTCGGCGGACATCCCGATCGGCTGCGACGGGCTGGTCATCAACGAATCCTTCCAGGGCAACCGCACGCCCTACTCGGACTCCAAGGCCCGCGGCGTCTTCACCGGACTGTCGCTCGCCCACAGCCGCGAGCACATGTACCGCGCCATCCAGGAGTCCGTCTGCTACGGCGTCGAAGCCAACCTGCGCAAGCTGCGCGAGGCCGGATTCCAGGTCGAGGAGTTCGTGGCCTGCGGAGGCGCGACGAAATCCCTTATGTGGACGCAGATGCACTCCGACGTCACCGGCGTCCCGATCACCCTGACCGAGGTGGGCGACGCCGTCACCCTCGGCTCGTGCATCCTCGCCGCCGCCGGGGCCGGCCTGTACGGCTCCGTCCAAGAGGCCGCCGACGCGATGGTCCACGAGCGCGAGCGCATCGAACCCGACGCCGAAAAGCACGAGCAGTACGAGTTCTACGCCGACCAGTACTGCAGGCAGTTCCCGCTGGTGCAGGACCTCATCCACGACACCGTGGACCACGTCGCCGCCGAGCACGCAGCCGAATAGCCACCAGGCCCGGGGCCCATCCGGCGAGGAAGGCCCCGGGCCCCGCAGCAAGATCAACCAAGGAGCCGAACCGGCTCGGAACGGAGGAGGAAAGCAATGTCGAGCGATCTCATCGCGAAGGCCCTCAAGACGGCCGTCGAGACGAAGGACATCGTCTTCGGCGACGGCGTCACCGACCAGACAGGCGAAATCTTCACCAAGCTGTTCCCCGGGGCGAAGGCCCTGGTCGTCGCGGACGGCAACACCTTCGAGGCGACCGGCGAGGAAGTCGTCGCCTCGCTCGAGGCGGCCGGAGTCGAATTCGCCGAAGACCCCTACATCTTCCCGGGGAAGCCCACCCTGTACGCGGGGTACGAGAACGTCGAGATCCTGCGCGACCACATCGCCCCTCTCGAGAACACGATCGTGTGCTCGATCGGATCGGGCACGCTCAACGACATCGCCAAGCTGGCCTCCGGCGAGCTCGGCCGCCCGTACATGAACGTGTGCACGGCCGCCTCGGTCGACGGATTCGCCGCCTTCGGCGCCTCCATCTCGCGCGACGGGTTCAAGATCACCCGCTCATGCCCCGGCCCCGCCGGCCTCGTCGCCGACAACGACGTCGTCTGCCACGCGCCCAAGCGCCTGACCGCCACCGGATACGGCGACCTCATCGAGAAGATCCCCGCCGGCGCCGACTGGATCCTCGCCGACGCCCTGGGGATCGAGCCCATCAACGAATACGTGTGGGACATGGTCCAGGGGCCGCTGCGCGGCTCCCTCGCCGATCCCGAAGCCATCGGCAACGGCGACAAGAAGGCCATCGAGGGCCTCATGGAGGGCAACCTCATGTCAGGTCTGGCCATGCAGGCCGGCCAGTCCTCGCGTTCGGCATCCGGTGCCGGCCACCAGTTCTCCCACACGTGGGAGATGGAGGGCCACGGCCTGGACTGGGAGCCCCCGCTCTCCCACGGGTTCAAAGTGGGAATCGGGACGATCGCCTCCTGCGCCATCTGGGAAGAGTTCCTGGCCATGGAGGCCGAGGACTTCGACGTCGACCGCGCGCTCGCGGCCGTCAAGACGCCCGAGCAGGTCGAATCCGAGGTGCGAGCGGCCCTCAAGCCGCGCATGCAGGACGAGGCCGTCCGCCACTCCTTGAAGAAGAGGACGGAGGGCGAGGAGCTCGTCGCCCGCATCGAACTGCTCAAGGAGAAGTGGCCCGAACTGCGCGAGAGGCTGCGCGCCCAGCTCATGGCGCCCGGCGAGGTCATGGACCGCCTGAAGACCGTCGGCGCGCCCTACCACCCCGAACTCATCGAGATCGACTGGGACCGCTTCCGCCAGACCCACTTCAAGGCCCAGATGATCCGCGACCGCTACACGGTCCTGGACATCCTCGTCGACCTCGGGGTCTACGGCGACGTCGTCGAGAGGCTGTTCTCGCCCGAGGGCTTCTGGGGCCGGCACCGCCATCCGTCCGCATGACCCGAACCCCCTGAAACCTCCGAGGAGAAGAGAGACCATGTCCGACAAGAAATACCTGATCGGCATCGACTACGGAACGCTCTCCGGCCGCGCCATCGTCGTGGATGCCGCGACCGGCGAGCAGCTGGGCACGCACGTGACCGAATACCCGCACGGCGTCATGGACCGCACCCTGACCGCCGGCGACGACCAGCCGCTCCCGCCCGAATTCGCCCTGCAGAATCCCGCCGACTACATCAAGGTGCTGCGCGAATCCGTGCCCGCGGCCGTCAAGGCCTCCGGTGTGGACCCCGCCGACATCGTCGGCATCGGCGTCGACGCCACCTCCGCCACGGTGTTCTTCACCGACGAGGACGGCGTGCCGCTGTGCGAGAAGCCCGGTTTCGAGAACAACGTCCACGCATACGTCAAGCTGTGGAAGCACCACGGCGCCCAGGACCAGGCCACCCGGCTGGTCAAGGTCGCCGAGGCCCGGCGCGAATGGTGGTTGGGCCGCTACGGCGGGGTGCTCTCCTCCGAGCTGCTCCTGCCGAAGGTCCTCGAGGTCTTCGAGATGGCGCCCGAGGTCTACGAAGAGGCCGCCGTGGTGTGCAACCTCCTCGACTGGCTGACGTGGCGCCTGACCGGCACCCTGACCCAGTCGGCGGGCGACTCCGGCTACAAGCGCATGCTCCAGGACGGGACATATCCCTCCCACGAGTACCTCGAAGCCGTCAAACCCGGCTTCGGCACCGTGTTCGAGGACAAGATGAGCGCCCCCGTGCTGCCGCTCGGCGCGAAGGTCGGCGGGCTGACGAAGGAGATGGCCGAGCTGACGGGCCTGCCCGAGGGCATCGCCGTCGCATCCGGCAATATCGACGCGCACGTCGTGGTCGCCGGGGCGAACGCCGTCCGCCCCGGCCAGCTCACCGCCATCCTGGGCACGTCCTCCTGCTACGTGCTCAACGGCGAAGAGTACCGCGACTGCCCCGGCGTGTTCGGGATCGTCGACGGCGGCGCCGTGGACGGCTACTGGGGATTCGAGGGCGGCCAGACGGCCGTCGGCGACATCTTCGCGTGGTTCGTCGACACCTGCGTGCCGGCCGAGTACAAGGAGGAGGCGGCCTCGCGCGGCATCTCCGTCCACGACCTGCTCGTGGAGAAGTCGAAGGACCAGGAGATCGGCGAGCACGGCCTGGTCGCCCTCGACTGGCACAACGGCAACCGCTCGATCCTGGCCGACGCCCGCCTCTCCGGCCTCATCGTCGGCCAGACGCTGACGACCCGCCCGGAGGACATGTACCGTGCCCTGCTGGAGGCGACCGCCTTCGGCTGCCGCGTCATCATCGACAACTTCGTCGAGCACGGGATCAAGGTCGACGAGATCGTCGCCGCCGGCGGGCTGCTGAAGAACTCGTACTACATGCAGATGCTCGCCGACATCACGCGCCGCCCGATCTCGGTCTCCACCGCCGAGCAGACCGGCGCGCTGGGCTCGGCCGTCTTCGCCGCGGTGGCCGCCGGCGTCTACCCGGACGTCTTCGCCGCCGCCGACGCCATGTCCTCGGTCGAGAAGTACGCCTACGAGCCGGACCTGGAGGCCTCCGCCCGCTACGACGAGGTCTACGAGATCTACAAGGAGCTGCACGATTTCTTCGGCCGCTACAACGGCGTCTCGCCGATGCACCGGCTGAAGGACATCCGCGCGCGCGTCTTCCGCGACAAGGACGCCGAGCAGTGATCCGCCTGTCCGAGCTCGCGCCGGACGTCCGAGCCTCCGTCCAGGCCACGAGGGAGCGGGTGGCGCGGCTGCACGCCGAGCTTCCCGCCAACGGCCTCGTGGTCTGGACGGCCGGCAACGTCTCCGAACGCGTCCCGGGCGCGGACCTGTTCGCCATCAAGCCCTCCGGGGTCCGCTACGACGAGCTCGCCGCCGACAACATGGTGGTGTGCACGCTGGACGGCGAGAAGATCGACGACGGCACGCCCGCCGCCCTGACCCCCTCGTCCGACACGGCCGCCCACGCCTACGTCTACCGGCACATGGAGGACGTCGGCGGGGTGGTCCACACCCACTCCACGTACGCGACGGCTTTCGCCTCGCTGCACCGTCCGATCCCGTGCGTCCTGACGATGATGGGCGACGAGTTCGGCGGCGAGGTGCCCGTGGGCCCCTTCGCGATCATCGGCGACGACTCGATTGGGCGCGGCATCGTGGAGACCTTGAGGGATTCGCGCTCGCCCGCGGTGCTCATGGCCAACCACGGCCCGTTCACCATCGGGAAGGACGCCCAGGCCGCGGTCAAGGCCGCCGTGATGGTCGAGGAAGTGGCGCGCACGGTCGCCATGGCGCAGCTGCTGGGCGACCCCGTCCCCGTGGCGCAGGGGGCGATCGACTCCCTCTACGCCCGCTATCAGAATGTGTACGGTCAACACTGACACCGGACCGCGCCGGGCGGCGCCGGCTCCGATACCCGGACCTGCCGCCCGCCCGGCGCCTTCGGCCCGGAACGGCAAGGAAAGACATGCGCGCGACGCGCAGCATGAGGAAGGATGAGCAATGGCACGAATCGCAGTGCTGGGCAGTGGAATCATGGCGACGGCGCTCTCGTTCCCGGCGTCGGAGAACGGCAACGAAGTGCGCCTGGTCGGCACTTTCCTCGACCGCGAGATCATCGACTCGATCCAGTCGACGGGCGTCCACCCCGATCTCGGGCTCAAGGTCAATCCGGGCGTGACCGCCTACCAGCTGGAACAGGCCGAGGAAGCCTTCGACGGCGCCGACGTCGTCATGTGCGGCGTCAACTCCTTCGGCATCGAATGGGCGGGCGAGCACCTGGCCAGGCTTATGAAGCCGGGCCAGAAGCTCCTGACCGTCACGAAGGGGATGCGCGCCGACGACGACGGCACGATGCGCATCCTCCCGGACGTCCTGCGCTCCTACTTCGACCCCGAGCTGGCCGAGAGCGTCTCCTGGAACGCCATCGTCGGCCCGTCGATCGCCGGCGAGCTGGCCGTCCACCACGACACCTGCGTCGTCTTCTGCGGACAGGACCAGGACGACCTCGACTACCTCGCCGACCTGTTCCGCACGGACTACTACCACGTGTGGACGTCCACGGACTTCATCGGGCACGAGACGGGCGCTGCTACGAAGAACGTCTATGCCTTCGCCGCAGGCTTCGCCCAGGGGATGCTGCGCGCGGCGGGCAAGGAGAACGACCGCTACGTCATGTACAACTACGGCGCGGCCGTCTTCGCCCAGGGGCAGAAGGAGCTGAGGTCCTTCGTGACCCTCATGGGAGGCGATCCCGTGACGGCCGACGGCCTGGGCGGGGTGGGCGACATGTTCGTCACCTCGATGGGCGGCCGCAACGTCAAGGCCGGCGGATACGTCGGCGAGGGCGTCCCCTTCTCCGAAGTTCAGGATCGCCTTATGAAGGGCGTGACGCTCGAAGGCGTCGCGGCCATCAAGGTGATCGGCAAGGCGCTCGGCCCGTTGACCGAGCGCGGCGTCATCGGACCCGACGAGTACCCCCTGTGCCGGTTCCTCTACTCGGTTGTGGCCGAGGACGCGCCGCTTGAGATGCCGTGGGACCGGTTCTTCGGCGGTCTCAAGTAATCCCGGGTTGCGTCCCGGCAGGAGCCCACGCCGCCGGGACGCAACCCCACCCCTCTCCAAGGAGCATGCATGCAATCCACACCCACCGACGGTCCCCTCGTCGTCGCCATCGATTCGTCGACGACGGCCACCAAGGCGATCGTCGTCGACGCCGCGGGAAACGTCCTCGCGCTCGGCAAGCGCGACATCGCCCTGCTCTCGCCCGAGCAGGGGTTCGGCGAGCACGACCCGCGCCAGTGGTGGACCTCCACCCGCGACGCCATCGCCGAAGCCCTCGCCGGCCTGACCCCGGCCGAGAAGGAGCGCGTGGCCGCGCTCGGCATCACGCACCAGCGCGAGTCCTTCGCGCCGTTCACCGCCGACGGCACGCCGCTGCGCAACGGCATCCTGTGGCTCGACATCCGCGCCGCCGACCAGGCCCAGCGCTACGGCACCCCCGAGATACACGCGCTGTCCGGGCGCCCGGCGGACGTCACACCCGGTCTGTACAAGATGGCCTGGCTCAAGGAGCACGAGCCGGAGTCGCTGCGCGCCGCCGACAAGGTGACCACCGTCTCGGCCTACATCGCCTTCTGCCTGACTGGCTCGTGGGTTGACTCGGCGGCCTGCGCCGACTCGCTCAGCCTGTCGAATATCAGGACGCTCGACTACGACGAGGGCCTGCTTCAGATCGCGGGCGTGCGCCGCGATCAGATGGCCGGCCTCGTCAAGCCCGGGCAGACCCTCGGCGCGCTCAAGCCCGAGCTCGCCAAGGAATGGGGAGTCGCCGAGATCCCGGTCATCGCCGGCTGCGGCGACGGCCAGGCGGCCGGCGTCGGCGCCGCCGCGGTCAGCCCCGACGTCGCCTACCTGAACATGGGCACCGCCGTGGTGGCGGGCGTCCCCTCCGCCGAATACCGCTACGAGAAGCTCTTCCGCACCGAAGCCGCAGGCGTGCCGGACACCTACATCCTCGAACTCGTCCAGAACTCGGGCGCCTACTTGGCCGGGTGGTACCGTCGCGCCTTCGGCAGGCCCGAGCTGGCCGGCGCGCCCGACCCGGAGCTCGAGGAGCTCGCGGCGGCCCGCACGCCCGGCAGCGGAGGGCTCGTGACGATGCCCTACTGGGGCGCGGTCCAGTCCCCGCACTGGGATCCGGTCGCCCGCGGCGCGATCGTCGGCTGGCGCGGAACCCACGGGAAGGGCTCGATGTACCGCTCGCTCCTGGAGGCGATCTGCATCGAGATGTCGCGCTCGCTGCACGCCATGGAGGAGGCGACCGGGGTCAAGCTGACCGCGGTGCGCGGCATGGGCGGCGGGCTGCGCTCGCCGCTGTGGCGCCAGATCATGACCGACGCCATCGGCCTGCCGATCACCGGATGCAAGGAGGAGGAGATCTCCGCGCTGGGCGCCGCGATCATCGCGATGGCCTCCACCGGCGTGTTCGGCGATAACGACGTCGCCACGGCCGCCGAGAGGATGGCGCAGTTCACCGACGTCACGGAGCCCGACATGGGCAATCACGCGATCTACGACGAGCTCTCGGCCATCCAGGGCCGCCTGTACTCGAACCTGAAGGAGACCGACGCGCAACTCCACGAGTTCGCCCGCAGGCATCCCGACGCCGAGCTGACCGGTGGTGAGGAGTGACCGTCCACGAGGAATGACGGGCAGCGGGCGAGCTCGGCGGACGCCCTCGGCCGCGACGTTCTGCCCGCGCCCATCACAAGCGCTCGGCGCCGGGAATATCTCGGCAATGGGGCCGGAATTCTGTGCATTCCGGCGTCGAGTACATCGCCTGTCGGATGCCCGGCCACAGGGCATCCGACAGGGACCTCGGTATCCGGTGTGGATCCCGTCAACGGCCGCCGCCCGTCGACCCACGCAGGTATCCGTTTATCGCAATCGCAGATCACGCATAACTTCATCTATTCACTATCAGTGAATTCACGCACCCATCCATCGATTCAAAGACGAAACAAAGGACTGAATATGTCACATATGTCTTCTGATGACCCCCTGGTTATAGCTATCGATTCGTCGACGACCTCGACCAAGGCGATCGTCGTCGACACGCAAGGAAACGTCATCTCTCTGGGCAGGCGGGAGATCGCCCTGCTCTCACCGGAGCAGGGGTTCGGCGAGCACGACCCGCGCCAGTGGTGGACTTCCACCCACGAGGCCGTGGGGGAGGCCGTGGGCAAGCTGACCCCGGCGGAGAAGGAGCGCATCGCGGCCTTCGGCATCACGCACCAGCGCGAGTCCTTCGCGCCGTTCACCGCCGACGGCACGCCGCTGCGCAACGGCATCCTGTGGCTCGACATCCGCGCCGCCGACCAAATCCTCAGGTACGGCACGCCCGAGATCCACCAGCTCTCCGGCAAGCCCGCCGACGTCACCCCGGCCATCTACAAGATGGCGTGGGTCAAGGAGCACCAGCCCGACCTGTGGGCGAGCGCCGAGAAGGTCACCACGGTCTCGGCCTACATCGCCTTCTGTCTGACCGGCTCGTGGGTCGATTCGACCGCCTGCGCCGATTCCCTGGGCCTCTTCGACATCGCCAAGCTCGACTACGACGAGGGCCTGCTTCAGATCGCGGGCGTGCGCCGCGATCAGATGGCCGGCCTCGTCAAGCCCGGGCAGACCCTCGGCGCGCTCAAGCCCGAGCTCGCCAAGGAATGGGGAGTCGCCGAGATCCCGGTCATCGCCGGCTGCGGCGACGGCCAGGCGGCCGGCGTCGGCGCCGCGGCGGTCACCCCCGACGTCGCCTACCTGAACATGGGCACCGCCGTGAACGCCGGCGTCACGTCCCCCGAGTACCAGTTCGGTCAGGTTTACCGCACCCTCGCGGGCGGCATCCCGGACACGTACATCCTGGAGGTCCTGCAATCCTCGGGCAACTACCTGGCCACGTGGTTCCGGCGGGCCCTCGGCAGGCCCGAGTTGGCGGGCGCGCCCGACCCGGAGCTGGAAGCGCTGGCCGCGGCGCGCACGCCCGGCAGCGGCGGGCTCGTCACGCTCCCGTACTGGAACGCCGTCCAGTCGCCCTACTGGGAGCCGGTCGCCCGCGGCGCGATCGTCGGCTGGCGCGGAACCCACGGGAAGGGCTCGATGTACCGCTCGCTCCTGGAGGCGATCTGCATCGAGATGTCGCGCTCGCTGCACGCCATGGAGGAGGCGACCGGGGTCAAGCTGACCGCGGTGCGCGGCATGGGCGGCGGGCTGCGCTCGCCGCTGTGGCGCCAGATCATGACCGACGCCATCGGCCTGCCGATCACCGGGTGCAAGGAGGAGGAGATCTCCGCGCTGGGCGCCGCGATCGTCGCGATGGCCTCCACCGGCGTGTTCGGCGACACGTCGATTGCGACGGCGGCCGAGAGGATGGCGCAGTTCACCGACGTGACCGAGCCGAATATGGACGAGCACAAGGTTTACGCCGAACTCGGCGAGATCCAGGGCCGCCTGTACTCGAACCTCAAGGAGACGAACGATCTGCTCCACGAGTTCGCCAAGCGTCACCCCGACGCCGAGCTCTCGGGAGCCGAGGAATAGGAGGAGACATGCCGAAAGTCGCGATACTCGGCGCCGGGGCAATGGGCTCCGGCCTGGCCAACGCCCTCGTCCAAGCCGGTTGGGACGTCAACCTGTGGGGCACGTGGCTGGACGACCATCTCATCGACGCGATCGAGGAGGGCCGCCCGCATCCGCGCATCAATGTGGTCATCTCCGGCAAGGTCCATCCGTTCCGGTCCGCCGGCTTGGAGGATGCGCTCGACGGCGTCGACGTCGTCGTCGTCTCCGTCGCCTCCCAGGGCGTGCCGAAGGTGACCGAGATGGCCCTGCCCGGCATCGCCAAGGCGAAGGCGCTGTGGCTGACGTCGAAGGGGTTCATGCCGGTCGACGGCAAGATCCTCCTTCTGCCGGAAGGGATCCGTTCGATCGCGAAGGCCGCCGACGTCGAACTTCCGCCGATCGTCGCCATCGCCGGGCCGGTCAAGGCCAACGAGTGCGCGGCCGGCGAGCCTACGGCCACGATCTTCGGATGCAAGAGCCGCGACGTCGCCGTGGAGTTCGCGCGCGCCGCCCGCTCGGAGCATTACTGCATCGAGGCCACGGACGACGAAGTGGGCGTTGAGATCTGCGCGCCGATGAAGAACGTGTACGCGATCATGCTGGGCATCGCCGACGGGCTGGAGGAGAAGACGGGCAAGCCCCATCACAACCTCAAGGCCGCGACGTTCAACGAGGCGGTGCGCGAGATGTCGATCCTTTCGACGGCGCTGGGCGCCGATCCGGCCACGGCCTACGGCCTGCCGGGCGTCGGAGACCTCGAGGTGACCGGACTGTCCGGGCGCAACAAGGTCTACGGCGTGCGCATCGGCCGCGGAGAGGGCGCCAAGGCGGCCTTGGCGACGATGGCCGGCCTCGAGCAGACCGTCGAAGGGGTTCCCGCACTTCCGCTGGCTATTCAGCTGGTGGAGCAGTCTGCGCCTCAGATCAAAGAGAAGCTGCCACTTCTGTACGCTGCACGCCGGGTCGTCGAGGCCGACGACCCGGATTATGCGGACATCGTGGCGCAGGCTGTGCTTCCCCCTCGCCCCTGAGCGAGAGCCGAGGGGCGTCGGCGGCGCTGGGTTTCCGCGATGCCGGCTTTCAATGCTGGGCTTTGGCAGCGCGGCGTCCCAGCGCCGGCCCGCCCTCGCGCGGTGAGGGATGGGCGTTAAGGGCCTCGGGCGGGCTTCCGCCTGAGACCCTGGGGCGGACGACGCAGTCGACTTCGTCGATCTCGGGGACGCTTTCCGCTTGAAATGGCTGGAAGCGGCTTCGTGAAGAAGGCCTTGGGATATCGCGACGGGATTTCGCCTGGATGTTGGGAAGCCTATTTCGACCTGACTCAATCGAATACGGGTCCCTTCAGGGGAAGCAAGACGGGGTGTCCGGCCTGACGGCCGGGCATCCCGTCGTATGCGTGGCGTTTCCAGCCCCCTTGGTTCTGTCTCGTATCTCGCCCGGCGTCTCGTCGTCGTGTAGGCGGGCATTTCGGCAGCATGACTTGCTGCAGCCGGGCGTCGGCCAGGCGCTCCGTCGTGTAGTTGTACATTCTTCCGCCTGCTTAAAGTCGTAAATTATTGTAAAGCATTTATTGTAACATACAAGCATTAAAATGAATATAATTCACTCTATTGTCGTAGTGTATTTCTGTGTTTAGATTTCGCACCCGGTGAAACCTAGGTTGGTGTCGAGGGGTGAATCTTGTGCCCGGTGACACTCAGGTAACGCCGATATTTCACCGGTTTTCGACCCGGTGAGATGTCAGTTCACCGGAGTTTCACCGGAGTTTTGAGTATCACTAGGCCGGTTGTGAGTGTCACCAGGCTGGCTTTGGGTATCGCCGGGCTAACCGTCCACCGCCCGCTCGCTGTCTGGCCCGCCGACGCACCGCTTGCGCCCATGCCATGCGTCTGCCGGTATCGTATATGTGCGCGCGGTTGACGGACGCCGCACCGGCTGGCATAACATTGGCCGACGGCTGCCATTCGTCTTCCCCGCGGCGAACGTCGCTAGACCACAGGCAATCGCCCGGGTCGCAGACCAATCGTCGCTAGATCGAAAGAACTGGGCAGTCTGTGGCGCAGGGCGACCGCCTTCCGGTGCACCGGAAGGGGCGGCGTCGTGAGGCGCTGAAAGAAACGCCGCGATGCGCTGAAAGAAACGAGGAATCGTCGTGAACACCAGCCAACTCAGGCCATTCGCCGGGATCGAACCGACGCCCGCCGCAGTCCGATCCCCAGCCGGCCCGTCTGCCGAGATCGGACCGATGCCAGCTGCAACCGAACCGGATGCCCCGGCCGGAACTACCACCCCGGCTGAATCCACTATCGCCGTCAGGCCGATGCGGGACGTTGCCGCCGCCCTGGGAGTCCCGGACGAGCACGTCCTCGTCTACGGCCACGGCAAGGCGAAGATCGATCTCGACTATCTGCGAGGCCTGCCCGAGCGGGATTCCCGGATCGTCTTGGTCACCGCTGTCTCCCCGACGCCCGCAGGCGAGGGGAAGACGACCACGTCGATCGGCCTGGCCGACGGCCTCTCGCGGATAGGCAGGCGCCCGGTGCTCGCCCTCCGCGAGCCGTCCATGGGGCCGGTCTTCGGCATCAAGGGCGGAGCCGTCGGCGGGGGAAAGGCCCAGGTGACTCCCGGCGACGAGATCAACCTCCACTTCACCGGCGATTTCGCCGCCATCGCCGAGGCGAACAACCTGCTGGCCGCGATGGTCGACAACGCGCTGCACTTCGGCACGCACGACATCGATCCGCGCAGCGTGGCGATCCGCCGGTCCATCGACATCAACGATCGCGCACTGCGCAGCATCGTCGCCGGCCTGGGGGGCCGGACCGGAGGAGTCACGCGGGAGACGGGTTTCGACATCACGGCGGCGTCCCAGGTGATGGCCACCTTCTGCATGGCTGACTCCCTCGCGGATCTGGGCGAGCGGCTCGGGCGGATCGTCGTCGGCACGTCGTCTGCCGGAGAGCCCGTCACCGCGGCGGATCTCGGCGCCGTCGGAGCCATGACGGCTGTGCTCCGCGACGCCCTCGCCCCGAACCTCGTCCAGACCCTGGAGGGCACCCCCGCGTTCGTCCACGGAGGGCCCTTCGCCAACATCGCCCACGGCACGAACTCCGTCATCGCCACGCGTGCGGCGGCGAAGCTCGGCGACATCGTCGTGACGGAAGCGGGTTTCGGCGCGGATCTCGGAGCGGAGAAGTACATCGACATCGTGGCCCGCCAGAGCGGCCTCGCCCCCGACCTGACGGTGGTCGTCGCGACGGTGCGGGCATTGAAATACCACGGCGGCGTCGCCCTGGCGGACCTGGAGGCGGAGGACGCCGGTGCCGTGCGCGCCGGGAGCGCCAACCTCGTCCGGCACTGCGAGAACCTCGCCGGAGTCTTCGGGCAGAACGTCGTCGTGGCCGTCAACCGGTTCGCCGCCGACACCTCCGCCGAGATCGCCGCCATCGAAGAGGCGGTGGCGCCACTGGGCGTTCCGGCCGTCCTGACGGACCATTTCGCGCGCGGCGGCGAGGGCGCCTTGGAATTGGCTCGGACGGTCGCCGAAGCGCTGGCGACGCCGCCGAGCCCGGAGACTTCTCGACTGGAATCGCCTCAGCGGGGCACGCCGTCGGCCTCGGAGTCGCCTCAGCGGGACCCGGCGCCGCAGGCCTTCGCATCGTCTCGGATGCGCTACTGCTACCCGAGCGCCCTTCCCCTGGCAGAGAAGGCCCGGGCCATCGTCACCCGCGTCTACCGCGGCGCCGACGTGAGCTTCGAACCGGCGGCGGCCCGCGAACTCGCCCGGCTGGAAGCGGCGGGATGGGGGAGCCTGCCCGTGTGCATGGCCAAGACCCAGTACTCCTTCTCCACCGACGCGAAGGCGCTCGGCGCGCCCGAGGGCTTCACCGTGCCGATTCGCGAGGTGAGGCTGTCGGCCGGGGCGGGTTTCGTCGTGCTCATCTCAGGGTCAATCATGACGATGCCCGGCCTGCCCAAACGCCCTTCGGCCTGTGACATCGAGGTCGTCGACGGCGCCATCAGGGGCATGCATTGATCGCGATGCCGCCCACGCGCACAGGTGCGGAATCGCGAGCCTTCCCGCCGGGCCGCGCCGCCATCAGTTCGAAACCTTAATTCATAAGAATTTAGCTTTGGAGCTGAACGCCTGGGCTTGTAGTCGGACGTTTAGAAGACGGTGGTGCTAGAGCGCCGCATGAAGGCGCCGTGCCCATTCGCCGTGTTCCAGCACGTCAGGCCCGGACTCTCGGACGCGCAGACGTATGAACCGTAGTGCACGACGCTGCCGTAGGGGACGGTCTGGACGGTGTGGCTTCCGACTTCCCAGCTGCCGGGTTGACTGTGCGAGACGATCCGCGGAATGGCGTTGGCAGCGCTGAGATCGATCCACCAGGCCGGGCCCGCCTCGTCTTTTCCGTAGGGGACGTCGCTCATGTACGAACTGACGCCGCATCCCGCATAGGCGGTCGCGGAGAATTCGCAGCCGATGTTCCCGGTGGGCGTTCTGATGAGGGCGGTGCCGTCCGATCCCACCGCTGTGATCTTGGTGGCACCGTCCGGGATCGGTCCGCCGGCGTTCGAGTAGGCGCCTTCGGCGATCGCCTTCCGCAGAGCGGCGGGTTTCGTGGGATCGGGCGTGGCCGGTGAGGAGGATGTCGAAGTGCGCGACGCTCCGGGGCCGCCAGGCGCCGCCGATCCGGTGCTGATAGAGCCGGGTGCTGTCCTCTGAAACGGCGCGCTTGCGCCTAGGCTCAGACTGCATGCGCCTAGTGCGAATATGAGAACCGCGCAGCCGAGTGAGAGCATTCCCGGCCTGCGTCCCGAAAACGGGCGAGTGGGCATTGCGTCCTTTCGTGGACTGGTGTGTTTTCGGCCTCTTCCGGCAGAATACACCATTGCTGTCCATAGGGCGACGCCGGCGCCGGTGGGTTCGCGCAAAGGGGAGGAGCATCGGTTTCCTCGCCGCGTCTCCTCCCATCTCGCCGTGGGGACCCGGGGCGACATTTTGAGGACATGAAATGGCATTTCCTGCGGATGGCACGAGGCGAGGCGCTGCGACGCGGGGAGACGGGGATGCCGCCTCCCCGTTCGCCGCGTGTTTCCGCCGTTGAAGGGCGGGCGAGGGGATAGGCTCGCCGGTGAGCCGGCTGGAAAATGAGGCGGCAGTTCATGAGAGGGGCGTTTCGTGTTCGTGCTGACGATCGACCAGCGCCATTCGCGGACGGAGACGGACAGGGTTCCCGTGCTTCTTGACATTCTCCGCGAAGTGTGCGCAACCTCTCCTCCGCTTGCGGGATTCGAGCGCACGGTCGGCGACGAGATCCAGGGTCTCTTCGACGACGCGGCGGGAGCCGTCGCGGCCGTGCGGGCCGTCGTCCGGGAGGGAGGGTGGCATCTGGGCATCGGCATCGGCCCGATCGAAGGCGTTCCCGCAACGGTCCGGGAGGGGAGGGGCTCGGCCTTCGTCTCCGCCCGCGAGGCGGTGGACGCGGCTAAATCCTCGGGGGACGTCGCCGTCCGGGCCGGAGGCGACGCCGCCGTTTCGCCGTTGATGGTCTCCACGATCGAAGTGATGTGCCGATTCCTGGCCGCGACGATCGCCGGCCGCACGGAGGCTCAGATCCAGGCGGTCCGGGCCCTCGACTCCGGCCTGACGGGTCGGCAGGCCGCTCGCGAGCTGGGTGTCAGCGCTTCGGCCGTCTCCCAGCGGCGGACGGCTGCTGGATACGACCTCGAAATGCGCGGGTGGGAAGTGCTCGAAGAGCTCATGTCCGCAGTCCAAGGCGGCAGCGGCGCGACCCGACTGAATGGGAACGGTGCGACTCCGCTGAGTGGGACCGGCGCGACCCGGCTGAGTGGGACTGATGCGGCTCTCGGGGCCGACGCGACTTCCGGCGGACGCGCCTATGCTCACGGCTCGGATGCCGTGGTCCGGGATGGGCGCGCACCGGCCCGAGGCAGGCGCGGCGTCAACGCCGACGGCGAGGAGAGGTAGGCCGTGGCCGTCGTCCTCCTCGCCCTATTAGCCTCGGCCGCCGTCGGCTGGGCAGTCGTCGACGTCGTCCTCCGCCTGGCGCGCGTGAAGGGAGGCCCGAAAGCATCCCGTCCCAACGTGGGCGGGCACCAGGCCACCGTGCTGGAGGAGGAGTCGGGCCCCTATGTGCTTCGCGGGGGCACGTGGATCGGCGTGTTGGAGCGGATCGCCATCACCGGGGCCGTGCTCGCCGGGCAGCCCGAGCTGGTGGCGGCCGTCGTCGCCGTCAAAGGCCTGGGGCGCTGGGCCGAGCTCCAGACCGACCCGGCCCTCACCGAGCGCTTCATCATCGGGACCCTCGCCTCCTATATCGTCGCAGCCGGGTGCGGATACGCGGGGCTCTGGGCGCTCGGCGATTTCTAGGACTAAGAACCGGCGATTTCGAGGTTTCGCCAGTATGCCGCAAGGGCCTTTCGTCATAGGGCGCCGGGTGAGATGTTAGCCTGGTGCGTGGCCCGCAACCGCGGTTTTCACAACGCTCCGATGGAGGACATTCAATGACGAAATACGTCTACTCATTCACTGAAGGCAATCGCGACATGAAGGATCTGCTCGGTGGAAAGGGCGCGAATCTCGCCGAGATGACCACGCTCGGCCTGCCGGTTCCCCCAGGCTTCACCATCACCACCGAGGCCTGCCGCGCCTATCTCGCCGCCGGCGAAGCGCCCGAAACCCTCGACGTCGAGGTCACTGCGCATCTGCGCGAGGTCGAGCAGGCGATGGGCAGGCGACTCGGCGACCCCTCCGACCCCCTGCTCGTCTCCGTGCGCTCCGGCGCGAAGTTCTCCATGCCCGGCATGATGGAGACCGTCTTGAACATCGGGCTCAACGACGAGTCCGTCGAAGGCCTGGCGGCCCAATCCGGCAACGATCGCTTCGCCTGGGATTCCTACCGCCGCCTCATCCAGATGTTCGGCAAGACGGTCCAGGACATCGACGGCGACAGGTTCGCCGACATCCTCCACAAGCTCCAGGCGGACAAGGGCTACAAGGGCGACCTCGACATGACCACCGCGGACCTCAAGCACCTGGTCGAGGAGTTCAAGAAGGTCGTCGAGGAGGAGACGGGCGAGGCCTTCCCGCAGGACCCGCGCAGGCAGATGGACCTCGCCATCGAGGCCGTCTTCCGCTCGTGGAACACCGAGCGCGCCAGGCTCTACCGCCGTCGCGAGCGCATCCCCAACGACCTCGGCACGGCCGTCAACGTGTGCACCATGGTGTTCGGCAACATGGGCGAGACCTCCGGAACCGGCGTGTGCTTCACCCGCGACCCCTCCACCGGGCATTCGGGCGTCTACGGCGACTACCTCGTCAACGCTCAGGGCGAGGACGTGGTCGCCGGAATCCGCAACACCCTCTCCCTGGCCGACCTGGAGCGCCTCGACAAGAAGTCCTATGACGAGCTGCGCTCCATCATGGTCAAGCTGGAGACCCACTACCGCGACCTGTGCGACATCGAATTCACCATCCAGCAGGGCAAGCTGTGGATGCTCCAGACCCGCGTCGGCAAGCGCACGGCCGCCGCCGCGTTCAGGGTCGCCACCCAGCTCGTCGACGAACGCCTGATCACCACGGACGAAGCCGTCACCCGCGTGACCGGCGACCAGCTCACAGCCCTCCTCTTCCCCCAGTTCGACAAGGCCGCGGAGAAAACGGTCGTCACCAAGGGCATGCCCGCCTCGCCGGGCGCGGCAGTCGGCGAGATCGTCCTGGACAACGATCAGGCCGCTTCGCGCGTGGCCGCCGGCGCCTCGGTGATCCTCGTCCGCCGCGAGACCAACCCCGACGACCTCGCGGGGATGATGGCCGCCTCCGGTGTCCTGACCGCTCGCGGCGGCAAGACGTCGCACGCCGCCGTCGTCGCCCGCGGAATGGGCCGCTGCTGCGTGGTCGGAGCCGAGGACCTGGTGGTCGACGAGGCCGCGGGGACCATCCACGTCAGGTCTGAGGACCTCGTACTCAAGGCCGGCGACGTCATCGCCATCGACGGCACGACCGGCGAGGTCTTCAAGGGCGACGTGCCCGTGGTCGACTCCCCGGTCATGACCTACATCTCCAAGGGCCTGGAGGCCGCTCTGGACGCCTCCCCGGACGCCGACACGCAGGACCTCGTCCGCTCCGTCGATCGGATCCTCACCCGCGCGGACAAGAGGCGCCGCCTGGAGGTGCGGGCCAACGCGGACAACCCCGAGGACGCCGAGCGCGCCCGTTCCTTCGGCGCGCAGGGCATCGGCCTGTGCCGCACCGAGCACATGTTCCTCGGCGACCGCCGCAAGCTCATCGAGGCAGTGATCCTGGCCGAGACCGCCGAGGAGCGCCAGGAGGCCTTCGACGCCCTCATGCCGCTGCAGAAGTCCGACTTCATCGGCATCTTCACGGCCATGGACGGCCTGCCGGTGACGGTGCGCCTCATCGACCCGCCGCTGCACGAATTCCTCCCCGACTTCACCGAGCTGTCCGTGCGGCTGGCCCTCAAAGCGGAGCGCGGCGAGGAGGTCACCGACCACGAGAGGCTTCTCTTGGAGGCCGTGAAGGCCAACCACGAGCAGAATCCGATGCTCGGCTTGCGCGGCGTGCGCCTGGGCTTGAAGATCAAGGGCCTGTTCGCCCTGCAGATCCGCGCGATCGCCGAGGCCGCGGTGGAGTGCAGGAAGCGGGGCTTGGACCCCCGCCCGGAGATCATGGTCCCGCTCATCGGGTCGGATCGCGAGCTTCAGATCGTCCGCGACGAGGCCCTGGCGATCATCGCCGACGTCTCGCGGGAGTCGGGCATGGAGCTCGACCTGCCCATCGGCAACATGATCGAGCTGCCGCGCGCAGCGATCAGGGCCGAGCAGATCGCGGAGGAATCCGATTTCTTCTCCTTCGGCACCAACGACCTCACCCAGACCGCCTGGGGCTTCTCGCGCGACGACGTCGAGGTCTCGTTCTTCAACGAGTACTTCACCTACGGGATCTTCGGCATCTCGCCCTTCGAGACGCTCGACATCCAGGGCGTCGGCGAACTGGTGGCGACGGGCGTGCGACGCGGGCGCCGCGGCAATCCGAACCTTCACTGCGGCATTTGCGGCGAGCACGGCGGCGATCCTGCGTCGATCCACTTCTTCGACGGGATCGGCCTGGACTACGTCTCCTGCTCGCCGTTCCGCGTGCCGGTCGCCCGGCTGGAGGCCGGCCGTGCGGCCATCGCGGATAGGGCTGAGGCGACTGCCTGAGCGGCCGCCGCTGTTCGACTGGCTTCGGCTGGGCGGTTGGTGCGGCTGATCTGCCGTTTGGGACGGATGGTCGGCCGGGACCGTTCGGACGGACCGATCGCTCGACCTGCCGCCTGGAAGGGGCGGCGCTCCACGCCGAGCGCCGCCCCTTTGCCGTATGCGGCCTGAAAGTCAACCGGCGCCACATATTGAGACCTTTCATTTCGAAAGCTCGAAAGTCTAGTGCGAGCTCGGGATGTGTGATAGGTTCGCGGCACATAGGCAACGAACGCGTCCGTGAAAGGGGTTGCTATGGCTGATCAGGTGATATTCAATCGAGATGCCGTTGGCGTGGTCTCTTCGTCGAATTGGACGGATGCGGAGATGGTCAACAGAATCGCCTACGGATACAACGATCCCATATACACTGCGGCCAGCGTCTTCCCGCAGATCCCCAACGGTGACGGCGGCGGCGTGAGCAAATTGAGCTCCGCGCTGGCGGAGTATCTGCCACTCGCCCAAAACTGCTCGAAGGAGCTGTCGGACGCCTGTTCCGTGCTCGGGTCGGGTGCGCAGAGCGCCATGGCGAATTTCGACGCCGCGGAGACGATGTCGGCGTCGGCCTACAAGAAGCTGCGAGATCGCATGGGCCAGGCCGCGATGGGGGACGACTGATGGCCTCGGGGGAGAAGAATCTGCCGCAGATTCCGAATGTTATGGCCGAATTCCAGGACATCATCGAGGATCTCAACAAGATAGCCGGAGGGTACACGCAAACCCAGCTCATGACCGTGAGCGTGCCCCGGGAGGTGTGGGACGGGGCCGCCAAAGCCGCTTACACCAGGGACCTGGAGGTGCTCAAAGGCAAGATGGAGCAGATGAGGGCGTCCGTGGACCAGTGCAAGGACTGCTTGAAAAATGTGAAGGATAAAGTCTCCAAGGCCCGTACGGCGATTCCCGGGCTGCAGACGAGATGGGATGAGGCTGAGAACACTTACAATGCCAATGTGGCTGGCGTCAAGAGATCGCGGGTCACGGAGCCGATGGACATAGCGCGCAATGAGTACCTTATGCAGAAATTCGAGAATGACAGGGATGCGGTTCAGCAGGAATGCTTGAAGGAGTATAAAAAATACATAAATGACATAGACGAGGAATCGAAGTCCGCTGCGAATAAGATCAGTGCGCTGATGAGCGCGCTCGTTCCCCCGCACGTCCGCAAAAGCCGGAGTGCGATCGGCGCGGCCTATCTTGCGGACATGCCCCTTGTGGGCGGCCAGGCGCGGTGGGATTACGCGCACGAGGCCGCGCCTCATATCGCCAAGGTGATCGAAGATAAGAACCTCACGGTTGACAAAGTGAAGAAGCTGATGGACGCCTACGGCTACGACCTCGGCGATCCGTTCGTTGCGGCGGCGGTCTCGGAACGGGTCGGAACCGAGAAAATCCTGGAATGCTCGCTCCGGCTTAGCGCCCTTCGAGGCGAGAACAGGGATCTTTCGGAGAAGGCGATGTGCAGCATGGGGACCATGCTGGCGCTGTACAGCGGTGGTTCCAACTTGGACGGCATGCACTGCGCGGAGCAGAACTCGTTCGAAACCGTGCGGAAGGGCTTGAAGACCGCGGACGGACGGTCCCTCGCGGAAGTGGCCCAAGCTCGAATGGAGGAGCTCAAGGCCGTAGGGCGGAAGAAGTATTCGATCTATGATTACACCAAAAAATCAAGAAATCACGATTATATCATAGGATATGATATTTTTTCGCAAATGACAGGATTTACTGCGAAAAGAAATCCTAATTTAACGTTAGGTGGTGAATTTTTTAGTAAATTACCTTCGGGGCCTTCGGTGGCACATGATATCGTCGCATGGGACAATGAAGTAAAATCATGGTCTTATCATATGGGCTATGGAAGGCGTCCAATTCTTTTTACAGACAAACTTAGAGTAGAGAAAAATTACGAATTCCGAGATGCAATTCATTCAATGTTATTGCTTATGGATCGTCCAGAGTATATTGAAAAAAATCTTTCAAAATTCCCTCGTATATCCAATTATACCGCTCTCATCGAAGCCGAAAATAGGCGATTCGATTCTCTTCAACGATTCATGACGAGCCATACGACATTCGATGTCGATGTCACGGGTGATGGAAAGCCAGATCATGCCAGAATTGATATGACGCGATATCTGACGGGTCACCGTCAGAGCGTGCCAGTGTCATATTATTCTGGTTTTCAAGATGGCGGTGAAATCTACGGCAAGGTGATCAAGCAATTGTCGGCTCCGGGGGACGCGGCTCCGGAGAAGCCGGCGCGTTGGCAGTACAGTGACCCGGCGAAATACGAACAGGATTACAAAGCTTGGGAGGAACGAGCCAAGGTTTGGAAGGGTCGTAACAGCCGTGCCACTGAAATCGCGGGCGGATTCCTGTACGGCTACCAGGAAGGCCTCGAATCGCCTGCTGGTGGCAAAGTAAATGGCCAGGATGCCTTCGGGTACTACAACAAGAATCTCCGATCCTGGGCGGGCATGATTCTCGCGCCCCATATCGATGGAATTACAGCGTCAATGCAGGGACATTACAGCAACTATTTCGGCACGGTCGACGGGGCTTTCGACCGCCGTTCCTCCATACAGTTCGGCAGGGATTTCGCCAGGAGAATCACCAGTAGTGACGGGGTGTTCGTGGATATGGGTTTCGACAGTCTGAGCGGAAATGCTGGCTCGAAGGTCTCATTCCCGTCGGATACGGACAAGAGGCCGCCGGCGATGGATGCCATGCTGGCCGTCACTCAGGAAGGCTATTCCCGAGATATGGAATATGCGATAATATCGGGTAAAAAAGAGAATGTGACAGGAGTTATAAATAAATGGGCTCCTATGGTACGGACATGTTTTACCGCGCCAAAACATGCAAATATCGAAGTGTTCGAGGAGCTCGAGAAGCGCAACCAAAGGTGGCAAGAGGACATAAAAAATGGCTTTGGGGCGATTCCCTATTCTAATTGGGTGGGCAAAGGAGTGAGCTATATTTTCGATCAAGGTCAAAAAGTAATGCTCCCAAATGTTTTAGAAAACTACTTGCCAACGAATGCAGGTTATCAGGCACGTCTTGATGGTATGAAAGCAGAAAATACTGCAAATACATACATGAAGCAAGTTCTATATAGCACAATAGCTGAACATGGCGACTTTAATCATAGTGAAAACGGAAAACCAAGTGAAGCAAAATTATTTACAAAAAATAACGATAGTTTAGATATGTTTATAAATAATGATGGAAAAGTAGTTTCTTACGACAAAATGACGATAAAACAGAAAAAATTCTATGAAGATTCAATAAATCCTCAAGATACCGGATTAAATAAACCAAAATTAGGTGAATATAGAAATTATTTTATTGAAATCGATAATGCTTTAAATAATCGTGCTGTTCAATATCTGCAGGAACGAGATGTGAAAAAGTCTTAGGAGATTATCTATGTCAAAAATCAATACACTTTATTCTAAATTATTATTTATAATTCCGATATTTTGTTTATCTAATGTATCTGGATGTTCAGAATCTGAATTTATAACAAAACCCTCTTATATGACTCCAGTGGCTTATCCTAGTGTTATAGATAATTTTCACATGAAAGTTCCTGCAGGTTGGAGATATTTAGAATATAAAGAATACGTAGGCATGGCAAAATATTGGCTTGTTCGTCAAGGTCAAGATTCTTCTTCTTTTACAGGTATACGCGTTTTTCGTTTACCGCCTGACCGTGTACCTGGAAGCGTTATTTCGGATGACGATGGTGACAATATAAAAGTAGATATTGCAAAATATCGTTCTGAAGACATGGTAGACGCTGGTAAAGCTGGAACTTTCAAAATGAAAAGTTTTCCGTGTAAAATGATAGATAAAACAAAGGCATGCGGATATTCCGGCTATTCTATTCGTCAGAATAGAAGATATTTTATGCATTTTTGGTTTATATGGCGACATGATGGGCTTTGGAAAATATCTATATATAGTGATCCTGATGCGGATGTGATCCCTCAAGAATTGATTGATGCTTTGGATACGATTAGATGGACAAGACGTTGAATACACTATTTGGATATTTACGCTATTTTCTTTGTTTTTTGAGTTTGTTTGCCATATTAGGGTGTTCGCATTCCAGGCCTGAGTCAAGTTCTTCATATATGACACCTGTGGCGAATACAAATCTTTCCGATTATTTTCATATGAAGATTCCGGACGGATGGAGATCATTGAATCGTAATGAGTATGTCGGTATGGCTAGTTATCGACTTGTTCGCCAGGCGGAGAATTCTTCTTCGTTTACAGGTATTCAAGTTTTTCGAATCGACCCTGAACATTTTAGAAGAGCGACTTCAGATGCTGATGGTGACAATAGGAAAGTTGACATGTCGAAATACTGCATAGAAAGCATGTCCGATGCAAGAAAAGTAGGTGTGGTTAGCGTTAAAAAATTACCTGCTCGGATTATAGATAAATTGCAAACTTGTGGGTATTCTGGTTATGAAGTGCACGAAAATAGGAAATATTTTGTATACTATTGGTTTGTGTGGCGTCACGATGGAATGTGGGAAATCTTTATCAATAGCGATCCTGATGCGGACGAGATTCCTCGGGAATTGGTTAAAGCTTTGGATACGATTAGATGGGAAAGACGTTAAATAAAACGTTGAATATGTTGTACGATTATTAATATTATTGATAATTAGATGGTTATTTAATTGCTAAAATACGTGATCAGTAATATATAAAGCACGTATCACATTCGAAAATCTGTTCGTTTTGAGAATATCTATCGATGATAGTTTGCATTCTGGCGGTGCCTATGGGATTCCGGTGAGAGCGCTTTGTCTGAGCAAAAATACGACTTTCACCCACGGCGAGCGGCACTCTGGACTGTACGGGCGGCGTTCTGGATTTTCCTGATCAGATGAAAGTCCACTGGAGCACTGACACGTCAAGGTTTTACTGCTGAACTCTCTCAAGTTCCAGGCTCTCAGAGCAGGGCTAATGTTTTAGATTTCGGAATCGGCTGACATGTCGACACGGGTTTGGATAGGATGGTCAGGTCGGGTCGGTTGCTTGTGGCCGGCTCGCTCGCCGATATTGAAAATCTTTAATATCTCAAGTTTCATCGGAGGGAGTGGCTATGAAGGCACGGTTGCTGGCTGTTGTGTGCCTAGTGGCGTGTGCCCTGGCGGGATGTTCGGGGGACTCGGGCAAGAGTCCGTCGGGGTCGGCTGGTTCTTCGGGGAAGAGCAAAGCGGTGTTTCCGGATCGGTCGAAGTCGAAGGCGGCTTCGATGCAGTCGTCTCTCCGGAACGGAAAGCCGGTTGTCCGGGCAGAAGTCGGCAAACAGATTCAGCCGGGCCGTTATGAAATCCGGGCTTACGGTTTGACGGGCGATGCGAATTGTGTCATTCAGCAGGTGTCGGGTAAGGTCACGGCTCGCTCCGTTCTGCATCAAACCATAGATTTACCGCAAATCCAGGCTTTACAGGGGCATTTGTTTACGGCAGACCTTGCTCCGGGGGAGGTGGTGGAGATTTCGGCATTCGGTAAGTCCGGATTCTCCGTCTCGTTCACCCCGGCAGCGACGAAGTTTGCCTACTCGCCGAGAGGGGCAGGCACATGGGTGGCCGGGTTGGATATCCCCACCGGTAAATTCCGATTGACTGGTATCCGCAATTCGATTCGTGTGTGGGTTTTCGATGCTGACGGGCGGATGAAATCGTGTCAATACACGGATCCCTTGTTCGACAAGGAGGCCTTGGGCAAAATCACGCCCTTGATTCGACTCAACAAGGGGGATGTCCTCGTCTACTTCGCTTCCTCCTTCTCGGGATCCGCCGCTGGAGATGGAAGCATTATCTTGCAGTCTTCCGTTGACGCTCAAATGGAACGGGAATGGAAAGATACTGCCCCTGACAAAGCTACAGGTCAACCGATAACAATTGAAACTCGCGCTAAAAACTATGTTGTCGGCAAAGACATACCTGCTGGATATTATAGAATAGAATCGGTAACAAATGAACCAATAATCGAGTTTAATGTACACGTCAATGGTAAAGATATTGATGGGCTGGGAGTTGCCTCTTCTGCGGTACTTCAAAAAACTAACGAGCTGGACAAAATGAATATGATGACTATCCATGTGGTTGAAGGACAAAAATTTCATATTTCGGTAAAGGGAAAAGACGGTAAAAGACATAATGGCCTAGATTTGATGAGCCCTTTTCGGTTTCACTTTATTCCAATTGATAAAATCAATGTGAATGCTAAAGCTATGCCACCTGGCATATATGCGGTAGGGCGTGATATTCCGCCCGGCGTATACGAGTATGCGGGTGGAGATAAGCATCTGAAAATTTTGAAGGTGGCTTCTCCAGAGGGGCAATATATAAGCTATTCGTCGCGACTTCGGTCTAAAGAGACAAAATCTCACCGTGTGACTCTATCGAAAGGGCAAATGGTTTTCATCAGCTCGGACGGCTTGGTGAATCTACGGAAGAAGGGATAGCTGACGCCTGCCTAAGCGTGAAGAGATCGTTTCTTTGCTTCAGAGAAATCGGAGGCACTTTATTCGCTGAGTCTTTGAACGGGAACTAAAGGGTTTTGCTGTTCGGATTCCATATTTTGAGAAGCCACCCGATAGGCAGTCACCGAATGAATGACGATTTTTAGGCGGGATACCGCGAATAGAGACTGTAAAAGGAAAATCCTGCCTGGGGAAGGCTTCCCATCGGGATCCCGCTCGTGTAGGCTGATTGCGTATCAGTCACATACACGAATAACCGATCCTGAAGAAAGGCGGGGTTTAGTATGGCTGTATTGAATATCGATTTCGCCGACTTCGAGAAATTGATCAACGAAGTCGAGGATGCGGCCGGCAGATTCAACAGCGCCTATTCCAAATTCCAAGGCCGGTCCAACGGAACATGGAACGAAGAGGTCAACGAACTGGCCAAATTCGCCTCCCCCGAAAACCAGGCCTTTACCTACCTGGACAGGGTCTTCCAGGATGTCGAGAGCCGTTTCGAATCCTTGGTGAAGTGGCTGCGATCGGCCCTGCAACTTTTCCAGAAGACCGACGGCATCCAGGCTGAGACCTACACCCGCCTGAACGCTAAAATCGATGCGATATCCACCTACGCTCACCGCGTCAAACCCGACCACATGGCCATGAGGGTCCGCTCCCACAAGCTCATGCCCGTGCAGGCGACGACTAAGGCAATGTGAGGAGACGATCATGCCCTACCCTCACATTGACCGCTTGTCCTGTATGCTGGGCTATTCCGTCAGTTTAGCCGACGAAATCACCCGATGGATGGACAGTGTCGCAAACAGCCTGACGGATGTTGCCAATTGCATCACCCATGCCCGCAATTCACTGAACATGACGGGAAAGACCGGTGATGCAATCGAAGTCAATCTTGATAGCCTCGGTAAAGCTATCCTGCAACATACCGACAATATCGGTATTTTGACATCTGCACGGCGAACCGTCGCAGAAGGCGCACGTACAGCAGTTTCCCATGCTAATGAAGTGAAAAACGAATCAAATAGCATAGGGTTTAGCCACGGTGGTTTAACAATAGAAAATGACACTGACAGCGGTCAGTCGTCTCCTGCTTCTGGCTCCACCTCGGATTCCTCGACGGGGCCGGACCCCGCTCAGGCCGCGAAGATGCAGGCGTTGGACGCGAAGGCGGCCAAGTACCTCGCGCAGCTGTCGGCGACCACGGACGCCGGGATCGTCAAACTCGCGGAGATCTACCCGCCTGACCACAGCGTCAGTCGCGGCAGGGGCGGCGGGGGACACCATGCCCACTCCGGCATCCCGGAATCGTCGGGTGCGCCTTCAGGGACGGTGGTTCCCGCCTCGGTCTCCCCTCAGCATTCGGCCGCAGTCTGGCAGCGCGGCCCCGACGTCATGGGCCCGGTCGGCACCCCCGGCGCCAGCCACCCGATCGGCGACCATTCGCCCGGCGGAGCGGGTGTGAGCGGTCCCGGCGTGCGGCTGGAATCTGCCCAGCCTCCCGCCACGGGCCACGGCCTCACCGGCCATGGAGGGCACGGTTCGCCGCTGTTGTCCCCGGACGTCACCGACGCCCAGCTCGGCGAGCGGGCCTCCCTGGGATTCCGCAATCAGACCGCCAAACCCTCCGGGTGGACATCGCCTGTGGTTTCGGCCAGCACCCTGGCCGTCGCCGGTGCCCTGGCCCGAGGCGCCAACCTCGCCCAGGCCCGAGCCAGCCTCCGGCAAGCCGCCCAGGCAGCCCAGACCACCGCCGCCCGCGCCGGGACGAACCCCGTCCCCCGAGCGGGCGCCCCCGCCGGACGGCCGGTGACCCCGCGAGCCGGCCTGCCGGGTGGGCGGGCCACATCCGCCACCGGAGCCCGAGCGGCGTCCCCCGCCCAACGGCCCGCCCCCACCAGCAGCCGCGCCAACAAAGCCGTGGGCACCCCCGGCCGGCAGACGCCCCGCACAGGCGTCCCGCGGGCCGGCGCGCCCGCCACCGGAACGCGGACCTCGGGAGCGAAAAACGAGACGGCCCGGAAGACGGCGGCGACGAAGGCCAGAACACCGGGCGTATCCAGGCCCGGCACGGCCGAATCGAAGACCCCGACGGCCAGAACCGGCATGCCTAGACCCGGCGCCCCGGCGACCTCCCGGGCCGCAACGGCAGGCGGAACGAAAACCGGGGCACCCCGCGCGGGAACGCCCAACGGGGCCCGCACCGGCGCCGCGTCGGGCAGAAACCCCGGCAAGGCCACGGAGAGGACTCCAGGGGCAGCCGCTGGCAAGACCGCGAAAACACCCGCGAACCGGATCCCGGGCGGAGCCCCCAGGACGGCCGAAGGCACAGCGGCGAAACCAGGCACGCCCACGGGCAAGGAGACTGCCGCAACCGTGAACGGCCGCGTCGCGGAGACCGCCGGGAAGGGGACGGGTGGCGGGACGGCCCGCCAAGCCGGCCGCCAGGCCGAACGGGGCGGAGCCTCGGGCATCGCCCGCCGTCAAGTGGAAACCGGTTCGGCCATCCCGACGACGAAAGGCGCTGCCGCCCGAACCGCGGCCACACGGCCCGTCACCGCAGATCCCGCACCGGAGCCCGCCGTGGCTCCCCGCAGCGGCGGGGCGGCCACCGGCGCGGCCCAAACCCGGCTCCCAAGCCAATCCGCTCCCAGCGTCGTCCGCACCGGCGGCGGGGCCAGCGGCATCGCCCACGCCGCGCCCGTCCAACAGCCCCGGACGGAACCCGGCATCCGCATCGTCGCCGGAGTCTCCGCCCCGCGCGACCGGATACCCGCCGCCGGCCGCCCCGCCACTACCGCGGGAGTCACCGCCCCCAGGCAACGCGTGGACACCACCGTAGCCGGAGCCCCCGGGAACAACCGAGAAGGAACGAAGGAGATCCCCGAGTAGAACGCCGTAGACAACCGAATACCTCGCCGGCTGGCGGTTTCCCGCGATCACGACGCGACCGAGGGAAACCGCCAGCCGTCTTGTCATTCCACGGCCCGTTCGAAGGATAGGAGAACTGCCTGGACCCCACCCCGAGCCCCGGGCCCCGGAGAGGAGGGAAGAGCTGGGTGGGCGAGGCTCGTCTAGGGAGAAAAAGCTGCGGTTCGCCGGGGGTGGGAGAGAGAAACCATGGTTCGCTGGGGACGCGATTCGCCAAGGGGAGGAGAAAGCGCTGAAATGCCGCCTGCGTCGGCGCCGGCACGCAAGTGAGATCGATCCATTCGGTAGCGTTTCAAAGTATTTAATGTATGTGAATGAACAAGTCGCACGATATGCGGAGTACCGTTGATGAAGGTGATATAAGCCACTAAGTAAAGGGACTAAGGTCCTAATAGGGGCAAGGTTCGGCGGGGCCGTTCAAGCGGAGTAATTTACGTAATAGTTCTTGTGCGAAAATCTGCTCGAAATTCAAGGAAAGAGTAGCCTAACCTGACTTTGGTGGCCCGACATCCAGGGCCGGAAGTTGGATAGAGGCTGTGATGATACTTCATGAATGTCCGCTCCGTACGCCGCTGAGGCTTACGCGAGTCGACTTACCCGAAAAGAACATGCTACGCATGCAGGAGCTCGGAGTGCGCCCCGGGACCGAGGCAGTCGTGACACAGCATGCAGGATTCGGAGGCGTCGTCATCAACATCGCAGGATCGCGAGTGGCGGTGGACCACCGTTCCGCACGCAGCATCGAAGCGGAGGTCCTCTCATGAGCTGCCCCAAGTGCCAACCGTCCGAGGCTCCGGCAGGCGGCGTCGCCACGATGACCGGCCGCGAGCCGACCATCGCCCTCGTCGGCAACCCCAACGTCGGCAAGTCCACGCTCTTCAACCGGATCACCGGCGCACGCCAGCGCGCCGTCAACGCCCCGGGCACGACGGTGCAGGTGGCCACCGGCCACTGGCGCGCGGTCGGGGCGCGAGTCCTCGACCTGCCCGGAACGTACTCGCTGATCGCCACGAGCCCCGACGAGCAGGTCGTCACCGACACCGTCAGCGGGGCGCCGGGTTCCGTCACCGATCCGAATGCCGGCCTGGGCGTCGACCTCATACTCGTCATCCTCGACGGAAGCTCGATGACGCGGTCCCTCTACCTCCTCGCCCAGGTCGCCCAAACCGGGCGGCCCGCCGTGGCTGTCGTCACCATGGCTGACGTCGCCGAGCAGAACGGCGAGCCCGTCAACGTCAACGCCCTCGCCAAGAAGCTCGGCATACCGGTGATGGCCTTCGACCCCCGTTCGGGCCGGGACTCCGCCGTCTTGGAGCAGATGATCGCGACCGCCCTCGTGACCCGCCCCCGCGTCAACGGGATCGTCCCCGACCCGAACGCCCCCGGATACTCCGCCGACGCGGCCGCCGAGGCCCTCGCGAGCGCGGGCCTTCCGGAGCGCGGCGAGCGCGAAGACCTCATCGGCGACGCCGGCTGCGGCTGCGGCTGCTCCGATGGCAGCGGGAAGAAATCCGACGGCCAGACGCCCGGCCGCGAGGAGAGCGGCGGGGCAGCCGAGGCCGCGGCAGACGGACGCGCTGCTGCGGCGGGTGAGCGTGAGGCTTTGGCGGGTGAGCGTGAGGCTGCGACCGGTGCCGGGCGGGCCGGTGGCGCCGACGGCGTCGCATCCGGGGCGTCGGCGAGCGCATCGGACGGCCCGGACGCGGCGAGCCCGGTCGCCTCCGACGCAGGCGCGGCCGTCACGACCGTCACGGCCGCCGAATCCGAGATGGACCGCGCGGCCCTCCTCTTCAGCTGGGTGGACGGCGTCGAGGCCTCCTGCCGCGAGCACCCGGCCGACCCGGCGCGGCTGTCGCGCTCGGACAAGATCGACCGCGTGCTCCTCAACCCCGTCGCGGGGGTCCTGATCTTCCTCGGTCTGCTGTGGGCGCTGTTCCACGCCGCCGGGGAGTGGGCGAAGCCTCTCCAGGACCACTTCGAGGACTTCTTCGCCAGCGAGGAGGACGGGGCGACCTCCGTCGCCAACGGCATAACCTCGCTGCTCGACAAGGCGGGCATCGGCGACGGATGGCTCCAAGCCCTCCTGGTCAAAGGCCTGGCCGCGGGCATCGGGGTCGTCGCCAGCTTCTTCCCGCTCATGTTCGTCATCTACATCGCCTTCTCGATCCTGGAGGACTCGGGGTACATGGCCCGCGCCGCCTTCCTCGGCGACCGGCTCATGCGGCGGATCGGCCTGGACGGGCGCGTCATCCTGCCGCTCATCATGGGATTCGGCTGCAACCTGCCCTCGCTGGCCGCGGCGCGCACCCTGCCGTCGGCGCGTCAGCGCCTGGTCACCGTGCTCATCACCCCGTACACCTCGTGTGCGGCGCGGCTGACGATCTACCTCATGGTCGCCAGGATCTTTTTCGCCGGCAACGTCGGCACGATCGTCTTCCTCATGCACCTGTTCTCGATCATCATGGTCGTCAGCGGGGCGTGGGTGCTCAAGCATTTCATCACCAAGGACGAACAGTCCGCGCCGCTCATGCTCGTCCTGCCCGCCTACCAGGTGCCGCGCCTGCTGCACATGCTGAAGATGACGCTGCGCCGCTCGTGGGCGTTCGTCACCGGAGCGGGCAAGATCATCGTGGTCATGACGATCGTCGTGTGGATCATGGGCGCGATCCCCATGGGAGCGGGAGGCGAAGGGAAGAAATTCGCCGACAAAGAGCTCGCCATGGAGGACTCCCTCTACGGCAAGACCGCCCAGGTGCTCGTGCCGGTGTTCAAGCCCACCGGCTTCGGCGAATGGCACATGACCGGAGCGCTCATGACCGGCTTCGTCGCCAAGGAGACGGTGGTCTCCTCGATCGTCACCTCCTACAACCTCGACCCCGATAAGGACGCCGGCGACGCACAGGACGACGGATCGGACCTCGGCAAGCTCCCCAAGCTCGTCACCTCCTCCCTGAAGGAGTCCGCGGGGGAGGGGCGTGAGGGCCTGGCGGCCTTCGCCTTCATGGTGTTCGTCCTGACCTACACGCCGTGCCTGGCGACGGTGGCCGAGCAGAGCAAGCTGATCGGAGGCAAACGGACGACCCTGGCCGTGGGCGTCCAGCTGGCGGTCGCCTGGGCATTGGCCGTGGCCGTGTTCCAGATCGGGAAGATCTTCGTATGAACGCCGTGAAGGCCTTCAGACGGGCTCGCGCGGCCGGCGCGCGAGCCCGCGAGGGCGGCCGGTCCGTCCCCGGCGCCGGCCAGGCCGAGCGCGGCGGTTTGGGCTTGCCCGGGGACGGCGGAGGCCAGGCCGAGAATGGCCTGCTCGGGAACGGCGGGCACTTCGACCGCGGCGGCCGGCCGCGCCGGCCGGGAGGCGGCGATCGCTCTCGCCGCGGTGATTCCCGCCGGGATGAGACGCCCCGGCAGGGCGGCGCCTCTGTGGGGGCCCTCGGAGCGGGCCCGGTCGGCTCGGTGACCGACCGCGTGCTCCGTCAGCTTCGCGAGGGCAGGACCGTCCGGGCCATCGCCGCCACGAGCGGGGTCTCCGAAGTCTTCGTCTCGACGATGCTCGACCACTTCGAGCGGCTCGGTCTGCTCGACGAGGCGAGTTCGCTGTGCTCCTCCGGCCTCGGAGCCTGCTCGACCACCGAGCTGACCGACGAGGCGCGGGTCGCCTGCGCGGGGTGCCCGCTCGTCATCTAGCCGCGCGTCGCCTAGCCGTCCGTCGCCCGGCCGCGTAACCGCGCGTCGCCTAGCCGTTCGGCCGCCCTGCCTGAGCGGCCGGCTTGAGTGGCCTGCCCGAGTGCCGCGGCGTCCGGGGTGCGCCGGGAGGCGGCGCCGGTCCGAGCCTGCGAACGGCCCGCCGGCCAGGGCGGCAGACTGCCCGACGGTTGCACCGCCGGGCGAGCCGCCGGAGCGCAGACCGGGTCCGCATGGCGGGCGGGCGCGATGGACGCCGCGCGGAACTGGCACAATGGCGCAATGGACGTGGTGAGCCGAAGGCGCTCCGACGAGCCGGACGAGCTGCTCGGCCGGCTCCGCGAGGCCGTGCGCGGAGAGGTGGACGCCAGTGCGCGCCGCCGGGCCGAATACGCCACGGACGCCTCGAACTACCGGATACCGCCGCGCGCGGTCGTCTGCCCGGTCGATGCGCAGGACGTCGCCGCCGCCCTGGCCGTCGCCCGCGAACTCGGCGTACCGGTCACCGGCCGCGGCGGCGGCACGTCCTGCGCGGGCAACTCCATCGGCCCGGGGATCGTCCTCGATTTCTCCCGCCACATGAACGCCATCCTCGGCGTCGACCCCGACTCCCGCACCGCCCGCGTCCAGCCGGGTGTGGTCATGTCCGACCTGCAGAAGGCCGCGGCCCCCTTCGGGCTGCGCTTCGGGCCCGACCCCTCCACGCAGAACCGGGCGACCTTCGGCGGCATGATCGGCAACAACGCCTGCGGCCCCCACGCCGTGGCCTTCGGACGGACCGCGGACAACGTCGACCGGCTGCGCCTGCTCCTGGCCGACGGGCGCGAGGCCGCGGCCGGCCCCGGCGGCCTGGGCGTGGACGCCGTCGACGGCCTGGCCGAACTCGTCGCAGCCAACCTCGCGGCCATCCGCACCGGCCTCGGCCGCTTCAAGCGCCAGGTCTCCGGCTACTCGCTGGAGCACCTCCTGCCCGAGAACGGGCGGAACCTCGCCTCCTTCCTCGTCGGCAGCGAGGGAACCCTGGCCCTGGTCACCGAGGCCACGGTCCGGCTCGTGCCCCGCCAGGCCTCGCCGGTGCTCGTCGTCCTCGGATATCCGGACATGGCCTCCGCCGCCGACGACACCGTGCCCCTCCTGGCCCACGGCCCGCTGGCCGTCGAAGGCCTGGACGCCCAACTCGTCGACGCGGTCAGGCGGGCCAAGGGCTCCGTGCCCTCATTGCCCGCCGGAGCCGGGTGGCTCTTCGTCGAAGTCGGGGCCGAGGGGGACGTCGACGCCATGACGCGGGCGCGAGCCCTGGCCGACGCAGCGGCCACCGACGCCGTGGACATCCGGCCCGCCGGGCCCGAGGCTCGGGAACTGTGGCGCATCCGCGCCGACGGCGCGGGTCTGGGCGGCCGCACCCCGGCGGGCAACCCCGCCTGGCCGGGATGGGAGGATTCGGCCGTCCCGCCGGAGAACCTCGGCGCCTACATCCGCGAGTTCGAGGCCCTCCTCGGATCGCACGGCCTGGCAGGCCTCCTCTACGGGCACTTCGGCGACGGCTGCCTGCACATCCGCATCGACTTCCCCCTCGAAGAGGACGACGGGCGGCCGAGATTCCGGGCCTTCATGGAGGAGGCGGCGGACCTCGCCGCCCGCTTCGGCGGTTCGCTCTCCGGCGAGCACGGCGACGGCCGGGCCCGCTCGGAACTGCTCGGGCGCATGTACGGCTCGGAGATCCTCAGCCTGTTCGGCCGGGTCAAAAGCCTGTTCGACCCTGCAGGAGTCCTCAATCCGGGAGTCCTCGTGCGCCCCGACCCGCTCGACGCGCACATGCGCCGCCCGGACGCCCGCCGGATCGAGTACGCGGGAGGCTTCCACTTCGCCGACGACCACGGCGACATGACCCGGGCCGTCCACCGCTGCACGGGCGTGGGCAACTGCCGCGCCAACCGCTTCGACATCGGGATGTTCATGTGCCCCTCCTACGAGGCCACGCGCGACGAGAAGGACGTGACCCGGGGGCGGGTCCGCGTCCTGCAGGAGGTGGCCAACGGCGGCCTGCTCGACTGGACGGCGCCGGGGGTCCTGGAGTCCCTCGACCTGTGCCTGGCGTGCAAAGCCTGCTCGCGGGACTGCCCGACGGGCGTTGACGTCGCCCGCTACCGCTCCGAAGCCCTCTACCGGGCCTACAAGGGCAGGCGCCGGCCGATGACGCACTACACGCTCGGCAACCTGCCCCGCCTGGCGGGCCTCGTCACGAAGGTCCCGGGCCTGGCGCGCCTGGCCAACGCGGTCATGGGGATCGGGCCGCTGCGCCGACTCGGCTTCCGCCTGGCCGGAGTCGACACCCGCCGGGGAATGCCCGGGTTCGCCACCCGCCGGTTTTCCCGGACGGCCCAAGCCCGCCGGCTCGGCACGGCCGGCGGCGCGGACGGCCCGCCCGGCCGGAGCCTGGCCGACGGCCGCCACGTCGTCCTGTGGGTCGACTCCTTCTCCGAGACGCTCGACACGCGCGGGGCGAGGGCCGCCGTCGACGTCCTCCAGGCCGCCGGATACACCGTGCTGTTGCCGCCCGGCGAGGCCTGTTGCGGGCTGACCTGGATATCCACCGGCCAGCTCGGCACGGCCAAGAGGAAGCTGGGCAGGCTGCTGTCCACACTCGCGCCCTTCGCAGCGAGCGGGGTGCCGATAGTCGGCGTCGAGCCCTCGTGCACCGCCGTCCTGCGCTCCGACCTGGAGGACCTCCTCCCGGACGACGCGAGGGCCCCGCTGGTCAAGGCGATGACGTACACGCTCGCCGAGCTCCTCACGGCCCCCGAGCCCGTCGGGCCCGGCCGGGGATGGCGCATGCCCGACCTCGCGGGCGTGGAGATCGTCGCCCAGCCCCACTGCCATCACTATTCCGTCATGGGGTGGGCCGCCGACGAGGACCTCCTGCGGAAGGCCGGCGCGTCTGTGACGAAGGTTACCGGATGCTGCGGGCTGGCGGGCAATTTCGGCATGGAAAAAGGGCATTACGAGGTGTCCGTGAAAGTCGCCCAGGCCAGGCTCGTGCCCGCCCTGTCCGAGGCCGGCCGCGACGCGGTATTTTTGGCCGACGGATTCTCCTGCCGGACGCAGGCCGGCCAGCTGGCCGGATCGCGGGGGATCCACCTCGCCGAGCTCATACGCGACGGAGCGGAGGCGGCCAGGAGACGGGGAGGAAGCTGATGGAAAATAGGAATAAAGCGCCCCGCCGGGGGAATTCCGATTCGGTAGCTAGTGGAGCGGGTCTGCCGTGGGCTACCCTAGGAGCATCACGCATTGTTTCTTGAAGGAGGTCCCGCACGATGGCGCTTTTTGCCCTGTCAGGCGGCCGCATTGTGCCAGCTCAGGCAGTCGAGCTAGACGGCACGTCTGCGACGGAAGTGTTGGGCGCGCTTCGCGAGCGCGCCCTCGACATTGTGGGCGTGCCGCTGTTTCCCATCGTGTGGGAGCAGGCCGACCGGCAGCCCGGAGAATCTCACCTGCTCACCATGGACTCCGCCGGCAACACCGTCATCGTCAGCATACGCGCGCATTTCTCCGCAGTGAGCCTCTTCGAGGCTCTGAGCCTGGCCGGGCGCTACTCCAGCATGTCCCGCCGCGAGATCGTCGCGATGTACCCGGGCGGCCAGGCCGCCTTCGACTCGGCCTGGCAGACGTTCCGGGAATCCTCGCCGGCCACGGCGTCGGCGGGAGCCCGCATGGTCGTCGTGACGCTGCGCGCCGACGACGACCTCTTCCCCGTCATCACGACGCTCTCCGAGGGCGTCCGGGTCCTCGAGGCGCGCGTCTACGGTTCGGGGACCCAACGGTATCTCAGCGTGGACCCCTGCCACAAGCGCGCCGTCAACAGCACGACCGACGCCCGGACCGTGGCCCCCAGGCCGGCCGCTGCGCCCGCGGTCGCGGGGGACCTCCCGGCCGGCCCGGCGCCCGTCGCGCCCCGGGCGGCCGCGGGCAGATCGCGGGTTCCGGCCCACGTCCACCTCGACCGCTCCCGGCCGCTCGTCCGGGTCGAGGAGAGTGCGACCCCCGAGCAGGCCGGCGACGACAGGCGGATGGACTCCGGGCCCGTGGAGACCGGAGACAAGCGCCGCCGCCGCTCACGTCCGCGTGAGTCCCACGTCTCCGCCCCGCGGGAGGCGACGGCGCCCCGCTCTCTCGGCAACTCCCCTCTCGGCAACTCTGCGGCCGCCCTCCCAGAGCCCGGCCGCGCCGCGCCGTCGAACGGAGGCCCCGGGCGGGGCCGCGAGGGCAGGAGGGCGGCGAAGCTGACGCCTGTCTCTCCGGCCTCGGCTCCCTCGGCCCCCCAGACGTCCGCCTCCTCCGCGCCCCAGGCGTCCTCGTCGCCGGCGGCCGCCCCGGCCAGGCCCGCCTTCGACTCCTCGAAGATCCCGGTGATACCGGCGTGGCGCCTGGAGAACGAGAAGGAGCGCGACACGCCGAACTACATATACGCGATGCGCCAGCAGCAGGTCACCCGCGTGCGCACCGAACAGCTCCTGTGGGAGAAATCAGCGCCCAAACGCGACTCCTCGGCCGGAAGGGCGGAGGCGAACTCCGAATCGATGGCGGCATCGGCCTCCGAGGACGCCGTCAAGCGGGCGGCCGAACGCGAGATCCTCTCGCCCGCCGGACGACTGCTCGCCATCGCCAGCCGCAACAGGACCCCCTTGAGCCTGTCGATCGAACGCGAAGGCGCGAGGCCGGCCGCGGCCAAGCTCACCGCCTGGGGGACGCTCATCGTCGGCCGGGCGTCGTTCACCGACCCCTCCCAGGCGGCGTCGGAGGCCCTCGGCGGCATCGAAGTCGACGGCTGGCGGGCATGGACCGCCTCCGACGGCCGCAGCCTCGACGACCTCTGACTCGCCCGCACCCGACCCCTGCCCGGCATCCCGGACGGCAGCATCTCACCCGCTGCGACCACCGCCGATCTCACCGTCGGCAGCACGATCGACGCGTCGAAGCGCGCTCACGCCATCGCCGTTACGCGCCGTTTCACGCTTCCACGCGCCGTCTATCGCCTCCCGCGCGCCGTCGCGCCTCGGCGCCCCGACCCCGTCGAAGCGCCGCGCCGTCTCCGAGCCGTTACGGCCGAGCACGTAGGCCCTCACGAAACGGGCGATTTCGCCGAAGGCACGTTCGCGCACGTCGCGGCGGGAGAGGGTGACGTCGTGAACGGCGTCCTCGAGCTTGACGAGCGTCGTGTGGGCGCCCAGGTCGGGGACCCGCTTCCAGATTTGCGCGACGTCCAGAACCGAGTCTGCGGCCCGGAAGCCCTCTGTCCACGTCTCGCCGGTGATCGAGCGGGCGGAGGTGAGGACGAGGACCGGACAGTCGATGGCTAAGCCGCCGCTGACGCGGGCGTGCCCCGCCAGTATCGCCGAGAGCCAGCCGGCGCGCACCGGTGCGCCCGTGCCCGTGCGGAATGCCGGGTCGGGGTTCCACCCCGTCGTCCAGAACGGGTCGTCCGAATCCTCGCCGCGGGCCTGAGGGTCCGGGCCGTTCGCGGCGGCGCCGGTTGCGCGGGCCGTGGCGGCTGCGGACGCGTCGGCGGAGTCCGGGTCGCCGTCTCCAGCGGCAGGCGGGCGCCACGCGGTGATCGCCCGCTGGTAGAAGTCGCCGTCGCCGGAGGGGATGACCGAGGCGGGGGAGAGCCGGGCGAGCATGTCCACGACGGGGGCCCCGATCTGCCGGGCCATCGTCGAGCCGTGGTACTCCAGCCACGGGGCGTTCAGGACGAGCCCCTGGGCTGCGCCGGGGTGGCGGTCCGCCCACAGCGCGACGACGAGGCCTCCGGTCGAATGCCCGTAGATGACCAGGGGCAGGCGGCCGCGGTGCTCCTCGTAGACGAGGTCGGTGCAGGCGTGGATCTCCTCGTCGTAGGAGGCGAGGTCGCGGATGAACCCGAAAGTCTGCCCCTCGCGCAGGGACCTCCCGTACTTGCGCAGGTCGACGGCGTAGAACCGCCCGCCGGCCGCTGAGACGGCCCGGGCGAGCTCGACCTGGTAGAAGTAGTCGTTCCAGCCGTGGATCGCCAGGAACACGAAGTCCGGGTGCTGCCGCAGGGGCCGGCCGGGCCCGCCCATCGCCGGGTCGTCCTCGGGGACGTGGACGACGACGGTCGTTGCGACCGGGCCCTCTTCGTCCGGGTGCAGGTCTATGGTGCGTGACATGAACCCTGGGCCGAGGATGTCTCGGTCCCATGCTGCGCGATCCTTCATGCGCCTATCGTGCCACGGCCGGGGCGGGTACGGCCCCGGCAGGGCTTCCCGGCCCGCCGATCAGTTCAGGGATGCGAGGAACTCGGAGACGATGCTGGAAACTTGGTCGTTCTCCACGAGGAAGCCGTCGTGCCCGTGGCGGGAGCGGACCGTGCGCACCCCCGTCGCCCCGGGCAGCGCGTCGGCCAGGCGGCGCATGTCCGCCGGGTAGAAGAGCCGGTCGGAGTCGACTGCGACGACGAGCGCGGGCATCCTCATCTCGGCCAGGACGGCGTCGACGCCGCCGCGCCCCCTCCCGATGTCGTGGGTGATGAAGGCCCGGGAGATCGTCAGATAGGAATTGGCGTCGAAGCGCAGCGCGAGCTTGTGGGCGTGGTAGTCGAGGTAGCTCTGGACGGCGAAGCGTCCGCCGTGGAGGGGATCCTCGCCTCTCTGGGGCGAGCGGCCGAATCGCGTGTCGAGCTCCGGGGCGCACCGGTATGACAGGTGCGCGATCTCGCGAGCCAGCCCCAACCCCTGGGAGGGGCCGTCGTCCTCGGGCGCGTCGTAGTAGTTTCCCGCCCGCCACTTCGGGTCGCCCTGGATGGCGCAGATCTGGAAGTGGGCGTAGGCCACCTGTTCGGCGGTGGAGGCCGGCCCGGCGACCAGGACTGCGATGGAGCCGACCCGCTCCGGATAGGTCGCGCCCCACTCCATGACGCGGCTGCCGCCGAAGCTGGCCCCCGCCACCATCGCCCAGCGGGAGATCCCGAAGAGGTCGGCGAGCTTGGCTTCGGCCGCGCACATGTCGCGGATGGTGATCTCGGGGAAGCGCGGCCCCCACGGGGCGCCGTCGGGAGCGGGCGACGCCGGGCCCGTCGAGCCCTGGCAGCCGCCGAGCACGTTCGGGCAGACGACGAAATACCGGTCCGTGTCGATCGCCAGGCCCGGCCCGACGACGTCGTTCCACCACCCGTCCTCTCCGCTGCGGCTCGTCGCGTGCGAGTCCCCCGTCAAAGCGTGGCACAGGAGCACGGCGTTGGAGGCGTCGGCGTCGAGGGAGCCCCAGGTCTCGTAGGCCAGCCGGACGGCGGGCAGACGCCCGCCGAGCTCGAGCTCGAGCGGACCGATGTCCGCGAACTCGCGCTCGCCGGGGTCGTCTCCTTCCCTCCAGGCGCCCGTGACCGGGACGGTCAGGCGGGGGGCGGGGCGGTAGCCGGTGTCGAAGTCTCGGATCGGCTCGGCGTCCGTCACCGGGTCGAGCGGGGCGTGCCCGACGAGGAAGCTGGGCGATTCGGGGGTCATCCGGTTCTCCTGGTCCGCTTGGCACGCCGCCGCTATTCGGCGGCGGACGCCGCCTTCGAGCTGGCCGCGGCGAGCGCCTGGTCGAGGTCGGCGATGATGTCGTCGATCGTCTCGATCCCGATCGAGAGCCGGACGGTGCCGGGGGTGATGCCCGCCGCCGCGAGCTCCTCGTCGTCCATCTGCGAATGCGTGGTGGAGGCCGGGTGGATGGCCAGCGATCGCACGTCGCCGATGTTGGCCAGATGGGAGAACAGCTCGAGGGACTCGATGAAGGCCTGGCCCGCCGGGCGTCCGCCGGCGATCTCGAAGGTGAAGACCGAGCCGGCGCCCTTCGGCGCGTATTTGCGGGCGAGCTCGTAGTACGGCGAGGAGACCAGACTGGAGTAGCGGACCGACTCGACGGAAGGATGCCGGTCGAGGAACTCCGCCGCCGCCTTCGCATTGGCCAGGTGCCGTTCGACCCTCAGCGAGAGGGTCTCCAGGCCCTGAGCCAGGAGGAAGGCGTTGAACGGGGAGACGGCCGCGCCCGTGTCGCGCAGCAGGACGGCGCGGATCCGGGTGACGAAGGCCCCCGGCCCGATCGACGCGAAGGACAGGCCGTTGTAGGAGGCGTCCGGTTCGGTCAGCAGCGGGAATTTGCCGTTGGCCCAGTCGAAGTCGCCTTTTTCGATGATCGCGCCGCCGATCGAGGTGCCGTGGCCGCCCAGGAACTTAGTCGTCGATTCGACCACGATGTCCGCGCCGTGGTCGAAGGGGCGGACGTTGTAGGGGGTTCCGATCGTGTTGTCGACGATGAGCGGGACGCCGTTGGCGTGGGCGATGTCGGCGAGGGCCTCCAGGTCGAGGAGGTCGCCCTTGGGGTTGGGGATCGTCTCGCCGTAGAGGGCGCGGGTGCGGTCGTTGACGAGCGCCCGCCAGCTCTCCGGATCGTCGGGATCCTCCACGAAGCGCACCGTGATGCCGAATTGGGCCAGCGTGCTCTTGAACAGGTTGTACGTGCCGCCGTACAGGGAGGGGGAGGAGACGATTTCGTCGCCCTGCTGGGCGACGTTGAGGACGGCGTAGAGTTCGGCGGCCTGGCCGGAGGCGACGAGCAGGGCAGCGGCCCCGCCTTCGAGCGCGGCCAGGCGCTCCTCGACGACTGCCTGGGTCGGATTGGTCAGGCGCGTGTAGATCGGTCCGAGCTCGGTCAGGGCGAAGCGGTCGGCCGCGGACTCGGTGCTGGGGAAGACGTAGGAGGTCGTCTGGTAGATGGGGAGGGCGCGGGCTCCGAAGTCGGAATCGGGGGTTTGGCCCGCGTGGACCTGGAGGGTCTCGAAGCCCCACTGGTTGTCGGTCATTTCTCTTCTACTCCTGGAATGTTGTTCGTCAGGAGCGGGCCGCGGGGCGCAGGGGAAGGCAGCCGGGCGCGGTGCGCAATGCTCCGCGGGGTGCTGCTGTCAGTTCTGCTGTCCATTCAAGCCCGCACAGACTGCTGGGGTGGGCTTGCAGCGCGCGTCGTCCGGACCGGGCCGGTGAGTCGCACGCTAGATGGGCATTCGCATGAACATGGCACTCAGCATAAGGGGTCGGGCGAGCCTTGGCAAAACCCTCCGGCCCTCTCGCACTAGGGGGGTGGCGTGCGAGAGGGCCGGAGGGCGGCGGTGTCCGTGGGCAGGCCCGGGGAGCGACGCGGCTCCGGGCGATGCCCCGCTACCCGGTGAACGCTTCCGCGGTGGACACCGCCTGCGAGGCGAGGCCGGGAAGCGTTGTCGACTCCGCCTGGTAGTTGAGGACCGCGATGGCGTTGGCCGGCGAGTAGTCCAGGCCCGAGGGGCGCCGGTCGACCGTCGTGTGGGCGTCGGTGATGAGCGTCACTGGGAAGCCCCGGTAGAGGGCCCCGTTGAAGGTCGAGCGCACGCAGTTCTCGGTCAGGGCTCCGCACAGCACGATGCGGTCGGCGTTCAGGCGTTCGAGGACCTCGCCGAGGTCGGTGTCGGCGAAGGCGTCTCCGAAGCGCTTGTCGACGATGGGCTCGCCGTCGAGGGGGGCGAGCTCGGGCACGATCTGCCAGCCGGGGGACTCGGCGCGCAGGCGTGCGTTCTGGTGACGCACCCAGACGACCGGGATCCCTTTGGCGCGCGCTCGGTCCACGAGGGCGGCGATGTTCGCGACGACGTCGTCGCGCCGGTACGCGGCGGCGACGACGTCGACCTGGACGTCGACCACGAGGAAGACCGGGCTGTCGGCTGCCTTGTTCTTGTGCATATTCGACTCCTCCAATCGCCGGGACCGACGGAATCGGCCCACTGATGCGGGATATGAGACGAGTCTAACATTTTACGCTTCCGTAGCCCAGGCGTCGCGGCCCGCGGGCGGGCGGATCGCACCGATGGCGCGGGAATGGCGGTGGGCGCGGGCGCGTCGCGGACGGCGATCGGAGCCGAGTCGGGGCGGAGGCCATCGCCTTGTCCTGCGGCGGAAAACCGGGGTTCCCGGGCCGCGGCCATGTGAAGGGCTAGCATAGACGAGGCGGATGTGACAAATGTTAAGCGTGTTGGTTTCGTGACGAAACTGTTATACGGTGTGATTGTTGTGAAGGCTGATAAGTCAAGTGCGACACGCCGGAGGCGCGTCGTCCGCTTGTCGGGTGACGGCCTTCCTCAAGAGAAAACCGGAGGACACGTGCGGAATCGCAGAATCAACCAGGGCATCGTGGCGGCCACCGTCGTCGTCTGCGCGGCGAGCGGCCTCGGGGCGCCCTCGAACGCAGACGACGGCGGCGACGATTCGCTCGAACGGGCGCAGCGCGCCGAGCAGCGGACGGCGTCGGGCGTGGCGGCGACGGAAACGCGCCTGACCGAGCTCAGCGCGAAGGCGAATCGGCTCAAACTCACCGCGGCTCAGGCCGAGGCCGAGTCGATCACCGCTCAGCAGGAGCTCTCGACGTCGATCAGCAAGGCCGTCGAGGCCCAGGAGGCGGCGAATGCGGCGGAGGCCAACCTCGCGCAGGCCCGCAGGCGGATCGGCAGGCTCGCGCGCGAGAGCTACCGCGAGGGCTCCTCGCCTCTGAAGGGGGCCAGGCTGGTGGGCGGGACGAAGACGGCCGCCGAGGCGTACAAGCGCGCCAGGGCCTACCGGATTCTCGCCAATAAGACGAACCGCGACGTCAGCGCGTTCGAGAATGCGCGCGCGAATGCGGTGACCCTTCAGAAGGCGGCCGACCAGAAGGCCAAGGAGGAGTCCGCGAAGGCCTCCCAGGCTCAGCAGGCGGTCACCGAGGCGTCGCAGGCCTCGACGAAGGCCCGGAGCGAAGTCGAGTCCATCGCTCAGGAGCGCAACGCCCTCGTCTCCCGACTCGCCGCCCAGAAGGGCGTGACCGCGGAGCTCGTCAAGCAGCAGCGGGAGCAGAAGGAGGCGGCCGCCGAGTCGAAGGCCGAGGCCGAGCGTCAGGCCGTCGTCGTCGCGGCGCAGAAGAAGGTGGAGGCCGAAGCGCAGGCTGAAGCGCGCAAGCAGGCCGAAGTGCAGGCTGAGACGCAGAAGCAGGCCGAGACGCCCGCGCCGGCCGATTCACAGGCCGACGACTCGCAGACTGCCTCGGATCCCGCGGGTGGCGGGCAGGATGGACAGTCGAAGACCGGGCAGGACGGACAGACGGAACCCGAGCAGTCCGAGCGCACGGAGGGGAAGCAGGCCGAGCAGGCGCAGCCCACCGCTTCCGCGCAGCCGACGCCTGCTCAGCCGAAGCCATCCCAGACGCCTACGCCGACGGCCCAGCAGACGCAGTCACAGCAGGCGCAGGCCGCATGGCGTGCCCAGCAAGCCCAGGCGGCTCAACGTGCGCAGCAAGCCCAGGCCGCATGGCGCGCCCAACAGGCCCAAGCCGCCCGACAGGCCAGGCAGCAGGCCGAGCAGGCTCAACGGGTCCAGCAGGCGCAGGCGGCTCAGCGCGCTCAGCAGGCGCAGGCCGCATGGCGTGCTCAGCAGGCTCAGCGCGCGCAGCAAGCCCAGGCCGCATGGCGCGCCCAGCAGGCGCAGGCGGCGCAGCAGGCCAGGCAGCAGGCCCAAGCCCGCCAGTCCGCGGGATCGGGACTGGGCAGCCAGGTGGTCGCCTACGCGCGGCAGTTCGCCGGGGTCCGCTACGTGTGGGGCGGGGTCTCGCCGGTGACCGGTTGGGACTGCGTCGGGTTCACCAACTACGTCTACTCGCATTTCGGGCGCAGCACCCCGAGGAGAACGGGCAGCTCGGTCAACCAGTTCTGGAAGGGCTACACGATCGTCCCCGCCTCCCAGCGCCAGCCGGGCGACCTCATGTGGTGGCCGGGACACGTCGGCATCTACACGGGCAACAACATGCACATCGCGGCCTGGAACCCGAGCATGGGCACGCAGGAGCGCGCCGTGTGGGGCAGCCCGGTGTACATGCGCATCGTGTGACGGGCCGAAACCCCAGTGAAGCTCTCGTGCGGTGACGGGGTCCTCCTCTGCGGCGACCGCCGGCACTGGACGGCCGGCTCCGCCGAACGCGGCGCCGACGCCGGCCCGCCGCGGCCACCGTCACCGCGCGAGTTGAATGGATGAGGGCCCCGATTCCGGGGCCCTCATCGCTGTTCGACATCAGGCCGCCGGCCGGATCCCGCCCGCCCCGGCGCCGTGGCATCCCCTGGCCTGCGGCGGCGAGCAGCCGGTCAGTAGTGTTCGTCGATGGCCCGCTGGAACGACGTGCGGATCTCCTCCTCGGCTTCCTCGCGACCCACCCAGTGGGCGCCCTCCACGGACTTGCCCGGCTCCAGATCCTTGTACACCTCGAAGAAATGCTGGATCTCCAGGCGGTGGAATTCGGAGACGTCATCGATCTCCGTGCGCCACGAGGCGCGCTGGTCGCCCGCGGGCACGCACAGGACCTTGTCGTCGCCGCCGTGCTCGTCGCGCATGCGGAACATGCCCAGCGCCCGGCACCTGATGACGCAGCCCGGGAACGTCGGCTCCTCCAGAAGCACCAGAGCGTCCAGGGGATCGCCGTCCTCTCCGAGCGTGTCGTCGATGAACCCGTAGTCGTCGGGGTAGCGGGTCGAGGTGAAGAGCATGCGGTCCAGGCGGATGCGGCCCGTCTCGTGGTCGAGCTCGTACTTGTTGCGATTGCCCTTCGGGATCTCGATGGTGACGTCGAACTCCATGATGTTGCTGCTCCTTTGTAGCCAAGGGATGCGGGCACAATGAACCGTCGCTTCCGTGGGAGACTGTCACCGTGAAGAAGATGACGCGGACGGCGATTGCGGCGGCGATGCTCCTCTCAGGCGGTTACGTCGTTGCTGATGCCTACGATCTTACCCCGGGGTTTCTCACGGTGCGCGATCGCGGACCCGATCCCCAACCGTATCCGACGGTCTCGCGAGCGATCACGGGACCTCCTCGCCTACCCGCGTGGAACGCGAAGGCGCCACAACCCGATTCCGCCGCCGTCGGCAAAGCGGTGACGTCATTCGCCTCCGATCCGCGCGTCACCGGCCACGTGAGCGTCAAGGTCGTCGACGCGGCAACCGGGAAGACCATCGCCGAACACGAGCCCGACGCCGCCCGGACTCCGGCCTCGAACATGAAGATCGTGACGGCCGCCGTCGCCTTGCGCGTCCTCGGGCCCGCGACGACCCTGCCGACGACGGCGCGCCTGCAGGGAGGGACGATGTACCTCGTCGGAGGGGGAGACACCCTGCTCGCTGCCGGCGCCGGCTCGCCCTCGGCCGTCAAGGGCCGCGCGGGGCTCGACGACCTGGCCGAACAGGCCGCCGCCAAGGCGCGCGCGGCCGGCGTGACGAACGTCGAGCTCGCCGTGGACTCGACCCTCTTCCAGGGGCCCGTGCGCCAGCCGGAGGTCAGCGGGGCCAACACCGGGTTCATCATGGAGATGCGCCCCCTGGCGGTCATGCAGTCCCGCAACCAGGCCGGCGCCTACACCCCGAACCCCGACCTGTCCGCCGGGCAGGCCTTCGCCGCCGCGCTGAGCAAGCGCGGCATCGCCGTCACAGCCGTGAACAGGGCCTCCTCGCCCGCGCCGGCCTCCGCCAAAGAGATCGGAAAGGTGCAGTCGGCGCCCGTGCGCGACCTCGTCGATTTCGCCCTGACGGAATCCGACAACACGACGGCCGACGCGCTCGGCCACCTCGTCGCAGCCAAATCGGGCGAAAAGCCCACGTTCGACGGCGCGGGCCGGGCCACCGTCGCCGAGCTGAAGAGGATGGGGCTGGACACCAAGGGAGTGGTCGTCGCCGACAATTCGGGGCTCTCCGCCTCGAACCGGCTCAACGCCGCACTCCTGACCGAGATCCTCAAGCAGGCCGGCTCGTGCGACAGGTGCAGGCTCGCCGCCCTGGCCTCCGGGCTGCCCGTCGGCGCCCTGACCGGCACGCTCGACGACCGGCTCAACGGGACCGCGGCCGCCGGCCGCCTCCGAGCCAAGACGGGGACCCTGGCCGACGCGACCTCCCTGTCCGGCTACGTCCAGACGTCCAAGGGGCGCCTTCTCGTCTTCTCGATCCTCGTCGGCGACCTCAAGGAGGGAAGCCTCGCTCAGGCCAAGGCCGCGGTGGACTCCTTCGCCGTCAGCCTGGCCGCCTCCTAGCCCCGTCGCCCCCGAGCCTGAGCGCCGAGGCTCTGCTCACGGGAGGAGCGGCGCGCGGGGGGCCGCGGAGCGCGGCCGTGAACCGTCCCGCGCGGGCGCGCGGATTTCGCCAGGCGTGGATTGCCCCGCGGCGGATGGCACGCCCGACTGCGGGCGGGATACCGTAGGGGACATGGCCAGGATCAATCCGGATACGGCGCGCAGAGTCGCGCGATGGATGTCAGGCGCGGGCCCGTCCGTGACGCCGGCGGACGCCCGGGCGACCGTCGCCCAGCTGCGCGCCCAGGCTGCGCGCGCCCCGATGATCGTCGCCGACGTCACCGGTCTGGACGAGGCCGCCCGGACCGCGGCGCGGGTGCCCGTGATCGTGGTCGACCGGCCCGGCTGGGCCAAGGCCGCCGCACAGCTCGCCGGAGACGTCATCGGCCCCTACATGGGCTCCGGCTCCGGCCCGCTGGCCGACGCCATGGCCTCGGCCGAGATCGCCGTCGGCGTGTCGGCCGTCGCCATGCGGGTGCTCGGCCAATACGACCCCTTCTGGGCCGGCCCGCAAGGCGCAGGCCCGCTCCCCGGCGGCGCGGCCTCGCTTCAGGAGCCCGCCGTCGGACGGCTCCTGCTCGTCGCCCCCAACGTCCGCGCCTTCGGCGCCGCATACTCCCTCGACCGGCAGGACCTGGCCCTGTGGATCTGCGTCCACGAGCTCACGCACGCCATCCAGTTCGCCGCGGCCCCCTGGCTGACCGACTACATCCACTCCCGGGCCAGGGCCCTGCTCGAACTGGTCGAGGCCCCCGAGCGGCCCTTCACCTTCGACTCCGGCCCCGGCGCCGATCTCACCGCCCTCATGAGCCTGCTCGAAGGCCACGCGGAATTCGTCATGAACGAGGTGCCCATCGCCCGGATGCCCGGCAAGAGGCACCTCATCGACGCCATGAAGGCGCGCCGCGAGGCGGGCAGCCCCATCGCCGCCTTCCTGCAGAGGGCTATCGGCCTGGACCTCAAGAGCGCCCAATACCGCGACGGGGTCGCCTTCGTCCGCGAGGTGGTCCGCCAGGCGGGGCACGAAGGCCTGAACGCCGTGTGGACGAACCCGCTCTTCGCCCCCAGCCTCGAAGAGATCGCCGCGCCCTCCGCCTGGATCAGGCGGGTCGTGGGCGCCTGATGGCAGGCCCTCATCGCGCGCTCGCGGAGACTCGCAACGCGGTCGAGTCGGCCTTCCGGGATGCGGGGATCGACGCCGGCTCGCGCGTCCTGCTGGCCGTCTCCGGGGGCTCCGACTCCATGGCGCTGGCCCAGGCCGCGCTCTTCGTCGCCTCGCGGGCCGGAGTGCTGGCGGCCAGCCTGACGGTCGACCACGGGTGGAGGCAAGATTCCCCGGACGAAGCCCGAGCGACCCGCGACCGCCTCGCCGGGCTCGGCGCCGACCCCGCCCTCGTCGTGAGGCTCGCCTCCGGCGCGCGCCGCGGGCCGGGAGGGCCGGAGGCGGCCTCGCGCGCCGCGCGGTACGCCGCGCTCGCCCGCGCCGCCCGGACGCTGGGCGGCGAATCGGCCGGTTCCCGCCCGCCCGCGACCGTCCTGCTGGGCCACACAGCCGACGACCAGGCGGAGACCGTCCTGCTGGGCTTGGCCCGCGGATCGGGCGCCCGGTCGATCGCGGGCATGCCGGCGGCCTCCGCCGTCCCGGGAGCGCCGGACGTCCGCGCCCTCCGGCCGTTCCTCGGCCTGCGCCGCTCCCTGCTGCGCGAAGCGCTCGCCTCGGAGGGCGTCGGCTGGTTCGACGACCCGACGAACCAGCCGGATTCGCCCGTGCGGGCGGCCGACGGCACGCCGCTGCGCCGCACCGCCGTGCGCCATCACTCACTGCCCGCGCTGGAGGAGGACCTCGGCCCCGGCGTCGTCGAGGCGCTCGCGCGCACGGCCGCCCTGCTGCGCGCCGACACCGAAGCGCTCGATTCCATCGCCCGCGAGCACGCGACTCGGCTAGGATCGGAACCGGACGTGGACGGCCTGCGCTCTCTGCCGCAGGCCGTGAGGACCAGGATCCTGCGCAGCGCGGCCATCGCCGCCGGCGCCCGGCCGGGGGAGCTCACCTCATGGCACATCATCCGGCTCGACGGCCTCGTCGCTTCGCGGCGCAGCGGCGCCTGCCTTCACCTGCCGGGTGTCGGCGTGGAATTGTCCGCAGGCCGGGTAATCTTTGACAGCGCAGGTGCGAGGCGACGAAAGGAAGGCCGTGGACGCGCGTGACATGGGTGCGGACCTGGACAGGATCCTCGTGACGGCCGAGGACATCGACGCCAGGCTCTCCGAGATGGCCTCGCAGATCGACGACGTCTACGGGAGCGGAGGCCACGGGGGCGGAGACCTGCTGCTCGTCGGCGTCCTGCGCGGCGCCGTCATGGTGATGGCGGACCTCGCCCGCAAGATCGCGATCCCGGTCGAGATGGACTGGATGGCCGTCTCCTCCTACGGTTCGGGGACCAAGTCCTCCGGCGTCGTGCGGATCCTCAAGGACCTCGACACCGACATCGCCGGACGCGACGTCCTGATCGTCGAGGACGTCATCGATTCGGGCCTGACCCTCTCCTGGCTCAAGGCCAATCTGGAGTCCCGCTGCCCGGCCTCGGTGCGCATCGCCACGGCCCTGCGCAAGCCCGAGGCCGCCAAGGTGAAGATCGACGTCGACTTCGTCGGCTTCGACATCCCCAACGAGTTCGTGGTGGGCTACGGGCTCGACTACGCGGAGCGTTACAGGCATCTGCCCTTCGTCGGAACGCTCGCACCACATGTGTACGGAGGCTGAGTGCTAGACAAGAACGACGGCGCGGACAGCGCCGACACGCCAGATCGCGGCCGCATCGCCACCGGCGTGGAGACCGGGACCGCCCCCGGCGATCGCACACCCGAGCCCGCGGACGACCGCGGGCCGGCACCCGGCGGCCAGGGCGAATCGAACGGACCCGCGGCACCCGGCGGCGAAGGTGGATCGGGCGGGCCCGGGCCGGTGCCCGGCGGCCAAGACAGACCCGGCGAGAGCGAATCCGGCGAGGGCAGGCCTTCTCGTCAGCCCGGCTTCCGGGACTACGGGATCGCCGGGCTGCGGGAGCGGCTCGCCGGGCTGAGACAGGGCTCCAAGTCCGAGGGGGACGGAGGCAAGCCGGACGGCCCGGGCGACGGCGCGCGAGGCTCGGGCAAGCGGCGTCCCATGCGCACGTTCACGGTCGTCGTCTTCGTCGTCGCCGTCGCCCTCTCGGCGCTGTGGATGTTCTTCGGAGGCGAGCAGTTCCGATCGGTCAAGACCTCCGAGGGCATCCAGCTGCTCAAGGGCAAGACGGTCGAACGCGTCCAGGTGACCGAGGGAACCCAGCAGGTGCGCCTGTGGCTGAGTGAGTCGGCCAGGGCCATGGATTCCGAGGGCAAGAGGCACGAGGTCGGCAAACGCGTCGAATTCGAGTACGTCCAGGCCCAGGGGGAGCAGGTCGCCAAGCTCGTCGAGCAGGCCAAGCCCAGGCTCGGCTACGACTCGCGGGTTCCCCAGACGTCCATCTGGTCGTCGATCCTGACGATGGTTGTCCCGATCGTCATCATCATCGGCGCCTTCATGTTCCTCCTGCCCAGGATGCAGTCCGGCATCGGGGCCTTCGGGCGCGTCCGCGACAAGAAGCAGCTCGACGCCGATCGGCCCGACGTCACCTTCGACGACGTGGCCGGCGAGGACGAGGCCGTCGCCGAGCTCCGCGAGATCACCGACTTCCTGACGGCCCCCGACCGGTACCACGCCCTGGGCGCGAAGATCCCGCGGGGCGTCCTCCTCTACGGCCCTCCCGGCACGGGGAAGACGCTCCTGGCGCGCGCCGTCGCGGGCGAGGCCGGCGTGCCCTTCTACTCGATCTCGGCCTCCGAGTTCGTCGAGATGTTCGTCGGCGTGGGAGCCTCGCGCGTGCGCGACCTGTTCGCCAAGGCCAAGGAGAACGCCCCCGCGATCGTCTTCGTCGACGAGATCGACGCCGTGGGCCGAGGCCGCGGCGTGGGCATCGGAGGCGGCAACGACGAGCGCGAGCAGACGCTCAACCAGCTGCTCGTCGAACTCGACGGCTTCGACCTGCGAACCAACGTCATCCTCATCGCGGCGACCAACCGGCCCGATGTGCTCGACCCCGCGCTGCTGCGCCCCGGGCGCTTCGACCGGCAGATCTCCGTGGACGCCCCCGACCTCCAAGGCCGGGCCGCCATCCTCGGAGTCCACGCCAAGGGCAAGCCGATCGCCGAGGGCATCGACTTGGAGATGATCGCCCGCCGCACCCCCGGATACACGGGGGCCGACTTGGAGAACATACTCAACGAGGCGGCCCTCCTGGCCGCGCGCTTCGGCCGCAGGGAGATCGTCGAGTCGGACGTCGACGAGGCCATCGACCGCGTCATGGCCGGCCCCCAGCGCCGCTCCCGGGTGATGAACGACGCCGACAAGCTCCTGACCGCCTACCACGAGGCGGGGCACGCGCTCGCGGCGGCGGCTTTGCACAACGCCGATCCCGTGACGAAGGTGACGATCCTCCCGCGCGGGCGGGCCCTCGGCTACACGATGGTGCTGCCCACCGAGGACCGCTACTCGGTGTACCGCAACGACCTGCTCGACCAGCTGACCTACGCCATGGGCGGGCGCGTCGCGGAGGAGATCGTCTTCCACGATCCGACCACCGGCGC
>ERZ772764.38-NODE-38-length-89981-cov-14.494362_pt1 | contig 89981 bp, 51 predicted proteins | sample MGYA00512163_ERZ772764 | MGnify/ENA primary metagenome ERZ772764 (study PRJEB29015, sample SAMEA2737903) | human oral metagenome | biome: human oral; feature: human-associated habitat; material: dental | place: China | collected 2094 ... | reverse complement strand
CCTGAGCCAGGATCAAACTCTCCAAGATATCTTGAAGCTATTTGAATAGCTCATTATTTGTTGTCGTTACATTGAAGTAACTTTGAATTATGGTTGGTTTTGACTATGTCAAAACCCGCACTCTGGCATATGTTCAATCATATGATTGATTACCTATCATTGTTCAGTTTTCAAAGATCTGTACCAGTTAGACCAGATATTATCTAGCTTCGAAGCACTTTCGTTTGAAGTGTTTCACCAACTGGCGACTAGATTATAATAACATGTTGACCATTCAGTGTCAAGCACTTTTTATAATCTTTTTTAGAATTTTGTAATTACCTCTATGTGAGGGATTTACATAAAATTCCAAAATAACTAACAAAGAATCTAGATTGTATCTAGTGTTTCCTCATTAAGAAACAGTCGCCTCAACGACTGTATGGTTATTATAGTACAAACAAGAGATGCGCGCAAGTCCTAATTTTAAAAAATTTGAAACTTTTTTCACCTTTTCTGTATAATGTATTTATTTATTTTGATACTACTATATATTGTATTTGACAGACCTCTTTTTATATTTCTATAGACTATAAATACAATATATGCTATTTCACTAATTAGTTTCAGTTATATCTATTAATTACTACAGGCCTGTTTTATTTCTCTGGAGACCTCGCAACTATCATCCTACATTTAGTACAGGCCTGTAGTAATTAATTAACACTATATAATACTATAATATTCTTCTCTAACATCATTATGTTTATATAACCCATTGATCTACCTTAACGTCTTATCTGATATACCATTTACATTCATTTATAAAACAAATGACGCCACCCACAAGGGTGGCGTCATTCGTATAAGGATTATTTGTGCCCTAGTTAGGGGTTCTAGGGTATATACGGCCCCTATATCAGCATATGAGGGGCCATATTGTTTTTTAAAGATATACGGTCAGCAATCTTATTGTTGAATTGCTTTACGCAAATCAATTGTGTGAGGAGCGGAAGGTTCCACTGGCTCATTAATTGCTTTGCGAAGGTCTACTACGTGTTCTTCAGCAGCAGTAGGTTCTTCACTTGCTTTGTTTTTTACGGTTTCTTTAGCTGCGTACCAAATTGTTTCGTTCATCATGTGACGAAGGTCTTCGTTGTTCACATGTTCTTGATCTTGAGCCATGATATCCAAGATTGCGTCTTCCAAAGCACTTGCTTCATCGTTAGTCATAGGACCGCCGATTTCTTTTTGTCTTTGAACGACTGCATTGATTTGGTCTACCATGCCGCGTAATACATTGAATCCGTAGCTATTTACGAAACCATCTTTTTCATTGTATTTTGGCATATCAAAGAATTCGTATTCATTTTTGTTACGGTTTTCGCCGTTCCAGTTGAATGCGACTTCAAAGCCATGAACACGTCCCAAGGAATGTGTGCGGAAGTAGTCCGCATAGTTATGCTTATCCTTAGAATGTAACCATTTACTTTCAGCCTTAGTCAATTGTTCATGATTGTCATGTTTAATCTTAGCTTTAGTATAGTTAACTTCTGCATTTTGCCATGCTTGTACAAATGTATGCAAAGCTTGTACCGTTTGTGGGCTAGCCACAGGAACGAGTACAACAGAGCCTGTAGTTGGTGTAGAAGCAGGGTTAGGCAAAATCAAATTATCATCATATGTTGGTGAGCCAGCAGCATATCCTGTAATGGATGCAGCGCTCATAAGTGCTGCTGCTGTGAAAGCAAGCATTGTAGATTTTTTCATATCTATTCCTCTTTTCATTGTCGAATATTAGCGATGGTAGGGGATTCACGGTGAATCCCCGTCCATGTGTATCTTATTACATACCTAATTTAGCCATCATAGCAGCCATTTGAGCTTTCAATTGGTCTACTTCGCTTTGTAAGCCTGCATTTTGAGCCTTAATTTGTTCATTTTCAGCTTTCAAATCAGATACTTCGCCTTTTAATCCGGCATTTTGTGCTTTCATAGAAGCCACTTCAGTTTGCATTGCATATGTAGAGCTGATAGGACCCTTACGGTAACGATCTGCTACAGCAGCTTCGCTATCGCGGTTGCCGACCTTCCAAGTTACACCAGCGTTAGCCATCATATGGCCGTTGCCGCCAGCCCAGGACACGCCTGCATGGAACATTGTGGATTCGTTCTTGTAATGAGCTACGCCCAATGCCAATGCAGAGTTGCCACGGTAGTTACCATAACCAGCCATGATTTGAGTTGGTTCCATTGGATCGTATTGGATAGGTTTCAATGCGGACAATGCAGCAGATTGTGCACCTACATGACCGATTTCTTCACCCAATTTATCTACGCGAGGATCAGCTGCAGGGTTAACATGTAAATCATATTCATGTTTGTTAGGATCTGTGCTTAGATCTGTAACTCGTACAGTGCCATCTGTAGATTTAACAGTTGTTAAGGAGTCGCGCAATTGGTTAACGTTTACGCCATCAGTACCATCGATACCAGGTGCAAGGTTAACGATGCGATTACCAGTCATGCTGAGGTTACCACCATGAACTTCAAGAGCTGGAGTTACAGCTGCATCACGGTCGTATTTATTACCGCCTGGGTTAGCGTTGATGCGAAGAGTTGCGCCACCGTTGCTGATAGAGTTGATTTCAGTCAAGTCGTGAGACAAGCTGTAAGTGATAGAGTTATCAAGTTTATCATCACCATCAACATGTTTGCGTTCTACAACCATATTGTCGCCAGCGATGTATTGCGTACCTTTTTCAACTTTTGCAGGGTTCTTAAGGCCTTTAGCCACACCAGAACCATCTGTACCAACGCCAGCATAAACTTTCGCGCCAGAAAGATTAGCGTTTACAGTGTATGTTTTTTGACCAGTTGCGTTATCAGTTGCTTCATCAACGGATACGTTTTGACCAGCTTTTACGATTGTGCCAAGGCCAGTGATAACCTTTTTACCTTCGTTAGTGATGTTGGACAAGTCTTGACGAGCGATACCGGAAATAGTTGCTTTCACAGGGTTGCCGTGTTCGTCAACTAATTGTTTACCAGAACCATCAACATATGTCATTTCAACAGTACCGTTTTGGCTAACTTCGTAGTTACCGTCTTTGATACGAGTATCGTTAGCTTTGGAGATACGTTTGATGTCGCCAATGTTAGCGCCATTGGAATCTACATCGCCACCAGATTTCACGTTGTGAATTTGTTGGCCACCCATATCAACATTGTTCTTAGTGATAGTAGGACCACCAGTGATAGTCAAACCATCGTTGTTAACTACTGTGTCACCAATTTTTACGGAACCGTTTGGAGTCAAGTCGATGTTGTTGTTCAATGCGAATTCTACTTTTGCACCATCAGCAGTGTTAGTTTGTTTAACAGTGAGGTTCTTACCACCAGAGAATTCCACAGTTTTACCATCAGTGATGTTTTTAGCTGTTTTATCGGAATCGTTAGTAGTATTACCAGTAGATTTAACATTGAAGCCGTTCATAGTACCAACGCCGTCAGCACTAATTGTCATCTTACCAGCTGCATCAGTAGAAACTTTGATGTGGTCGCCGCCTACAACATTAACTTTGCCGCCTACAGGTTTAACGTCTGTGCCGTTAGCTTGGATAGTCCAGATATCATCTAAGTTAGCTACTTGTTTTGTGCCGTTCTTAGTTGTGTACTCGATACGATCATTACCTGCATTGTAGTTAATAGTTGTATGAGATGTTGGGCTACCTAAGTGGATTGTGTTAGTTTGAACGCTGTTAAGCTCTTTCAAATCTTTATCCAATGCGAATTCGTAAGTTTGTTCTTCGCCGTTCACAGTTTGTTTTACGTTCAAGTTTTTACCTGCGCCGTAATTTACTGTGCTGCCAGGTTTAACGATTGTTGCAGTGGAGTTACCTACTACATTACCTGTTGCATTAGCTTTCCAACCGGAGTTGTTGATTGTATCAACTACAGTTTTAACTGTTGCGATACCATCTTTACCATCTACGCCTGGTTTACCGTCAACGCCGTCTTTCACCTTACCGATTGTTACATCGTATTTAACTTGACCATTTGCATCAACGGAAGCTGTTGTGTAGTTACCATCAACAAAATTCAAACCTTTAGACAATTTAACGGATTGAGTGTTAGTGCCGTTAGCAGAGTATTTCAATTCTGCATCGCCAAGGTTAACGCCAGTAGCACTTACCTTGTAGATTGTTTGACCGTTAGCACCTGTACGGGATGTTACAGTTACATTGTCACCTTCTTCAACTTCTGTTCTAGCAGAGTTCAATTGGTTAACGTTTACTGCATCAGTACCGTTTACGCCAGGAGCTACGTTAACGATTGTTTTATTACCAGCATTGATACCGCCTTTAGTAATGGATGGACCTTGGTTGATTACCAAACCATTATCAGTAATGCTAGTACCACCGATAGTTAAGGAACCTGCTGGAGTCAAGTCGATGTTTTGAGCCAATTGAACTTTCAATTTACCATCTACGTTGTTCACGCCGATGTTGTTGTCAGTCAATTTAGTGCTGTTTGCACCACCAACGATATCCATTGTTTGGTTCAATTTCTTAGCGATAACCTTGGATTTATCTGTGCCTTGAGCATCGTCGCCAGCATATTTCATGCCGTCATCCAATGTAGCCACTTCGTGTGTATTCTTGCTGTTATCTTCGTATACGATACGAGTGATACCGTCTTTACCGTTTACACCTGGTTGGCCATCTTTAGCTTTCATAGTAAGACCGTCTTTGCCGTCCTTACCATTTAAGCCGATGGAGCCGTCTTTACCATTGATCACAACGGAGGAACCATCTTTACCGTTTACACCGATCTTACCGTCAACACCGTCTTTGCCATCTTTACCAACTTTGATGTCATCGGACAATGCATAGTTGTAAGTATGATCGCCAGTTACTTTATCAACGATTTGTTCAACAGTTAAGTTTTTACCAGCACCGAAGTTTACAGTTGTGCCAGGTTTAACGATTGTTGCAGTATGGTTATTGACTGTGTTACCAGTAACATCACCTTTCCAGCCGGAGTTGTTGATTGTATCAACTACAGTTTTAACTGTTGCGATACCATCTTTACCATCTACGCCTGGTTTACCGTCAACGCCGTCTTTCACCTTACCGATTGTTACATCGTATTTAACTTGACCATTTGCATCAACGGAAGCAGATGTGTAGTTACCGTCAACGAAGTTCAAGCCTTGAGACAATTTAACGGATTGAGTGTTAGTGCCGTTAGCGGAGTATTTCAATACTGCATCGCCAAGAGCTACGTCGTTCGCATTAACAGTGTAAATTGTATGACCGTCAGTACCATACGTTGTGTCTACAGTTACGTTATTACCAGCTTTAACTTCTGTTTTAGCTTTTTTCAATTGTTGTACGTTAACTGCATCAGTGTCGTTTACACCAGCATCTACGTTAATAATTGTTTTATTACCAGCGTTGATACCAGTCTTAGTAATGGAAGGACCACCAGAGATAGTCAAGCCATTGTTATTAACTACAGTATCGCCAATTGTTAAGGAACCAGACGGAGTCAAGTTAACTTCTTTGGACAATTGAACTTTCAACTTGCCATCTACGTTGTTCACGCCGATGTTGTTGTCAGTCAATTTGGACTTATCTGCACCACCAACAACGTCCATAGTTTCGTTCAATTTCTTAGCGATTACTTTGGATTTATCTGTGCCTTGTGCATCATCGCCAGCATATTTCATGCCGTCATCCAATGTAGCCACTTCGTGTGTATGCTTGCTGTTATCTTCGTATACGATACGAGTGATACCATCTTTACCATTCACACCAGGTTGACCGTCTTTTGCTTTCATAGTAAGACCGTCTTTGCCGTCCTTACCATTTAAGCCGATAGAGCCATCTTTACCGTTGATGACAACAGAGGAGCCGTCTTTACCGTTTACGCCGATTTTACCATCAACGCCGTCTTTACCATCTTTACCAATCTTGATGTCGTTGGACAATGCATATGTATATGTTTGTTCACCAGTTGTATTATCGATATGTTGAGCAATTGTCAAGTTATCGCCTGCTGCATAGGAAACAGTCTTGCCGTTACCTACAGCTGTAACTGCATGGTTACCAACTACATTGCCTTTCGCATCAGTGGAGAAGGAATAACCGTCTTTGATTTGATCAGCCAAACCGGACAAGTCGATTTTCGCAATTGTACCAGCTTGGTTAGCGCCGTTACCATCATTGTATTTCAATGTTACAGATTTGCTTGCTGTATCGTAAGCGTAAGATGTAGTTGTTTCACCAGTACGATTAGATGTAGTAGGAGCAATGTGCAAGTCGTTAGCTTTAGAAATCGTTTTAACGTCGCCGATGTTAGCACCGTTTGTATCATCAGTGGAGTTGTTGTTTACGATACCAGATTTAAGGTTCGTAATGTTGTTGCCACCCATGTTCACATTGCCGCCGTCGAATTTAAATTCGTTGCCGCCGATTGTGAAAGTAGCAGGACCACCGTTTTTAATTGTGTTGATGTTGTTCAAGTCTTTAGCCAAACCGATGTTGATTTCGCTGTTACCATCAGCACCTTGCGTGATGCTTGTTTTGATATTAGAGGAATCGTATTCGGAATCAGCTTTAGCACCTGTACCTTTTACAGTAACTTTGGAGCCAAGTTTATTTTTCTTTTCGCCACCGGAGTTAGCGTCGAAACGTAAACCATCATCCAATGTAGCTACTTCGTGTTTATTGTTGTCATGATCTTCGTAAACGATGCGAGTTACGCCGTCAGCGCCTTTTTCGCCTTTCATAGTAAGACCGTCTTTGCCGTCCTTACCATTTAAGCCGATGGAGCCGTCTTTACCGTTGATCACAACAGAGGAACCATCTTTACCGTTTACGCCGATTTTGCCGTCAACGCCGTCTCTGCCATCTTTACCAATCTTGATATCGTTAGCCAAGTCGAATTCAACCTTAGCGCCGTCGTTGTTGCTAGTTTGTTTTACAGTTAAGTTCTTGCCTGCTGCCATTTCAACTGTTTTACCATCAGAGATAGTTTTCGCAGCTGTTTCAGAATCAGCAGTTGTGTTACCTGTGGATTTCACATTCCATACGGATTGTGCAGCACCAGGAGCTACATGCAAGTCGTAAGTCACTTGGTTACCGTTTTCAGTTTTGTTAACTGTTACGGAGTTATCATTAGAAGTTACTACTGTACGAGCATCTTTCAATTGTTTTACGTTAACTGCATCAGTATCGTTTACACCAGCTTTCACATTAGTAATGTTCAAGTTACCAGCGTTGATACCAGTTTTAATGATGGATGGACCACCAGAGATAGTTAAACCATTGTTGTTAACTACAGTATCGCCAATTGTTAAGGAACCAGATGGAGTCAAGTTCACTTCTTTGGACAATTGAACCTTCAACTTGCCATCTACGTTGTTCACGCCGATGTTGTTGTCAGTCAATTTGGACTTATCTGCACCACCAACAACGTCCATAGTTTCGTTCAATTTCTTAGCGATCACTTTGGATTTATCTGTGCCTTGTGCATCGTCGCCAGCATATTTCATGCCGTCATCCAATGTAGCCACTTCGTGTTTATCATGGTTGTGGTCTTCGTATACGATACGAGTGATACCATTAGTACCATTTTTACCATCTACGCCATCTTGACCTTTTTCGCCACGGATAGTAAGACCATCTTTACCGTCCTTACCATTGAGGCCGATAGAACCGTCTTTACCATTAATCACAACGGAGGAACCATCTTTACCGTTTACGCCGATTTTACCATCGATGCCATCTTTACCGTCTTTGCCGACCTTGATGTCATTAGACAATGCGTATGTATAAGTGTGTTCACCAGTTGTAGCGTCGATATCTTGTTTTACAGTCAAGTTATCGCCTGCTGCATAGGAAACAGTTTTACCATTGCCAACAGCTGTTACAGCATGGTTACCAACTACATTGCCTTTAGCGTCAGTGGAGAAGGAATAACCATCTTTGATTTGATCAGCCAAACCGGACAAGTCGATTTTTGCGATTGTACCAGCTTGGTTAGCACCGTTGCCATCGTTGTATTTCAATGTTACGGATTTGCTTGCTGTATCGTAAGCGTAAGATGTAGTTGTTTCACCAGTACGATTAGATGTAGTAGGAGCAATGTGCAAGTCGTTAGCTTTGGAAATATTCTTAACGTCGCCGATGTTAGCAGCATTTGTGTTATCTGTATCATTGTTATTTACAATGCCAGATTTAAGGTTAGTAATGTTGTTACCACCGATGCTTACGTTGCCGCCATTGAATGCGAAGTTATCGCCACCAATTGTGAAAGTAGCATTGCCACCGTTCTTAATTGTGTTGATGTTTTTTAAGTCTTTGTTCAATTGAACTTCTAAAGTATCTGTACCATCAGCTTTTACGTTGATGTTACCAGCTGCGCTCTTGAATGTAGCAGATGTATTTTTATCTACGCCTTCGCCTTGTACTTTTACTAAGCTGTTCAATTTTTGTTTGTTCACTGTATCAGTGTTGTTACCAGTGAAGTTCAAACCATCATCTAACGTAGCCACTTCATGTTTATCATGGTTGTTATCTTCATAAACGATGCGAGTGATGCCATCTTTGCCGTTTAAGCCAGGTTGGCCTTTTTCGCCCTTCATAGTAAGACCGTCTTTGCCGTCCTTACCATTTAAGCCGATGGAGCCATCTTTACCGTTAATCACAACGGAAGAACCATCTTTACCGTTTACGCCGATTTTACCGTCAACGCCGTCTCTACCATCTTTACCAATCTTGATATCGTTAGCCAAGTCGAATTCAACCTTAGCGCCATCGTTGTTGCTAGTTTGTTTTACAGTCAAGTTCTTGCCTGCTGCCATTTCAACTGTTTTACCATCAGAGATAGTTTTCGCAGCTGTTTCAGAATCAGCAGTTGTGTTACCTGTGGATTTCACATTCCATACGGATTGTGCAGCACCAGGAGCCACGTGCAAGTCGTAAGTAACTTGGTTACCATTTTCAGTTTTGTTAATTGTTACGGAGTTATCGTTAGATGTAACAACTGTACGAGCATCTTTCAACTGTTTAACGTTAACCGCATCAGTATCGTTTACGCCAGCTTTCACATTAGTAATGTTCAAGTTACCAGCGTTGATGCCAGTCTTAGTAACGGATGGGCCGCCTGTAATTGTTAAACCACCATTGTTGAGAATTGTGTCACCAATTTTCAAGGAACCATTTGGTGTTAAATCAACATCATTGGACAATGCATATGTGTAAGTATGTTCACCAGTTGCATTATCAATATTTTGAGCAACAGTTAAGTTTTTACCTGCTGCATAAGAAACAGTTTTACCATTTGCTACAGGTGTAACAGCATGGTTACCAACTACATTACCTTTAGCGTCAGTAGAGAAGGAATAACCGTCTTTGATTTGATCAGCCAAACCAGACAAATCAATTTTCGCCACTGTACCAGATTGGTTAGCACCGTTACCATCGTTATATTTCAATGTCACAGATTTGCTTGCTGCATCGTAAGCGTAAGATGTAGTAGTTTCACCTTGACGGTCAGAAGATGTTGGAGCAATGTGCAAGTCGTTAGCTTTAGAAATACGTTTTACGTCGCCAATATTAGCTGCGTTATTGATAACATCACCACCAGATTTAAGGTTAGTAATGTTTTGGTCACCCATGTTGATAGGGCCATTTGTGATGTTAATGGAGTTAGGACCAAATTCCATTTTTGGACCATTTGTAGTATTGGAAATGGAATTGATGTTAACTAAATCTTTATTCACATCGTATTTAACAACGCCTTCAGCATCTACAGAAGCTGTTGTGTTTCTGCCGTTTGTGAAGTTCAAACCTTTATCCAATGTAACTGTTTGAGCATTTTGGCCATTCGCTTTGTATGTTAAAGGAATTTGAGTAGCTGCTTTGTTGCCATCGAATGTTACTGTGTAAGTTGTGTTATGGTTTGTTTCATCTTGAACAGGTGTAACAGTGATAGGGTTATTAGTTGTGTTTGTAGTATTTACAGTTACCGCTTCACGAGCTGCGTCTTTTACGTCGTTACGGGATACGTTTACTTCGTAAGTTGCGCCAGCGTCGCCATATTGGTCACCTGCTTGAGGAGTAACCTTAGCAATATTTTTATCTGTAGAAGTACTGGAATCAGCTTTCGCTTTCACCTTTTCAGTAGAAGCCGCTGTAGGTGTTACATTATCAACGTCTACTGTGTAGATTGTTTTCTTACCACCGTCAACAGTATTTTCTGTTACAGAAGTAACCTTCGCAGCATTTTTACCACGAACCTCTACAGTATTGTTCAATTTACCTTTAGCTTCATCGGACAAGTCAACAGCTACGTTGCTACCAGATGCAGTTGTTTTGATGTATTGGCCATTGTTAGCACCAATTACGCCAAAGCTCAAGCCACCAGCTTGGTTCAATTTTTGAAGATCAGTAGCACCAGTGTTACCAGTCAAGCCAACTGTGTTATTGAAACCGTTATTAACGATGCTTAATTGTTCTTCAGTAGCGGCGCGACCTTTTTTAGCGAAGTCAGGAGCATCCAACGTTACGTTAGTTAAACCAGTGATGTCACCAACTTTAGCATTCAAGTTAATGTTGTGATCACCTGCTACGTTAACAGTTTGGTTACCACCGAATACAACCTTGCCATCGCCAACTTTGTTTGTGATGGATGTAATGTCGTTTAAATCACCTTCAACGTCTACTTTGAAAGTTTTAACGCCATTGATTTCACGGTTGCTAACCTTTGTATTCTTACCATTTTCCATATCGATGGATTTTTTAGCAAGATTTTGGATGACTGTTTCGCCACCCTTGTTGATATTGGAAAGATCTTGTTTAGCAATACCTGTGATAACAGCCGTTTCGTTAGCAACATCTTTGTTGTTACCGTCAAGGTATGTCATCGTTACTTTGCCGTTTGCATCTACCGCATATTCACCAGGTTTGATGTGACGTTCGTCAGCACGAACCTTTTTCAATTGGCTTACGTTAACTGCATCATTATCATTTACGCCAGCTTTCACATTAGTAATGTTCAAACCACCAGCATTGATACCAGTTTTAGTAATGGAAGGACCACCATTGATAGTCAAACCATTATCAGTGATGTTAGTGTCACCGATTTTGATAGACCCATCTGGAGTCAAATCGATGTCTTTGTTCAATGCAAATTCAACAGCTGCATTACCATTTTTATTAGTTTGTTTAATGGTCATGTTTTTGCCGGCTTGCATTTCTACAGTTTTGCCATCACGAATTTCTTGAACGCCAGCGGAACCTTGTGCCACTTTACCTTCTGTAGCAGAAGATTTTACGTTGAAGGAGCTCATGTCGCCAGTTTTCAAACCGCTCAAGTCGATGACTGCTTTAGGGCCATTTACATTTTTGCCATTACCATCTTGGTAAGTTAATGTAACCTTTTTATTAGCGTCTACAGTGTATTCAGCTACATTATTGTTAGTGCCTGCTGTAGGTGCTACATGCAAGTCATTAGCTTTGGAGATACGGATAACATCGCCGATATTAGCAGCATTATCAACTGTATCCCCACCGGAATGAAGGTGAGTAATATTTTGATCACCAAGATCTAAATTACCACCGGTAACACTAATATTATTATCACCAAAGTGTAATGTTGGACCACCATTGTTAGTGATGGATGTAATTTCTTTTAAATCCTTGTTCAAGGAATATGTATATGTTTGTTCGCCTGCAGATTGGTCGATATCTTGTTTTACTGTTAAGTTTTTACCAGCTGCATAGGTAACAGTTTGACCGCTTTCAACCTTAGTAGGTGTAGCATTGCCATCTAATCTACCACCGTTAGCCTTAGCATTTGTTAAGAAATCGTATTTTGCAGCAGCGTCGGCAGCGTTGATTGTGTAAGTAGTTCTACCGTTTACAGTTACTTCATCAACCTTAACGTTTTTACCAGCTTTCACCATGCCTTTGTCATCGAATGTCAAAGTCAATCTGGAGTCTTTAGTATTTTCATCAGCAACAGCTGCGGATACACGGCCTTCTCCACGAACATTCAATTTACCGCCGTCAGCCAAGAAGTCGCTAGAACCAGTATTACCAGTCAATGCAACGCCAACGTTTTTCAATTGAGCTACGTTAACAGCATCTGTATCTGCAGTACCAGCAGCAAGGCCTGTCAATTGACGAGTCAATGTACTGCCATTACCGATGGATACAGCAGCCGTAGTAGCTGTGCGAACATTGTTAGCTAAGTTTGTGTAATGACGTGTATGGTCATCGGAAGGATTGTAACCTTTAACGCCTTTATCTGTTGTTGTAACAGAGCTAGAGCCTAGTGCTACACCATTGGCAATGTTAGCTTCTGCTGCATTACCTAATGCAGTAGCAGCTTCTGCATTCGCTTTAGTTGTACGACCTAATGCAACGCCATATTTACCGCCTGCACGAGAACCAGCACCTTCAGCGATGGCAGCTTCTCCAGTAGCTTGAGATTGCATGCCGATAGCGATGGAGTTTACACCAGATGCAATTACTTTAGGAGAACCTTTACCACTTTGACCAATAGCAATAGAATTGTCACCAGAAGCCTCTGCACGAGCACCGACTACAGTAGAGCCAGAACCAGATGCAGTTGTTTCACGACCGATAGCAATCGTATCTAGGTGAGTTGCAACATTGTCACGACCGATAGCGATTTGAGAGTTTTCATCTCTAGTATTCGCAGCATTTTGACCATTATTGGAAGAATCAGTCAAGTTATTTTTACCAATGGAGATACCACCCATTGTTTTTGCATTATTAAATTGACCCAAAGTTACAGTATCTGCTACATGGGATGTATTTTCAGAACCAATAGCAACGGAGTTTTGACCATTTGCATTATTGTTGTAACCAGCAGCAAAGGAACCTGCACCAGTAGCATTAGTATATACACCCATAGCGGATGCACTTGTACCAGTTGCACTGGAGTAATTACCTACTACAGTAGAATATTCACCTGCGTGTTTAGGTGTTGTTTGCCAGGAGCCTTTGGTGTAATTAACATTATTGTAGGTACCAATAGCAATAGCAGCCTTAGCATCAGCATTATTTACATTACCAAGAGCAACAGAAGCTTTACCAGAAGCAGTATTACCAGCACCAACGGCTGTTGCCGCACCACCTGTAGCTTTATTTTCATTACCTACAGCTGTAGAAGCGTTATTTGTGGATGTATTTTTAGCACCAATTGCTACTTTTCCATCATGGCCAGCTACGTTATCAGTAGTATTTTGATAACCTACAACAATCGAGTTTTGACCAACATTATAGTTTTGACCATTGCTCTTTGGATTTGTATCTGCCCAGATATTAACATGACTATTGCCAGTATCATAACCAGCCATTGCTTGTTGAGGCGCAATACCGCCCATAGCGCCAGCTACAGCTAAACCAGCTAATACGCTAGCTAGGACTTTCTTTTTGCCGCTATTATTTTTCGCAATTTCAGGAACTACAACGTAGCATTCCTTAGATTTGCTCCAAACGACTTTAAAGACCTTATTCATAAAACCTTTGAACCCCTTTCTCATAAGTACATGAAAAATGTAACTTTTACACTTTAGTTCACTTCATGAAGAGTGGTTTTTCTCTCATTCACACACACTTCATATAGGATAACTTAATAATATCAATTTATTAATTAATTGTAAATACTTTTACACCTATTTATTTAATGAAATTTTATATTTTAGATGAAAATAAACTGAATTTTATATGTATGTGTAAAAACAATCACATTTATTGAAAAGCACGCTACAACTATGTTTATAGCGTACTCAGTTACATTTTCTTCATATACTTTTCATATAATTCACAGTTATTTTTAGTTTATAAATATGTTAAATAATATAAAATCATACAAAATAAGGCCTCTAATTAACATCACTATTCTATAAATTTCATAAATCGAAATTACACGATTAATCAGTAAAATACTGTATTTATAAGACATTCATTAATTCAATACATTAAATTGTATACTGCTAAATTTTATGGTTTATTAATATATATCTATTAATATATGCTAGCATTTCAAATAAAACTACACACAAAATGAACCTATGGATCTACTAAAGACCATATTCTATGCACCAAAAAACGCCCACACTATGGGACGGTACTTTCAAAATTGCGTTCAATTCAAAAGTCCGTTCTCACAGTGTGAGCGTTTTTATTATGGCCCCTATAGAAGAAAGGGGGTGGGATTAGAGAGTCTATAAGGGCCATATGGATTTATAATTTAGTGTTCAGCCAGATTATTTGCCTATAGCATCACGTAAGTTTACTTTACGGGATTGAGGTTGATCTACAGGCGGATTAGCCATTGCTGCGCGAAGGTCTACTTCGTGGTCATCACCAGCTTGAGGTTCTTCGCTAGCTTTGTTTTTCACCGTTTGTTTTGCGGCGTACCAAATTGTTTCGTTCATGTAGTGACGAAGTTCGTCATTGTTTACATGCTCTTGATCATGAGCCATGATGTCCAAAATGGAGTCTTCCAACGCTTGTGCTTCTTCGTCAGTCATAGGACCACCGATTTTCTTTTGCTCTTGGATAACTGCATTGATTTGGTCTACCATGCCACGAAGTACATTGTACCCATAGCTATTGGTGAAACCATCTTGCTCATTGTATTTGGGCATATCAAAGTATTCGTATTCATTTTTGTTGCGATTTTCACCGTTCCAGTTCATGAACACTTCTTGACCATGCACACGACCGATGGAATGTGTACGGAAATAGTCAGCATAGTTATGCTTGTCATAAGAATGCAACCAAACCTTTTCAGATTTCGTCAATTGTTTATGATCATCGTATTTAACCTTAGCTTTTGCAATGTTGATTTCTGCATTTTGCCAAGCTTTCACATAATCATGAACAGCTGCCACCGTTTGTGGGCTCGCTACAGGAACGAGTACAACAGAACCGAGTTGTGGCGTCATTACAGGGTTTTTAACAATTAATACATCATCATATGTAGGTGCGCTGGCTGCGTGACCAGTAAGGGATGCAGCGCTCATTAATACTGCTGCTGTGAAAGCAAGCATTGTAGATTTTTTCATATCTATTCCTCTTTTCTTAGTCGAACCAAAAGGGACGAGAGGGTTCTCGGTATCGAGTTCCCTCTTCCCGTTATCTGTGAAAGTTTAATCTATCAAATTATAAACCTAATTTTGCCATCATTGCAGCAATTTGAGCTTTCATTTGTTCATTTTCTGCTTTCAAGTCAGATACTTCGCCTTTTAATCCGGCATTTTGAGCTTTCATAGCTGCCATTTCTTGTTGCATTGCATACGCGGAACTGATAGGGCCTTTGCGGTAACGATCTGCTACAGCAGCTTCGCTATCACGGTTACCAACTTTCCAAGTTACACCAGCGTTCGCCATCATATGGCTAGAACCACCAGCCCAGGATACACCACCATGGATTAATGTAGATTCATTTTTGTAATGAGCTACGCCAAGAGCCACTGCGGAGTTACCACGGTAGTTACCATAACCAGCCATGATTTGAGTTGGTTCTAATGGGTCGTATTGAATAGGTTTCAATGCGGAGAGAGCTGCGCCTTGAGCACCTACACGACCGATTTCTTCGCCGAGCATATCTACACGAGGGTCAGCTGCAGGAGCACCTGGAGTGCCTGTTACTGCCAAGTCGTAAACTGGAGCACCATCAGCATCTGTAGTTTTATGAATTACAACAGAGTGGTTGTTAGATGTAACCTTAGTCAATTGACCAACAGTTGCAGCATCATCTTTAGCTGTACCAGTAGCAAGGTTAGTAATTTTCTTACCACCCATATCAAGGTTACCACCTGTTACATTGATGGAGTTACCACCGAATGTCATTTTAGGACCACCAGCGGCATTAGAGATGGATGTAATACCTGTTAGATCACCCATTACGTCAAATGTAACTTTACCATCAGCAGCTGTACGAGCTTTTGTATTTGTGCCATCAATGAAGTTCAAGCCATCGGACAATTTAACTGTACGAGTATTACCACCGTTTTGTTTGTATGTCAATGGAATTTGAGTTGCAGCTTGATTACCATCGAAACCAACTTTATAAGTTGTTTCATGAGCTACAGATGTATCAGCAGTTACTGTAATAGCAGGGCTTGCAGAAGTTACTTTAACAGCTTCTTTAGCAGCATCTTTAACAGCATTTTTAGATACAGACACTTCATATGTTGCACCAGCTGCACCGAATGTATCGCCAGCTTTTGGAGCTACAGTAGCAATATTTGTATCACCAGCGGCTGCCGTACCAGCTTGTACTTTTTCAACAGCTTTTTTCTTAGCCTCAGTAAGAACTTTATTCAATTGTTCTTCAGTTGCTGCACGACCCTTAGTTGCAAATGTAGGGTCAGAAAGATCTACATTTGTTAAACCAGTGATGTCGCCAGTATGACCGTCGATTTTAACTTTATGAGTATCACCAATAGTTACAACAGGTTCCAAAGATACTTTGTAGTTCGTATGACCATCTGCTGCTGAATTATCAGTTTCAACCTTAACGTTAGTATCGCCAGCTTCTACTGTTGTTTTCGCTGCATCAGTGTATTTCTTCAATTGGGAACCATTCACTGCATCTTTAGATGTTGCATTCACAGCACCATCAGCTACGTTAGTGATTTTCTTATCGCCTGCATCTACACCAGTCTTAGTAATGGAAGGACCATTAGCAATTGTTACACCATCTTTATTAACAGTAGTATCGCCAGCTTTCAAGGAACCATTAGTACCAAGATCAACATCTTTATTCAATGCATAGTTAACAGTTGTATTGCCATTACCATCATTAGTTTGAGTAACAACCAAGTTTTTGCCAGCTTGCATATCTACAGTTTTACCATTTTTGATGTTTTCTGTTGTATCGCCAGCATGAGTACCTACTGTAGCAGATTCTGCAGATGTTTTTACATTGAAACCATCCATAGAACCAAAGCCAGTTGCACTGATTGTCATTTTGCCATTAGCTGCATCAGGAGTAATTGTGATATGATCACCAGCTACAAGATTTACCTTGCCAGATTTAGCAGGAACATCAGTACCATTAGCTTGGATTGTCCACAATTGATCTGTAGTAGCTACAGTTTTTGTAGTGCCACCATTAGTTGTGAAAGTAATGTTATCACCATTGCTTTGAATAGTGTTACCACCAAGTTGGATACTATTTAAACCTTTAAGGTTTTTATTCAAACGAATGGTTAATGTATCATTATTCTCAGCAGTAACTGCGATATTACCAGATGCAGATTGGAATGCAGCTTCATCAGCAGCAGTTACACCTTCACCTTGTACTTTTACTAAAGAACCAAGTTTATGTTTATTTTCAGTAGCAGTATTGTTACCAGTGAATTTCAAGCCATCATCCATAGTAGCAACTTCACGTTTAATATCGTTACCATCAGTATCTTTCAATGGATTACCATTAGCATCTTTTGGTACGTATACGATACGTTCAGATTGATTATTATTGTTAGCTTCTGGTTTAACAAGTGTTTGTGTACCATGATCTGTAGAAATATCTAGGCTTGCACCTGGAGTACCTGGAGCACCTGGTGTACCAGGAGTACCTTTAGGTCCTTGTAAACCAATGTGGCCTACGCCATCTTTACCAGAAATAGATACAGCATCTTTACCGTCTTTACCAGTAATGCCTACTTTACCGTCGTTACCATCAACACCATTAGCACCCTTAGGTCCAACAATGCTTACACCAGCTTGACCAGTAGCACCATCATTACCATTGACAACAACTTTATCTAGATTTTCTAGATTTTTATCCAAAGAGAATGCAACAGATGCATTACCAGCACCATCGTTAGCTTGGTTAACTGTTAAGTTTTTACCAGCTTTCATAGTTACTGTTTTACCATCTGCAATGTTTTGAGTACCTGCAGAACCAGTAGCCACAGCACCTTCAGTAGCGGATACTTTATCGGAAGCGATATTCCAAGAGGAAGCACCTGTACCACCAGTACTCAAGTTGGAGAGGTCGATAACTGCTTTTGTATCAGTTACTGCATTGCCATTACCATCATTGTATGTCAATGTAACAGTTTTACTAGCTGCATCATATTTGTATACATTTGCAGTACCCCCAGCATTAGCTGTACCACCTTTAGTTTCAGTGGAGCCAGTTGCCACAGTTGTAGGTGCAATATGACGTTCATTTGCTTTCAACGCATCAGCAGTAGATTTCAAATCAGATACGTTAACAGCTGCATTTGGAGTTGCAGTGTTAGCATTGTCTAATTTTGTTAAGAAATCGCCACCAGTTTGAGTTTTAATAGCAGAACCAATGTTGTTAACGATCATGTTGCCACCAGTTGTAGCACCAGTACCATCTTCGAAGGATGCAATTACAGAACCAGTATATGCATTACCGTTTTCATCTTTGAAAGTACCATCTGGTTGTTTAACCAATTTAGTACCATCTGGTTTTGTATAAACAGCAGGTGTAGAAGCATTTACAGTATATGTAGTATGACCATCTGCTGCAGAAGTGTCAGATGTAACCACTACATTCTTACCAGCTTTTACTTCAGTTTTAGCTGCTTTCAATTGTTTGTAGTTAACAGCATCACTATCATCTGTACCAGGAGCTACGTTCACAATCTTATTGTTAGTTGTGCCATCACCCATGGACAAGTTACCACCAGTAATTGTTACGGCAGGTGTTGTTGTACTAGGATTGTCATTCAATGTAATCGTTGTACCACCATTTTTAATAGTGTTAATACCATTAAGGTTTTTAGACAATTGAACGAGTAATTTACCGTTACCATCGTTGTTTACACCGATGTTATTCGTAGTTAAATCAGCTTTAGTAGCGCCACCAATAATGTCTACAACATTATTTAGTTGCTTTTTAATAACATTAGCATTTGTTGCTTGGTTTGCTTGACCATCATCGCCAGCAAATTTCAAGCCATCATCCATAGTAGCAACTTCACGTTTAATTGTGTTGCCAGCATCATCTTTCAATGGATTGCCATCTTTATCTTTTGGTACGTAAACGATACGTTGAGATTGATCATTATTGTTTGCTTCTGGTTTAACTAATGTTTGTGTACCATTTTCAGTAGAAATATCTACAGATTTGCCGTTTGTACCAGCAGGGCCTTGAGGACCTGTTAAGCCAATTGTACCAACACCATCTTTACCAGCGATAGATACAGCGTCTTTACCATCTTTACCAGCAATGCCTACTTTACCGTCAATACCATTTGTGCCAGGTATACCTGTAGCACCAGTTGCGCCTTGTGGGCCAACGATAGTTACGCCATCTTTACCCGCTTGACCATCTTTACCATTAACAACAACTTTATCTAAATTAGTTAAGTCTTTATCAAGACTATACGTATATGTATGTGTTTTATTAGTTGCATCAATATCTTGTTTTACAGTCAAGTTTTTACCTGCTGCATAGTTGATTGTGCCACCATTTGCGACAGCCGTTACCGCAGCTGGAGTTGTAGCGTCATTAGCTACAGTACCACCATTAGCAGTTGCATTAGCATTAAATGTATAACCAGATGTAATTTTATTAGCCAATGCAGATAAATCGATAACTGCTTTTGGAGCAGTCACTGCTGTGCCATTACCATCTTGGTATGTCAATGTAACTTTATTGTTAGCATCAACTGTATATTCAGCTACATTATTTGTAGTGCCAGCTGTTGGTGCGATGTGTAAATCACTAGCTTTAGCAATTTTCTTAACATCACCGATGTTAGCACCATTTGTATCATCAGTAGCATTATTGTTTACAATACCAGATTTAAGGTTAGTAATGTTATTACCACCAGCATTGATATTACCACCAGTGAATTTGAAAGCATCACCATTGTTACCAGTAGCTGTTGGATCTTGGAATACCAACTTACCAGAGTTAGTATCGCCTGTAATAGAATTAATACCAGCTAAATTTTTATCGAGTTTTACATCAATTGTAGTATCATCACCAGTTTGATTGATGAAAGTTTTGATATTAGCGCCGCTATAATTAGCATCTGCACTAGTGCCTGCACCTTGTACTTTCACAGTGGAGCCTAATTTATTAGTTTTTACACCACCAACATTAGCGTCGAATTTCAAACCTTTATCAGTCAAAGCAGCTGCAGTATTTTTCAAATCAGTGACATTAACCGCTGCATGTTTTGTATTATTATCACCAGCTGCAGCATCTAATTTATCCAAATATGTTGCACCAGTTTTACCATTAATAGCAGAGCCAACGTTGTTAACGATCATAGTACCACCAGTTGTAGAACCTTTTGTTGTACCATTAGCAGGAGTTTCGAAAGATGTAATCACATCACCTGCATTAACTACTGTACCATTACCATCAGGACTTGTATTCCAAGTAACAGCACCACTTGTAGGATCTATAATTTTATAAACTTTAGTGCCATCAGCTGTAGTGTAAACCGCTGGTGTTACAGCACTTACAGTATAGATATTATGATTATCAGTTGCATCTGTTGTGTGCTTAACAGTAACATTCTCACCAGCTTTTACTTCAGTTTTGGCTGCTTTCAATTGTTTTACGTTAACCGCATCAGTATCAGCTTTACCATCATTTACATTAGTAATCTTATTACCACCCATGGACAAGTCACCGCCAGTAATTGTCACTGCAGGAGTATTAGCTGCACCACCAGGGGCATCATTCAACGTAATTGTGGTATTGCCATTTTTAATAGTGTTAATACCATTAAGGTTTTTAGACAATTGAACGAGTAATTTACCATTACCATCGTTGTTTACACCGATGTTGTCAGTAGTCAAATCAGTTTTGTTAGCACCACCGATAATATCTACAACATTATTCAGATGTTTTTTAATAACATTAGCATTTGTAGCTTGGTTTGCTTGACCATCATCACCAGCAAATTTCATGCCGTCATCATGTGTTGCCACTTGATGTTCCACATTATTTTTATCTGTGTAAACGATACGAGTCAAATTAGTACCAGGAGCACCATCGACACCAGGAACACCATCTTTTACTTTCAATGTTGCACTAGCACCAGGAGCACCAGGAGTGCCAGGAGCACCCGTTAAGCCGATAGAACCGTCTTTACCATCGATAACTACAGATGCACCGTCTTTACCGTTAACACCGATTTTACCATCAACACCATTAGCACCATCTTTACCAACTGTGATTTCATCGGATAAAGCAAATTCAACTTTTGCACCATTAGTATCGCTAGTTTGTTTAACAGTTAAGTTTTTACCAGCAATCATTTCTACAGAATTTGTATTTGCAATAGTTTTAGCATTTGTTTCATGGCCTGTTGCCGTTGCACCACCATTAGCAGTATCTGCAGAGGATTTAATATCCCAAGTAGAAGTTGTACCAGCAGCTGGTGCCACTTTCAAATCGAATGTTGTTACACCATTAGTTGTTGTGGATTTTACTTGTACCGAACTATCAGTTGAAGTTACATCATATGTTTTATTTAATTTATCTTTAGCAGCTTGTGTCAAGTCTACTTTGATATCAGAGCCATTAGCAGTTGTGCTGATGTATTGGTTAGCACCACTCGCACCAGAACCATCACCTTTAATGTTGAACTTAATACCACCATTATTGTCTAAAGCAAGTTTAGTAGTTTCTGTACTACCATCAGCACCTAGATTGATTTTATTGTTGAATTTATCATTCACAATTTTCAATTGTTCTTCAGTTGCTGCACGACCTTTAGTTGCAAAGTCACTACCAGCAGTTGTAGGGATAGTCGTATTAGTTAAACCTGTGATATCACCTGTTTTACCGTTTAGGCTGATATTATGATCACCAGATACGGTTACTGTTTGGTTCGGGCTGAAAGTAATTTTGCCAGCATTACCAGACGCATCTGCTTTATTAGTGATAGATGTAATTTCTGTCAAATCACCTTCTACATTCACTTTATATGGATCAGCAGCTGTACCAGAACCAGATTTTGTCGTATTTTTACCATTAGCTAATACAGTTTTTGCGTCTTTTAATTGTTTTACGTTAACTGCATCAGTATCAGCTGTACCTTCAGCTACATTAACGATTTTATTACCGCCATTATCTAAGCCAGTATTTGTCAACTTAACATCTGTAGTAGGTGTTGTACCCGCTGCAGGTGTAGGAGCCTTAATTGTAATACCATCATTATTTACTTTAGTATCACCAACAGTTAAGGAACCAGCATTAGTAAGATCGATATCTTTATTCAAAGAATAAGTGTATGTATGTTCACCAGTCAAATCTTGTTTAACTGTTAAGTTTTTACCAGCCGCAAAGTTTACTTGATCACCAGGTTTTACAACAGTCGCTGTAGAATTACCATCAAGTTTACCACCATTTGCTTTTGCATTTGCTTTCCAACCGGAGTTATTAATTGTATCTACTACAGTTTTAACAGTAGCAATACCATCTTTACCAGCTGCACCCGCTTGTCCTGGAACACCAGGTTTGCCATCAGTTACTGTTGGAGCTGTACCAAGGTTAACATCAAATGTTACTTTACCATCAGCACCAACGCTAGCAGTTGTATAATCACCACCTGTGAAGTTCAAGCCTTTATCTAATTTTACTGTTTGATCAGCAGTTGTAGTAGTACCATTAGTTGCTTTATAAGTTAATGGAATTTGTTTTGCAGCTTTATTACCATCGAAAGTCACTTCATAAGTTGTATTATGATTAGCTGCATCTTCTTTAGGTGTTACTGTGATTGGGTTATCAGCATTTGGTGTGTATGTAGTACCAGATTTTGTACCACCATTATTAATTGTTACTGCTTCACGAGCTGCGTCTTTAACAGCGTTACGGGATACGGATACTTCATACGTTGCACCAGCATCACCAAATGTATCGCCAGTTTTTGGATTTACTTCTGCAATATTCGTATCATTAGCAGCATTGGCTGCTTTTTGTACTTTTTCAGTAGATGCAGTACCACCTGTTGCCAAACCGGACAAGTCGATAACAGCTGTTTTACCAGTTACAGTTTTATTATCGCCATTTTCGTATGTTAATGTAACTTTTTTATTACTATCTGGTGTATACGTACCAGGGGCAATATGTATTTCAGTATCTTTCAACTGTTTAACATTAACCGCATCAGTATCTGCTGTACCAGGCGCAAGATTTGTGATTTTATTAGTCCCCATATCTAAGGAACCGCCAGTGATATTGATAGAACTACCACCAAATGTCATTTTTGGCCCAGTTGTAGTATTAGCAATAGATGTAATACCTGTTAAAACTGGATTTAAAGAGTATTTATACTCTTGATCACCAGTAGTAGCATTAATAGTTTGTTTTACTTTTAAATTATCGCCTGCACTGTAAGTAACTTGATTACCAGGTTTAACATTGCCCACAGCTGCAGCACCATCTGTGTTACCGCCAGCAGTTGCTTTCCAGTAGGAGTTATTTATAGCATCAACTACATTGTCAGTTGTTGCAATACCATTTGTAGTAGGTTTTACAGCTTTACCATCTGTATTAGTAATAGTGCCACCTTTTTTAGCCGTTACTTCAATAGCACCATTTGTTTTAACAGATGTGGAGATAAGATCGCCATCACCATTGACTGTCAACGTACCATCTTTTAACAATACATCGCTACTACCAGTATCAGCTGCATATTTTAAGTTAACGTTTTTCAATTGGGCTACGTTAACTGCATCAGTATCTGCAGTACCTGCTGCAAGACCTGTTAATTGACGAGTTTTAGCAGAGCCATCACCGATAGAAACAGCTGCTAAAGTGGATGTACCAACAGCACCACTTTGAGTGCTGTATTTATTTGTACGATCAGATGCTGGATTGTAACCTTGTACACCCGCTGCAGTAGTTGTTTTAGATTCGGAACCGAGAGCAACGCCTCCTGCGATATTAGCATTTGCGTCTGTACCAAATGCCATTGCATTTTCTTCTGTTGCTTTAGCATAGCTGCCAACTGCTACAGAGCTTTTACCAGAAGCAGTTGTAAAGTGTTTACCACGTTCAGTACCTGGATAGTCGTATTCATCACCACCACCAATAGCAACAGATTGTACACCACTTGCTGTTGCACTAAAACCAATAGCAGTTGCATTCTTCTCACTAGCAGATGCAGTCCAACCAATGCCAACACCGCCCGCAGCAGTAGCAGCAGCTTTACGACCTACTGCTACAGAACCATCAGCAGCACCGCTAGCACTACCAGTACCTGCACTAGCACCTGGACCAAATGCAGTAGCACCAGTACCATTTGCAATTGCTTGTGTACCGAATGCAGCACTAGAAGTACCCATGGCTTTTGCATAGCCACCAATAGCTGTACCATTATTACCAGTTGCTTGAGTCTTAACACCGACTGCAATTGTGTTGTTATTGTCAGCTAATACGTCTTGACCAATTGCAATCATACCAGATGCGGATTTATTCTTACCATCTGCTTGTGCACCATTACCAATAGCAAGAGCAAAGACATTATTTACTTGGCCCGTAGCTGGGTTGATTGTATCATTACCACGAGCAATTGTTTGCTTAGCAGCAGTACCATCATCAGGATTATAAACTGTACCAATAGCAATTGTTTTACCTGTACCAGCAATAGTTTTAACACCAATACCGATACTATCTTCACCAGTAGTATTATTTTCACTACCAACTGCTACGTTACGTTCACCGTTTGTAACGTTAGAGAAGCCGCCAACAAAAGAACCCGCACGCTTAACTTGGTTTGTACGACCAATTACTGTTGCTTCATTTGCATTTGCTTCAATCGTATTACTAGAACCAACTGCTGTGGATTTTTCACCATATACTTTATTATTAACACCAAACCCTACTGCAACAGATTTTGTAGACTTATTCAAATAACCAACAGCTACGGAACTTGGACCTGAAGCCTCGGTATCTTGACCAATTGCAACAGCTTGACCTCCGGTAGCTTGAGATTTTCTACCAACAGCAATAGTACCTGATTGTGTTGCTTCAGCACCAGAGCCAATAGCAATAGAGCGATCGCCAGAAGCCGTATTAGCATTACCAAGTGCAACAGAAGCTTCTGCGGAAGCCGTATTACCAACACCAATAGCACTAGTTGATTTACCTGTAGCACTATTAGAATTACCTACTGCCAATGAGGATTCATTTGTAGCAGTATTGCCAGCACCATATGCAATATGACCATTACCATTAGCACCTGTTTGAGTATCATTACCATAGCCAACTACTACAGAGTTTGTACTAACTTTATTACCTTGAGAGCCTGCAGGAATATTATCTGGTTGAATATTAACCGCACTATTCCCGTAATTACCGCCCGCTTGTACCGGTGTACCCATTTGAGCACCAGTACCCATAATTGCCAACGTAGCCAATACGCTAGCTAAAACTTTTTTCTTACCACCATTGTTTTTCGCTACTTCAGATACTACAACGTAGCATTCTTTTGTTTTGCTCCAAACAACTTTAAAGATCTTATTCATATTTCTATGAACCCCTTTCTTTTTCTCTTTCTTTAAGACACTTATAATCCTTAATTAATCCCTATTCAATAGAAATAAAAATCATTGTGTGAAGAACATTTTTGCATGTTTCACTTTTTATTCATCTTACTTCATGTACATACTATAACAAATATTTTTTGTTTTGTAAAACATTTTCTCTCATTTTTTTCTCATAAAATTGGAAAAATGTTTATTTTTTTAATTTTTGTTAAGAAATGGTGTATTTTTTACACATTTTTGTACGATTTTTTTCAATTTCAGTAAACATATATTAATCATTTTCGATTTATTTACTTACATAAATATTAACAATCACGATTTCTTCATAAACATGATGTTAATATGTTTATGCACTACAAGTTTTTTCGATATATTGTAAAATGCTATTAAATCATGTTAAATAAGGATATAAAAACCATTACCTATCAGAAAAAATACGTATTTAAATTAGCGAAACTTATCAAATACATCTTCCTAATCATGAATGATTAATTCATGAAACAAAATAAAGACTCCATTATTTCAGAACATTATGCAAACGCCATTATAACTACTAGATGATTATTATAATGGCGTTTACAATACAATATTTTCTATTTATATTAATCGATTAATCTAAACTTAACTCTAGAAATGTAACAAAGTAGGCCAGATGATATCATCTGTGCAAAATTTTTCACCACATACGATAGCTACAGTTAAATCTATTACTAAAATAAAAATATTAAATCTAAAAGTATCTCTAAGATCATAAATGGATCTTTATTTTTCTTTTCATTAATTTCTCTTATGTATAATACAACTTTTATTAATTTCAAAAGGCCTAATATCTCTCCATAAGTATTGGATAGATATAATAAACACATTGTGCCAACAATAACTAGCCCTAAAATGCTAAATGTATTTTTGAGATGCATCAATCTACACCTCCTTTCTTTTATAAAACAATGTGTAGCTCAGACTATATTGATAGCATTCTCTACACTAGAAAATTTATGAGACCAGCAGATTCCAAAGGAATATAACAATACCTTTAAAATCCCCAAAAATCTAAACCGATTCAGGACCATATACTCCTGCCTTACGATTAGGTCTCATCTTACTCATTACCATTGAACTCAAAAGTAATCACATTAATTTGATATTTTTTACTTAATCTATATTCATGACTGATCCTCTTACAAAGTCTCATCAATTAGAATTCACTAAAATAAAAAGGTCACACGTAACAACCAAATGGTTATTACGCGTGACCTATATAAAACGTATACGTATATCTACAAACCTCAGCAAGCTTTCCTCAAATATGTTGTATCTATAATTCATGCAATTTTCTATATATAGTATATATATAGGGACATAAACTTTCACCATAAAACTATGTAGTATGATATACTAATCTACAGTAATACATGAGGGAGTGTAGACAAAGGGGTTAATCATGAAAAAAGAAACTAAAAAAAATAAGGCCGCATCAGCCTCTGCTGAAACGGCAACAAACAAGAATGTCGTATCTAAACCAGATGCAACGGATACGCCAACGCATACTATGGACGTGCCTACGGATGTGGAAAAGGGCATTAACGATTTAAAGGCGTCCTACGATACATTCCTATATATTTCAAAGCCATTTTCTAGCACGAATATTAATAATTTGTATGCTAAGGCTAAGATTTATGGACTTGATCCGGTGGCGCCGAGCAAGGCGCGCGTGTTAGAGCTTGGCGCATCCTGCGGCGGTAATATCATCCCACAAGCGATGTACTACCCTACGGCGACTTTCACAGGCATCGACCTATCCGGCGTACAGGTGGAGCACGGCAAGGAGATCATCGAATCCATCGGCCTTAAGAACGTGACGCTGCTCGAAAAAAACATTATGGACGTGGATACGAATTTCGGCACCTTCGATTACATCATCGTTCATGGTATCTGGTCTTGGGTACCGGACATGGTGAAAGACAAAATTCTCGATATTTGTAGTGAGAATTTATCGAATCGCGGCATCGCTTATGTATCGTACAATACGTACCCTGGCTGGAAACGCTTAGAGCAATTGCGCGACATTATGTTGTACGCGGATAAACGGGCGGAAGATGAGGGTTTATTAGAACGCACATTGTATACGAAGAGTGTATTAAAACTCGTTGCAGAAACGATGAACAGCGACGATCGTTCTCGGACACAATCGAATTACAAAATTAACAACATCAACCGCGTGTTGCAATCCAACGATTACTACGTAGCACACGAGTACTTAGAAACATACAATGATCCAGTGTATGTATCCGATTTCATCGAACGAGCTCGTCAACACGGCTGTGCCTATATAGGTGACGAATCATTACAACGATCCTTCATTACCTGGCTTTCAGGAGACGTGGAAAAAAACATTTCCACCCTATCTAACGGCAATTATATTGACAAGGAACAGTTCTACGATTACGTGTACGACACGCAGTTCCGCATGAGCCTATTGACGAAACTGTCCAACGAGGACAAGATCAACCACGACGAAACGGTAACCCAAGACATCTTGAACAACCTGTACTTTATGGCACCGTCTAGAAATGTGAAGGGTGTTCCTGAGGACTGGACCAATACTGTTCACATCGCTATCAAGGTGTTGATGGATACGTTCAAGGAATTCACCGTTCAGGATATCGTCAACTATATTAGTTCCCACTATCCGGGCTATGTCATCGATGGCGACGTATTATATCAACGTCTGTTCCTACTCATCGTGACGGACAACCTCAACATTTACGGTTCTTCCTATCCTCGCACGCCGTTTGTTGAAAATGAAAGCTACATCCCAGAGCGCTTTATTAAATACATCGAAACCATTGTGGAAAAAGGCGGCAGCCAATACCTCACACCGGGTAACATGTACAACCAAGTGGACGGGGACGTCGACAATGGCCTATTATATGTGATGAAACAATTGGCTAAACCAATCTCTCGAGCCGATTTAATCGCCAACCTCGACGAAAATCTAACCGTCAACCGCACCACTAAGGACGGCTATAACTATGTTGTACCGACCGAACAATACATGGACGAAGTGTTGACACACATTGAAATGTTGGGGTATTTTGAGAAATAATTTGAATACGAAAAAGGAGCTGTAACAAAACAGCTCCTTTTTATTGCTATCTATCATCCACTCTATATAAAACATAATCCTAAATTGGAATTACGTTCTAATGAGTGATTATCTTGTTTTATATAATCCCATGATTCTTTATAATCTGTACATTGAGAAAATGTAGACTCACTTATAAATTTAATAAACGCATTTATATCATCATAATACCTTTCGGTAAAATCCAATGAGTTAGCCTTTTTCTCCTCATCAGTAGCATTGGGCTTATCATGTAACACATGATCCAAGTTACAAGACATATAATATATTTTATAAGGAATATTATTCCACATTACAGAGGTCCTTGAACTTAAGATATTCAAATTCTCACGCTTATGCTCATTTCGCTCGATAGCAACTTGTCGATTTGGGACTATAACAGACTCTAATGTATATACAAATTTATCTTTTGTCTCATCCTCAATAATGACCGAGTCATCAACAAAAGCTCCATCCATATCAACTAAATGTATAATTTGCTGAACATCCGCAGCTTTAAAATGATTATTTTCAGCATATACCTTAATTTCATTACCTAATCGAGCCTTAATATTCGACTGGTTTATTCCTCTTTTAGAGGTAATATCACCGTACATAATTTTCATATGTACAGTATTACTATCAAAAAATTTAGAGAAATATAATTCTAATGAATCCGCATCAGAAGGTCCTTCAACAATAACAAGCACTATTTTTCGTCGTGCCATTTATATGCACCAGCTTTCCTAAAAGCATAAGAAATTTCAGCATTATTTGTCGATTTATATAATTCTTCGTTCTGTTCCCCAAGCATGATATCTCTATAGTAAAAGTCGCGTAAGTTATTGCTTGTCTTTACATTAACCATTCGTGTATATCGATTGCTAGGATTAGTTGTGGTAAAAGCAATACAGCCTTTATCAAGTGTTTCTAAAGGTCTTAGGTTATGAGATGTAAATATTAATTGGCCTTCGCCTTTCTCTGAAATAATTCGTAAAATCTCACCAAGTAGATATTCAAAGATACCCGAGTCTAGCTCATCTATGGCAACAGTAATAGATTTTCTATTATAAACAGAAATTAATAGACCTAACACAGAAATAATTTTACGTATCCCTTCAGATTCATATTTTAATGGAATATATGTATTTGATTTATAGGATACTAACTCAAATCGCTCTCCGTCTTGATTATCCCGCAATTTTTCCTTACCTAGTGTTTCTACACCTATAGTTAATCCTGGTACAATTTGGGTTAATACCAAATTCATCATAGCTATACTATCTCTAATATCTTGTACAACGGCTATAGGAAATACATTAGGTTGATTTAAGGATAATCCAATCGTACCTACAATATGTCTCGTATCAGCCCGATAGTTAATCTCTAATGGTAGTGCATCGAGACTAATTAAGCCACTATGTTCCGTTGTTACTACAAATAAATCATGATTTCCATACTTCACTAAGTCTGTCAAAATCGAATATACTAATGCAAAATCTTGATTTGATTCCATCACTTCATTACGACTATGAAGTCGTTTCATAAACTCAGGAGAGAAAATAAAGGATCGCGATTCCGCATTCGCTTGTTTTTTATTTACGATTAGATCTGTAATATCATCAATATCACGACCAACTAGTAAATCTAATTTTGATTTAGGTTTAAAGATTTGCTTAGCCGGTACATTCGTGTCAATTAAAACACTTTTTCTAATATTGGTTTCTACACTTTCAAGCTTATATTGTAAGCGCTCTTTTGTAATACAAATACGATGTTCTCCATCTCTGGTATCATCCGTTATATTACTTTCACCAGTAATCGATGAGGTAATGCCTAATTCCACCTCATAATCTACTAAAATATGTTTATGATTATCCTCTATTAACAATTCAAAATTTAATTTACACGTATGAGAGGCAGAGGATATATTGATATAATCACGAATTGTAGAAGGCAATTTTTGGCCTGTAAGTAATAATTTTAAAATGCTAATCGCATCTATAAGTGCCGTTTTACCGGAACCATTTTGACCATATATACCTAATAGGCTCGATTTATAGTCCTTTCTTGTATTTATGAAATTGATACGACCGTGTTCAATATTCTTTATATTATCTATAGTCATAGATGCTAAACGAATATATTTGGTAGTGTTCATATACTTACCTCCTAGTATGCTAAGTGTAACACACCAACCATTTATATTCAATTAATTTGCAAAAACGATATTTTATATTACGATTTACTATTTTAATTTACGTTTTGTAATACTACAAATATAAAACCGATACAATCTCTACTACTAATCGCTAGAGTTCGTATCGGTTTTTTCTCTACATATTATTTTTTATTCACTCGAACCCGTTCAATTGTCGGTTGTCCTTGGCTATTTTTAGCCACTGTGTCAACGCGGAACAATGCCATTTCAGGGCTGAATTCTGTTACCAGTTGTTCATCTACTTGTACGCCATTTTGAAGGGCACGGTATACGATTTCTGCAAATTCGTAGCGAGTTAACAAGCGATCACCACCAAATGTTCCATCAGGATATCCTTCTACTAAACCACGACGGGATAGGTCACTCACTGCTTCATATGCCCAATGGTTGCTAACCACATCTGGGAATAATGTAGTGCGGTCTGCTTTCATATGCGTACCTGCCACATCGTTTAAGAGGGTTGTTAATTTTTGAATTTGTGCATTTTGAAGAGCTACGGTTTTCTTAAGTTCTAGCACCTCTTTACCGATGGCCACGCGAGAGCGAGATACATTGCTATGAGCACCGACTTTCACAGAAAGACCTGCATTCACAACAGTTTCCCCATTACCTACAGTGGAACCTACGCTCAATTGAACGTCCTCGTTAGGACGGTAGAATGCACCGAGTGCAGCAGCATTGCCATTATGGTAATGACCATAGCCAGCCGCAAAGTCCCATTTTGCATCTGGATCAAAGTCGAGCGGATGAAGGGCCGCCAATGCAGCCGAACCAGCTACGGCCTTGTTAACGCGTTTATCTAAGCGGGATACATCTTTTTTAAGATTCGTTACATCCCCTTGAACGTTGACAGTATTGTATGCATTCACAGATATCATGTCATGTAATCGTTTAAGTTGTGCCACATTTACCGCATCAGTATCATTTGTACCAGCAGCAACGGATGTGATTTGACGCGTTACGCCATTTGCTACATCACCAACAGACACAGCGGAAGCCGTAGATTTCCAGGTAGCAGATGTATCGCTAGATGGCGCATTAGTAAGGATATCATAACCAACTGCACCTGTGGCTACTGTCGCTTTAGAACCACTACCAAGTGCTACACCACCTTCGATGGATACGTCTGTGTTATGACCAAGAGCCACTGCATCATGAACAGTTGTTGTCGTCCCATTGTCGCTAGAGCCAATAATAACGGTATTATTAGCACCTGTCACGGTACGGTTATCGCCGACGATAATCGTATTCTTAGCGTCAGATACGGTATTCTTAGAACCGATAGCCGTCATATGTTGCACATTCGTAGCTGTATTGCCAACGCCAAGTGCTAAATTGTCCTTGCTTTGGTCACCACGTACGCCCGTAACGGTATTGTTTACACCAATCAGGGATGTACGTAATGTATAATCTGCCTTATTGCCGCCACCGAAGGCCATGGTAGCACCAGCACCATTAGAGGATGTAACAGCAGTTTTTAATTTGTCTGCAAAATCCTTCGCGGACGTAGCACCTTCACCAGGCGTGCTGAACGAAGCACTAGAATTAGTGATTTCATTACCCGCACCATATACAAGAGCGCCATTGGAATTCGCTACACGGTTGGCAACGCCAGTAATAGCCGTTGCTACACCTGCCGTGGAGCCACCACTTGTAGATTCAATACTATTGAAAGCACCATTTACGGTAGCCCCGAAGTTTTGAGTAGGTGTTGAGAAACGACCACCTGTGTAGGAGGAACTAATGACATTGTATGTACCTGTAGTAGTGGTAAAAGCACCATTGCTAAAGCTATTCGCACCGACTGTTGTTGCATAGACGTTTAAACTGGCACCACGAGTACCATTATTATCTGTATCTATCGTAGTATCGCCAATTGCACCACGGTAGTTATGGGAACCAATCATGGTACTACCTGTACGAGCAAATGTGTTATTACCAATCGCAACAGAACCCACTACCTTAGATGGATCTGCCGGTACACGAGCAGAGGACCAAAAGCTACCAGAATATGATGTTTGCCCCATGCCCACAGCTGCTTCTGCACCACCTGCCATATTTTCAACATGCGCATTGGCACCAATAGCTACGCTGCCATTTTGACCAACATAATTCTCTACCTTTGCTTTGTTGCCCACTGCAATATCTTGTGTATTGTTGGCACTACTACCTGTTCCATAAGCAATACCATTACCAGATCCTACCGTAACATCCGCTGCACTAGCCACACATAAACTGGATAACAACATACCATTAATCAATATCGCCAATAAGCGTTTCCGTTTGTTCATAATCTTCCCTCTCCATTTACAAACAAATACATAATACGATCTCTCACTCATCATTTATTCATGATGTTTACATGAATTATATTATCATATTTTAAATATTTGTAAATAGTTTGTTTATAATTATCTTAAACTTATTAACAGTTTTATAAGATAATTAATATAACAAAAAACGGATAGCTAATCACAATTGACTAACTATCCGCTTATATACTGAGGTTTTTATGAATGATCTGTTTATATTATACAGCTATCTGAGTATCTCAATATTATCTGTTATTCAATTTTTGTACGAGCATATCTACTGTTTCTTGTAACTTTTTATTTTGAGCCTCCAATGTATCAACCCGTTGTTCGAGAGCATTATAGGACGCAGGAGAGATTTTTTGTAGCGTTTTGTTTTCACCGAATTTATAGGATACACCAAGGTTGGCCATGATGTGGTCATTAACTGTAGCACCTGCAGTGAGGAGCAAGTTTTCCTTTGGATAATACCCCACACCGAGGGCTAGCGCATTGGCATCTTTGTAGTGGCCAATACCACCCATCACTTGTACTCGATTATCTGGATCAAATTGCATTGGATGTAATGCAGCTAGTGCCGCAGCACGAGCATCGCCTTTGTTGGCCTCTTTTCCAATATTGCTAATTTTATTGTATAGATTATCGATTTGTTGATTTGCACCATATAATTGGGAACCATTGATGGCATCTGTAGAATCAGCACTTACACGGCCTGCTGCTACATGAGTGATGGTCCGTTCTTGATTGGTAGCGCCTACGGATACGGTGGATACTGGTGCAGTGCCGGCAAAGTTAACGGTGCCACCTGCATAGGTATAGCTTGGAGTGCTCACCACATCACTACTTTCAGCAGTGGAATGACTGCCAAGCACAACTGCTTTATCTAAAGTTGTCGTTACATGATCACCTAGTACATAGGTATTATTTGCCGTTACATGATTATACGCACCAACAACAGCATTGCTTTCACCCTTTAATACAGCATTATGACCTACGCCATAATTAAAATTACCATCAACTGTGGAATTAGATCCGATTAACACAGTATTGTTGCCATTACTACCAGCGCCTTGTCCATTGCCAAGCCACACATTTTTATTACCTGTAGCATTGGAGCCAGCGAAAGCTCCAATAGCAATTGTATTGGATATGGTAGATTTGAAACCTGCCGCAAAATTACCGAGGAAATTATAGTCACCTTTCCCCTCTAAAAATGTCTTGCCCCCCAAAGCAACATTACCACCACCACTAGAGCCATTCAAAGAAATACGGCCAATGGCGATATTATTTCCTGTTGCGTTAGGGTCATTAGGTGTCGTATACGAATTGCTATTACGAGCCCCAGCTTGTCCACCAAGGGATACATTGTCCGAATTGGAGAAAGTAGATCCCTGTAATCCAATATTATAGGCTACACCACCAGTTGAAACGATAGGTGTATCAGCGGCTTTCACTAGGCCTATAGAAGATACACTAAATACACTAACCATTGAAACAATACATAATTTTGTTGCGTAATTCATATTACGTCCCTCCCAGACTCTCTAAATATGTGTTGCTATACTCCCGCTAGCGTTCTCGAGGTACCATAAATTTCAGCTACCACATAAGGATTCCCGCAGGTACTCAATTTGGCGAGTATCCGTTTCGTATAATCTAGATGTTCTAACAAAGCATCGCGTAGTTTACGTTGCACGTGGTCAGGGGAATGAAATACGAGTATAGGATCAAAGTCTCCTATGATGATATACGTTGTATGTGGTTCTGGTCCTGGCTCAATGCGGTATTGAAATGGAATGATAACGTTGAATAAACCATACACCACATCGCGCGCAATTGGTTTCCGTGCTTTAAGACAAGCAAATGTCATGTTAGGACCTAACGTTCGTGGATCCGTATACATAGGCTTTGACCGCCTCGACGATTGAATGCCGTTTGCTAGAACACCCTCGCGTCGTGCTATCTCTCGCAATACCGTTTTAATGGATTTGTGAATGATATCACGCCGACCATCTACATAGTAACAGGCGGTGCAGTCACCACCATCTATGTAAACAGGGATTAAGCAACATATATGGTGATCTACATCGCCATATATTGCATTTGGATTACAAGAAATTGATTCTTTATTACTTACCTTTTGATACGCTGTATTATGCATCATTATAACCTTTCTTAAGATTAATGAGTAATAAAACTAAGGAATTCCTCTTGTAAAATTGTATAAATAACACGTGTTATATAAATGTGCTTTAGCAGCACTTATGAGTTAATTGTATACCTATAATTACAAGCTGTAAATATATAAATTAAAAAATATTTTAGATTTTTTAAAGTTACTTATAACTATGCATATTTTGCATATCTTGGATATCAAATTCTTTGTTATCCGCTACCATCATATAGTACCGCAATTGGTCGATGGCCTTTTGATGGCGTTGTTGCACAGCTTGTCTAGACTGATGTATTTCACAGCCTATATCTACGCAACTCTTGCCATCTCGATATAGGGCATACAATAACTGTTGTTGCTGCCGTGGCAGTTTTCTGAAAGCAGACCACAGACGATTGCGCAATTCGTCTTCTGTCACCGTTCCGATAATGTCGTATTCGATATCTACATCATCGGGGAACTGATCCATCGCTGGCTCTGATACATCATCACCGGTGCATAGAGGCAAGGTCAACTCGTGGCGCCACTGATGAACTGATTGTTTATAAAAATTAAGATAACCATAATGAATGGCTGCTTTCACATAGCCAGAAAATGGTACCTTTCCCGATGTGTGAAAGCTATAGATGGATTCGATAAAGATGATCCACAGAAATGATTCGACGTCATCCGTCATCACAGCCGTACTACATCGGCTCGCATACCGCATGATAAGAGGCCGATAGCGCCGGCATAACTCGATTTGTGCCGCATCGATAGTCAGTTCCTCGATAGGCCACACGGCTCGTTCCGTACTGAACACCGATACACGACGTTCTTGGCAGACGCGCACTAAACTAAGGTCTGTCACCGCTTGTAACACCTTTTGGGGACAAACCACATGCTTTACGTTCATATTCGTTCCTTTCTGCCTAGGCTTACTTGGAATATACACCCAATTGAGTATTTAGACAAACGAGAAATTCCGCCATAAATGCATAGATTTACAGCGGAATTTTTGTTGTTACATATGTATTTGTGTATAATTACAAACCTATTTCAGTAAAGTACGCCAATTTAGATCAATTTTACATAGCTATATGAATTTGAATCGATTTCTGTACAATGAGCGAGTTCGAATCAATCACAAGTCGCACGAATTCAAATTCATTTCACTAAAACGATTGTATTAAGCGAGTGTATCTAGCGCAGGTTTTGCAATGGTATCGTAAATATATTGCCCTTGACCGCAATTAATTTCCTCAAGATTTGGGAACACGAACTGGTACCAAAATTGGAACATAGTATTCACAAAATGGTAATCTGCGTAACGCAATGGACCACGGCTACCACCTTGAATACGTCCAATAATTTCCATATCTAAGAGGTCGGCCATACGGGTTGCAAAGGTACCACTCTTAAGCTCACTGGCATGACATAATTCTGTATAGAACGGCTTATCCAGTTGTGCCAACGCATAGAGAATCGCATTAGCGGCGCCTACATTACGAATGTAGCGCATAAGCAATCGTTGTGGTTCCGTACATAATATGCCTTGTGGTTTAAAGAATAGACGCACAATATTTTCATCTACCGATAAGGCGGGATCTATATGCACGAGGTTCCCCGGCATACCGCCTGTTACGTGATATAGCTTAGCAAGGTCTTCATCCGTATAGTCCCAACCTAATGCTCTCACATCATCAAGTGTGAACGGATTGACCTTGAAATAACTATGGATGTAGGCTGCAATCAAGCTTGATTCGCCGATGATGCGACCTTTCAATTCATCTACATGGGTTCCCATGAGAAGTACGAATACTTTGCCATGGTCGCGATAGGTTTCCATCAAGTCACGCAATATGATAGGCGCTTGTGGAACTGTATCCACAAATGAAGGATAATCATCTATGATGAGCATGATCCGCTTGTCAAGACTTACTTGAAAAACGCCACGCAATGCATCCTCTAAAGTCTTAAAAGACCCTGATGGCACCTTTAATTCTCTCTCAATTGATCGAATATGAATGGACTCATTCGCCAAGCGACCAAGCAGATATATGGTATGATCTTTGCCTAATCGAGCCTGTAACGCTCTAGCCATATACGTTTTACCAACGCTGTAAGGACCGTGTACAACACTCATTTCCATGCGGTCCTGATTGTATAGTTCCATTATGGCGTCAATGACTGCCTCATGGTTACTACATTTCATATAAGATCTCACCTCCCTTAAAATAGTTCTCAGGAGTTTATTATATCATATTTTAAATAAACTATAAAATATATCTTGCAAATTTTAACAAATAGATAATAAATTCATTTTTTACACATAAAAAAACTCTTTTCCCATTATGCTATGTACCCCCTGTACTGGTTGTCCAGTAAAGAGGGTACATTATTATAAGAAAAGAGTTTCTATACCTAATTTTACATTCTTATTATTAAAGCTTACAGTTGTAAGCCATATCTATCGGTCATTGCTAAATTTCATGAGCATGATGCGGCGCACCGATTCATCAAGGCGTGCTTCGGAAATAGTTCCATTTGCTACGGCCTGCGTCAACGCGTTGTGAACTGCCTTGATGTGCTTGGCATGCTTACAAAGGATAACCATGTCGCTGCCCGCATTGATGGTGCGCACCGCATAATCCTCTATGGACATACCAGCAATAGCGGCGCCGACTTCAATATCATCAGTCATCACAACGCCCTCAAAACCTAGTTCATTCCGTAGCCAATCTGTAATGATCGGTTTAGAGAGACTCACAGGATGATTAGCGTCAATAGAGGGTACTTTCACAGCATTTACCATAATCATGGGATATTCGTTACGCGTCGCATCGATGAGCTGAGCAAAAACGCGGCCATCATCGTCCATGAGGCTCGCCTTAGACGCATCTAGTTTCATGCCCGGCACCGTGTAATCAGCGCCGCCTGGAAAATATTGGTACCCCGTAAACACGCGATTCGCCGCATAGCGTTTAGTAATGGTCTCACCGATGCGCGCCGCCCGGTCCACATCGCTCGTGTACGAGTAAAACGAGTGAGTATTCACCATAACACCCAAATTGAGATTGAACCCAAGGTCGCGCATCTCAATGGCCGTGCGCGTCGCTAGACTCGACACCGCATCAAGGCCCTGCTTCGATAACAACTTAGGGTCCGTCCACGGTAGCATCAAATTAGGTCTATACTGCATGCGTTCTCGATTCATGGCGATGAACGGTGGCATGAGGCTCGACGTATTCGCAGTGTCTCGTATGCCTTTTGTGAAAGCCCGCACTTGTTCCTTAGATTCCATATTATCATTATCTAATACAATACCGCCTACGCGATATTTACGTACTAATTCTTTTTGTGACTCGTCAAATGTAGTGCCTTCTAGACCGATACACATTAACTGACCAATCTTATCCTCTTGTGACATAGTGCGCACACTGCGGTCCGCCTTTTCCGCAGCCGACGCATTCATGGCGGCAATCGCCTTATACCCTACAGGCGCACGATCAGAATTTGTCGTCACACTCGGCTCCTCTCGACTACACCCTACAAGGATACCTATCATGGCTATTGCCAATACACCGCAAGCCAGCCTCTTTACGAACTGCTTCATCTCTCTCTACCCTCTATGACAGCTCAAATACAATCAAGTTACGGTTAGACCTCTGCCCTTCCAGTCATCAGTCTATTGTTAACACTTTATACATTCTATTATATACCATCTATTTCATTAATGCCTCATTAAAAGACCACAATTTTCAACCTGCTGATTTGCTGATTCCGCATATTGATAGAAAGGAATGCATACAGATTACAAGTTAGAAATTTCTTCAGACAGCCTTATATATACAAAATAAAAACTGCAACCTAGTCATATATACTGTAACTGATACATTCTCAGTATACATAAGACTAAATTGCAGTTTTTAGGATTATTTATGAGTACGATTAGCCTCTGTTTCATCGGATTCAGATGTCGTACCTGTCGTTTGTTTCGATGTATTATGGAAGGTCATCACCGTTTTAGCCGCCACCTTTTTCACTGGGCCTGTTGGTAATACAATAGGTATTTGAGTGTTTACTTTCACAGGACCATTAGCAGGTACAGGGGCTTGAACCGGTGTCGATAAAGCCTTGACGATATTTGGTTGCGGTGCCGTTGGCGCTACAGATTGAGCCGCTGTTTGAGCTGCTATCGATTGAGATGCTGTTTGCTGTGCTACCACTGGTTTTGGTGCTTGTTTAGGCGCATCTGGTTGTTGACGTGCCACACGAGCTGCCGCCAAGATACCTGGGTTGCGATATAATAACTGACCACCTTCGGTAGACAATTTTTGATCGTAATAATATACATCAGCGTTGTAATACTCACTACCACTGGCCACATCATAACGCAAACCAATCATAGTATATACCGTAAAATGTAGCAACCCATCTGGTTTACTGCGATCAATCGAATCGCGGTCCACATACCAATTATTGCCATTATAGGTGAAAGCATAAATATCTTGCCGAGCATCGGCATTAGGTATAACAGATATAAACAGCGCTGCTACAAACATAGCCACTGCGCACATACGTTGAAACATGAGGCCTCCTCATTATGAATTACTACCTATATTAATACTATATATATTATATGAATCACATCTTAATATATACATTAATATATACTAATGGTAGGTAGATTATGTAAGTATAAAAATGATTGTATACGATTTAACAACTTATTATACCACATTTTCTGAGATTGCGTTCCTCTGACATCCCTACTTGGAATTAGAACAGGCCTGTAGTATTGATGGGCCCCTTTGATACTGCTCCTTAAAATTAGAACAGGCCTGTAGTAATTTCCGAACCTTCGTACATCCCCTTTTAAAATTAGAACACGCCTGTTCTAATTCTAGAGAGACCATATCAGGCTCATCTTAAAAATTACTACAGGCCTGTTCTAATTCTAGAGACACCATATAATTGATTAAGTTCATTTGGATTTGACGATATATATAATTTTCCTTATAATAAAAGAAGATAGCCAAGCGAGTAGTTCCGTCAGGCTCATCTCAAAAAATACGAAAGTGATGAAATGGCCTTTCAGTTACCTAGTTACCTTAGGATAACGAAGGGCTATTTGTCTTTTCCAAGACAAATAAGAGCCACAAGTGCACCAAAGGCAATAACAACAGTCATCACCTCTAGAATTATCATGATTAACTCATAATCACTCATAGAGCACCCCTCCCTCCATTAACGAAGAGAGTCCCAACCTCGCTGACTATCTTAGGTCAATTATAATGCGAACATATGAGTTAAGCAATAAGTATCTATAAATACAGATATACAGATTAAGGTGTAATAAGGACTTTAAATATTTAGTAGAATAAGATTAATATGGTGCCCTAAAAAATAGAACACGCCTGTTCTAATTCTGGAGAGACCATATTTATAAAAGCCCCAAAGTACTAACAGCTAATATATACAGCTATTAGTACTTTGGGGCTATTTATATATCGACTATATCCTCAGATTATTTTAGGTAAACATATCTTAGAATTTATGTGTAAATCCAGCGTTCACAGACCATCCTGCTTTATAGTCGCCAGATAATCCGGTGCTAATATCAGCATAAAGGCTGTTGTTAGCATTGATGCCATAGCGGCCACCGAATGCAAGGTCAGTCCATGTCCCTTTAAGGTCTTGTTCTGTTGATTTCACAGTAGAACCACTTGTGTATGTAGTTTTTACCGAACCAGAGAAGGCATGGTTAACGCCGACACGAGTATAGATACTGCCTGCGCCAAAGGTCTTCCCAATTTCAAGGCCAAGACCACCAGCAGTGCTGCTTACGCCAGCTTGGTCTACATGCATGGTGCCTGCATTAAAGCTATCTCCACCAAAGTGAGTATAGCTCAATTGTGCTTGCGGTTCGATGTATACACCATTTTGTAATTTCACAGTTTTACCATAGCGAGCGCCGATAGTGTATGCATTAGCCTTCGTTTCGCCAGATAGGCTTTCACCAATTTCATTACGAGCTGTGAAAGTATTCGTTACACGACCAACTTGGGATTCAAGTTGAATGTATTGATCTCGGCCGAGGTCTTTCAAACCATAGGCGCCAACAGCAAAGGCCTTTTCTTTGCCAGAGCCATTGAACACATAATCATCATGGCCACGAAGGTAAGACACTTGACCGCCTACGGTCCAACCGCTACCAGTTTTAGCGTCGTAACCACCTTGAATGCGTGTATAGGTTGTGTCGGTATCAATACCTTGTGCATCATAGCTATATTGACCGCCACCGATATGGGCCCAAATACCTGTTGTTGCGCCTTGTTGCAATGCACGAGGACGGTAAGTATTTGTTAATGTGCGCCAGCCATTGATGTTGCTCATAATCGCAGAACGAGCACCACGCATATGAGGGGTATCATATGCCGTTGATTGGGCTGGTGCCGGTTGCGGTGTTGGTGTTGGTTGTGGCGCCGGTTGTGGTGCCGGTGTTGGTTGTGGCGCCGGTTGCGGTGTTGGTGTTGGTTGTGGCACCGGTTGCGGTGCTGGTGTTGGTTGTGGCGCCGGTGCTGGCGTTGGTGCCGGTTGTGGCGCTGGTGCCGGTGTTGGCGTTGGTGCCGGTGTTGGCGTTGGTGCCGGTTGTGGTGTAGGTGTTACTGTTGTATTACCATATACATATTTACCTTGACCATTTTGGTCGGCTTGCCATGTAATAGCACCTTCTTTAGCATAGCCAGACGTTACTACCTTGAAACGACCAGATTCAGCACCTTCAGAAGCAATAGCTACTGTGCCTTCAAGGTTTCTTTCACCAGTCACATAGTTATGATAATACACCTTATGTGCAAGATTATCTAAAACCTTGTTTACATTATCCTCAGTAGACAAGTCTAGACCTTTGCGGCTAGTGTATAGATGAGCGCCAGAATTAGGGGCTGCACTTGTGATATGAATGTCACCACCCCAGAAGGAATCAGCCGTTAAACCATTATATGTTGTGGTTGGCGGTGTATATTCTGGATCTTCGGTATCTGCATATTCATCATTAGGATCATAAATAAAATTCACATGGCCTTCGAGTTTATCAATATAGAGTTTATTATGCTCATTTTGTTCTACCATATTTTGAAAATTGCGATTCGTAGAACCAACGAGTCGATGTACACGGCTAGGCATAGTACTACTATCAAGGTTAGTACCATCAAGGCCACCTTGATATAATAGCTCCCAATTCCCTCTTTCACCAAGGAACACATTGATATGATTATAGTTTCGCCTATTTTCATCAGCTAAATTGAAAGCTAGCCCAGACCAATTGGATTCCTCACCATCTATACCGATATTAATGGTTGAGCTATAATTTGGATCATTTTTAACTATAACATCGCCTTCAACGAATATTTTATCACCCGTAAATTCGCCGTGATGATCATGAACACCTATATTAATTGTACCTCCTTGAGCAAGGGCAACAGGTGTACTCACTCTACCAGAATTATATACACCTTTTTTCAATTTAATGTCTCCACCATTTTTACTGGTAGCAAATGCACTATGACCATAGCCAATATTAGAATATCCATCTTCAATAATAACCATACCACCATTCGCTACTATAGAAGATATATTTTTATCGTATTCTGGGAATACACGTATCATATCATCACTGTTAGCTACAAAATCTGTATTATCAGTATACGGAGCGGTATAAGCCGCATCTACCACCATATTAGGCATTACAAATCCAGCAATCGCCAGTGCCACAGCTAACGATAGCTTCGCTTTACTTACATGTCTCATAAAAGTCCTCTCAATCACATAGTGTAAACAAACTATAAATTATCTTAAATTATAATTTACAATTTGTTGTTTGTAAATATGAGAGAAATAAAATTAGTATAGACCTGTAGTATTGCCTGGACCCTTTAATACCTCTTCTAAAAATTAGAACAGGCCTGTTCTATTTCTGGAGAGACCATATCAGGCTATCTTACAAATTAGAACACGCCTGTTCTATTTCTAGAGACACTATATCAGGCTCGTCTTGCTAATTACTACAGGTGTGTTCTAATTTAAAATCCCCTTGATAAGAGTACCTAGATACTCATCAAGGGGATTGTGTTAGTTATGAACGATACCAATCATCATATTAGAATTGATAGTTAAGGTCTACGCGGTAGTAGTTGGAAAGTTTTTCATTATCGCCGGTAGCCTTGTTTGTTTTGTTATTAAATCCGTAGTATGCGGTTAAGCCCACGTTCTTTTGTAATGCGTAATCAGCAGTTAATAACCAGCCTTTGAAGCCCTGATAGTTCATTGCACTAATTGTACCAGCTGGTGTAGCCATCCATGCGGTATTAGTTGTATCGTATGCAATGTCCCATGTGGAGGATGCAGCGCCTAAGTTTTGGCCGAAGTTGAAGTATTGTGCTTTTACGTCCCAAGAACCGCGTTTTGCTTGGTCGTAGTCACCATAGCCAAGGCCAGCAGTCCATGCAGAACCGTGAGAAACGCCAGCAGCTTTCACCCATTCGCCACCAACCCAAACTTTATCAAAGTTCATATCTGTGCTGAAGCCATACATGTTTCTAAGTGCGTCACCACTAGATTTGTGCGCATTTCTACGGGCATAGAAACCGCCAAGATTTACATGTTTATTAAGTTGACCTTTAACGCCTGCATAGGTGAAAGTTTTGTTGGATTTTTTAGTTAAGCCGTCAAAAGCACCTGCCACTGCATAGCCGTAGGCTGCTTGGAATTGAACTTTATCGTTGCCTGCATTGAATTGAACGCCATCGAATGTGTCATCGTAAATCAAACCGTTGCCGAGCATTTGATCGAAGCGACCAGCTTTCACAGACACGCGTTCACCAAATTTGTGATTTACATAAGCGCGATCGATAGTAGCCGTTGCATTGCCACCATTAGTCGCATCGCCAAATTCAAAGTCCCCAGATGTTACGCGAACGACAGCGTCTGTGCGGTCATTGACCTTCGCATTGAATTGAATGCGAGCACGCGCGTCGAATTGGGAACCTTTGCTATAATCGCCCACAGCGTTTACATAGTTACCATCTTTCTTTTGGGAACCAAGATAACGAAGACGCATATCACCGGTTACTTTCACATTACCTACGCGGTCCTCTAAACGAGCCACGCGAACGCCCAAATTATTCAATTCGTTAGAGAATTCATCAGCCAAACGGTTAATCAAGGCTTGTTGTTCCGCATTCGCACGATCTTGGTTAGCAAGCGCTTTCGCCACCATTTGTGCTACTTGGAAACGAGTAATGCCATTTTCACCTCTGAAAGTACCATCTGGATAGCCCGTGATGATACCAGTGCTAGCCAATTGAGACACGGCTTGGTAGGCCCAAGAATCAGGGGTTACATCGGAAAATGGGTTCGCTGCAAACGCAGTTGTTACACCCAACACAGCTGTTGCTGCAAAAATAGCGGCAAATTGTTTTTTCATAACTATACCTCTCTCCAAAAAAGAATCATTCACATCTGCAATTCGGCGCTACTAACACGTATCTCCCTAACCCCTTATAAGTGATAACCATTATATGCAGAATATAACATAAGTATAACATACTATAACAAACATTTTATATTTCAGTGTAAAGTTCATTTGATTTTCATGGGTCTCTAGAAAAACCTTGAGCATAGCAAAAAAGATGACGAAATATACATTTTGCCATCTTATTTCGCCATCTTTTTGCATTTTATTAAATTGTGCCAATCTATTGAATTAGAATTGGTAATTTAACTCTACGCGGTAGTAGTTTGGTAAGTATTCATTAAGCGAACCATCGATTCGATGTGTTCTATTCTTGAATCCATAGTATGCATTGAGACTCACATTATCTTGCAATGCGTAGTCCACAGTGGCCATCCAGCCTCTAAAGCCACGGTATGTAGTGGTAACAGACGGTGGTGTTGCATTATAATCCCAATGGTAATTATTGGCATCAAATGGGAAGTTCCACTTGGATCCATAGGATGCTAAGTTTTGATCAAAGCTAAAGTATTGCGCTTTTACATCCCACGTGCCTTTTTTCGCGGCGTTGTAATTACCATAACCGATGCCAGCAGTCCAAGCATGGCTATGTGCTGTACCAACCGCTTTTGCCCATTCACCGCCAACCCAAAGTTTATTAAAATTCATATCCGTGCTTACACCATACAAATTACCGTATGTATTATAACGACCAGATGTATCTCTTCTATGGCGAGAGTAGAACGCACCCACACCGATATGCTTATTTAATCTACCTTTAAGGCCTGCATAATTATATTGATCACGTTCTGGCAAGAAACGGGTTTCATTATGCTCTGCCGTCGCATAGCCATGGGCTAATTGAAGTTGAACCTTGTCGTTACCCGTGTTGAACTGAATACCATCGAATGTATCATCATACAATAAACCATTGCCGATGACTTGATTAAAACGACCTACCTTTACAGACGTATGGTTACCAAATTGATGATTTACATAGCCTCGATCGATGGTAAGAGCAGAATAGAATTCATCACCGTCGCCGAATTCCATTTGATATGTTCTAAAGCGAGCCACTACATCGGTGCGGTCATTGACCTTTGCATTAAATTGCACACGACCACGGATATCAAATTTAGATGGCTTGTAATATTGACCGGCTTGCCCTACTAATACGCCATTTTTCGTAAAGGAATGACGCAATAAAAACTGCACATCACCGGAAACTTTCACATTACCCGTGCGGTCCTCTAAACGAGCCACGCGAACGCCTAAATTATTCAATTCATTGGAAAATTCATCGGCCAAGCGATTAATCATCGCCTGCTGTTCCGCATTGGCACGATCCTGATTAGCCATGGCCTTCGCAATCATTTGAGCCATTTCAAAACGGGTAATATCTTTTTGGCCTTCGAAAGTCCCATCTGGATAGCCATTAATAATGCCCGCACTCGCCAATTGAGATACGGATTGATACGCCCAAGAATCTGGCGTTACGTCGGAAAATGGATTTGCTGCGAAGGCAGTCGTCGTACCTAACACGGTCATTGTGGCCAACATCGTTGCCAAGTGTTTTTTCATAATCTAACCCTCTCCACAAACACAATACATTCTGTTATTAATATACTTTTATTAATAACATATATACATTACACAACACATATACATTAGGACATCACATTAGAATTGATAATTAAGCTCTACGCGGTAGTAGTTAGCCAAGGATCGATTATAACTAGCAAGTTCAGGTTTTGTTTTACCTTTGAACCCAGCATATACACTAAGGCCTAGATTGTCTTGCAATGCATAGTCTACAGTACCAAGCCAGCCCTTATAGCCGTGGAACCATAAGTGACCACCATTTTCAACTTGTGTAGAATCATAGGCAAGGTTCCATTTAGAGGATACAGCTCCCATCTTTTCATCAATATTGAAATATTGGGCTTTTACATCCCACGTGCCCTTTTTAGCTATGTCATAATGACCATATCCTGCACCGGCAGTCCAGCCTGTACCGTGGTCCGTATGAGCTGCTTTCACCCATTCGCCACCAATCCAAACCTTATCAAAATTAATATCCGTATGGAAACCATAGAACTTTCTAAATGTGAAGCCCATATTATGTGGTGAGTTCATACGAGCATAGAAACCACCCATGCTGATATGTTTATTGGGCTGACCTTTGAGGCTAGCATAGGTAACGGTATCATTCATATCTGCGGAGGTATTGGTAAACATTCCTTTTAAGAAATAGCCATGGGCCCCTTGGAATTGAATTTTATCGTTGCCGATATTAATTTGAGCACCGTCAAATGTATCGTCATAAAAATAACCATTGCCGATGACTTGGTTAAAGCGACCTACTTTTGCAGATACATATTTGCCAAATCGATGATCCACATAAGCGCGGTCGATGTAAGCTGCTCCAGTCGATTCACCTGTATTATCATCGTAAGTATTACCAAATTCAATAGAATCGGTCGTCATACGCACTACCGCATCAGTCTTGTCGTTAATCTTCGCATTGAATTGGACACGTGCACGCATATCAAATTGGGACTTTTTGCTATACTCCCCTTGAGTTCTTATGAAACCATCGTCCGTATCTTTAGTGCCAAGATACCGCAACCGTACATCGCCGGTTACTTTCACATTGCCCACGCGGTCCTCTAAGCGGTTAACGCGAACGCCCAAATTATTCAACTCATTGGAGAATTCATCAGCTAAACGATTAATCATCGCTTGTTGCTCTGCATTCGCGCGGTCTTGATTAGCCATGGCCTTTGCAATCATTTGGGCCATTTCGAAACGGGTAATGTCCTTTTGGCCTTTGAAAGTCCCATCTGGATAGCCATTAATAATGCCCGCACTCGCCAATTGAGACACAGATTGATACGCCCAAGAATCTGGCGTTACATCAGAAAATGGATTAGCGCCGAAGGCAGTCGTTACACCCAACACAGCTGTTGCTGCCAACATAGCAGCCAATTGATGTTTCATAAAAATACCTCTCTACTATAGAAAACTATATATTATACATGCTATAGTCGCATGAATTAATATATAAGTACCCTCATTTTCTCTATATGAAAAACATACAACTATAATATTCTTTTCTAGTATAACAATGAGAGATAAATAATTGATAAGCAGAGAATAAAATATTCATATTATTTTCATTTTTACACAAGCAAAAAAAGGCTGTACTAAAATCTGATAAGCTCACATTTTGATACAGCCTTACTACTATAAAATTTTAACTACTTAATACCAAAAAACTAATGACATAAATCATAAAGTCCATATTTATCTCTCAAATCACGTATTTTATTATATTGTACTTTTAATACATGAGCTGCCTCCACCAAATTGGTAACTTCATATTCAAATACACGCTTAACTGAACCTTCAGTTTTAATATCCCAATCGAAAAACCCTTGAGCAAATTCAGATGCTTTAGGTTTGGGATTTTGCTGATTATATGTTCTCCATTTATTTAAATGTATAATAAATAGAATTTCAAACTCAGGATACGTATATATATAATAAATAGGAATATGACGGAACTCTCTAGGTAACGTAATTGTTTCTTTTAAACTATCTAATATATAAATGAGTGCTGGTGGTTTATCAAAATCATTACGCAGTATTTCCTGTAAGTGTTTAGTACGTTGTTTACGGGTGCGCAATTTTCTTAAATTATCAAAATTACAACTGCTTACATCTAAAGTTAATTTTTCTTCTTCAGATAACCACTTTAAGGCATCCTCTTCATTTCGGCCTTCACAGAAGAAAATAATATAATGATCTATACATATATCTGTTAATGAAGACATATTACACCTATTTAACAGTACCCGCTAACGCCTGCTCTGCTGCTTTCATTGATGCATATTTAGGCACCGTCCCTTTAATTAAATTACCTAAAATAACATTTGATTTGAGTAATTCATTACGTTCAATTTCATCACTGTATTTAACAGCCTCTAATGTTCCATCATTACGTTTACGAGTAATATAAATATTATCTTTTCTTACAAAAGTATCTAATAGTTCGGGGTAGTGAGTTGTAAAAATTAAGCAGGCCCCATAAGGGTTATAATCCCTATTTTCAAATAAAGATAGGATCCATTCTACAAGACGTTTATTAATATGATTTTCTATCTCATCGAATAAAATATACCCTCCTGCTTTCAATACAGATTGGAGAGCGGGGAAAAAGTGCAATGCTTTTACAGTACCAGAGGATAAGATAGATTCTAACTCATCATAGGATACATCATACTCAGAATCACCATCTTTTTTGAATTTCAATTTATATTTATCTTTACTATCTGACTGTTCAATACAACTAATCGCACTATCAAAACACTGTATAATCGATACATCAGGAATTGTAGGACGTATATTCCGAACCGTATTATATTTTTCAAATGAACAAAGTACCTTTGTTGCCTTATCCTTAAACATGCTTGCAATACTCATATCATCAAGTAAAAACTTAGCATCTTCAAAATCAGTACGTTGATTAATAACCTTAGAATGTACAAAATTAAATAGATTCTTTTTAGTCAGTTTAGAGAACGATCGTACTTTCAACATCTCATTTTTATAAACAAAATCATATTCATCATCCATTGTATATCGTTTTATAATTGAAGATGTTAATTCTAAGATTTGTTTATCAATTTCAAACCACATAACAAAAACTATTGGTTTCTCATTTGTACCATCAACACTTCCTATAATTTTCTGAATAATTGGTTTAATATGAGAATCATTCAATCTAGCATCATTAGCTACAATCTGTAACAATATCTGAATAACTTCTAAAATCGTTGTCTTACCGGTCGCATTAAGACCTGTGAAAGCTATTAAATTTTGGGAATAAATAGACGCTCCACTGTCAATCCTATAAGCCCTTTCTATGTTGTCATTATCAGTAAGTAACTGACTTACTTTATCAGTTGCCACTAAATCAATATGTAAATTTTTACCAAATAAATTAGTGTTGTGTATTTCAAATCCTAACAACCGCACTATAACACCTCCTTTTTTAATTATTATATCATATTTATATGATTTAAAACATTTATTTTGTTTAAAATAGGCGCAACATTTTAAATTATAATTATATACAAAATACCTATCATTAATATTTAAATGAACTTTAATAATTTCTGAATCGTCTTATATTGAAAGATATCTCGTATATATAAAGAATGTCTTACTAATCGATCCAATGGAGATGCATATAGAGAATCTCTATAGTGAAGTAATATTGTTTTTAATTCTATTCTTAGATTATTAGATAACATGCCTATCACAATTTTCATATATTCATAGTCAAATACAAAAAGTTTATCACTACTATTTTCAATTAATAATATACTTCTATTCTTTATTAAGTCAGCTAATATTTGTATACCTAGACGATAGTATTTATCCAATACATCTAACGATAACCTTGCTACTTGTAATATTCTAAAATAAATCAACAATTCTTTTGCTCCACATATAGCTTGTTTCCAATTCTCCTTCATATTTTCTAATGATGAATTACTAAATAATGATTGTATTAATGTATCATTAAGTAATAGTTGACCAGTTACATGATATACCCGATTAGTTTCCAATACATGATACATCAATAATTCACACATATAAGGGGCTTTCTTCAACTGTAATCTAGAGCAAATGGCTTGATACAATCGCTCTATCTTCTCTTTAATTTCATCTTGAGATAAACTATCTCCTGACAAGCTATGTGTTACTAAATTTTGATTCTGCAATCGTATATTATCATTATACTTAGTGATTAAACTGTTTAAATACTGAGTTAATGAATAAAAAGCAATACTCGCTGTAACAAAATCAGTAGAACATAATAAAGTGTCGATATGACTATTTCTATACTTAATAATATGATGGAACACTAACCAGTATGTATTATCTTTTTCTAATAAGTTAATATACTTATCCTTATCTATATCATGCAATATATCAACAAGAATAAATAGAAATTTATAACTATATTCTAAATGATGGCATTCCACATATTGCCTATCAATTGTATGATTTATAAACTTATGAGAATGGTCAGCAATACAAGGCTTTATTTTGTGATTTTTACTTGATAATAATCGAACTAGCCCACCATATAATTTCCCCTTTAAATTATATTGATCTATAAAGTTTCTTACTACAACCTCATCATTAGGATATATAACGAGCCATACCATTAACATAGATACAATATCCAAGGGTGACTGAATTTTCTCAATATTCCCACGAAACATATCTAGTTCTCGTTGCCAATAATCTTTATATAAGTCAAATACATTTGAATTTATTCCATTAAATAAATCATATAAAGCACTTAAAGTATCATATTTAACATGTACATTTAATTCACTCATAACAGCTTTGCCTCCCCATCCATATGAGGTTGTACCGCATTATTCATTATACTTTCATATAGTGATTTAGCTGTAATACCTGTATATTGATGAATACAATGAAAATTTTCACCTAACGAATTAAATGATGTCCCTACAACAAGACATTGTACATCTTTATCTGTCCTCGTAAATATAAATCGATCGTGAATCGGTATTTTAGTTTCAATACAACATATACCTAAACTATTATTATGATTCCGATAGTAATTTGTTACTTCTCGATGTAAAGGAATATTTCTTAATAACTCATCTGCTGTGAAAGCTCGATTAATCCCATTTTTTCGAGTTACATAGAAAACAATAGTCTTCGATTTTGCCGACATATTAGCTAAAATAGCAAGCCATTCAAAAATCTTATCCTTATCCTTATCATCCCGATAATCGGTAAAATAACTATCACAAATGACAATCTCATCAGCAGCACTATTCAATTGTCTAATTATATAATCTTTTTCAATTTGTATATCTTCATCACTTCCACAGTACAATATTTTATTTACACCATCCGCATACAAAGCCACATTATCAACAATCTGTTTATTGTATGCCCTTAACAACTTCGGCTCAATCTTCTTTCCTACTGTAAAAGTTTCTTTTTCACTAGATTGTTGAATGATTGTTTTCCCTAATCGTTTAAAAGATAGTTCCACAGGTTCGCGCTGTATATCAATCGCCATATGTAATAAACGCATAATAGAATTATCAATAGATTTATATATTAATTTCCCTACACGATATACAAATATATCAAAACTTTGCCATAGATGTTTAGAACTAACATTAATACACGTCTCCGTTCTCCCAACATTAACAATAGCCGTATCAACAATGTACTCAGTATCACCTAAATCATCATAACTTTTAAAATGTACAATAAGCGTAGAATCTATAGGAAGATTTGTAAGCGTAAGACCATCAACCCCATCTACTTCATTTCCCCTTTCTTCTACAAGAGTAGGCTCAAAGATAAAAATATCTCCTAAATGTAATGGATATTTTTTAAATTGTAAACCACAATATGTGTTAATAAAATCAAATAATTCTACCAATACGTTAGCATCATTAGATGTAAACGCATCGCTATATAACAAAAATGATGGTTTATTAGCTACTATATAATGACTACAATGTGCTGATGCCATATCTCCATAAGGATTCAAATCCTCTCCAGTAGATAACACCCCCTGTATAGATGCCAATGAACTCACCTTATTAAGCACAACATCACTATCTACGTTTTGTTCTATAAATTCTAACAGTTTACCATCTAGAGTAGTGCATTCCTTATGATTAATGGTATCAACATCATCAAACCCTTTATGGTATACACAAACAATATCTTCTCCATCAAAAACAATCCGATTTTCAATCATATAAAAACCCTCCTAATATATAAAAACGTATCAACAAAACACTTATTAATACGTTTCAATAAAGAGATAATAAAATCCTGCTTAAATATGTGATTGTATTTGATAAATTGTAAAATATATTGCGACAAATAAAAAGGCTCATATTGGAGATCTCGTGTAAAATGTAAATAACGGTTCTATAATAAATGTTGGGGTGACACCACTACGGTGTCACTTCCAACATTATTTTTTTGCAAAAAAATAAGCATACAAGACTCACATACTTTACAATAAAAGTGTCAAAGTCCTAAAGAAAGGATGTGAGCTTATATGCCTACTACTGATTATACTGAATTTTTACATAATGTAAAACAAGAGTTTATTACAAACAGCTACGAATTGGACGGAACATTTATTTTTGACATAGAATTACCAGTAATACCACATATTTGCCCAAAATGCGGAGAAACTACAGAGCGTATTAAAGATTACCGCATACGTACGGTAAAATTTGGAAAAGTACAACGAGGACCATTAATTGGAAAATACAGACAACGTCGATATATTTGCCCTCATTGTAAGCACTCTTTTGCCGAGAACAATCCATTTGTGCGAAAACATATGCAACTAAGTGTAACTAATATTAGGATGCTATTTGATAAACTTACTGAAACTTTGACCTATACTGCTATTGCTAAAGAGTGTGATACTTCTATTACTACAGTATTACGCTATTGCTCTATGATTACTCTACCTAAGCCTAAAACATTACCTACTGTGATTGGTATTGATGAATTCAAAGGAAACGCAGAAGGACATCAATACCAAGTCAATTTAACCAATCCAGATACACATGAAATATTAGACATTTTACCGAAACGTGATACGCAAGCATTAATCCGCTATTTTGCATCATTTAAACATAAAGATCGAGTACAAGTTAAGTTTATTGTAATGGATATGTCCATACAGTTTAAACGCATCATGGATGCGCTATTTCCACATGCACACATTATCTGTGATAGATACCATGTGTGTCGACTTGTGGATTGGGCGGTAGAGCGAGTTAGAAAGCGTGAGCAACATAAACTGGCTGCTTATTCACGTATGTTAAAACAGAATCGACGTGTGCTAATGAAACATCCAGATCATTTAACGGAAGCTGAACACATTAAGCTCTGTGAAATACTTCGAATTTCTGAAGATATACGGAAAGCATATGCTTTAAAACTATCTTTTAGAAAAATCTTTTCAACCTATGGTAAACAAGGAATAGCTGCACATTTAACCCATTGGTTAGAATTAGTGAAAGCATCTGGTTTGAAAGAATTTAATAACTTCTTTACATCATTTCCTGCATGGATGACTCAATTAACTAATGCATTCTTACTTCCATATTCTAATGGATACACAGAAGGAACTAATAACAAAATTAAGGTATTAAAACGAATAATCTATGGACTTCGCCACTTTAGTAGATTTAGAGTACGTATTCTACTTTTGAGCAAAAAGAATGGCACCAACCATACATATGATTGGTGCCAAACAAGACTCGTAGGGTGAACACCCCAACATTTGACAGAGAGCCTAAATAACCACAAATACATTACACGGAAGTCTCTAATATGAGCTATATACATCTTGGGTTATAGTACAAAATTGGAATACGGTTTGGTATACCCAAGAATCAGGAGTTACTCACCTGTTTCAATAAGTCTTCCCATTGTCCCCAAATGGATTCAGGGCTGAATTGTTTCATACGATTACGTCCGGCTTGGCCCATGGTAACGCGAAGGTTTTGATCTTGCATCAATCGTTCCAAGGCCTCCGTCAATGGTGTTACCCCATCATCACATAAGATGCCTGTTTCCCCATCGATGATAAGTTCATTAACAGCAGAGCAGGATTTATAGCCAATTGCTGGCAAGCCCATACTCATCGCTTCACCCAGTGAAAGCCCAAATCCTTCATAGGCGCTTGGGAAAACAAATATATCTGCCGTAACGAGTACACTTGGTACATCGGTTGTCGTCCCCATAAAATGAACACGGTCTCCAAGTCCCGCCTTGGCTACGATCATATCCAATTCTTTCTTGTAAATCTTGCGGTCCTCTTGGCCCCATAACTCGATATCCCAGTTTGGATACTTCCCGGCCAATGGTGCAAAGGCCTCAATCAATAAATGTGGTCGTTTATGATTCTTATCGAGTCGCGCTACAAATACGATTTTATAACGATCTTTCACCTGTGAAAGATCCGCCTGCTCTGCATATTGTGGAATGGCATTACCAATTACAACAGTCTTAGCCTCTGGCAAGTGATTTTTAATATGAGATTCAAAGGATGGCAATAATACTTGATTCACCGTACTCTTTGCAACCGCTTCAACCTCCTCTACAGGATAAGTATTAAAATAATCCTCAGGGTCGCCGTGGCTCATGGTGATAACAGGAATATTTGTTTTCAAATCTAGCAATAACGCCTTTGATGCTGCTGGTTGGTACGACACGATTACGTCCGGCTTAGTTCGATCTAATACAGACTGAAGATGACCTAGTAGATATTTTTTGGTAAACTCATTATTCACACCACGCGCTTTACGCTTATCAAAGGCGCGCAAAATCTCCCGTTTTGCCTTATACCAAAGAGGAATAGAATGACTTTCACCCTCATAATGACATAAATCATAGGCCTCGATACCCGCATCAAGAGGATAATAAAATTCCCCCGTTTGCACATCACTATACACGAGACTCACCTCGTGGCCACGGCGCTGCATCTCATTGGCAAACGCAGCCGTCACCTTAGCAAGACCACCCGTATCGCCTACCATCTTTGTTAAATTTGCTAATAAAATACGCATTACACTCACCTTTTATTGCTTCTGTCTTCTTCTGTCTTCCTACTGTCTTCTTCTGTCTTCACTAGTAAATACTATATATAGATTACCAATCATAATAAAATACCAAATACAGTATTTAGATAATGTAGAATGAATTTTTCTGTCTTCTTCTATCTTCCTTCTGTCTTTTTCTGTCTCTTTCTGTCTTCTTCTGTCTTCTTCTGTCTTCTTTTTTAATATTCTAGCATACTTCTATCATAAATTTAATTTATAATACTGTCGTTTATCTCTTGGACTTGACCTAATCCCATTTCAGTTCCACCAAAACGAACAAATTTCAAACGTACTTGTGGTAAAAATCGACTAGGATCTTTACCGAATAATAAAATTCCTGCTTTAGTTATATATCCATCACAATACAGATTTCTAGCTTTTAATAACTCTCGTGGCTTTTTTCTTGCACTCTTTCTTTTCTAAATATTGACTTTCTGGCGTAGAACAAAGATATTCAAGAGAATATTTCAAATACAACCCTCCATTTACTTTGATATTTCTAATAATAAAAGAACATTTGTTTCTTATAGTATATCAAAATATAAAGCTTTTAGCGTTACATAATATTCTAAAAAAATCTCTTATCACTTTACTAATTCAAGTGATAAGAGATTACTTAAAATAAATTATAAGGTTAAATAACTAATTATCCTTTTGGTGGATGTGGATCTTTTCCATGACTATCTTTTTGTGCTATTCTACCATCTTTATTGTGAATAATTAATTCACTGCCTTGATTTTGACTAATTTTTCGCTCTCATAAGAAACATCTATTTTACTATTACTAATACATTTAAATTCATTAATAATCGAATTAATTAAACTAGCAATATTAGTACTTATGTTATAAATACCTGTGATGCTATTTTCTAATCCTAATATATTAGCTTCTACAACGTCATCTACATAAATAAAATCCCTTGTCTAGTCACCATCACCATATACAGTTATAGGTAACCCATTAGCAATAGTCTTAGCAAATATACTAATAACACCTCGTGACTTATTTCCCTCATAATTATTTAACATTACTAATGACTGGCTTTTCTGAAAGCATATCTATTGGTTCTTTTCGTTGATTAGTAACCGTTATTTCCATTTCTTTTGATACTACATCATATGAACAATGTTCTTCTACATATTTTGAGGAACATTTACCCATTTTATTCCGTAAATCAATATCATCAAATAATCTAGATATTTTTTCTACATAAGCATCCACATCTTTAACAGGTACTCTATACCCTGTCACATCATCAAAGATGAGATCATTATTCCCACCAATATCAGAACATACGGTAGCCAAACCACTACTCATAGCTTCTAATAAAGATGTAGGTAATCCTTCATGCTCAGATGGAAAAATATATACATCAGACAGTCTATGGTATGGTGTAACATCATCAACTTCACCCACCACAATAATCGAATTATTACATTGCTCACTTACTCTTCGAGCCTCATCTAATAATGTATTATCACCACCACCAACTATATAGAATTTACTATCTGGATAGTGTTCATATATTTGTTTCCAAACCTCTAAAGCTATAAGAATTCCTTTATTTGGTGCTACACGAGCACAAAATAATAAATTAGGAATAACGCTATCTAAGCCTACTTGTTGTTTTGCTATACATCTATCCTCATAGGAAACAAAAGAATATTTCTTTATATCGATACCATGTGGAATAACCGATATTTTATCTGGACTAATATGAGCATCTTTAATAAAACTTTCTTTAATTTCATGTGTTGTAGCAATATAATTATCACAAGATGCAAATAATTTTTCTCTAAATGATTGCTTGTTATTAAATACTTCAGCTTTACCCGTTAAAGCTAATGTAACAGGCTTACCTGTCAATTTAGCATATAATATAGCCCACACAGCAAATTTAGGCCTACCTATAATATAAAATACATCAGTCTTGCGGTGCGTAGTCAATAATCGTAAAAAAACTTCAAACCATCGAATTGACCCATGTAAGCGTATTAAATCAATCCCACCATCATATACTTCACGAACTTTTGTAAACCAATATTTCTTTTTGGTCATAATAGTCACATGGTGGCCTAAACGAATTAATTCTTTAGCATGATTCAACCCATGTCTCTCTCCGCCACTTTGATTTGGCATCCCCGATTTATCAAATTTTTTCCCTATCGCAAAATCTTTTATTAATAAGACTATATTCATAATACTCCTATTATTTCCCCTTAATACTAACTGTTAGTTCTCATATATCTTTTCAAAACTAAGTCTAATTTATGTGCCAATTCGTGATAATCAAAAGTACTTCTAGCGTAAATTTGACTTTCATTACAATTAATTAATAAATCATCATTCTTCATCGACTTACTTAACTGCTGTGCAAGCTCATCAGCATTACCATTTTCTACAATAATACCATAAGTCCCCATATTTGTTGTATCCACTGCAAAATCACTATAATTAGTAATTATTGGGTAAGCACCAAAATACATGGCTTCTAAAGTAGATATACAAGTGCTTTCACTACGACTAGTCATACATATAATTTTAGCTTTTCTCCCATAAATATATAATTCATTACGATCTGTAACAGAACCAACCATAATAATCGAATCAGCTATATTAGGATGGGATACCTTAAACTGATGTACCTCATCAATAAATTCTTGAGTAGATGGACCAATTAATAAAAATTTCCACTGTCTCACTAATGATTCTGGTAGCTTTTCTATAGCTTTTAATAATAACGGGCTATTTTTCTCCGGAGTACCTAAACGCCCTATTGTTACAATACTATTTTCCTTTGGTAATACATCAATACTATCAATATCTATATCAATAAGCGAAACCCCATTAGGTAAGTATTCTATACGATTTTTAAACACAGCTGTCTTTTTTAATTCTTCATAATACGACTTAGTTTCTACAGTAAATACATCTACATATGCACTTTTAAGTCTTTCAAACCAATTTTTAAGATTTTGGAATAGACCATTATTACAAAAATGATTAAAGCCACCAATCCCCATATCTAACTTTATATATACAACCACATTCGGATTATATTTCTTACAAAGTCTTGCTAATTTCCAAGCTGTGCTACCATAATGGAATAACATGATAGCATCATATTCTTGAATATGTTCTTTGATAAATTGTTTTGCTAACGATACCTGTTTTTTATAATCTAAATCATCAGTCTCCCCAAGACAAACTGGTGTTACATATTTTAAAAAAGTTTGATTCCACTTAGTTTCTTCTGGTCTAGTTTTATAAAAAACATAGGTTGACTCCCAATTAAAATCTTTAGCCAAAGTGTATAAAAACATACCACAATCTTGAAATGCTCGTGCAGGTGTATCTGATGCATTAAATCGAATATGGCATATTTTTTTCTTTTTCTCAAACCCCATATATAACCCCTATACTAATAATTATTCTAATTATTATTAATTCGATATCATAGTTTCTGGATGTCTCACTATCCAAGCCGTCAACTCTACATATGCTTGTTTTAAATCATTAAAATCATAACGTTCTGTTTCTACAATTGGCTTCTCTTGTTTCCCTAAATCACGCCAATGTAAGTTTTGTGCTATACCACTTCCATAAAATCCAATTTCAGAATTCGTCATCCAATGATATGGTGTTACGATCTGTTTTTGTTCTGCAAATATAGATGGCATCAATGAATAATATTCATAACCATGTGGTGCAATTAATTCAAATATAGTTGGCATTATTTGCATATGATTACCAATACTATTAGCATTCACCCACGAATTATCTATATCTTTATGGTATATACCAAAATATGTACAAAAATGTTCCCTAATTGTTTCATTTCGATAGGTAAGTAATGAATCTGCTATATTACAAGGATGATCGCCAGTCACAATAATAAGACTATCTTCAAATTTAGATTTTAAAGTATCTACAAACGTAAATAAAGCCTGCTCTGCATACCAATATGTTCCTAAACTAGCCACTTTGGCTTTATTTTTTCGTACTGTTTCTGGAATATCTCCTAATACATTATCCGCATTCCAACCATATTGTTCTATAGGAATCGTCGAAGGTGAGTGATTCGATGTTGTATAAATAAAATGCATAGTTGGTTCATCATCATTATTTATACGTTTCTCTATCTCATCTAAGAATAGATGATCATATACGCCTAACCATGTAGCAGGTGCATTTTTATCACAGATATCCGGTCCACTTATACATTCATCAAATCCCATTGCCGGAGCAAATAATCCTAAACTAGCCCAAGATACATTACCACCATACCAGAGTTTTGTCTTATATCCCAGTTGTTTCATCTGCCTTGGTAATGATGTAATTAATGATTTTTCCCAAAATTGTGTTTTTTCATTAATTTCTAAATTTGAATCATAAATACCAGATATGAGACTCGTAATAGATGGTTGAGAAATCATACCAGCAGGCAAGAAATTATTAATAGAAATTGTATGCTTATTCTGTTGGAACTTCTTAGAGGCATCAGCTACATGATATTCTGAATATATATCATCAACAACAGACTGTGATAAACTTTCACCTACAAGAATGAATATATGTTTAGGCTTAGCAATCCGCGCTCCACTTGCCTTTCTTTTCAACAATTCTAAAGGATTCATTCTAATGTCCATAGATTCAAATCCAGGAATAATCTTTAAGTTTTGTAAAGCTGTTTCATCATCATGTTGTAATACTTCATTTACATCATGCTTATACACGAGTTCTAAAGCTATTAAATCATCAATGACAGCCTTAGCTAAAAATGCATCATTTTTTACGATAGATGGAATAAAATCCCATTCTGGTTTATTACGATGCTTAAAAGTTCCACCATAACGAAGCCAATAAAAGAGAGCAATTACACCCAATACAGTAACTATAGTACTAACTACTTGCCATACAAATGAAATCATAGGAACAATCCATACAGGAGTTGTAAGCGTACCGTATATACCAAAACCAACTAAAGCTACAAACGGTATAAACCCGAGTAAAATCAGAGTACCATGGTTCTCATTAAAGAATATGTCCAATAAATTCTTTTTGTCCGCATTACCTCCAAGGCGTACAAGATCATTATAGGTATCATTAAAATGATAATAAAAAATCAATTTTCCCATAAAGGTGGCATAAAGTACCATCATGTATATAGTTAATAGTACAGTTCTTACCATATCACCAACTGCAAAATAAGAAGGTATAAATGCACCAGGTAAAGAAACTAATATAAAGGATAACAATAAGACATATGCATGATAATCAAGCCCCCACCAAAAACCATAAGTAAAAGTCTTTACTAGCTTATTCTTATCATCTTTCCAACTATAAGAAGGACCATATATTTTTATAAATAAAAATCTAAATATAACACTGATTATAGGTGCCCAAATAAAAATTTTTAAATCTTGTTGTAAGCCTGATAATAGTGCTTCTAACATATATAGTCTCCTTAATTATTACTATAATGATGTTAATACATTTAATGCAAATACTCTTTTAGATTATCTTTAATTTGTTCTTTATATTTATCAAGTAATTCATATCTCTTCCGATACTGACTACGTTTTTGAGATTTAATCTCTTCAATCGGTTTTCTGTATTCTTCCAATGGTATTTTAAAGAATCGTGGATCTTGTGTAACTGTACCGCCAATGTCTTCCCACAATGGATCGAGTTCAGCTACCTTTGCCTTATGTCCGCGCACCATGTGTGTGTTGGCATAGAAACCTTCATCAGATACAGCGTACATGGATTGAACCTTACAGTATTTTGCGAGTTCCCGAATCAAAAATACAATAAAGTTTTTTGGGCGATAGCCAAACATTTTTTTCGTAATGTGTTTTGCATTTTCTAACCCATCTTTATACCCTTGGATGGTGCCAATCCACAATGCTGGTTCCCCTGCTATACCTTTGCCGAGACGTATGTTTGCATGGTATACGCCTTGATTCCCTAGTTGTAACAGAATGGTAAATAAACCTTCTTTACGTTGACCGGTCATAAAGTTAAGATGTGCCGTCATGTTTAAGTCAGCATCTTTCCATAGTAGAATGCCTTGTTTTAATCCTTCTGGTTTTAGTTCATCCGGATTATATAACATTTCGATGGCCTCAGGCGTAAATACATCTTCTAAAGCTGTAAAGTGATTCTTTACCGCATCAATGCGTTCACGCAAGGTAGATTCTTTAAACAAGAATATACGGCTCATCAACTCATAGAGACCTTCTTGTTTATCTAAAATATGTTGATCTGGTGCGTAGCTTTCAAAAAAAGACTTATATTCCATCATCTCTTGCTTGTGGCCTACAGTTCGCAAGAAATGCAATATTACACGACGTGTTTCACGCCACGATTTTTTCCCATAAATAGCTCGACCATTAGCCCATTGGTCCTTTATATATTGAAACATACACTCTCCTTACTTATTCTATACATTAATAATCGAATCCATCATCCGTTTATGTCCAAAGTCTTCATTGGCTTGTACCAAATCTGCCTCATATATGTCTGGATGTTCAATCATTTTGTTTACGAATTGTTCTAATCCAGCGCGAATCGTATCCACCGAGGATATATCTAAGCTTTCACCAACATGATAGTCGCGAAGGACCTCAGGATTGATTTCAGGCGATACCAAGGCCGGTTTATAGAACCCAATAGCCGTATAAAGCATGGCGCTCCAGTGATAGCGATACCGCTCGGCACCGTATGGCATCAAGATGGCATCTACGTCTAGTAAAGCCTTATCCCAATCGGAACCGATAAGGTTCGCATGTAGAAATGAAAGCCCTGGCACGTCCTTGTATTCGTCAGCGATGGCATCGAATAGTTCGCCGTCCTCAGGTTTTGCCGTTGCCCCTTGTACCAAGAGTTCTACAGGACCTGTAAATGTAGCTGTTTTGAAAGCATCCAATAGAGGAATAATATTTTTTTCCTTGCGAAATTGACCGAAAAATCCAAGACGCAGCGGCGTATGTGTAGAGAAGGTTGGTGTTTCACCTGTAGATGGTGTAAACACAGGAGGCAAGATAGGGCGTACGCGCGGTAGATCACTGCGCAGCATATCATCGCGCAAAGTGATAACATCTAGGTAAATATTCGGATATCGATTAGCTCGTTCCGCTTGTTTCAAGAATCGTACGTTTTCACCCTTGCCAATGCCATGGAAAATAAAGTGAACTGGTACCTTTGCATGTTTTAAAGGCGTATCCAATAGTGCTTTTATATAGCGATATGTTGAGGTAGGAATGATCAAAGCATCACAATTATATTCCTCTAATTTCTTAGCAGCGGAAGTAAACCATGCGCGGCGGCGGCGTTCGCGTAATATAGATAAGAACGGCTTTTTCCATTTCGATGCACCTGCATAGGTCACTACCTCTCCGCCCTCAAGATAGATAACGTCAACGCCATAATCAACCTTAAAGGTAAAATTCTCCGGCACCATCAATACCGGTTCATGACCTTGACGTTTTAATTCATTGATGATCATGCGGTCAAATTCTACCTCATGACCAGCGGGCATAATGATGCTTTCCAAAATGGCTACGCGCATTGTGGTCCTTCCTTTCTCTACTAACACTCATCTGTTATCTAGAATCTATTATCTAGATCTGTTATAGTTTCCCATTGGATTTCAATAAATAATATAGCTTTACGTACTTAATCATGGTATAGAAATAATGGTTCACGGAAAGGATAAATCCCATTTTTCCATCTAAAAAACCTCTATCCAAAATGTACACCTTGAAAAAAGCCCAGCTTGGACGGATAAGAATATCCTTTACAAAGGAACAGGATTTTCCATTTTCCTTATATTTCTTAGCCGCCAATGTCGTATAATTATTGAATTTATTAAAATACTGATGCCAATTATCGTAAGTATAATGATACATTTTGCCATGTAATTTAGCCTCAGGATAGGTGTTGGATATAGTTTCGTGTACAAATCCTTCTATATTCGTACCCTCTTTTGGCATAAATCGCAACACGTAATCAGGACGCAACACACCATGAGTAGCCTTATTGTGATGGAACACATTAGACCGTTCAATCCAGTATGCTTTTTTCTCATTCTTAGCCAGTACATCTTGTACTTCTCGTTGTAATTCTGGCGAAATGCGTTCATCCGCATCGAGGAAAAAAATCCATTCGGACCGAGCCTCTTCGACAGCAAAACGTCGTTGTTGAGACCAATCGCCATTCATAGCGTGATGTACGACGCGGGCCCCCATGGATTCAGCAATCTCTACCGTTTTATCCGTGCTGCCGTCATCGATAAGAAGTACCTCATCAGCAAATTGTGCAGATACGATACAGTCTTTCATATGTTGTTCTTCATTTTTAGCCAAAATAATGACCGTTACTGTTGCCATGTATGTCTCCCCTATTGGATACTATCCCCATGTTTTAACCGCCAAGCCGTTAATTCTCGCATGGTTTTCATATACTTAGCATAATCTTGCGGCATTTTCTCATCTTCTAAGTATATACCGGTCTTATCCATCCACAAACGGTGATTAAATACGAACGGCCCTTGATTAAATAGACTCGGTACCATAGCCTCATAGGTTTGTCCTGTACGTCCTACAAGTTCAGCTAATGTTGGAATGATTTGAATACTCATACCAAATGCATCTTGTGAAAGCCATTCTTTTTTGATGCCTTGTCCATAGAAAATAATCGGAATCGTGGATGCTACCTTAGGACCTTCCTCATGAGCAAAGGTAAAGCGTTCGCTGTGATCACCGGTGATAACAAATAATGAAGTTGGATCAGATTGTTCCTCTTTGCTAATAAATTCACCCATCACATGGTCTGCATACCATATGTGGCCCATTTCGTTAATTTGCTTATCCGTATTGGCAATGGAATCTGGCAAGTTCTTACGAACTTTATCCGCATCATAGCCTTCCTTCGCCACATTCACACTATATGGAGGATGATTCGACGTAGTCATGATGACATTGATAATCTTTTCGCCACGATGTTTGTCCATGTATGCACTGATAGCCTTGAACATATCTCCATCGGCTACGCCCCAAGCATTTGTTTCGTTGCTCGGCATTTCAGATGCATCGTGGAATTCATCAAAACCTTGTTCTAATGCAAAGTTCTTAACATTTTGCCAAGTACTAAAACCGCCATACCAAAATACGGTCTTATAACCTAGTTTTTTCATAACCGGTCCAATACCGAGGCCATACGGTTCTTGTAACATACCTACGCTATAATTTGGATACATTCCCGTATCCGGCATGCCCGTTAATAAACCAATAATGGCAGGCATCGTACCTGTTCCTTGAGCTAAGGCCATTTGCGTACCCATCGCCTGTGGACTAGCCGCGTACTTACGACCTTGCTCTACAAGATAAGCACCAGGTTCGTTGAATTCAGCAAGGAATGGCCATAAACCATAAGATTCCCCTAGAATGATATTAATAGATTGCGGTTGTTGTTGTAATCGCTCTGTTGTTATCGTTTTTGTGAAAGCTTCATCAAATCGTGTACTGCTAGGATTACCGCCAATGGCCTGTATTTTTTCATGTAACTCAGCAGGCGTTAAATGAATATCCTCTAATTCTGAAGTCCGTTTAGCAATGGATTTCACACGGTATAATGCTTGTGCATCGTCCAAAATCGTTTCATTTAACAGATTAGAATTAAGTCGAGCTGCGCTTTCCCAGCTAATGGAATTCGTGTACCCAAAAGCCCCACCAAAGCGGAAAAATACGAATAGTACACCAAATCCAACAAAACTGAGGATTCCCGTAATCCATTTACTATGCTTAGTGCTAGGCGTCCATTGAATGGTTTTCGTATTGAGGACTTTCACCAACAGCCAAGTCAAACCAATGCTCAGCGCAATACCACCAATTAAAAATGGAATAGCATGGTATTCATTGATACCCGTATTGATAATGGCATGAATATCGTCATGTTTGCCATTGATAAGCATCGCATTATACGAAGAATTGAATATCGTATAAAACGGGATACGCCCCATAAAGAGCAATGTAAAGAAGATGGTAACAAATCCATACCAAACCTTGCGCACACCTTGGGCCTTCCATTTCGGCCACACTATAGATGGCAATGTAGCAAATAGCAAACTTACAAGGACAATCGATCCAACGGTCTTCAAACTCAACCGAAAACCAAGCCATAAAGACATTAAAATACTGTCCATTGTAGTCGTATCTAATTGAGATTGAAATATAATTAAAAATACGATTCTAAAAAGCGTAAACAAGATAGAAAAGAACAAAAATGCTTTTAATTCCTGTTGAATGCCTTTTATCCAGTTCAACCAACGATTCATACCATTCCCCAACTTTATATACTATATTTCCTACACCGCGGCCCCTTGCACCGCTTGCATTTTCCACAGCCCTTATCCGTAGTTTTCTGTCCGTGGTCATCTATGAAATCTACGGTTAGTCCTTTTTTGTGGACTTTTGAGACTCCTTCTTCAAGGCTTTTTCTAATTTTTTAGCCTTTTTATCCTTCTTAGCATCCTTGTCTTTTTTAGCTTTTTTAGAATCCTTATCCTTCTTGCTCTTTTTAGACTCTTTGTCCTTCTTGGACTTCTTAGATTCCTTTACAAGTTCGAATTCTTTCTTAGACTGCTTGTCTTTCTTGTCCTTTTTTTTATCTTTGTCTTTCTTTTTCTTATCTTTTTTATTCTTTTTACCTGAAAGCTTCGCCCATTCTTCTTCTACGCGTTTCAGTTGTTTTTTGATAAGCTTGTCGATTTCCTTTTGTTGTTTAGTTTTATCCTTATCGCCCGAGGATTGTTTGGAATACAACAAGGAATTTACCATATCATAAGGATCTAAGGATGTATGAATATCTCTGTCTAATAGGCTTTCATCATCAAAATCTTCGAGGTCATGATCTACATCGTGTAACTTAACTTGCTCCATCGCATAATCTAAGTTGTCTTGATTCGACGCACCATAGCCCATCGGTTTATCAAAGGAAAGAACATCGCCAAATAAATCGCGTTCCAAGCTTTCATAAGAATTAAGCATGCTCATGCGATCCTGAACGGCCTCAATTTGATTCCACAATTCCATCAAATTCGCCGTATACTGCATGCGTTCCTTAACCTCTAAATAGGCTTGGTGAATAACAAACAGTTCTTTTTCATTAAGACCTTCTTCTGCGCCGATTTCTTCAATCATTTGCTGAATCTCTTGATCGCGATTATAACGCTCTACTAAGGCACTGCGAATTTCTTCAATAAGACTTGCTGACACGCGTTCCATACGTTCCTCCTTTATGGTATATACTCAGCCCTAATCACTACGATTAATCATTACGAATCAATACATACCATGGTGAATAGAAAAAATAAATTTTTATACTCTCTAATCTATTATTATATCAGAAAATATGCGGATTTTCTGAAGATAATAGAAAAAGATATCCCCTGAAGGATATCTTTTTAGTAACTTATAGGATTTATTTTTTATTAATTTCTTTTATATGCATCCATACTGTATCTATAGATGATTGTTCATCATTACCTGTTAAATCATAAAAATCCTCTTCATCCGCTATAGCTTTATTATACTCAATTCTCTTTTTATCAAATTCAGCATAAATTAAAGACACTTTTTCCCTCATTACTTCATTAGATATTGAACCATTATTTACTAAAATCGATAGCTCATTATCGCTCAATAATTTATCTATACTATTTTTCCAAAAATCAAGAGTCAAAGTTTTCTTTAATGAAACTCTTAATTCTGCAATTTCTAGAAAAGCTGTAACTAGTCGATTTAATATACTAAGTTCATCTTCTAGTAAATAATTTTTGGCTATATATATATCATTTTTACGGACTATCTCACCACTCCAGCTAGTCAATGCCACATTTGGTTTAGTAGAATCAGCCCTTGATAAAATTAACTCTGCAGCTGTATTGCCCGTTACTGCATATAATAATTTATTTTGAACCTCTGCAAAAAAGTAATTTGTTGCTTGCACTTTACTATCATAATCAATTGATAATCTAAATAAATCTCTTATTTTTTGATAAAAACGTTTTTCACTAGCACGAATATCTCTAATTTGTTCTAGTAACTCATCGAAGTAATCAGGTCTTCCGTCTGGATTTTTTAATCTTTTATCATCAATAACAAATCCTTTTTTCAAATATTCTTGTAATGTAGTATTAGCCCAATTTCTAAACTGAACTCCTCTATTTGATCTAACCCTAAAAGCAACTGCTAAAATAGCTTCTAAATTATAAAATGCGTTTTTGTAATTCTTATTATCTCGTGCAGTTATAAAATAATACTTTACAACTGAATTAATATCTAATTCACCATCTTTAAAGCAGTTTTTTAGGTGTCTTCCAATATTTTGTTTCGTAGTATTAAATAGTTCAGCAATTTGATTCTGATTAAGCCAAATATCACCATCTATTTCATATAACTCAATTTGCGTTAAACCATCTTGTGTCTTATACATAATAAATTTATCTGTATTAAACTTTTCTAAATTATCCAACACTACACCTCCAATACTACTTTACTCTATACTCACATACTATCATTAGCCAATATTAAGGTCAATTTACTAAAACACATTCACCCTATACACCAATATTCGTTCTTTGTCATCAGTTTCTTGAAATAAATCTCCGCACTGTATGGGTTGTTCTGCTTCGAGGCGCACGTGGTTATTTAGGAAATTCTCTACTTCTTCGTTAACATAATAGAAGAATAGTAGAATTTCTCTTGGATGATGATATAAAGAATCAAAGATATTACCTAGTACGCGTTTAATGGTATGAAGTGCAAAGGGATTAAAAAAAAAGCATCGATCTGCATTGTCTGGCAATGTATAGGTAGCTGCATCGCCAAGGACAAAGGATACGCGGTTCTTGGCAGCTGGACTTTCACCATTTACGATGGCACGTTCATACAAACGTTCATCGTATTCGATACCAATGGAATGGCACCGCGTCTGATTAGCCATAAATATGCTAACGCGCCCCTTGCCACTGCCGTAATCGATGAGGATATTTTGTTTCGTAATATAACCACTATTTGTGAGGCGCTCAAGAACGCAATAATCCGTCGGCTCATATGGATGATGCTCTGCATCCGAATGGCTATCATCACGGCCTGTGGTTTTGATTTGTAATACTTGTTCCCATTCCTGTTCACTTGTCATCGTAATATATCCCCTATCACTATATACATGTACATTATGTTCTTATCAATCATTGTATACATAGATAGCATCATTTACAAACATTAGATAATCATGTAATATAATATATGACAAAGGAAATTAATGTATGGCATATTTTCTGTGCTAGTTACTGACGAAAATATCTATCTAGCCACTTGCAGATGTAGTGACAGGTTACACCTGCTACGATTGATACAATTAAAGAAATCAATACGTCAAACAAAAGAGGAGGGTGGCAGCCCTCCTCTTTTTGTGCTATTTACCATATATGATTCTAATATGATATACTAAAGAGTAATATTTCAATTTTCTCATATGCAGAATTGTATCTCAAAAAAGGAGTATTTACTTACATGGACAGTGATCTGACCTTAGATTTTATAATTATCGTCATTTTAATCATCGCGAACGGCATTTTTTCTATGACCGAGCTCGCCATCGTCAATGCCAAGAAGCGCCGCCTTGAGGAGATGGCCGAGTCTGGCAATGAGCGCGCCAAGAAGGCCTTTGAGTTGGCGGAGAATCCTAACGAGATGTTCTCTACCATCCAAATCGGTATCACTCTCGTCGGCATTTTGACTGGTTTATATTCTGGTGCTACCTTTTCCGCACCATTAGCTGACGTATTGGTGAAAGCCTTCCCTAGTATCGCTCCTTATGTGGCTTCTATCAGTTCCTTCTTGATTGTTGCCATCATCACCTATTTGTCGCTTGTCATCGGTGAATTGGTGCCAAAACGCCTAGCCATCAACAGTCCTGAAGCGATTGCCGTTGTTGTTTCCAAGCCAATTTACTGGCTTTCACAAGCGTTAAAACCAATCGTACTATTCCTCGGCGTATCCACAGATTTTCTATTGAAAATATTGGGCGTCACTGTGAAAGAAGAAGCGCCTGTAACGGAGTCGGAAATCAACAAAATGCTCACCGAAGGCGTAGCCATGGGGGCCTTTGAAGAAGAGGAACCAATCCTCGTAGAAAACATTTTCCACCTAGCAGACATGAACGCAGGCGATGTTATGACACCGCGGACGCAACTCAAATGGATTGACTTGAACTCGTCCGAAGAAGAAATCATGGAGGTTCTAAAAACGGCGAACCAATACCGCATTCCGGTAGGTGAAGACTCGCTCGACGAATTGCGCGGCGTAGTCAATGTAACCGATGTGATGGTCCAATGCTTACAAGGCGAAAAATCATTGCATCATGTCATCCATTCTTGTCTGAAAGAACCATTACTCGTACCTGAGTCCATTTCTCTTATGAAATTACTCAACACATTGCGTAATGAAGGCGTTCACGAAACCATCGTCCTCGACGAATACGGCGGCTTTAGCGGCCTCGTTACCTTGCACGACATCATGGAAGAAATCGTAGGCCTCATGCCATCCGGCGAAGAAGAGCGCCAAGAAGAAGAAAACCGCATCGTCGAACGCGAAGACGGCACATGGCTCGTAGACGGTCTACTCGACGTAGACGAATTCAAAGAATTCTTCCACATCGTCAAAGAACTACCACGCGAAGAAGACGACCTCTACAAAACACTGGGCGGCCTCATGAACCTTCTATTCGGTAGAATCCCACGCGAAGGCGACAAAACCAGCTGGGACGGATACACATTCGAAATCGTGGACATGGATAATACACGGATAGACAAAATTTTGGTTAGTTATGTTGAACCAGTTGTGGAACAAACAGAAGAATAAAATTTGAGCACGTATCATCATAAATACTAATATAAAAAAATAGACTCCCAAAAACTCCACCGGCCGGGTCTGACTCCGGCCTACGGCCTCCGCAGGGCCAAAGTCGTTTTTGGGAGTCTATTTTTTTATTACTACTATCCTATGATCCTACGTGCTCAAATTTTCACTTCTACTGTAATTCGCACAACTTGGTTCAACACAATCTATGAGAGAAACACGCTACGCGGAGCCCGAAATCGTTTTCAGGAGGGGTTCTCTCTTCTTCTATTCTACGTTTGTTACACAACTTGGTTAACTTAATCATCTAAAGCTCTTTTTAGTTCTTCTAACGTTTTATAACTAGGGTACTTTAAATCTCTAGCTATTTTCTTTGCTTCTTTCATTGCTTCTAGTGTTTTTTGATTATATACTTCTCTGTCTTTTTCTTGTTTCATAATTCCACCAACCTTTATCAAAACTATTATAACCTAAATTTCTCCCCGAAGGTCCCCTCTCTCCAATTATTAGAAAATATATATGTTTGTATAGGCTCTGGTTTATGATATTTTTTAACGAAGAGGCACCTTTCTAAAACCGACTTTACTAGGTCAAGCCATCAGGCGCAGACCGTTAAAGTAGCTGGAGGTTTTAGAAAGGTGCCTCGTAGTTACTAAAATCAGAAAACATATATATTTTCTAATATACTTATAGAATTTTTATCTAATATATAGTATTATTTAATTGTATAAAATATATATTTCATAGTAGTTATTGCTTTTACAATAATCTCTATTACGTGTGTGAAGGAGAGGATTATGAATCGTAGTGTATTAGGTTTGACCACGGCTCTGTTGATGAGTGCACTCATCATCGGCGGTTGTGGGTCGAATCAAGATGATCATGATACGAGTCTCAAGGTACGGACGATCACGATTGGCGAAGAGGCTGGAACGACGAGTGCTGGGTATTCGGGAACCATCAAGAATCGGACGGAAACGAATCTGGCATTCCAGGTGGGCGGCCGCGTGATTAATAAGTTTGTCAGTGTTGGTACTGCTGTGCAAGCCGGTCAAGTGATTGCCCAAATTAATGGAGCTGACACGGCGAGTCAGGTGCAAAATGCGCAAGGTGCTGTTACGGCGGCGCAATCGGCTTATGATTTAGCCAGTACAAATGCTGAAAGATATCGCGCTTTGTACGCTGAGCAGGCTATCAGCAAATTGCAATTGGATCAGGCTGAAAATCAACTGAATGCGGCGAAAGCTCAATTACAACAGGCCCAAGCAGGTCTCAATTTGAGTAACAATCAAAATAGTTATACTACTTTGGTTTCTCCAGACAGCGGTATTATCACGGCTCTCAATGTCGAAGCCGGTCAAGTCGTAGCAGCAGGGCAAGCTATTGGTACCTTGGCGGCCGGCCACGAACCTGAGGCAGTCATTGCATTGCCAGAACAGGAAATGAGCAAAATTCATCCTGGTAGCACGGCGACCATCACATTTTGGGCTTTGCCTGATGTGAAAGTACAAGGTGTTGTTCGTGAAATTTCACCAGTTCCAGACCCTGTAGCACGGACATATACGGTAAAAATTACCTTACAAAACCCTCCAAAAGAGGTGCAACTCGGTATGACTATCAATGCCATCCTCAATCAAACGGATACAACGGACATCTCCATACCGTTGACGGCGTTGGTGAAAGATAAACAAGGTAATAACGCAGTCTATGTCATTCGAGACAACAAAGCACATCTCGTTCCTATTCAAACTGGCGAATTTGGTAATAATTCGGTAATTGTTAAAAATGGCCTCGCTAAAGGGGATATCGTCATCACCGCAGGAACCCAACAATTACAAGAAGGAACGGCGGTGCATAAATGAAGAAGTTTAATTTAGCAGATTGGGCGTTACGCCATAAATCCATTATCTACTACTTCATTGCTGTACTCCTCACCTTTGGTATATTCTCGTTCACCCACATGGGACGTATGGAAGACCCGGACTTTACGATGCGTACCATGGTTGTGGGCGTCTCATGGCCCGGTGCTTCACCGCAACAAATGTCAGATCAAGTAACGGACAAGCTCGAAGAAAAGCTACGAGATTTGCCGGGTATAGATTATACGAAGTCTTTCACAGATGGTAGCAAATCTGTCATTTATATCAATCTGAAAGAAGATTTGCCATCGAACAAGATTCGTCCCGCTTGGGAAGAAGCGCGGAATATGATCAATGACGAATGGAAATCTTTGCCATCCGGTGTACAAGGCCCATCTATCAACGATCGATTCGATGATGTATATGGCACCATTTACGCGCTTTCAGGTGACGAATTCTCGTACGAAGAAAAACGGCAACAGGCGGAAGATTTAAAACGGCAGCTCTTGTCCGTTCCGAATGTTAAGAAGATCACTCTCATCGGGGTGCAAGAAAAGTCCTTGGATGTAACGATTAACAAGGACAAGCTCGCATCGTACCAGGTGAGCACGCAACAATTATTGACGGCCCTTAAACAGCAAAGCGCCATGGTGCCGGCGGGCATGGTCAATACGGATACGAATAATGTATATTTACGCATTAACGGCGTCTTTGATAGCGTGGATGCGGTCAAAAATATGCCGATTCGCATCAATAACCAAACAATTCGACTCGGCGATATTGCAGACGTAACGATGACCTATAAGGACCCATCCAGTCCTCAATTCTACTACGAAGGCAAGCCGGCCATTGGCATCGCCATTTCCATGGATGCAGGCGCCAATAATATCGAATTTGGTAACGCTATCGATACGAAACTGAAAGAGCTAAAAACAACGATTCCTGCAGGCTTAAACCTCGACCAAGTGTCGAATCAGCCGCACATTGTTAAGGAATCCATTGGCGATTTCTCGCAATCTTTATTCGAAGCCATCGCCATCGTATTGCTCGTCAGCTTTGCATCCCTCGGCATTCGCACCGGTATCGTGGTGGCCCTCACCATTCCGGTCGTCGTGTCTACGACATTCGTACTGATGTATGAAAATGGCATTTATTTGCATAAGGTTAGCCTTGGCGCCCTCATCTTGGCACTAGGCCTGCTCGTTGATGATGCCATCATCGTCGTGGAAATGATGAGCGTTAAGCTCGAAGAAGGCTTTAATCACTGGCGCGCCGCTACGTTCGCCTATGAATCAACGGCCTTTCCAATGCTGTCTGGCACTCTCATTACCTGTGCCGGCTTCTTACCTCTCGCCTTGGCGGAGGGCATGGTTGCGGAATTCACGAAATCCCTTTCCATTGTTGTCTTCATGGCCCTCATCCTATCCTGGATTGCATCCGTTTTGGTCAGTCCGGTTTTAGGCTATAAAATCATCGAAAACAAGGCTGAAAAACCCGAGTCGGAATGGACTCGTCGCGATCATATCATGCATCGTTTAAAAACCGTTTTTTATGCTCGTTTTGAAAGCCTCCTTCACTGGGCACTAGGTCATCATAAGGCCGTATTACTCCTAACATTAGGGGCTTTCATCCTGTCCTTGCTTTCATTCCCTCTCATCAAACAGGAATTTTTCCCATCATCGACGCGAAGTGAAATCATCGTATCCATGCAATTTCCTCAAAGCTCATCCATCGATTATACCCAAAACCAAGCTAAATCATTGGATGCTTTGTTAAAGGATAATGAACATATCGACCATTTCACCACCTATGTAGGCGAAGGGTCACCGCGATTTGTATTGACCTTGGAACCAGAATTGCCACGTGCTAATTTCATGCAAACCATCATCGTTACCAAATCCTTAGAGGATCGAGATGCGTTGTTCAAGGATTTACAAGATCAACTAAACGATCAATATCCATCGGCGCTCATCAATATGCAATTCGTCCAAATCGGACCGCCGTCCAAATACCCTGTTATGCTCCGCGTATCAGGTCCTGATGCATCTGAGGTTAAAACGATTGCAAACGATGTGAAAGCCAAAATGCAGGAGGATAAAGATTTACATAATATCGCCTTCGATTGGCCGGATACAGAGCCAGTTGCTCAAATCCACATCGACCCAGATAAAGCGCGTTTGCTAGGCATTAATAGTTACGCCGTATCGCTTCATCTACAAAGTTTATTATCCGGTACAAAATCCGGTGAATACTACGAAGGAAACCAAACCATTCCTGTTACTTTCAGATTAAGTGGCAATGAAAACCACAACTTGGCGGCACTTTCATCATTACCAATCCAAACAGGAAATGGTTCCTATGTACCGCTCAGCCAAATCGCAACGATTTCTATGAGCCAAGAGGAAGGCATTATTTGGCACCGCAACATGATGCCAACCATTAGCATTCATGCTAATGTAGGATCTGGCGTGCTCGGCAATGCTAAGACGAAAGAAATTTACAATAAACTTGCTGAATATCGTCAAGACTTACCAACTGGCTATACTATTGATCTCGATGGTTCTGCTGAAAAGAGCGTCACTGCTGTACAAAAATTGCTCGTGCCAATGCCAATCATGCTCTTTGCAATCATGACGATTCTCATGTTCCAATTAAAGAGAATTGCCCTTATGTTTATGGCCCTATTTACAGCCCCGCTTGGACTCATCGGTGTTGTACTAGCCTTAAATATTACGCGTACACCACTTGGATTTATGGCCATACTCGGCATCATTGCCCTCTCTGGCATGATTATTCGTAACTCCATCATCCTGTTGGACCAAATCGAAATTCACCGCGCCGAAGGACAATCTGCCCGCGAAGCCATCATCAACTCCGCTACATTGCGTTTCAGACCAATCATGCTAACCGCCATCGCGGCCATCCTTGGTATGATACCACTCATGGGATCCGTATTCTGGAGTCCACTCGCCATCGCATTCAGCGGCGGTCTACTCGTAGCAACCATACTAACACTCATCGTATTACCAGTTATGTACGCAACATGGTATAAGGTTAAATAAGTTAGTTCCAAGTATTCACGCAACAAAGAAAAAACAGCAGGGTGGCAGCCCTGCTGTTTTATATTGCCTTACATACATATCCCTATTTTAAAATAGAACAGGCCTGTTCTATTTTTTAGGAGCACCATACATACCTTTTTTAAATTAGTACACGCCTGTTCTATTTTTTAGGTGCACCATACATATCTTCCTAAAATTAGTACACGCCTGTTCTATTTCTTAGAAGCACCATACATACCTTTCTTAAATTAGTACACGCCTGTTCTAATTTTTAAGAACCCCATTATTGCACACTAAAAGGCAGCAGATTTTGTGATCTGCTGCCTTTTTCTCTAATTTAGCCTATTGTATTTAATAAGAAAAGCTGAGCATGACTTCTATGCGACTTTACCTTCACTGTGGATTTCATTTCATGAAATCTTACATTCAGGACTAAGTGATGTGTGGGCCTCATGCGTCGCTTTGCTCCTCTGCTGCCTCACATCCTACTTATGGCCCTTCTCACCCAGACCCGGCCGGTGGAAGTTTTAAGCAAAATAGGATAAGTAGTGTTTTCGAACGACTTTTGGGTAGGCCTTTAGGCCGTATAGCCAATGGAGTGAGGAGACACTACTTATCCTATTAATTTTGATTAAATTACAACAGCTGTCCCATTACATGTCACCATAAGCATGCCATTTTGTGCCCCTACGGTGCTGTATTGGAATGATACGCCAATAACGGCGTTAGCGCCGATTTTGCTAGCTCGTTTTGCCATTTCATCGATTGCTGCTTGGCGTGCGCTCATTAAGGAATCTTCATAGCTACCGCTGCGGCCACCAACGATGTCACGAATACCAGACATGAAATCTTTTACAAAGTTACGGCCTTCTACGACCTCACCAAATACGATACCTTTGTACTCTTGTACAGGTTTATTTTCGATATGCATAGTTGTAGTAATAATCATAATTGTATCCTCTCTAATTAACTACAATATATTTTGATTCATTATAGCAAGGCTTTTATAGAAAAACAATCTCATAATGATAGCTTTCATATAAAAACAATAACCTAATACTGCATGTACAAAAAAGACCTATTCACTACTTTCATAATGAATAGGTCTAATTGTATTGCATTTTTATTTATCAAAATCGCGGTCTAGATTTACTTCTTTCAACGGAACGAGTTTAGTTTTGTTGATGTATTTGTAACCTAGGTAAACAGCGAAGAAGATAGGCAATCCGATGTACGCAACGGATACGCCGTACCAGTCGATGGTATCGCCTGTGAAAGCGGAGTAGTTTTGACCAGCAATGATGATGACGCAAAGAATTAACGCCAAGATTGGACCGATTGGGAACAACCACGCCTTGTAAGGCAATTCTTTAAGGTCTCTGCCTTGTGCAATGAACGCACGGCGGAAGCGATAATGGGAAATGGCGATACCTACCCAAGCGATGAAACCGCAAAGGCCGGAGATGTTAACAATCCATGTATACGCTGTACCTTCGCCGATAAAGCTTGTAAGGAATGCAAACAAGCCAATGGCTGTAGTCAATATCAATGCAGGAACTGGAACGCCGCGTTTGTTGAGTTTTGCAAAGATTTGTGGTGCTTGACCTTCCTTAGCGAGTGCGTAAAGCATACGCGTAGAGGAATAGAGGCCAGAGTTACCAGCACTCAATACGGCAGTTAAGATGATAGCATTGATAAAGCTAGCTGCAAACGCGAATCCAAAACGGTCAAATACGAGTGTAAATGGAGAGATGGATACGTTTTCTACACTGGAATTCAATAGGTTTGGATCAGTGTAAGGAATGAGGAAACCGATAACTGTGAAAGCCCCAATATAGAACAATAGGATGCGCCAGAAGATGGAGTTAATCGCTTTTGGCACGTTCTTTTCAGGGTCTTCTGCTTCCCCAGCGGCTACGCCGATAAGCTCAGTACCTTGGAAGGAGAAACCAGCCACCATGAAGATAGCAAGGATGGATTCCCAACCGCCTACGAATGGTGCTTCCCCTACTGTCCAATTCTCAAATCCAGGGGATGTACCGCCGATACCAAAGATGAGCATAAAGCCACAGAATAGGAATACGAAAACGGTAATAACCTTGATGGACGAGAATACGTACTCGCTTTCACCAAAGGAACGAGTGGACAAATAGTTAAGCCCAAATAGAATTAACAGGAACAATGCGGACCAAACGATGGCCGGCACATCAGGGAACCAATATTTCATGATGAGCGCTCCTGCCAATACTTCGGCAGCCAATGTAATAGCCCAGTTAAACCAGTAGTTCCAACCTAAGGCAAAGCCAAAGGCAGGGTCTACATAGCGTTTTGCGTAGGTTCCGAAAGAACCTGGAATCGGCAAGTACGTCGCCATTTCCCCAAGAGATGTCATGAGGAAATATACCATGATACCGATGAGGCCATAGGCCACAAGTGCACCACCAGGACCAGCCGTACTTACTACTTCACCACCGGCTACGAATAAGCCTGTACCGATGGCACCACCCAAGGCGATCATATTCATATGACGCGCTTTGAGGGATCGTTTTAAATGTTTTTGAGTATTAGAAGTATACTCTACGTTAGTATTCTGATTATCTGCCATGGGTCACCTCTTACAAATCTAAATTGCGCACATATTTTGCGTTATCTTCAATAAATTTACGTCGAGGTTCAACCTTGTCGCCCATGAGCACCGTAAAGATTTTATCAGCTTCGATAGAATCCTCTAAGCTAACTTGTAAAATCGTACGATTTTCAGGGTTCATTGTTGTTTCCCATAATTGTTCAGGATTCATTTCACCTAAACCTTTGTAACGTTGAATTGTAATACCATCACGGCCTACTTCATCAAGCTTAGCTGTAAGTTCTGCATCAGAGTACACATACCAATGAGATTTGCCTTTTTTGATTTGGTATAAAGGCGGTTGTGCGATGTAGATATGGCCTTCTTCTACTAATGGTTTCATATAGCGGTAGAAGAATGTGAGAAGCAATGTACGGATGTGAGCGCCGTCAACGTCCGCATCTGTCATGATGATAATCTTGTTATAACGGGATTTTGTAATATCGAATTCATCGCCAATACCTGTACCAAAAGCGGTAATCATGGAGCGAATTTCGTTATTAGCCAAAATCTTATCGAGACGTGCTTTTTCTACGTTAAGGATTTTACCACGCAATGGTAAAATCGCTTGGTAACGACGATCGCGACCTTGTTTTGCAGAACCGCCCGCAGAATCACCTTCGACTAAATAAATTTCTGTCATAGATGTATCTTTTTCGGAGCAATCTGCCAATTTACCAGGAAGGCTAGATACTTCCAACGCATTTTTACGGCGTGTCAAATCGCGCGCCTTACGAGCTGCCTCGCGAGCACGGCTTGCCATCGTTGCTTTTTCAATGATTTTCTTCGCATCTTGTGGATGTTCTTCAAAAAATGTTTTAAGACCTTCAGATACGATAACATCGGTAATACCTTTAACTTCGCTATTGCCAAGTTTCGTTTTAGTTTGACCTTCGAACTGAGGTTCTAATACTTTCACAGACACAACCGCTGTCAAACCTTCACGTACATCCTCGCCGGAAAGATTGCTTTCATTTTCCTTAATCAAACCGGATTTACGGCCATAATCATTGAGGGTACGCGTCAAGGCAGCACGGAAACCGGATAAATGGGTACCGCCGTCAACAGTGTTGATGTTGTTTACGAAGGACAACAAGTTTTCGCTGTAACTATCGTTGTATTGCAACGCCACGTCTACCACAACGTCATCCTTTGTATTTTCGATGTCTATAACAGTTGGGTTAACAACTTCCTTGTTTTCGTTCAAGAATGTAATGAAAGAACTTAAACCACCTTCGTAATGGAAGCTTTCAATGCGAGGTTCCTCTTGGCGCAAATCGCTCAATGTAATGCGAAGGCCCTTGTTAAGGAACGCCAATTCTTGCAAGCGAATTTTCAATGTATCGAAATTGAACACCGTCGTTTCAAAGATTTCAGAATCTGGTTTGAAAATAACAGTCGTACCAGTACCTTCCGCCTTGCCAATTTCGTGCAATTCAGATGTTTTATGACCACGGGAAAAATCGATTTCTTGAATGATACCATTTTGAGATACTTGAACCTTAGTCCATTCACTCAACGCATTGACTACGGAAATACCTACGCCGTGAAGACCGCCGGACACCTTATAGCCGCCACCGCCGAATTTACCGCCAGCATGCAATTTTGTTAAAACCAACTCTACCGCAGACATGCCGGACTCATGCATTCCTGTTGGAATACCACGACCATCATCGACAACGGTAATACTATTATCTTCATTAATGGATACTTCGATATGCGTCGCATACCCTGCGAGCGCTTCGTCCACTGAATTGTCTACTACTTCATAAACGAGGTGATGCAAACCGCGAATGGACGTACTACCAATGTACATCCCTGGGCGTTTACGGACCGCGTCTAGACCCTCAAGAACTTGTATATTCTGAGCGCCATAATTTTCTTCAGCCATTAAACAAACTCCTCCTAACGACATAAACCGCAATATGCTAATACACAACACATCTGCGGTGCTAGATTATCTCTCTATTATACTATAGATTGCTTATATCGTGAAAGCCCTATAATTTGCTACTTAAAAGCATATAAAACTCATCAATCCTTTTTTTAAGCGTTTTAAGTGATATACCAGATGCATACACACCATCATCTGTTACAATATACGTCTTTACCTTATCCTCGGGCACAATATATATAACCTCTGCGTCATAATGCGAAATGCCCGTCCTATGATGCTTACCAGATTCTGCATGAATCATCGTAAGAATTGAATTCATAGGGATACTAAAATTATCGCCAATATGTAAGTACATGTTCTCTTTTCCTTATATCTAAATAGAATTTTAATAGATGATCGTTAATTTCGCAGCGACTTTGGCCCTGCGAAGCCCGAAGGGCGTAGTCAGACCCGGCCGGTGGAGCGAGAAATAATGGTCATCTATTACAAAATTCCTTTTAGCATATTTAGCTCTTTTTGTTTTTCCTCACTTAGGAATTTTGATCTATATTTGTTACACAAGTTGATAACGTGTTGGTCTGTTAGTTCTTCAAGCCGTTTATGGGTAATGAGCATGGTAGCCATGTACATATGATTTCGGCTCGTAGACCCATGGTAGACCTTATCTAAATAAAAATAAATCAATTCTCGCATAGCTATGGAAAAGTCTTTAAAGGTGCATTTGATGTATTGTTGAGCTTCGCTATATTTTATATATGGACGTCGTCTGATTTGTGTTTTTATATCATTAATATGACTGCGATGTATTTCATATTCACAGGATACACAGTATTTTGTTTGCCTGTTCATCAACGTATGACAGCGCTCGCATCGATGATAGCCATGTTCTAGCAAATAGACTTCCTTTTTGCGGCTACTAATGAGCACCTTTCGAAACGGTTCTTTTAATTTATCTTCTGCTAAGCTTTCAACCATAGCCTCAATAGATTTCATATCATCATTGGACAAGACGATTTTCGACATGTCTATATAACCATCGATGTCAGGCATGTCTATTTTCAAAATTTCAGTATTCACCGTTTCTTTCACATAGCTCTGCCGATGCATGATGAGGCCCATTTCAGTGATGATATCACTTTTATAATAGTCATTAATGGCCTTGAGGATGCGTTTTTGGTTCATCTTAACCTCTTGCATCCACTGCGAATTATCCGCGCTGAGCACAATTTTCGGAGGTTTGATGTCGATAATGCGCGTATGACCAGCATAAATGGGGCCCACCACATCACGCCAATGATGAATGAGTGTATTCAGTTTAAATTGTTCCAGTAAACCTAATTCATGTAGGCCACCAGGTAAGCACATTTCAAGGCTTTCCATAATGGATGTGCCCCTCCTGACATTGAATAAATTGAACACCTTGCATGTTTTCAAAATCATGTATATCCGTCGTGGTAATGACGGTTTGAATGCGTTTATGAATGAACTGCAACAAATTGTTCCGTCTCGCCTCATCGAGCTCGCTCAACACATCGTCTAAGAGCAATACGGGATATTCGCCTACTTCGGATTTAATGAATTCTAATTCGCTCAGTTTTAGTGAAAGCACAGCCGTCCGCTGTTGCCCTTGGGATCCAAATTTTTTTAAATCGATAGCATCGGAAAAGAATCGTAAATCATCGCGATGAGGGCCTACGCTTGTGGTCATGCGATGACGATCTTGAGGCAATGCCTCTTGCAGTAAATCGTAAAAGGCCTCCTTCGTGTACACCATATGACCCTCTTCCCCATATGGTTGTTCATAGCCTATGGTGAGATTTTCTAGGCCTCCCGTCAATTTACGATTCATCAAATCGATAAGCAAATTGATTTTCTTTAAACTTTCCATCCGTTTTTTTACGATGAAAGCCGCCATATCCGCCAGTTGTACATCCCATTCAGCAAGAGGAATATTCTGTTTACCGCGATATTCCTTCAATAATGTATTCCGTTGTTGCAATAAACGATTATATTGCAATAATTGATGATAATAAGTAGCGCTCGTTTGGGATATTTCCATATCTAAAAATCTGCGACGACCCGATGGACTGCCCTTGATGAGCTGTAGATCCTCTGGGCAGAAGATGACCGTATTTAAAGTACCAATCAATTCCTTTTGCGAAATCTTAGTATCATTTAAGCGGATATCCTTAGGACCTTGTCGAAATAGCTTGATATTAACCTTTTGCGGTGTCTCCTTTTTCTCGAAGTTCACCACAATGCCCGCCTCATCAGCGTTAAATAAAAGCATATCCGACGTATCATTTGTGCGGTGGCTTTTACCAATGGTACCGACGTAAATAGCCTCTAAAATATTGGTTTTACCAGCCCCATTGGTGCCGTACAAGACGATGATTTCAGGCTGCAAATCAAGGGTTAAATCCTTATAGTTGCGAAACTGGAACAATTGCAGTGAGTTAATTCTCACCGATTATGCCTCCTCTTTGGTAACGATGAATTCCACATCGAGGCCTTCTACACCAATCACATCGCCAGCGCGACATTTTTTGCGTTTTTCTGTAACGATGGTGCCATTTAATGTCAGCACTTGATCATCGATGAGACCTTTTACTTGGCCCCCTGTTTCAATGACGCCTTCTAATTTAAGCAATTGATCGATTTGAATGTACTCCGTATGGATTGGTACAGGTTGTTGTTTCATAACGTCCTCCTATGGTGGACAAATTACAGGATATGCCAAGTATATAATCATGACTAAAATGCATCATTATATACTTGATAATGTGAATTTTTATGCATATAAATATACATTTTTTTATATGTAATACATAATTAATTCTCAATATAAAAAGCAGTATTAGAAATAGCTTTCACAAACATGAGAATATATTACCATATATACCAATTAAGAATTTGTACGAACAGGTGTTACTACGTACGTATAGTTCGGATTATTATCTTGGCGAATCACAACAGGACCATTTTGTTTTAAATACATGTGGATGTTGTCGCCTGTGCTGTGACGCAAAATATCGGAAATATAACGACCATTAAAGGAAATCGTAAACGGTGTGCCCTTAAATTCCACAGGAATTTCTTCCTTCGCCATACCGATTTCAGCATTTTGGCTGGACAAAGTCACTTGCTCTTCGGACCAGTCATAGCGAATTACGTTGTAACTCATATCTTTTGCCAACAAGGATACGCGATCAACGGCACCGGCAAATTCCTTGCGATCTACAACGGCACTAGAATCAAATTGAGCAGGAATTACCTTTTCATATTCTGGGTACGTGCCTTCGATTAAGCGGGAAATGATATAGATGGATTCGAACATGAATACGATTTGTGTGCGGTTCCAAATAATTTTAATAATAGAAGGGTTATCGGTTGGCAATAAACGAGATACTTCTGCCAAAGCCTTTGTTGGAATGATAACGCGCATAGGGGATGTGGCAGGTTCATCGATAGTTACCTTTTTAACAGCCATGCGATGTGTATCAGTAGCAACCATAGTCACTTCCTTGTCGTTTGCATCTTTGATTTCGAGCAAAGCACCAGCAAATACAGGGCGATCATCGTCGCTTGCTGCTGCATAGTTCGTAAGGTCGATGAGTTCTTTCATAGCTTGACTATCAATATTGACATAATCTTGATCGTGAATTTGTTCTACCAATGAGAAGTCATCTGGATGCAAGGTTACTAAATTAAATTCAGAGGAACCGGATGTGATTTTTAACGTATTGCCATCCTCAGGTTTGCTCAATTGAATCGTTTCGCCTGGTAATTTGCGGATTAATTCTTGGAAATAACGAGAAGCAACCACTAATGTACCTGGTTCTAAGATATCGGCGTCGATTGTTAATTTAATGCCCAATTCAAAATCGTTGCCTTGTAATTCCACTTGATTGTTTTTTGTTGTTATATAAATGGAACCTGGTAGATTTGAACTTGTTTTATTTTGTGATACCTTTTGTAGAACGTTAATGGCCTTTTGGAGATTGGCCTTAGGGAATTTGATGTTCATAACGTAAATACTCTCCTTGTTTGTAATATTCGTTGTGTGATTTTCGTTGATGCTCTATAGATAATCAACGATAGATCAGTTTTCTGATATGTTTTTGATTTGTTTGTTAGTTTAGTAGTATTTGTAGTAGGCGCTGTGAATGTGTGTACATGTGAAAGTTTTCTAGATTTCATGCGTTTCCACAATTGTGGATAAGTATGTGTATACCTTGTTTTAGGTTATCCACATAATCACAGAAAATATTAATTTTTTCAATATCCACAGATTTATACACAATATATCCACAGAGTTATCCACACCCATTTTAGTTGAGTGATGACAGTTTAGATTTAATGTCTAGGATAATCTGTTTCGTTTCCGGATTCTTGTCGATTTCTTTGCTGATCTTATCGTACGCATGCAAAATCGTCGTATGATCTCTGGAAAAAGCCGCTGCGATTTGTGGGTAGCTTTCATTAATCACATCGCGGCACAAATACATGGCAATTTGCCGTGGAAATGCGAACTGAGCCTTCCGTTTCTTGCCTAACAAATCTTGTTTCTTAATATTAAAATAGGTACTGATAAAGTCTTGAATGGACTCGATGTCGATAAGTGTTACCCGTTCCGTCGTGATGATATCGGATAATGTTTTCTTCGTGTACTCCAAATCGATGCTGCTGGTCCGTTGTTCTAAGGATGCAGTACCGATGAGTTTATTGAAAGCCCCTTGTAGTACGCGAATGTTTTCATCGAATTGCAACGCCACGTAGTTGATGGCATCGTTGTCGATAACGAGATTACGATTCTTGTTGTTTTCCTTTTCAACGAGGGCTTTCAAAATGGCGATACGCGTTTCCAAATCTGGATTTTCCATGGTCGCCACATAGCCAGCTTGGAATCTAGAACGCAAGCGTTCTTCAAACTGATCCATGTCGTTTGGCATGGTATCGCTGGTGAGGACGATTTGCTTATTATTGTCCAATAATTCATTAAAGGTGTTGAAAAACTCTGTTTTCGTACCCTCTTTATTTTCCAAGAACTGAATATCATCGATGAGCAATACATCGATGTTGCGGAACGTATTGCGGAACAACTCTCCTTGCCGCTTGCGTATGGATTCGATGAATAAATTCATGAACTTTTCGCTCGTTGTGCACATCACCTTGAGATTAGGATATCTTTCAACGATGGCATTGCCGATGGCGTGCATCAAATGCGTTTTACCGAGGCCCGATGGACCGTAGATAAAAAGCGGATTATAATCACCGCCAGGATGCTCCGACACATTTTGGGCTGCTCCAAAAGGAATGCGGTTTGCATTGCCTGTAATGTAATTATCAAATCGATACCCACTGTTGAGCTGAGACGATGACAAATCGATAGGAATATCCGTAGATTGCAACGTTTGCACCATCTGTGGCTGCTCTACAGGAAACATCGGTTCATCTGGAATTAACTCGTCCACCTCTTTACGCTGGATATACACAGGATCTGCGTACACCGGTGTGTAAAATTCCTCTTGATATGGAATCTCCTGCTTTGCAGGTTTAGAGGATTTTTTATCGATGTTGTCCGCGTCACTTATCACCGTATTTTCTATAGTGTTCGTACTAGTATTTTCTGCAGTATTCTCTGTGAAAGTATCTGCTACATGCGGTGCTGTTGGAACATCATCCTTTTGTGGAAACAGATCCAATAAAACCATATTTAATTCTTTGCCTGTCACTTGCTTGATGGCATCTGTTAACAACTTACTTACCGTTTGCTGAGATTCGATGACACTTTTTATAAAACTCTGCATAACCCCAATGTGTATAGAATTATTATCTATACTCATCGGTATGAGAGAAGTACTCAAACTTGAATAAATCGCAGGCGGCAGTGTTTGTTTTGCTACTTGTAATATACGTTCCCATATATCATTAATATCAGCTGCTTGCATTTTGTTCCTCTTGTGTATAACCTTTACTAAAAATGTGTATAACTTTCGTTATTATGTGCATAACTTATTCTGAAACTGTGGAAAAAACACAAATACCTGTGAATAACCTGTGCACAACTTGTGAATAAGAGAAAATAAAATTCCCTTCCAACCTTATAAATACTGAGTTTATACTATTCACAGGTCAAAAGAGAAAAAATGTGGATAACTTTTCTAAACTATCCGAAAAAAACTTATAAAAATATATATTTTTTACCAATTTCAATTATGATTGTACCAAAAATGAGGGAGATTGTCATTCAATCTGTGGATAACTTTTATGGAATTTGTTTATTTTAGCATTTTTATCTAAATCCGGTTTGGTGGTCACTTTTTAGCTCCACCGGCCGGGTCTGACTCCGCCCTTCGGGCTCCGCAGGGCCAAAGTCGCGAAAAAGTGACCACAAAACCTACTTTCATCCAAAATTAGCTAAAATAAACAAATTTCATAATGGGAGAAGGATAACGGCCGGGTCTGTCTCTGGCCATCGGGCTTCGCAGGGCCAAAGTCGCGAAAAAGTGACCACCAAACCTACTTTAATCTAAAACTAGCTAAAATAAACAAATTTCATAATGGGAAGAAGGATAATATGTGGTGTCTAAAAAATAGAACAGGCGTGTACTAATTCAAAATAGGTATGTGTATAAGGTGTTCCGGAAAATAGAACAGGCGTGTACTAATTCAAAATAGGTATGTGTATAGGGTGTTCCGAAAAATAGAACAGGCCTGTTCTATTTCAAAAGAGGTGTATGTATGTTGCTCTAAAATAGTAGATCCTGTCTTCCCCGCTAAGGGAAGATGCGCGTAATCTGTTTCAATAAAAAACAGGAGTTGATCTATAAGGTTCAGATAAAAAAGATATGGTGTCTTGATAAGATGTGAATGGTGTAATTTGTTTGGCTAATTTATGAATATTGTTTAATGATGGCTGCCTAATATTTTTGCAGCGACTTTGGCCCTGCGGAGGCCGTAGGCCGGAGTCAGACCCGGCCGGTGGAGCGAGAAAATATTAGGCAGCCATCATTACTTAAATGTAGTAATATTACTGGCAAACAAATTACATTTGTAGATTTTAATCGAAACACCATATCTTTTTTATATAAATATATATAGAAAACCCTGTTTTTTATTGACAGATTTGCGTTTTCCCTCTATAATTACCCTGTTATGGTATAAGTAAAACAAATATATAACGAGGAGGTGTTTTACTAATGAAACGTACATATCAACCAAATACTCTTTGGAGAAAACGTACCCATGGTTTCCGTGAACGCATGAAAACTATCGGTGGCCGTCTCGTATTAAAAAGAAGACGTGCTAAAGGCAGAAAACGCTTATCTGCATAATATAATGGCTCAGCAAGAGCTTTCAGAAAACTTGGCGCTCTTGCCAAGTTTTTCTATTCTATAGGACTCGGACGATACAATGGATTACCGCTTAGATAAAACGAGACGTATTATAAACAATAATGAATATCGCCTTGTGTATAAGCATGGTAAGTACGAGGTAGGACGCCTATGCGTGTTATATCGTATGCCTGTAGCGAAGCAAAAGACTCGTATCGGATTTGTGACGGGTAAAAAGGTGGGTTGTGCGGTTGAACGCAATCGAGCACGTCGCCTTATGAAAGAGGTATATCGCCTCAATCAGCATCAAATTCGCGAAGGGTATCATATTGTTATCGTTGGACGTGGCCCTCTGAAGGACGCAACCTATGAACGAGCGGAAAAGGAAATACTGTACTTATTGCGTAAAAGCAAGCTCTTAGTATAATCCTATATAGGACCACAAGCATGGACAGCGCTATGCTTTGGTCCTATTCGCGTATTATGAGGTATATGGATTTGGTGGAAATGTCTTAGATATATACGCTAATCCAATCATGGTGAATTCTATGAAAAATACATGTATAACTGTATTAAATTGTATAAAACGAGGGGTTACCTTTGTTTTATGGCTCGTTATTCGCTTCTATCAGATTGCCATTTCCCCTCTCAAACCGGGATGTTGCCGATATTATCCCACTTGTTCCGCATATACTCTGCAGGCCATTGAAAAATATGGTCCTTTGAAAGGTAGCTGGCTTGGGCTAAAACGCATTTTGCGTTGTCATCCATTCCATAAGGGCGGGTATGATCCCGTTCCTTAATTTGGTATTGGTGAAAGATAAGACTAATACAACTTTCACAATTGACATTAGTTTGAGCGAGCACAGTTTTGGAAATACCTGAGCATCTGTATGGATGAAATTTAGACCATACCATAACGATATATGGATGCGCGAAGGAACCCAATTTCGACCTGCACTCGAAGGAGAAACAATGGAAATTTTTAACTATTTAGTTGAATTTATGCGCACACTTGTGACATATGCTTTCAACTTCACTGACATGGTCGGCTTCCCAAGCTATGGGGTGGCTATTATCATCATTACTGTCATTATTAAAGCGATTTTAGCGCCGTTGACAGTAAAACAAATTAAATCTATGAAAGCAATGCAAGAGTTACAACCTCGCATGAAAGAGCTTCAAGAAAAATACAAAAACGACCCTCAACGTTTACAAGCTGAGATGGGCGCTATGTATAAAGAAATGGGCGTAAACCCATTGGCTGGCTGCTTGCCTTTATTGGTGCAAATGCCGTTCTTGATCGCTATTTTCTACGCATTGCAAGGATATCCTTACAATCCTGAATTCGAACATTTCTTATGGCTTCCTAGCCTTGGCGAATCAGATCCATACTACATTTTGCCAGTATTGAGTGCTTTGTCCACATGGCTTATGTCCCGACAAACTGGTATGGGTGCTAGTGGTGCCGCTGCACAACAACAAAAGATTATGCAAATCTTTATGCCATTGTTCATCGGTTACATTTCCTTGAACTTCCCATCTGGTCTTGTTATTTACTGGATTGTATCCAATGTGTTCCAATTGGTGCAACAACATTTCATTTACAAAGGCTTAGAAGCTAATAAATAGGAGGCACTATGGAATTTATCGATGTATCTGCTAAAACGATTGAAGATGCCATCGCTAAAGGGGTTGCAGAACTTTCTATAGATGGCCGTGAATTGGTAGAAACAAAGGTTATTGAACAACCTTCTAATGGTTTTTTAGGTATTGGCCGTAAACCAGCTGTGGTTCGTTTGTTCTATACAATGGTATCAGCTGCGGCTACGGAAGAAGAAAAAGAAGTCATCGCTGAGACTTCTGATGCTGTGTCGAATGCGCCTGTTGCGACTGATGAACGCGATGTGGCTGAATCTGTTGATGATTCACCGGTATCTGTGAAAGCTAAACAAGAGCTTTCAAAAGAAACACAACAAATCATCGCAGAAAAAGGTAAGGAATTCCTTGAAAAGATGTTCGGTCAAATGGGCCTTATCGTGATGATTGAAAAGATGTTTACCAGTGATAAAATCACGTTCCAAGTACATGGTGAAGACCTTGGTATCTTGATTGGTAAACACGGTCAAACCCTTGATGCTATCCAATATTTAACGAATTTGGTGGCTCACAAAGAGGTATCTGGCCATTGTCACATCGTGGTGGATGTGGAAAATTACCGCGCGCGTCGTGAAGAAACGTTGATCAATCTTGCAAAACGCCTTGCATCTAAGGTAAAACGTAACCGTCAAAAGGTTTCCTTAGAACCTATGAATGCATTTGAACGCAAAATCATTCATACGGCGTTGCATGATGATAAACATATCGTCACAGAATCCGCTGGTGATGAACCATTCCGCCATATTGTGATCTCTTACAAAAAATAAAAGTGTTTGGTGGCGATAGCATTATGATAACCTCTACCGGCCGGGTCTGACTCCGGCCTGCGGCCTCTGCAGGGCCAAAGTCGGTTTCAGAATGCCACCGCCACCACCATTTTATTTATACGTAATACAATAAGTTATGGTGAAAGCTAACTTAAGGTAATCTTCGCGTGCGTAGATTGGTTTAGTTTAACTTTCACAGGCGAAGAAATTAAAGATATTCGAAGTACGGAGATTTTTATGTATATAGATGATACAATAGCGGCCATTGCGACGCCGCCC